>Ga0307372_10000147_pt1 | contig 116679 bp, 115 predicted proteins | sample OX1MG_FD_202533 | JGI IMG/M metagenome (GOLD analysis project Ga0307372, IMG submission 202533) | Soil microbial communities from Risofladan, Vaasa, Finland - OX-1 | ecosystem: Environmental > Terrestrial > Soil > Coastal area > Acid sulfate soil | place: Finland: Risofladan, Vaasa... | reverse complement strand
CCTTGCTCGAGTGCGGATGGCGGGTCGCCTTGTCCATGTCCTTGACGGTGATGAGCCCGCACAGGCGCTGGCGTTCGTCGACCAGCGGAAGTTTTTCGATCCGATGGGCCTGGAGGATTTCCTTGGCTTGCTCGAGACTGATCCCGGGATGGGCGGTGACGACTTTGGTGGTCATCACTTCGCGCACCAGTTTCCCCAGGTGTTTCTCGAAGCGCAGGTCGCGGTTGGTCAGAATGCCGACCAGGCGGCCGTCGGCAACCACGGGCAGGCCCGAGATGCCGCGGCGCTCCATGGTCGCGAGCGCGTCGGCGATCTTCTGTTCGGGATGGACCGTGACCGGATCGGCGATCATGCCGCTCTCGTATTTTTTCACCGCCGCCACTTCGGCGGCCTGGCGTTCGACCGAGAGGTTGCGATGGATGAAGCCGAGGCCGCCCATCTGCGCGATCGCAATCGCGGTGCGTGACTCGGTCACCGTGTCCATCGGACTCGAGACCAGCGGGATGCGCAGACGGATGTTGGGAGTCAGCATCGTGGCGACGTCGCAGCTCGAGGGCAGCAGGTCGGAAGCCTGCGGCAGCAGCAACACGTCGTCGAAAGTGAGTCCCTCGCGAAGCTCCGAATGGGGCATTGGGAGTCTCCTTATGCAAAAAAGCCCGCGGGTATCCGCGGGCCTTCAACCATGTTTTTGGATGCTGCGATTTGGTGCAGCGCCATAAGGTAATCTAACAAAATGGACCGCTCCGATCAATTCGACCAATTGGTCGACCAATTCGCCGGTTAATTCGCCAATTCGCACTGTTAACCCGAAGCGAGGCAAAGATTTTACTCCCCCTGACGCAATCGAAAGCGGCCGGAGGTTGGGGCGCGGCGGAAATTTTTCGCGGCGGAAATTTTTTCGCCCGCATGAACCTTCCACTGCTCGCTCACTGCTCGTCGTTCGGCTCCTTCCATTCTTCAGGATAGAGCAGCAGCAGATCGCCGCCGAGGTTGCGCACCAGGAAGCGCTGGATCTCCGCCACCGCGCGCTCCAGCGCGCGGCCGCCGATAAGCCAATGACCGCGGCCGCGCACGACGCGAAGGGCCGCGCCGACGCGTGCGGCAAACTCGCTGGTTTTATCCAGCGGCGCAAACGGATCGGAATCGCCCGCCACGATCAGCCGTGGCACGGTGCGGCCGCCCTCCGCAAAATTGACCCGGCCGCGCACGACCTCGAGCGCCGCACGCGCGTCGTCGGCCACCAGAGCCCGCATCAGCGCTTCACGCTGGAACGGCTCGGCGTCGGCCAGCAGATGGAAAAGCACGGCGCCGCGCGGCGGCCGGAGCGCGCGGCCGAGCAATCGCGCCGGCCAGTTCGCCGCGCCCATCACCAGCGGCGACCCAAACTCGGGTAGCATCGGCGCCAGTGCGACCGCCGCCCGCACTCGCGGATGTTCAACCGCGTTCAGCGCGAGCAATCCACCCAACCCATGGCCGACGACGATTGCGTCGCGCCCAAGCGCCGCCAGCGCCTCGGCCAATATCGCGGCACGGCCGGCGAAGCCGCCGACGCTCGAATTCGACGCGCGCGCGTTCGTGCGCGCCGCTGGCGCCGCCGCTCGGAGATCAGGCGCATAGACCTCCCATCCGAGGCTGGCGAAATATCCGCGCGCGACTGCGAGATGGCGCGCGGTGGTAAAAAGCTCGGGGAGCAGGATCAGCGGCCAGGCGAATTTCAGCGGCTCAGGCCGCTCGCAATCGGCCGGGATTCGGCCAAGCCGCGTCTCCATCGCAACTAGGTTGCGCCGCGCGTATCACGCGCCGCAAGCGCAAACGTCGCGGAAAAAAAGAGGGCCCCCTTTCAGGGGCCCTCTCGCGGTACGGGGTTAATTCACCCCGGCTTATCCCAGCAGCATGCCCGGCATCTTGGCCAGCCTCCGGTTTCCCGGAGGGAAACTTACGCCGTTACTTCTTCTTTTTCTTGCCGGCTTTCTTCTTCATACTCGTCTTTAACTTGGGTTTGGATTTGGTAACTGAACTTTTCTTTCTTACTGGCATAGACACCTCCTTAACAGTGCTGCCGCCGGACAAGCTCCGAAAACCCCGCTAGCTGGGCCTCCATGGCCTCGCTTTCGGTTTGGATTATAGAAACCTGTTATTCAAAAATCAAGCGGAACGCGGATCGTTTATAAAGAAATTTTAAAATTGTAAGAAGCCTTGGCCTGCCTCACCTTTACCAGATTAGAATGGTGTTCAGTCATAAGCGCGCTTGAAGTTGGACGCAAGTCTTTTTACGATGATGCTTGTGAGCCGGTTGAGCCTGTACCTGCGCCGCGAATGGCTGACGTTATTCCTGACCGCCGCCTGCGGCTTGCTCGCGGTGGATTTCGCCAGCGGGCCGCTGGGTATGCGAGACCTGATGCTGCTGCGCCAACGCCGCGCACAGCTCGAAGCCGTACACAAGGATTTGCTCAAGTCCAACGCCGCATTGAAGCTTAAGCTGAGCCGGCTGGGCAAAGACGATCGCTATCTGGAGCGCCGCATCCGCGAGCAGTTGGGTTATGTGCGCCCCGACGAACTGGTCTATCGCTTCGCCACCGAGAGTTCGTCTCAAGCTTCGCCCGACGATCGTTAGGCCGAACGATCAGCGATAAAAATTCCGCCGGCAGCGATCGGCGAAGATCCGGCAGCGAACGACCCGGCAGCGAAAAAACGATCGCCGCGCGCATCCCGCCGGCGCCTACGCATCGCGTGACGCGACCACGCGCTCGGATGAAGCGGGCGCCGCGAACGCCGCGCTTGCTTGACTGCGGCGCCGTCATGCGATTTCCTTCATCGCGCGCGCCCAAGCCGGATTCAGATGCCAACTTCGCAACCATCCAAGCCGCCCGCGTCCACCGCGGCGCCCGGCGGCAAGGCGCGCCTCATCCTGTTCGCGACCGTCTTCTTCGACTTGCTCGGCTTCGGCATCGTGATTCCGTTTCTGCCGATGTACGCCGCGCGCCTGGGCGTCGGCGCGGGCGCGATCGGATTGCTGCTCTCCGCCTACTCGATAATGCAGTTCATCTTCGCTCCGATACTAGGGCGGCTCTCCGATCGAATCGGCCGGCGCCCGATCATCATGCTGGGGCTGCTCGGCTCGTCGCTGAGCTATCTGATCTACGGATTCACGGACTCGTTTGCGGGCCTGCTGATCTCGCGCGCGGTGCACGGCGCATGCGCGGCGACGATCTCGACCGCGCAGGCCTACGTCGCCGACACCACCGAAGAATCAAAGCGCGCGCACGCGATGGGAATGATCGGCGCGGCATTCGGACTAGGCTTCGTGCTGGGACCGGCGGTCGGCGGCCTGCTCGGTGCGGTGAGCTTGCGCACGCCGGTGCTGTTCGCGGCGGCGTTGACCTTCACTAATCTCATCTTCGCGGCCATCTGGCTGCCCGAGTCGCACCCTCCGCAGGCCCCTTGGCAAGACGCCGCGGCGGGCGCGCGCGCGGAAGCACGCGCGGAACCACGCGCAGGATCACGATGGTCGCTCGACCTGCCGCGCCGTCTGGGACGCCATCGCGCACTCGCGCCGCTGTTCGTGGTGGCTTTCCTGCTGACCTTCGCGATCGCCGCGCTGGAGGCGACCTTCGCACTGACCGTGCCCGCGGTCTACGGTTATCGGGCGGCGGGCGTGGGCGGATTGTTGGCGTTCGCCGGATTGGCGCAAGCGATCGCGCAGGGTTACCTGGTCGGCAAACTGGTGCCCCGCATGGGCGAGGCCGCGCTGGTGGTAGCCGGTGCGGCGGCGCTCGCGCTGGGACTTGCGCCGCTGGGAAGCTGGTCCTCGCACGCCGCGCTTTACGGGATGCTGATTCTGATCGCGTCGGGTTACGGGCTCGGCACCACCGCGGTCGCTACCCTGATCTCGCGGCGCACGAGACGCGAGTTGCAGGGCGAGGCGTTGGGGCTCAATCAGTCGGTGCTTTCGCTGGCGCGCGTGATCGGCCCAATCGCAGGGGGGATGGCTTACCAGGCGATGGGGCCGGCAGCGCCGTACCTCGGTGGCGCGGCGGTGGCGGCGGTGGCGATGGCACTGGCGACGCGGATAGGCCATATTCGACCGGCCTGAGGGTAAGGAGCGGCGCGATGGTCAATTGGACGGGCCTCATCGGCTGGGTGATCGTTTTTCATCTGTTCGGAGTGATCATCTGGATCGGCAACTTGCTGGTGATCGCGTCGATGCTCGCGCTGGCCACCGAGGAGGTGGGCGCGGCACGCGAACGGCTGATCGGTGCTTCGCGGCGCCTGTTTCAGGTCGGATGCAATGTCGGGGCGCTGATCACGGTCCTGCTGGGCATCATCCTGATCCTGCTCGATCCGGCCACTCTGATGAGAGGCTGGTTACATACGAAGCTGCTGCTGGTGCTCGTGCTGCTCTACTTCCACTACCGCCTCTACCGCCGCATCGTGAACCTGGAGAACGATCCGTCGGGAGCCTCGGCGCGCGAGTTCAAGATGATTCACGGACTGGTCAGCTTACTGCTGCTGGCGATCCTCGCGCTCGCCGTGCTCAAGCCGTTCTAGAGCGCGGGGCGGCACTGGCCTGCCCCCCGAAAAGCGGCACGAAAATGAGTTAGAGTCCGTCACCGTTGACATGCCCCGCAAAAGCGTACCAAGTCGAAGTAGAGGATTCGGCCTGCGTGGTCGGGTTATGGCCGGAAATTCCGGCAGTTTTTGCACTCGACAGACTCAATAGAGTATCTCCAGTGAATCGCCCGCCGCGGGCTTTCTCGTCCGGTCCGGAACGGGTTCCGGGCCGGGCGGTGCGGTCTCTGTACATTGTGCCGCGAACACCGCCGGCGCGCTGTCACACAATGCGCTGTGCGGCCGCACCCGGTTGTAGTCCAGTCGCCAATGCTCGAGCTTGTCACGCACGTCGGCGAGCGCGAAGAATACCTCGACGTTCAGGCATTCGTCGCGAAGCCTTCCGTTGAATGATTCGATATAGCAGTTCTCCACCGGTCTGCCCGGCCGGATGAAGTCGAGTTGCACGCGGTACTGATACGCCCACGCGTCCATCGCTTTGCTGGCGAACTCGGTGCCGTTATCGACCGTGATCGACACCGGCGCACCGCGCTCGGCAATTATCCGCGATAGCGCCAATGCCACCTTCTGACCAGTCAGCGAGCGGTCCGCCAAGAGCAGCAGGCATTCGCGCGTAAACTGATCCACCACCGTCAGCACCCGGAACCAGCGTCCATCGAGCAGTCGGGCGGCGACAAAATCCATCGACCACTTTTCGTTCGGCCGAGTGGCTCTGGGCGCCGTCACGCGGCTACGCCGCGCGATTTTCTTGCGCACCTTGGTCCGCACCGCAAGTCCGTCCTCAGTGTAGAGCCGGTAAATCCGCTTGGCGTTAACCTTCCAGCCTTCGCGCCGGAGCATCACCGTCAGCCGTCGGTACCCGAAACGCACCCGGCTCGCTGACAGCTCTCGCATCCGCGTTCGCAGCGCGTGCTGCGGATCGCGTCGGCTCCGGTAGTTCATGGTCGATCGATTGATCATCATCAGCCCCGACACCCGCCGCGTGCTCAGTGCGAAGACGGTTTGCGTCCAGCGCCCAAGCTCGCGTCGATGACGAGGCCTCACAGCTTTTTTTGCACGATCTCCTGCAAGATGTGGCGGTCCAACGAGAGATCCGCGACCAGGTGCTTGAGCTTCGAGTTCTCCTCGCGCAGCTGCCGGAGCTCGCGCAGCTCGCTCAGGCCCAGTCCCGAATACTTCTTCTTCCAGATGTAGAACGTGGCTTCGCTGATCCCGTGTTCGCGGCAGATGTCGGCCACCCTGGTGCCGCCCTCCGCCTGACGCAAAGCCCGCAAGATCTGCTCTTCCGTATGTCCCTTCTTCGTCACCGGCGTGTCCTCCTCGATCTCGTCCACAGGACCACGCCTGCCGCGTCAAAACTCAACTTATCGCTGGCTCGTTTTTCGGGTTTTGGGTTACCGAGAGGAGACAAACGCATGCGGGCGAGTCGATTCAGCGAAGAGCAGATCATCGGGATATTGCGCGAGCATGAAGCAGGAGCGAAGACGCCGGAGCTATGTCGGCGGCACGGGATCTCGGACGCGACCTTCTGCTAAGTACGGTGGCTTGGAGGTCTCGGAGGCACGGCGACTGAAGGCGCTGGAGGACGAGAACCGGCGGCTGAAGAAGCTGTTGGCCGAGGCGATGCTGGATAACGCGGCGCTCAAGGACATCCTGGGAAAAAACGGCTGACGCCTGCGGCGCGACGCTTGACGGTTGGCCGGCTGATGGAAGGCCACGGACTGAGCCGACGGCCGCCGCTTCCGAGTGCTGTGCGTGCTCGACGACTTCAGCCGCGAATGTCTGGCGGCGGTGGTCGATACTTCGCTTAGCGGCGTACGTGTGGTGCGGGAGTTGGAGTTGGTGGTGAACCAGCGTGGCTGGCCGCAAACCATCGTCAGCGATAACGGCACCGAACTGACCAGCAATGCCGTGCTGCGCTGGGCCGCCGAACGGGTCTCCTGGCACTATATCCAGCCCGGCAAGCCGGTGCAGAACGCCTTCATCGAAAGCTTCAACAGCAAACTTCGCGACGAGTGTCTAAACGAACATTTTTTCTCCGGGCTCGCCGAAGCCCGTGATCTGATCGAAGCCTGGCGGCAGGATTACAACCAGCTCCGCCCGCACAGCAGTCTGGGCGCTTTGGCCCCGGTCGAGTACGCAAACCGGCAAGGGGGCGGTCCGCCTGAGCAAGCTCGCGGCTCTGCGGCCCGCCCCCTTGCTCCACCGCCCCACCTGGGGCAAAACATCAACCCCGGACTCTACTCATAAACGCGCCTACGTTGGGGGGCAGACCACTAGACGGCGAAGATACGCCCAAACTGGTACCCTGCGCCAGTGCCCAGGAAGGCGAATCGGCAGGGGATTAAGCTAGATTTCAACAACGAGGTCAGGTTCGAATTGTCCCGTCGCGGGCTCGTGCGGATAGCCCATCTGATTCGCGATCAACCGAGTTTTCCCGACGATGTACTGAACACAATGATGCGTGTGGCCATGTATCCAAAGGGTTGGCGAGTACTTCTTGATGATCTCCTCCAGGTCGGAAACGAAAGCGCCGGTCAGATAATCGTTCCGGAATTTTGCGTCCGTGCCCAGAAAAGACGGTGCGTGGTGGCTAACCACGACGGTCGGACCATCCCATTTTGTGCCGAGCTTTCCCTCCAGCCACGCTCGTCCGCGTTCATGACACTCCAGCGCATCTGCCGGCGTGAAGCCGTACGGACGATTTATCAACCGATGATCATTCAGGAATTGCGCCGCCCGATCCATCGCTTCCGGACGGTGATCACGCCCAAAAGCCAAGTAGTCGGTCCATAGCGTGGCGCCTAGAAACCTAACTCCGTCCAACATTACTTCGTCAAAATCCAGAATATGAACCCTGGAGCCTCGCGCCACGGCCCTCATCTTCCCCAGAACGTTCAGCTGCTCTCCGTAATACTCGTGGTTCCCCGGCACATAAACAGCACACTTCTGGAGATGCTCAGCCTCTCGTACCGCCCACTTCACGCCCGAAAGTCCTACACCGATATCACCGTCGAGAACCACGACCTCCGCCGCGGTCTCCGGAATGCGCCATGAATAGGGCGGCTTCACCATTTCCAAATGAAGATCTGACAAAATCTGCAGTTTCATCGACTGAAAGCGAATCTCCTCGCTGTGCTGCCACGCCCGTCGCGCGCTTCGGCATTCGCCCTGAAAGGCGTCCGCCGTGATCATACCTCTCCTGCCTACCGACAGCACGCCGCAGCGCTCCGCTGTGAGCCGCCTGCATGCGCTCCGTTAAGCTCCACCTCGCGGCCCGTCCCCCTTACCCCTGCACACTCGGCTGCCAAGGCCGAGGCGTCCGCTGACATCCACATTTTAATTCGCGCCGCTGCATCTGCTCTCTATGGCCGCGTCCGGGCCAGGTTGCAGCCAAGTTCGACAAGTTACGGTTGGCGATTAGAGCCGACGAGTCTGCTCACTTCGTTCACGAGGCCTTCCAAGCTTGATACGCGCTCGTCGAGGGCAGCCCGTTCCGCTTCTGGAACCTCGCCATAGCCGCGAAGGTACTGCGAAAGGCATTCGGTCAGATCGATCGCCAGGATCGAGAGCTTGGTTGAGATGTGGCGCCGGCTGGAGACCGCAATCGACTCCAACTCGTAGTAACTCTTCAGGTCTTTGATCTGCGAACGAATCTGTCCCAGCTTGGCAACGATTGTTGGCTTCACAGAATCGGCAATATCGTCCTCAAATGTAGTCAGCAGGCGCGTATGATCGCCGCGAGTCTTGAAGGCGCTCTCAATTTCGATCGTGGCGTCTTCCAGCGCCCGCATGACAATTGAGATCCTTCTGATGTGAGACCAGTTCATACAGCCAGGAAAAGCAGTACCGAGCCTATTGCGCTCATCACGGCGGCGTAGCCAAATGCGGCCTCCGCCGATATGTGAGTCCACAGTAGGCCCACCACGATGCTCGACACCAAGTCGCCGACGCCATTCACGCCGGCAAGGATTCCGAAACCGGTGCCACGAACATCCGCCGACAAAAGATCGGTGGCCACCGCCGATTCAAGCGTTTCCTCAGCCGCCATCACCGTGCCTTCGAGAATGAAAAGCACTACCAGCGATGCGAACCCGGTTGGTCCGATTGCGAAACCAATGGCCGCGATCAGGCTTACGACGTACCATCCCGCCAGCAGATAACGCCGTTGATAGCGATCGCCCGCGACACCGATCGGATAGTCGAATACCGCATGCGCGACGTTGTGAACGACGTAGAGACCAACCGCGACGCTCATCGCTCTGGCCGAGGAGCCCATCAACTGGGCCGCGCGGAGGATGAGCATGCTGTGCGCAAAATCACCTATCCCGAAGACGCCAACCGCGAGCAGGAAGCGCCGAAATGCTGGCGGCATTGCGGCACTCCAGCCAGGAAACCCGCGGGATCCTTCGAGATGCTTCCCCTTCGGTTCGCGTACCAGGAAAAAAAATGAGACCGCGGACAATACTCCTGGGACGAGACTCAGCACGAAAATGCTGCGGAAGCCGATCCGATGCAGCAGGAACATCGCGCACAGCGGACCAATGATCGCCCCGAGCGTGTCGAACGAGCGATGGAATCCGAATGCAGTACCAACCTTTTCGGCGGGAACTGATTCAACCAACAGGTTGTCGCGGCAAGGTCCGCGCACGCCACGCGCCATCCATCCTACCGTTCGCGAGATCAGCAGTTCGAACCATGTCTGAGCAAGCGCGAATGAAGCCGTCGCGAGTCCAGTTATCAGATAACCGAAGGTCGCGGCGATTTGCCGCACTCCCACTCGATCGGCAAGCCGTCCACCCGCGAGCTTTGCGAAAGTCGCCGCACCGTCGGAGGCGCCTTCGATTATCCCGAGGGCGGCGGGGGACGCACCGATCGTCAAGATGAACAGCGGCAGGATCGCGGTCGCCATTTCGTGGCCCCAGTCCGAAAACAGGCTGGAGACTCCCATGCCAACAACGTTGCGATTCAACCACGATTCGCCCGCTTCGGCTGCTTCAAGTTCAGGCACTTCAGCCCCTGGTCGTCGATTCATCGTGTTCGTCACAGTCGATCGTCTTCCGTTCGAGTCCACGCCAATCGCCTGTCGCCCGCCAGCTTACTGAGTCCGACCTGATGCGCTTCGCGCTCGTAGGCTGTGGTCAAATTCCGTCGAATTGCGTCGCGCTTGAGCGCATAGCGACGCATGTCGTCCGCCACGCGGTCCAAGACCCGGCTGCACCCAAAGGCGAGGTCATGTTCGCGTAGAGCCAAGTATGAGCCGGGCAGAAACCTCCCGTCTCGGCGTGGTCGCGTTGAGCGTCGTCCTCCACGCTCAATTCATATTGCAGGCGGCTTAGATGATCGAAGACCGCTCGAACTACCGCAGTGCAAACCGAGCACGCGCGCGCACTGCGCACGGCAGGGGACGAGGGCTGGCAAAAGAGCGACGCCATTTCCAGCGCCTTGCGGAATCGCATCCGGTGATCGAGTCGGCGTATTGCTCGCGCCAGCCGTCCCTCGACACAGCTCAAGTGTTCACAGACCTGACACGCGGGCCTTCCGGCGATTATCGTTTCAATAATCCTGCGCGTCACCCGAGCCCGCGTGGACCGATCATCGGTGCATCCAAAGTACGACCCAAGGTGCGATGCGCACAGCGCCGCGTTGAGGTCTCCCTTTGCGTGCAGACGCTCAACTTCCGGCGTCTCGAGGCTCGTGCGGACCTCCCACAGCGGGCAGACTACGCCGTCGAAGGCACCCAGCAGCAGGCGAAAATTGTGTTTTAGTCGCTCCAGCACAACTGCAACCTCCGATTTCGTTCGGAGCGGGCTGGAGACTTGAGACGTTGGAAGGAACGACTCCCGCGCCGGGTCTCTACCCGGTCAAGCACCATCAAGAAAACCTCGCGATCAGAAGCGCTACGATCAGCGCGCTGAGTCCGTAGAGAACGTACGCATTCAGGAAACCGTGATGCATGCGGGCGAAGCCGTTTGAGATCCGCAATGCTCCATCGGCGATCGGATTAAGCACCAACCGGTCCAGCACGTGATTTTCTCCGCGCGTGCGTCGGATCGCAGCACGAAAATGCAGACCCACCGTTTCGCGAGTGTCTTCCTCTGTTGTGGGCCTGAACACAGCCTCGAAGATGACGCGCACCGGGTTCGAGAATCCGGTGCCAGTGTATGTCATCTCCGGCAGCAAGCGGCGGATTCCACCAGCCCAGACCTCGCGCCGCTCGACGGCGCGGCTCCGCGCGACAACCAATCTGAACACGACGTAAGTAGCGAGTAACATCAACGCTAGAACCACGGCCATGTACGAGGTGGACATCGCGAACACCACCGGATTGGCCGCGCCGCCGCGATGCATCACCACTAATCCGCGGCCAGGCATCATGCTCTGCCCGACTTGCGCGCCGAGTGCATGAAAGTCCGCGACGAAGGCTGTAGGCAATTCGCCGTGATGGACGTTGCCGGCAAAGAAGGGTGGCACCAAGGCATCGGCGGCGCGTGCTTGCTGGGCAATCGGCGCGATCGCTCCGTCGAGGATTGGGATGACGTAGGTCGGAGTAACCCCGAGCACGAAGCACAGCACGGCGAGGAACGCCATCGGAACGGTGGCTGAGATTTGCGCCGGCCGCGCCTGCGTCGCCGAATCAGATCGCGGCATCCCGAGGAAACTCATCGCAAACGCCTTGACGAAGCAGGTCACTGCGAGCGCAGCAGTCAGCGCAAGAATGGCGCCGCACAATGCAAAGACGATTTTCACGCCGGTGGCAGCGAGTTCCGCGCTCTGAAGCATCGTCTGCAGCGTGAGCCATTCACTAACGAACCCGTTGAACGGCGGCAACGCCGCGATGGACAGGGCGCCCACCAGGAAGAACAACGCGCTGTACGGCATCGACTTTATCAAGCCTCCCAGCCGATCGATGTTCCGGGTTCCCACGCTCGAATCGACCGCGCCGGTCGAGAAGAACAGCAGCGCCTTATAAATCGAGTGGTTCGCCATGTGATAGAAGGCCGCGGCGAACGCGATGGCCGCGATCGGAAAATGTCCCGACGCGACGAATATGAATCCCGCTCCCAACGCCGCGGTGATGATGCCGGCGTTCTCGATCGAGCTATGCGCGAGCAGAGTCTTCAGATCGCTCTGCGTCGTCGCGTAGAGAATGCCGAGCAGCGCGGTGACGCTGCCGATGATGAGCGCAACGAGTCCCGGGCCGACCATCGCAACCGGCAACAGGTCGCCGTTCAGCCGGACAATTCCGTAAAAACCCAGGTTCAACGTCACGCCCGCCAGCGCCGGAACGAAAGCGTCGGGTGCCGCGGTGTACGCTCGCGGGAGCCAGAAATTAACCGGGATCAGTCCCGCCTTTACGCCGAAGCCAAAGAACCCGAGCAGGAATACCGCCCATCGCGCGTAATCGCCAAGCGCGATGCCGGTGGCCTTCATCGCCGCGAACTCCAGCGAGCCATTGTTGGCGAGGACGATAAACGCCAACGCGATGAGCAGCGTACCTGCCTCGCCCACCGCCAGCATCAGGTATCCCGCTCCCGTATGTTCCTCGTCTTTGTCCTCATAGTTGACGAGCAGGTAAATCAGGATCGACATCGACTCCCACAGCATCAGGAAGGAGATGGCGTCGGCCGACAGCGGGATCAGCACCAGCGTCGAAAAGAGTGCGAAGTACTGAACGCTGAAAGCCCTGAGACTGTAACTGCCGATGTACTTGTCAAGATTGCCGGCGGCGAAAATCGAACCGGGGAGCAATACCAGGCCGGAAACGAAAAGGAACAGCGCGGAGAGTCTGTCGAGTGACAGTGTGAGCATCGCGAGCGAAGGGATGGTCCATAGCGTCGCGCCAAATGGCACCCCGGCGAACAGCGACGCTCCGCTGAACCAAAGCAAGAGCACCGACGCGCTCGCTCCGAGCCAACCGACGATTGACGCCGTTAGTCGTTCCGCGACGACCAAGGGCAGAATAACGCCGGCAGCGCAGAGTGCCAGTATAATGACTAGTAGTGTACCCATCGCCATCACTCAGGACCTGCCGATGGTTTCCGGTCCACCGCAACCAACAGCCCATGCAGTATCGCGAGCGGCGGCGGCGGATTGCCAGGCACCTCGACATCGACCGGCAGCATTTCCGCCACTCCGCCCGCGCAAATAAAGCTTCGGCCAAAAACTCCTCCCGACAACGCACACGCTCCGACTGCGACGACTCTTTTCGGTCCCGGCATGGCGTCGTACGCCTTGCGAAGCGGCACTCGCATGTGGTCGGTAAGCGCTCCGACCACGAGCATCACGTCAGCATGGCGCGGCGTGGGAGTCAGGAAGAAGCCGAGCCGGTGCATGTTGTAGTACGGATTGTTGAGCTGCTTGACTTCGTTGAGACAGGCGCCACAGTCGCCCGCATCGACCACGAGAATCTGCAGCGAGCGCCGAAAGGCTGCGCTGAATCCGTCTTTCCCGCGATCGTCGTGATTGACGGCGACCGCGCATTCGTATCCGTGCTCCCAGTTGACTGGACTATTCGTACCGCGCCTGCAGCGGAAGCAATTGATACATCGGCGAAGGTTCACGTCGACCCCGTCCGGCGCCAGTTCAAGCGCACCAGTTGGACAGCGCCCCACGACGGGTTGCGCCAACTCCGGCGAGAGTTTAGCGGCGGCTGGCAAGCCCGGCGAAGTTCCAGCAGCGGTCTCCGCGACGCGGGGGTAGCGCGTGCTCTTGATTCCTGTCCGGAGACCCTTGATAACCCATTGGCTCATGATGGCTATTCCCGCGTGCTAACGATCGTTCTCATGAACTGAGAGCACAAAGGTTGCGAGGATTATCGGAAAATCCTGGAAGGCGAAATTTTCCGCCGCGAGCCTGAACCCGTGCCAGTTCGCGAAGGAAGGCGTCACGATTCGGTATCTATCCACCATGCCGTCCTCGCCGAGGCGAATCCAATGGAGTGCCGCCCCTCGCGGCGCTTCAACCCAGCCGAGAGCCGCGCCCGGCCGCAGTGTCACTTCGGGCGCGCGAAATGGCCCGTCCGGTTTCGCTTCTCCGATCTTCGCGATTATTCGAGCGGATTGCGCCGCCTCTCTGAAGAACATACGCAACCGCGCGAAACCGTCTCCCTCCGATTCCTGCGGAACCTCAAACTCGATCTGCTCGTAGCCGGAATATGGCTGCGCTCTCCTCATATCTCGCGAGATCCCTGACGCGCGGGCGATCGGTCCCACCAAGCCAAACTCGCGAGCATCGTTTGCCGAGACATCGCCGACTTCCTCCAGCCGGTCGAGAAAACTACTCGACGTACTCAACATCCGCTCAAGCTGCGAGAGCTTCGCGGCAACGTCGCGGACTTGCGACGATGTCCGTTGACACGCTTTTTCTTCGAGATCAATCGTCAGGCCGCCGAAAGTATTCAGCCCGAATAGATAGCGGTGACCCGTCAGCCCCCCCGAAATCCGCAGCAGGTCTTCTTCGAGAATCGCGGCCTGGGCGGCTGCGACCGCAAGGGCGGTGGACTCGCAGATTCCCTCGATAGCCGCGACGTGATGACGCAGGCGTTCCAGCTCAGCGATGAATATCCTTAGTGCCCGCGCCTCCTGAGGCACCTCAACGTGGCAGGCGTGCTCCACGGCCTGACAGAGCGCAAGTGAATGAGCGAACGCCGAAGTCCCGCTGATACGCTCTGCGATCAGTAGAACATCTTCGGCGCGGCGGCCCTCGGCGATCTTTTCCAGGCCGCGGTATGCGTAGAAAAGGCGCGGCCACGCGCGAATTACATCTTCGCCTACCGTCTCGAGTTGAAAGTGCACCGGCCCGGTTGCGGCTGAATAGATAGGTCCCACCGGCATCAAGAAGGAGCCCGTCTCCTCGACAATCTGGCGAGGCTTCCAATTCAAGTCGGGCTCACGATGCAGTACAGGCTTGGATGCATCAAAGCTCTTGCGCATCGGAGTGATGCCCTCTTGCCAGGCGTCATTGTGAAGGACGAAATCGCCGAGACGCGGATGTCCTTCGAACACCAGACCGAACAGGTCCTCAGCCTCGCGTTCGTGCCAGTCAGCGGCGTGAATCTGTCTGCTGAGGCTGGGTACCCGAACCTCGGAACTGGACAGATGCGTAAGCACGTGCAACCAACCGGCTTCGCGTTCGCCGTAGAACACGTATCGCAGATCCCATCGCGCTCTCTGCTCGACGATAAGACTGCCGAAGCTGTAGTGAAGGCTGGAAAACAACCACTCACAAATCTCTGGTAAGATATCCGGCTCGCATTCGAGCTGACACGCAGGACTGGCGCCATCCGTTACGCTCGCGCCAACTCTGCCGGCCCATCGCGTCTTAGCTTCTTCGACCACTTCGCTCAGTGCGACGGGCATCGTTCACCTCGACAGTCCGTCGGCCGCCATCTCGAGGAGCCTATGCAGCGGCTGTGGCATATAGACCCCGAGTATGATGATAGGAGCTGCGGCCAGAATCAGGGTCAGCACGCAGCTTCGCGGCAGTTTTACCGGAATGCTATGCGCGGTTTGCGACGACGGTTGCCCGAAGACCATAAGGTTGAGGTGATAGAGAATTCCGAAAAATGCGACGATAACGAATGCAGCGAGCAAACCGGTTGCGAGGTAATGTTGCTCCGCCATTCCCGAGCGCAGAATCGAGAATTCGCTCAGGAACACCGCCAAGGGCGGCGCCCCGGCGATCGCGATTCCTCCGAATAGCAGAGCGACACCCGCCGACGGTGAGGTTCGTATCAGTCCTCGCACATCTGCTATCTGTCGTGTGTCCACCGCGAGCAGAGTTGCTCCTGCCGCGAAAAAACAGAACGACTTGGTCAGCGCGTGATTGAGTATTTGATACACCGCGCCATAATGTCCGGCGGCGCCGCCAATCCCGGCGGCGGTAAGGATGATTCCCATGTGTTCGACCGTGGAGAATGCGAACAGGCGCTTATAGTCAGTCACCTGGATGATCAGAAACGCTGCGATACCTACCGAGAACAGCCCCACGATCATTGCCCATCCGTCCACATCCACTTTCCCCGAGGCGTTCAGCACGGGCACCAGCCGCAATATCACGTATAAGATGACTGTGGTCTTGATGCCGGAGAGCAGCGCACATATCGGGCTCGGCGCCTGACTGTGCGCGTCGGGTAGCCACGTGTGCAACGGCACCAGCCCGGCCTTCGCCCCGAACCCGACGAGAATTAGAACGAAGGCGGTCGCGAGCACAGCCGGCGACACGCGCGGCGCTAACTCGATCAACGTATGCCAGGTGTAGGCACCTCCGGGATACTGGCCGCGTGTCGCCGCGAACAGTGCCAGAAATCCGAGCAGTGCTATGGCTCCTCCCATAACCGTCAGCACTGAGTACTTCCATGCAGCTTCAAGTGCTTCGTGGGTATTTTCGAAAGCTATCAGGTACACCGAGAGGATCGTCGTCAGTTCCACGCCCGTCCACACCAGGTTCGGCTCCGCCAGCATCGGCACCGACAGCATTGCGAAGACAAACAGGTTGTAGTTCGCATAGTAGCGGCGCAGGTGCCGCGCGCTCGGTTCGTGCGCCATGTATCCCCACGAGAAGAGCGCGGCGGTACTCCCAACCGTCGCGACCAGCAGCAATATCAACGCACTGAGTCCGTCGATAGCGACCCAGTTCACAATTGCGACGACCGAGCTGCCCGCGGCCACGCGCGTCGCCGCCGCGATTACCATCGCGAGCACAACCGTGCAGGAAGTTAGTGTTACCGCCGGCGCTACCCGGCGTCCGACTGGCAAGCACGAAAGCAGTGCAGCAATCAGCGGGACGGCAAGGATGGCGAGCAGGATCACTTGCTGGCGCCTTCCTTAAGACTCGTGAAACCGCCGACTTCGGTTGTTCCAACTCGTTCCTGGGTTATCCGCGTCAAGATTCCGATCACGAGCGCGATGATCAGCATGTCGAACGGGAACGCCATCTCGATCACCAACGGCAGAGTGGGCGCAATGGCGAAGCCGCAAAGAAGGGCGCCGTTCTCGATACCGAAGATGCCAATGAGTTGAGGCACCGCCTCGCGCCGCACGGTCAGCGTATAGACGCCGATGAACAATCCAGCGAGTCCGACCGGAAGATTGATCGCCGCGATACTTCCGGCCGCGGGCGGGAGATATCCGCTCAGAAAAAAAGCCAATAAGGTCAACGCAAGCGCAATCAGCAGCGAACTCGGAATATTCAAGACCTGATCGATCTCGCGTCGTCTGAAAATCTCCTCGGGCACGGTGCGCTTAAGCAGATACGGAATCACGATGGGCTTCATCACCGAGTCGAGCGCGGCCACCGCCAGCAGGTCCGGCGCGTGCAAGCCGAGGCCGAGCAACAGGGCGGATACAACCAGGCACATCGACTGAGTGATATAGAATCGCTGGCATCCTTGCATTTGGCGCGTTGCCGCCAGCCCGAACGAGCTCATCAGGAACAGACCCGCAGCCAAGCCGTTCAGCGAGGTCAGGAGCGCGTACGAGTTCGCCATTTCAGCGCACCTAGAATTTCAGGAGCCCGGTGATCATCGCGACCACCGAGGTTACGAAGGCGGCGCCCAGAAACTCACTGACCCGAAAGAGCCGCAGTTTCGACAGTGATGACTCAATCACCACCAGCACCAATAGAAAGAGTCCGACTTTGAGCAGTACCAGCGGCACCGCCCAAAGAACCTCCGCGGCGCTCCTCCCGCTCGCCAGCCCCCACGGGGTAACCAACACGTTGAGCAGGATGCACATCAGCACCAGCAGCTTCATCTGTCCGCCCCATTTCATCAGCGCCATGCCGGTGCCCGAATACTCGAGGCTCTTCGATTCGTCGATCATCGCGAGCTCGAAATGACCGGTCGGATTGTCGACCGGGATCCGCCCAGCTTCGGCGAGGATGAGCATCACGAAGGCAATCACCAACAGCACGTGCGACGGCGCGAAGAAGTTAGAAAGAGGAGTCACCCAATGCTGCTGAACAATGTACGGAATGGTTGAACCGGCAACGAACGAGACGGTGAAAAAAACAATCATGAAGACCGGTTCAGCCAGGAAGCCGACCATGCGCGTGCGGCTTGCGCCCATCGGACCGTAAGGATTGGCGGTATCCACGGCAGCGAGCGTCGCGAAGAAGCCACCCAGTGCGAGCACAAAACCACCGCCCAGCATGTCACCCATGAAGGCGAAGAAGAGTGGATAACTGGTGAGCACCGGAATCAGAGTGGCCACGAAGATCGGTGCGACAAAGACCACGTGCGGCGTCACCCGAAAAATCCAGGAGGCCTGTTCCGAGACGACCTCGTCTTTGTGGAACAGCTTTCGAAGATCGCGATATGGCTGGAAAATGCTGGGACCGCGCCGCGATTGCACGATCTCCTTCAGGCGTGACAGCACTCCCGCGACTAGCGGAGCAAGTGCCACCACGAACAGCACCTGAAGCAGGTTGAACCCGATAGAACTCGCCATCGTCCGCTACGCTCTTCCCGTGCGGCGTTGTGTCTCGCGGCGTCTACGCCCAATGTGCGTGAATCCGCGAGAGAGTTCCGATGACCAGGTAGGGAACCTGAAGTAACAACCCCTACCAGCTTACGCCTCGGTAGGGGTTATCAGCCCTGTTCAGGAAAGGGCGGTTATGGCGGTGAACCCCATCACCAATCTTTGTCAATTGGAAGTCTAGCAGCGCCGGTATCACAGTCAACTCAAGTCCGCTCAGCAAAAATCAGATCCAACTGCCGAGTGCGATTCCGCCTACGGCGGCGATGCCGCCAGTTACCACGCTTCCAATCATATAGATTGAACCCAGCAGGACCTCCCGCTCCTGCAACAGTCGAATGGCCTCGTACTCGAAGGTCGAGAACGTCGAATAACCGCCAACGAACCCGACCGCGACAAAAAGGCGCCAGTTCGGATTTAGGTTCACTCGCTCCTGAGCAAATGCCAGGAAAAAGCCGATGATAAAACTCGCCGTGACATTAATTACCAACGTCCCGTACGGAAACGCGCTTCCATAACGAGAGGCAATCCATCCGCCAACCAGATAGCGAGTGACGGACCCGATGGCTCCGCCTACCGCGACAAACAACACTCCCATCAGCCGCCGAATCCCTCCCCTCCTTTTTTCAGGCGAGCAACGCCCTCATCATTTCGGTGCGTCCAACGATGCCGACCAGTTCCCCGTCGCCGTCGACTACCGGCAGCCGCTTGACCCGCTTCTCCGCGGAGAGCGCCAAGGCGCTGGCGACCGGCATTTTCTCGCGAACGGTAACCACATCGCGCGTCATGAGGTCTTTTGCGAAGCGCGCGCGCAGCTTCTGGATGTGCTTGCGAGCCTCAACACTAACCCGGCCGAGCGGGACCTTGGAGATGAGGATTTCCATTACCCCCGGCCAGCTCTCACGGCTCACTTTGGAGATAAGATCCGAGTCGGCGATAATCCCGACAACATGCCGCTTGTCGTCCACCACGATCACGCGCTTGTGCGACGACGAAACGAGCAGATCGAAAATTTCTTCCACCGTCGCAGTTTCATGGACGGTGGGAACGTCACGGCTCATCACCTCAGCCACCGTAGCGTGCGCCCCAACGGCATGCGCCTCGGGATGCCACTCCGGCAGATGGACCGCCGCGATCGTATTCAACACGTCCAGGCGCCCGAGAATGCCCACCAACTTTCCGTCGCCGTCCACGACCGGCAGGCGCTTGAGATGTTTATCGACCATGACTCTGGCGGCCCGTGCAAGAATGGTGTCGGGCGCGGTCGTCACCACCGCGCGCGTCATTACCTCCGATACTTTGCGGTCCGGATTCTCGAGGGACTCGTGAAGCTCGCGCACGTAGTCCAAATCGGTGGCCTTTTTCAGGCTGATCGTGACGTTCATCCCGCCGCGCGTGAGCAGGTCATTGTCACTCACCATCCCGACCACCTTGCCCTGATCGTCGACAACCGGCAGCGCAGTGAAGTCCTTATCGAGCAGCAACTCAATTACCTGGGTGATTGGACTATCAGGATGAACGGTTGCGACCTCCCGGCGCATTACCTCCGAGACCTTCAAGTCAGGCAGCCCCTCTTTGAAGGGAGCACCTGATTGGACGACCTCAACCTCTTGAACCGTGATGAGGGCGCTGGGAGCCATTTCCCGCAGTGGGCTCAGAATGCGATCGATTCGCTCGGGGCGATCCACCATCGTGATCACGAGTGGCTGATCGAACGACAGCCGCAGGATGGCCGCCGTATGGATCATCGATGACGCCCCAAACCCCGCGACACCTCGCGTCACGGTGGCACCGCTGCATCCCTCGCGCCGGAGCATCTCGATGATCGCCGTGTAGAGCGACTGGTGATGGTATTGATCCGTTTCGCCGATGAAGATCGTGACCTGCTTGGCCCTTCCGGTGAACATCGATCACTGCCCTCCTGGCGTTGTGAAAGCGCGGGCGCGCCCCTGCGGGTCGTTCTTCCGAAAGCGTATCAGATGCAAGAACCGGATAATCAAAAGCGGGCTCCGTACCTTTCGGCAGAGCCCTTTCAAAAAAGAAAAGCCCCTACCCGTGTTCAACACCAGTAGGGGTCATCAGCTCACTCAGGCGGGAGCGGTTGGCGGTGGAACCCCATCACCGTTTACAGCCTACATCAAATAACCTCTCCGGTTCTGGAGTCAACTCCGCGAAAGCCATGGTCGCGCTCGGGTCGTGCTCACTTCACTCCTGCGAGGTGGTGGGTCTCGTTAATTCGAGACACCCTGGCCTGCACCCCAACTTAGGCGCATCTATGAGTCGAGTCCGAGGTTGATGTTTTGCCCCAGGTGGGGCGGTGGAGCAAGGGGGCGGGCCGCAGAGCCCTGAGCTTGCTCAGGCGGACCGCCCCCTTGCCGGTTTGCGTACTCGACCGGGGCCAAAGCGCCCAGACTGCTGTGTGGCCGGAGCTGGTTGTAAATCCTGGCGCCAGGCTTCGATCAGATGTCGGGCTTCGGCGAGCCCGAAGAAAAAATGTTCGTTTAGACACTCGTCACGAAGTTTGCTGTTGAAGCTTTCGATGAAGGCGTTCTGCACCGGCTTGCCGGGTTGGATGTAGTGTCAGGAGACCCGCTCGGCGGCCCAGCGCAGCACGGCATTGCTGGTCAGTTCGGTGCCGTTATCGCTGACGATGGTTTGCGGCCAGCCACGCTGGTTCACCACCAACTCCAACTCCCGCACCACACGTACGCCGCTAAGCGAAGTATCGACCACCGCCGCCAGACATTCGCGGCTGAAGTCGTCGAGCACGCACAGCACTCGGAAGCGGCGGCCGTCGGCTCAGTCCGTGGCCTTCCATCAGCCGGCCAACCGTCAAGCGTCGCGCCGCAGGCGTCAGCCGTTTTTTCCCAGGATGTCCTTGAGCGCCGCGTTATCCAGCATCGCCTCGGCCAACAGCTTCTTCAGCCGCCGGTTCTCGTCCTCCAGCGCCTTCAGTCGCCGTGCCTCCGAGACCTCCAAGCCACCGTACTTAGCAGAAGGTCGCGTCCGAGATCCCGTGCCGCCGGCATAGCTCCGGCGTCTTCGCTCCTGCTTCATGCTCGCGCAATATCCCGATGATCTGCTCTTCGCTGAATCGACTCGCCCGCATGCGTTTGTCTCCTCTCGGTGACGGACTCTAACTCATTTTCGTGCCGCTTTTCGGGGGGCAGCCCAGCACGGATAGAACCGGGCGGCGCTGGGGTACGTCAGGCCAGGCTTGGATGCTAGCGGCGGAACTGTGCGACGCGGTCGCCGCGGATCTCCTCTATCGCAGGCGCCGGGGCCTGGATGGCGGGAGCGGGAACGCGTAGCGGGATTGTTCGGATCTTTGGCACGATCGGAAACGGATTGCGAAATTTCAGGACCTCGCCGTCGAAAGACTCGAAACTTACCGCAGTCGCGACGTTGACCGTCATCTCGAGCGCCGACCCCTCCAGCACCATCGCCTGTCCCCACGCCGGCGTGCCGTCTATCGCCCTGACGTAGTGCCACTGGATCGGATCACCCATCCGAGTGAATGTCTTGTACAGGGAACTGGTGTCGCGCGGCTTGAGCATCACGTAAACCAGGATCGCCTGCGCCTCCCTGATGCCCGACAGAATATAACCGGCATGCCTTGCGAGCCGCGCGGCGCCCGGCGCCAGCGCCCACAACTCTCCGCATTCATAGACACTCTCGGGCGGTAGATGGGTCAGATCGGGCCGCGGGTAGCTCTGCGGAAAGGTCGCGAGGTTGTGAATGACAAATCCGGCGAGCATCTCGTCAGGCTCTGGCCCGTCCTCATTATAGAGGGCGCATACCTCTCCATAGTTGAGATGGATCTCGCCGAGCGCGGATTGCGGGGTTTCGCTGAATCCGGCTCCCTTGCCAGCTCTGGCACGAACCATCCGATCGGCGAATTCACGCCGTTCGGTTTGCGTTTTTAGAATCCGCAATTGCAATACGTCACCCGAGATTCCGTGCCAGTGGCCAATATCGCTATCTTTGTCTTATATGCTTTAGCTTAACGTTGCACGTTTGCATAGGCTTGATGCAAAACCGCCTACTTCCAGTCGTCTTCGGCGCCAATTCATCGTAAATCTACGGGATCTTTCCCTGGGCACGCTACTTGCGTTGGAAAGCCGCAAAAGGTCCACAAGTTTGTACATGCGCCCATCTTCTTCGGCTCGCTCCACAGACCCGAATGCGGACGGCTTCAGCTTCGATCTGAAACCGACTCTGCCCGACGACGCTTGGGCTGTGCTGCTTACGCGCGTCGGCATCGCGATCATACTTGTTACGCAACCCCTCTTCATAGTTTCCGAACTCCGTCTTGGCAATGCGCGAGAAGTCGACCCCTGGCTGCTCACCGGTTTTCATCTGTTCAACTTTGCCGCCGCGCTGACCGGGCTCGGCATAAGCTGGACGCGCGGCTTTCGCGAGCACTGGCGCTCGGCGGCTTTCTCGCTGTGCGCGATGCTCATCGTAAGCTCCACGGTCATGAGTATCGCGGCGGGTGGACGTCACGAGGCGCTGTTCCTCTCGCTGCTGCACATCATGCTGGGCTCGGCGATGCTGGTGCCGTGGGAATCGCGCTGGCAGTTGGGGTTGGGCGCGCTCAGCGTGTCGGCGCTGTTTGCGAACACCATGCTGGCGCAGCAGGTCGATCCCAACCTGCTGTATCACTGGCTGGGCGTCATCACCGCGGCCTGTCTTTCCCAGTGTGCGACGAGCTTTGGCGTGCGCTACCGCGAGCGTACTCAACAATACCAGGCGCTGCGCGAACGCGACTTGCAACTGAGCGAAAGCGAAGAAAAATTCCGCCGCGTCTTCGAGACCAGCTCCGACGTGATCGTCATTGCCCGTGCCAGCGACGGCCAGATCATCGACGTCAATCGCGAGTTCGTCGACCGCACCGGCTATAGCCGCGAGGAGGTGAAGGGCCGCAGATCCTCGGACCTGGACTTGTGGGACGGCCGCGAACAGGCCAAGCAGTTGGCCGACGCAATCAACGCCGCGGGCTTCGTGCGCAACGTCGAGGGCCGCTTCCGGATGCGCAGCGGCGAGTCGGTCACGGCGCTGATCTCCTCGGTCAGGGCGACGATCAACGGCGAGGAATGCGTGATCAGCGCGGCGCGCGACGTGACCGAACTGCGCAAGGTCCACGAAGCATTGGTCGCGGCGCGCGAGGTTGCGCTGGCGGCCTCGGAAGCCAAATCGCAATTCCTCTCCTGCATGTCGCACGAGATCCGCACTCCGCTAAACGTCATCCTCGGCTCGGCCGATCTGCTCACCGACACCGAGCTCGGTCCCGAGCAACGCCACTATGTCGATCGCGTCATCAATAACGGCTCCAACCTGCTCGAGCTGCTCAACAGCATCCTCGACCTGACCCGGGTCGAGAGCGGACAGCTTCACCTCGAGCAGACCCCGTTCAACGTTGCCGAACTGACCGAGCGCGTCGCCGACACGCTCGCCATCCGCGCCCGCGAGACCGCGGTCGAAATCGTGGCCCGCTGCGCACCCGATTTGCCGGTCACTCTGATCGGCGATCCGCTGCGGCTCAACCAGGTGCTGACCAACCTGGTCGGCAACGCGCTCAAGTTTACCGAGCGCGGCGAGGTCGTCGTCGCAATCGAGCGCGACACGCGCAGCCGCGATCCCGGCGCGCTGCGCTTTTCCGTAAGCGACACCGGTATCGGCATCGCGCCGGAAAAACTCGCCGCGATCTTTTCGCCCTTTGCCCAGGCCGATTCGTCGACCACGCGCAAGTACGGCGGCAGCGGCCTGGGACTCGCGATCGTCGAGCGGCTGGTGCAGTTGATGGGCGGCCGGGTATGGGTCGAGAGCGAAGCCGGCAAGGGCAGCACCTTTCACTTCACCGCCCACTTCGACGTGCCGCAGGGCGCCACCGCCGCGCCGGCGCCGATCGACCTTGGCGGAGTGCGAGTACTGTTCATGGACCGCAACGCCACGTGCCGCGCCACCGCGCGCGAAATTTTCGAGACCCGGGGCGCCACCGTGATCGAGGCCGCCTCGGCGGACGAGGCCTGGGAAGCGGTCGAGCAGGCCGGGCGCGCCGCACAACCGTTCGCGCTGGTGTTCGCGGACTGCTCACGCCCTGACGCCGGCGGTTTCGATCTCGCGCGGCGCATCGGCGCCAGCGGGGGCGACGCGGCCGGGCTGACGGTGGCTACCGTCAGTTCGTACGATCTATCGAAAGCCTTCGTCGGCCTGCGCGAGGCTGGCCTGGAGCACTACGTGGTCAAGCCGCTCAAGCGTGCCGACCTGCTGGCCGCGGCGGCGGACTTGGCAAAACGAGCGCTCCTGGCGGCAACGCCCGCGGCCGGTTCGGTCCTCGCCTCGGCTGCCGTCGCTATCGACCAGTCGGCGGCGGCCTCGCAGTCCGCGGCATCCTCGTTTGACGCTCTCGCGGCCTCGCCCGCGCAGGGGTCTCCGCCAATAGCCTCGGCAGAGGCTGCCGTAGCGCCCTGCCGAATCCTGCTGGCCGACGACTCGGTCGACAATCGCCTGTTGATTCGCGCCTATCTCGGCAAGACCGGTTACAGACTCGACGAGGCCGAGAACGGTCAGGTCGCGCTCGATAAACTCTTGAGCGGCCGCTACGACCTGGTTCTGATGGACATCCAGATGCCGGTGATGGACGGCTTCTCGGCCGTGCGGCGCATCCGGCAATGGGAGCAGGAGAATGGCGTGCGCCGCACGCCGATCATCGCGCTGACCGCATCGGCCTTCGACGAGACCGTGCGCAAGGCGGTCGAGGCCGGATGCGATTCACATCTGGGCAAACCGCTCCGGCGCGCCACCCTGATGCGCGTCATTCGCGAGACCGCGTTCGGCGACCATCCCGATCAGCCCGCCTCGGCCGCGGCCTGAGATTCCTCCCGCGCGCGACCGCTAGGCGGCCGAGCCGTTGTAAGCGCGGTCGGCGGCGGCCAGCGACTTGCCGCGCGCGATCTCGAAGCCCATCGATTCCAGGATTGTCTCGAGCGCACTCAGAACCAGCATCACGTTCTCGCGCTTGCACGACTCGCCCATCAGGCCGATGCGCCACACCTTGCCCTTGAGCGGCCCCAGCCCGGCGCCAATCTCGATGTTGAACTTCTCCAGCAGTTGCGCGCGCACCTTGGCCTCGTCGATCCCCGACGGCACCGCGACCGTGGTGAGTTGCGGCAGCCGGAAGCCCTCCTGCGCCGCGAGCTCCAGCCCCATCCCGCCGAGCCCGGCCTGCAGGGCGGCCGCGTTGGCGCGATGGCGCCGGAAGCGGATCTCCAGCCCCTCCTCGACCACGATCCTGAGCGCCTCGTACAAGGCATAGTTCATCGTGATCGGCGCGGTGTGATGATAGACGCGGTCGGGGCCCCAATACTTCTCGATCAGCGAGAGGTCGAAGTACCACGAGGTGCATGGCGTCTTGCGCTTGTGGACAACTTCCATCGCGCGCGGGCTGAAGGTCACCGGGGACAGGCCCGGCGGAGCGCCGATACCTTTTTGCGTGCAACTGTAGCAGGCGTCGATCTGCCAGGCGTCGATCTCCAGTGGTACGCATCCGAGCGACGTCACTCCGTCGGCCACCATCAGCGCGCCGCGCGCATGCGCCATTTTCGAGATCTCCTCGATCGGCTGATGGATCCCGGTCGAGGTTTCGGCGTGCACGATCGCGACCAGCTTGGGCGCCGTGGCCGCCTTGAGCGCCTGCGCGATCTGCTCGGGCTCGACGATTCTGCCCCACGTGGCGTCGACCCGATGGATCCGCGCGCCGAGCCGCGTCGCCAGTTCGGCCACGCGCGTGCCGAATACGCCGGCCGTGCCGATCACCACCTCGTCGCCTTCCTCGATCAGATTCGCCAGCGCGGTTTCCATCCCGGCCGAGCCGGTGCCCGAAACCGGGAAGGTGATCTCGTTGGTGGTGCGGAAGACTATCCGCAGCATCTTCTTGATGTCGTCCATCACCTTGACGAAGTCGGGATCGAGATGTCCGACCACCGGCGACAGCATCGCTTTCATCACCCGCGGATGAATGTTCGAGGGGCCCGGTCCAAGCAGCACCCGAGCGGACGGTTGCAATTCCGGAAACGAGGAACTTGCCAAAGCGGTCTCCCTTTTCGGCCCCGGCGCGTTGAAGCCGCGCCTGGGGCGCGGCTTCCCGCCGACGCGATTTTGCACTGCGCTCATTATTGACCGTACAGGCGCGCATGGCAAAAGCGCGCCGCGCCGGCAAAAACGCGTGGCGCGCCGATCCCAATCGATTCGGCGCAATCGTGCTACAGTATTGGGCCGTGGAAAGTCTCGTCGCCGACGCGCAACTCACCGCGCAATTGCCCGCACTCGCCGCGGAGCTGGCCGAAATCGTCGGCGCCGACGGAGTCGTCGCGCGCCCAAGCGAACTCGCCGTCTACGAGTGCGACGGATGGACCATCGCCAAGAGCGCGCCCGACCTGCTGGTGCTGCCGCGGACCACCGCGCACGTGAGCGGCGTGCTGGCCGCGCTCGAACGGCGCGGGGTGGCTTTCGTGCCGCGCGGCGCGGGCACCGGGCTCTCCGGCGGATGCCTGCCGCTCAAGGCGCCGGTGATGATATGCACCTCGCGCATGAACCGCATCGTCGCCTGCGATCTCGCCAACCGGCGCGTCGAGGTCGAAAGCGGCGTGGTCAACATCAACGTGACCAACGCGGTCAAGGCGGCCGGCTATTTCTACGCGCCCGATCCTTCCTCGCAGGCCGCCTGCACCATCGGCGGCAACATCGCCGAAAACTCCGGCGGCCCGCATACGCTGAAGTACGGCGTCACCACCAACCACGTGCTGGGGGTCGAGCTGGTGCTCGCGGGCGGCGAGGTCGTCGCGCTGGGCGGCCCCGCCGACGAGCGTCTGGGCTACGATCTGCTCGGCGCGGTGGTCGGCGCCGAAGGCACCGCGGGTATCGTGACGCGCGCGACGCTGAGGCTCCTGCGTGAGCCCCAGGCGCATCGCACGCTGCTCGGGATCTTCGCCGACGTCGAGCGCGCGACCGCGGCGGTCACCGCGATTATCGCCGCCGGGATCATTCCGGGCGCGATCGAAATGATGGACCAGCTTATCATTCGCGCGGTCGAGGCGGCCTTCAAAGTCGGCTTTCCCGCCGACGCCGGCGCCGTGCTGATCATCGAAATCGATGGGCTGGAGGCCGGGCTCGGCGAACGCGCCGAACGCATCGCGCGTATCGTCACCGAGGCCGGCGCGACCGAGGTGAAACTCGCGCGCGACGAGGCCGAGCGTGCGCTCTTGTGGAAGGCGCGCAAACGCGCCTTCGGCGCGGTCGGCCGGCTCGCGCCCAACTATGCCACCCAGGACGGCGTGGTGCCGCGCACGCGGCTGCCCGACATCCTGCGCGTGATCACGACGCTCAGCCGCCACTACAAGCTCGCGATCGGCAACGTCTTCCATGCCGGCGACGGCAATATCCATCCGATCGTGCTCTATGACGAGCGCGATCCCGACCAGGTGCGGCGCGCGATCGAGGTGGGCCGCGAGATCCTGAAGGCCTGCGTCGAGATGGGCGGCAGCCTGACCGGCGAGCACGGCATCGGGGTCGAGAAGCAGCAGGAGATGCCGCTGCTGTTTGCGCCCGAGGATCTCATCGTCATGAGCGAGCTGCGCCGCGTGTTCGATCCCACCGGGCACGCCAACCCCAACAAGGTCATCCCGCAACCCGGCGGCTGTGTCGAAGTTGCCGCACCGCGCCGCCAGGCCCCGCTGTAGCCGGTGAGCGACGCCCAGGCCGACAAGCTCGAGAACGCGATCCGCCGGCTGTTGGGCGCCGAGGGCGTGCGCCCGCCGCGCGGACGCGAAGCCCTGGCCGCGCGGCTAATCGCCGAACCGCGCGACAGCGACGAAATCGCCGCGCTGGTCCGTCAATGCGAACGCCAAGGCGATGCCGGGCCGGCCACGCTCGCGCCGCTCGGCGCCGCGCGCACGCTCGGCGAAATCCGGCGCGCGCCCGCGATGCTCGGCGTCTCGCTCGCCCGCATGGATCGCATAATTGCCTACGAGCCCGAAGATATGACGGTGATCGCCGAGGCCGGAATCACGCTTGGCGCGCTCAACCAGCGCCTGGCGGAGCACGGACAGCGCCTGCCGCTCGACCCGGCCAATCCCGGCGCAACCACGCTCGGCGCGCTGCTCGGCGCGGCGCAGGCCGGGCCGCTCAGGCTTTCCGAGGGCACGCCGCGCGACCTGCTGATCGGCGTGCGCTTCGTCGGCCACGAGGGACGCGCGGTGCACGGCGGCGGACGGGTAGTCAAAAACGTCGCCGGCTATGATTTGATGAAGGTGATGACCGGATCGTTCGGAACGCTCGGAATAATAACCGAGGCGGCTTTCAAGCTGCGGCCGATTCCCGAGGGCTATACGATAGGCAGCGCGCCGTTTACGCGCGCGGCCGACGCGTTCGGCGCGGCGCTTAAGCTTTACGACGCGCTGCCGCTGGTGCACGTCGAGGTGCTGAGTCCCGCGCTCGCCGCGCGCTTCGGCCATCCGGACGCTTTTCTGCTGCTGGCCGCGATCGCCGGCAGCGCCGCCGAGTTGGATTATCAGCGCGGTCATTTCGGCGGCCTGGCCGGCGCCGTCTTCAGCGACGGCACGCGCGCCCGCGAGACCCACGAGCAATTGCGCGATCTCGAATTCGCGCCCGCCGCGATCGCCGCCCAACTCGCCACGGCGCCGGCGGAACTGGGCCGCTGCGTCGAGAGCCTGGGCGCCGAGTTTCGCGCGCACGCGGCCTGCGGGGTCGCGCAAATCTTCGTCGGCGGCGAGCTTGACCCGGTAAGGGCGCGCGCGACGCTCGCGCGATGGCGCGTCGCGGCGCACGCCGCGCAGGGCCATCTGCGGCTGCTCGCGGCCGCGCCGGCATTGCGGCCGCATCTGGATTTTTTCGATCAGCCGCCGGCCGGCGCGCTCAAGCTGATGCGCCGGCTCAAGGCCGCCTTCGATCCGGCGGGAGTTTTTAACCCCGGATGTTTCGTCGGGGGACTTTGATGGGGGATGCCGAGACACGGGAACCGGTGGCGGCGGCGCGTTTGGGCCCGGTCCAGGACGTGGTCGAATACGACCTCTTGTTCGACTGCGTGCACTGCGGGCTTTGCCTGGAGTCGTGCCCGACCTACCTGCTGACGCGGGCCGAGATGGATTCGCCGCGCGGGCGGATCTACCTGATGAAATCGCTCGCGGAGGGGCGGATGACGCTCGACGACGACGTCGTGCGCCACCTCGACTCGTGCCTGGGCTGCCGCGGATGCGAGACCGCCTGCCCCTCGGGCGTTCATTATGGGCGGCTCCTGGAGCGGGCGCGCAACTTCGTCGATCGCAACCATCGGCGCGGGTTCATGGACGCGATGCGGCACGCGGCGGTCCGCTTCATCTTTCCGTATCCGGCGCGGCTGCGCGCGATGCTATGGCCGCTGCGCACCGCCGAGCGGCTCAAAATGCGCGGCGCGGTTCACCGGCTCATGCCGCGCGCGCTGCGCGAGTGGATCGACCTGGTGCCGCAGCTGACGCGGGTCTCGCCCGTTTATCCCGACACGGCGGAGCCAAACTCCAACGGCCCCATCGCGGTGGTGCATCACGGATGCGTGGCGGAGGTACTGACGCCTTCGGAGAATCGCAACACGGAGCGCGCGCTCAAGGCGGCCGGCTATCGCGTCGTGCAGCTCGCGCCCACGGTCTGCTGCGGCGCGCTCGACCTGCACGACGGTAACCTGCCGCGCGGACTCGACTTCGCGCGCCGCAACGTGCGGGCGCTCAAACGATCCGGCGCTCAGGCGATCGTCTCGGCGGCGTCGGGATGCGCCGCGGCGATCGCGTCGTATGGCGAGTTATTGAAGGATGACCCGGAACTGGCCGGCGACGCGCGCGAGGTCTCGGCGCGCGCGACCGATCTCAGCACGCTGCTGCTCGCGCGCGGCAGAGCGGCGGGCCGGCTCGAATGCGTCGTAACGTATCATGACTCGTGCCATCTGGTGCATGGGATGGGCGTGCGCGAGGGACCGCGCAAACTGCTGGCTTCGATCGCGGGCGTGCGGCTGGTCGAGATGACGGAGTCCGACCTGTGTTGCGGCTCGGCCGGCAGCTACAACCTGCTCGAAACCGCGATGGCCCATCAATTGGCGCAGCGCAAGGCCGATAATATCGAGGCGACCGGCGCCGACTACGTCGTGCTGGGCAATCCCGGCTGCGAATTCCAGATAGCGGAGGAGTTACGCCGGCGCAACTCACGCATCCGGGTGATCCATCTGGCGGATTTTCTCGCGCTGGTCGCAAGCTCCGGCGCGTAGGTAGACCCACGCGTCCGCGATGGTGACGCGAACCGGCGACCGCCGGCGAATACTTGCAATTTGAAGAAGCGAGGAGGACAAGCGGGGAGACAGGCTCGCGCTGCGAGCCCTAATTACTTACTGCTGTCAGTACTGCTACGACTGATCGAGATCGATAATCTGGCCGGGCTGCGGTCCGGGAACCATATCGGCGAGGTCGGCGTCCTTATCCTTGGTCACTCCGGGCGGAGTCTGCCGTTCGGCGACGCGTTTGACGCGGCGCTGTTCCTTGTCCTGTTGCTTCTGCCGACGAAGCTGTTCTCTGCGGCGTTTTTCCAAGTGGTCGCCTCTGGCCAAACGCCCGCCATCATCGGCTCGCGGAAGCGGCCGGTGCCGTCGGGCTCAGATTTGCGTGCGCAAAAAAACCACGGGAGCGGGGCTCGGCCCGCCCCCGTTTCGATCGACTGTTACCAGCGATCGCGGCCGCGATTTCCACCGCCGCCGCCGCCACCGCCCCGGTTGCCGCCGCCGCCGCCACCGCCGAAGCTCGACTCACGAGGCTTGGCCTCGTTGACCTTGATGTTGCGGCCCTTCAGTTCAGTTTCGTTGAACTGCTGAATTGCCTTGGCAGCATCATCCGCACTAGCCATCTCGACAAAACCGAAACCCTTTGACTGGCCCGAAAACTTGTCGGTGATGATCGCGACGCTCTGCACCTGTCCCACTTGTGAAAACAGCTGCTGCAGGTCGTCATTGGTTACCGCGTAGGCCAGATTGCCTACGTACAATTTGCTGGGCATCAATTGCCCTCCGTTGGTATTTGTCGGGAAGCTCTCGAACAGAGGACCCGGGCTAATTCCCGGGAGTTTGATAGGGAACACTCCGACCGTTACGCGATAAAGCCTATGCTTTTCCGTTGAGCAATGGAAGAGCCTCGAAATCCCTTAGGCGACGCAACGTTACGGGTCGCGCGTGACCACGATTCCGCTCCCACGCATCATCGGCGAGCCGTCGATCGCACATACCGCCGCCGCACCCGGCACTTGCCGGCGCTCGGCGCGCCCGGTCACCTGGAACACCGCCTCGGCAATATGCCCCATCCCGTGCAGCCGCCCCTCGCTCAGGCTGCCGCCGAAGGTGTTCACGGGCAGTTCGCCCTCCAGCGCGATACGGCCGTCCTGGATGAACGCGTAGGCCTCGCCCCGTTTGCAGAAGCCGGCCGCCTCCAGCCAGTAGAGCGTGGACGGACTGAAGCCGTCGTACAACTGCGCGGCGTCCATGTCGGCCGGGCCGAGTCCCGCCGACGACCACAGCTTGCCCGCCAGCGACTGCCCGTTGATGACGTAGTCGTCGAGCGTATAGAAGAGCAGGCTCCGCCGGCCGACGGTGTTCTGGCCGTGGCCGGCGATGTAGGCCGGCGGACGGCGCAGGTCGCGCGCGCGCTCGGCGCTGGTCATCACCAGCGCGACACAGCCTTCGACCGGCACGTCGCAATCGAACAGGCAAAACGGCTCGGCGATCGGGCGCGCGGCGAAGTAGTCGTCGCGGGTCATCGGCTTGGTGTAAAAGAACGCGCGCGGATTGAGGTTGGCGTTGCGCCGCGAGTTCACCACGAAGGTGCCGAGATGCTCGCGGGTGGCGCCGTACTGATGCATGTAGCGCCGCCACGCCATCGCGTGCGACTGAATCACGCCGACGCATCCGAAGGGCGCGAGGAACTGCGCGTCGCCCGCGGCGCGCGCCGCACTGAACGCTCCGTAGCTGCGCGGCTGATGCAACGCGCGCCAGATGAGCACGTAGTCGCAGGCGCCGGCCATCAGCGCGTGCGCGCCCTCGATTACCGGGGCCGCGATCATCCCGGTCTCGATCTGCGCGTACCATCGCACGTCGGGCGCCAGCGCCAGATGGTTGATAATCCAGGCGACGCTGACGATATCGACGCCGTCGCGGGTGCCGGCGCCCAGAAACGGCGCCTCGGGATAAGTCGCAAGCCCGTCGATTTGCCGCGGGCTCAACCCCGCATCCGCGATCGCTTCGCGGCAGGCGTCGAGCGCGAGCAATCCCAGCGGCCGCTTGGACTGGCGCACCAGCTCCGAGTAACCGATCCCGACGATCGCGGTCTTGCCCTTGCCGTGCCACATCGCCAAGCCCCTCCCCCCTCCTCCGCTTTCAGACCGGCCTGAACTGCGCGAGCGCCAGGTCCGGGCCGCGCTCCTCGAACCAGACTTCGACGCGTCCGCCGATTCGGATTTTGTCCAGCTCGGCGTGCGGCAGGTTGGAAACCATGAACAGCATCGGCTGCTCCTCGAGTTCGACTACGATATTGACGTACGGAAGCTCGGCCTCGAAACCGGCGACGCTTGGCTGATGCATCACGGTGAAGGTGTAAATCGTGCCGCGGCCGGAGACCGGCGCGAACTCCAGGCGCTGCGAGGAGCAACGGTCGCAAGTGGGGCGCGGCGGATGGTTGTAGTACCCGCAATCGGCGCAGCGCTGCACCACGAGCCGACGCTGCCTGGCCGCGTCCCAGAACGGCTGCGAGAGTTGGTCGGCAAGGGGAACCGGTTTTTCGCTAGGGGCCGCCATCGGATCATCTCTTTCGCGACGCCGCGCGCGACGGCGCGGCGATTACGCGTCCATTTTTAGCAGGTTTTGCTATAGCAGATTTGGCCGCGCGAGTGTCAGCGCCGGGCGTATGGGGCGGACTGGACGGGCCAAAATCCCAATCATTCAGCGAAGGTTAGGTGATTTTTACCCCGGTTCAGAGCACCTGGCGAATGTTCCATCAACAAAGGATTCCATAGCTATTGATACAATAGTTCCAGAGATCTAAAAACATCGAGACGATCATGGCCGCTTAACACTCTCGTAACATTCGGCCGTTACGAATGATGGGGTCTTTTAGTTCAAAAGCAGCGCCAAATTAATGGAACCATGACAAAAGCAAACGTCATCGCCGCCTTGGCCGCGCTCGCCCAGGAGACTCGCCTCGAGATCTTTCGCCTGCTGGTCGAGCGGGGTCGCGAGGGGATGCCCGCCGGAGAAATTGGTGAACGTCTGAAGCTGCCTTCGCCCACCCTCTCGTTCCACCTGAACCAACTCCGACACAGTGGCCTCGTCACTTCGCGCCGGCAGAGCAGGCTCGTCATCTACGGCGCCAGGTTCCGCACGATGAACAGTCTGATCGAATATCTCACCGAGAATTGCTGCGCGGGCGAAGCCGACAATGCGATTCACGGCCGCCCAAAAAGCGTAACGCCCGGGCGCGAGTTCAACGTTCTCTTCCTGTGCACCAACAACTCCGCCCGCAGCGTCATGGCGGAGTGCGCGATGAATCGATGGGGCGGCGGCAAATTTCACGCTTTCAGCGCCGGCAGCAAGCCGCGCGGCGCCGTACATCCGATTACGCTCGAGGTGCTTTCAGAACTGAAATACGAAACCGCGGGATTGCGGAGCAAGGATTGGAACGAGTTCGCTCGGCCGGACAGCCCGCCGCTTGATTTCGTTTTCACCCTCTGCGACCGCGCCGCCGCCGAGGTCTGCCCCACCTGGCCGGGCCAGCCTATCAGAGCGCATTGGGGCGTCGAGGATCCGGTTGCCCTCGTCGGCACGAGTGCCGTCACACGAAGAGCATTCGTCAAGGTCTGCGCCGAGCTGGAGCAGCGAATCAGGATCTTCACCGCTTTGCCGATCGAGACGCTCGAACGTTTCGCGCTCGAACGCTGGGTTGCGGAAATCGGCAAATTGAACCTGGCGGCATGATCGAGACAGGAGCAGCCATGCCCGTACGGGTGGGAATCAACGGCTTTGGACGCATGGGGCGCCTGGCGCTGCGCGCCGCGTTCGATAACCCCCAAATTAAGATTGTCCATATCAACGAGTTGAAAGGCGGTCCCGAGACCGCCGCTCACCTGCTCGAATTCGACAGCGTGCATGGTCGATGGCGCGTGCCGATAACCGCGCAGGCGCATGGGCTCAAAATAAACCGCGATCGAATCGGGTACGGCAATTTCGCCGCGCCGGGTGACGTGCCGTGGGACCAGGCCGGGGTCGAAATCGTGCTCGAGTGTTCGGGCAAGTTCCTTGCTCCGGAGGTGTTGGAGCCGTATTTCGAGCGGGGCGTGCGCAAAGTCGTCGTAGCGGCGCCGCTCAAGCAGGGCGCGCTCAACGTCGTGATGGGCGTCAACGATCGATTGTATGACCCTGAGCTGCATCACATAGTTACCGCCGCCTCGTGCACCACCAATTGCCTGGCGCCCGTAGTCAAAGTCATCCAGCAATCGCTCGGCATCCGGCACGGCGTCATCACCACTATTCATGACGTGACGAATACCCAAACGATCGTGGATCTGCCGCACAAGGATCTGCGGCGGGCGCGATCGGCGCTGATGTCGCTGGTGCCGACAACGACCGGGTCGGCCACCGCCATCGGCCTCATCTATCCGGAGCTGCAAGGGAAACTTAACGGCCTGGCGGTTCGCGTTCCCCTCCTCAATGCGTCGCTGACCGATTGCATTTTCGAAGTCGCGCGATCGACGACCGCGGCAGAGGTCAATAAATGCTTGCGGGAGGCGGCCGAGGGGGAGCTCCGCGGCATCCTGGGTTTCGAGGAACGTCCGCTGGTCTCGGTCGACTTCGTCAACGATCCGCGATCCGCGATCGTCGACGGGCCTTCGACCATGGTCGTCGACGGCACGCAGGTCAAAATTCTGGCCTGGTACGACAACGAATGGGGCTACGTAAACCGGCTGGTCGAATTGGCGGCCAAGGTCGCCGCCAGCCTGCCGTCGGCGCAGCGCGGCGGCGCGGCGGTGTAGGACAGTGCGCGTGAGAAACGCCGTACGCAACTATGCCCTGGTCACCGGAGCCTACTGGGGCTTCACGCTCACCGACGGCGCTCTCAGGATGCTGGTGCTCTTGCACTTTGACCGGCTTGGATACAGCGCGGTCGAGATTGCGTTCCTGTTCCTGTTCTACGAATTTTTCGGGATTGTCACGAACCTGCTCGGCGGCTGGATAGCCGCGCGCTCCGGATTGAAGGTCACCCTGTACGGCGGCTTGCTCCTCCAAATCGTCGCGTTGATCATGCTCGCCTTCCTGCAGCCGGCCTGGGCTCGATTGACCTCGGTCGCCTACGTCATGGCGGCGCAGGCGCTCTCTGGAATCGCCAAGGACCTGACCAAAATGAGCGCCAAGAGCGCCATCAAGGTCGTGGTCCCGGAAGGCGAGGACGGCGCCCTCTTCAAATGGGTCGCTCGCCTCACCGGATCCAAGAATGCGCTGAAGGGAACCGGCTTCTTCCTCGGGGCGGCCCTTCTGACCGCGCTTGGTTTTGTCGGGTCGCTGGTCGCGATGGCCGCGGGGCTCGCGATCGTGCTGCTGGGTACCGTCGCCGCGCTTCCGAGCGCAATGGGGAAGGCCAAGTCCAAAATCAAATTTACGACTTTGTTCTCCAAGAGCGTCGCGGTGAACTGGCTATCGGCCGCGCGGCTGTTTTTGTTCTCGGCGCGCGATGTCTGGTTCGTCGTCGGGTTGCCGGTCTTCCTCGCTTCGACGCTTGGCTGGTCCTACATGCAGGTCGGCGCATTCGTCGCCGCCTGGTTCATCGGCTACGGCATGGTCCAGGCAATCGTGCCGGAAATTCTCCGTCAATTGGGCGCGCGCCAGGGCGTGACTGGAGACACAGCCCGCCTGTGGGCGTTCGTTTTGACCATTGTTCCGCTTGCTTTGGCGTCCGCACTTGAGCTTGGCGCGCGGCCGGCCCCGGCACTGATGATTGGGCTGACCATCTTCATGGTCATCTTCGCGATCAACTCTGCCGTGCACTCGTATCTTATTCTGGCCTACTCACAAGACGATGAAGTAGCGACCAACGTGGGCTTCTACTACATGGCCAACGCCGGCGGCAGACTTTTAGGGACGCTGTTATCCGGGGTGATTTTCGAAGCATGTGGATTTGTCGGTTGTCTGTTTGCCTCGGCCGCTCTGGTGCTCGCTGCCGGTGTCTTGTCCTTCAACTTGCCGAGTGCACGGGCAATTCCGCTCACGGTCGAATTGAAAGAGGCTGACGCTTAGGCCGAGGCCACGCTGCGCAAACCCGGGACCCGGGAGCACGCGCGCCAGGTCCTCCAACAGCTCTCGCCGCGATCGAAGCCGCCGACGGAGAAGCTCGTGAAAACCAAAGCTACGTTGAAAATTGCCGCCGCGGGTTTTCCTGCTCAATTGCGGCTTGATCGAAGCGATATTTCTATGATACTAGAAATGTCGTAGTGAATCGGCGAGTCGAACAGTTCAGCGCCTTGGGGCAGGAGGACCGGCTCGAAATCTTCCGCCTATTGGTCCGCGCGGGACCGCAAGGCAATTGCGTGGACGACATCAAGCGGCGGCTCAAGATGCCGGGCTCCACTCTTTCCCATCATCTGGACGCCCTGACTCGTTCCGGCCTGCTGAGCGCACGACGCTCCGGGCGCTTCATCTTTTACGCCGTGGACTGGCGCGAGACGGCGAACCTGATTCGCTTTCTCACCGAGGATTGTTGCTCCGAGATGCATACCAAGCTTGCCCAGACCGCCGGCTCAAAGCTGTCAGGCAGGCGTGGCGCCGATCGAGATTCGTGTTGCGGAGAGGATCAACCGGCCGCTCCAAGCACCATGCGCAGGCGGCCCTAAAGCCGCGGGAGGCAAGAAAATGGGAGATCAGCCGTCGATAAAGGAACAGGTCAGGGAAAATTACGCGCGCGCCGCGCGGCGCGTCTCGAGCCAGGACGGTGGTTGCTGCGGCACCGCCGCTCCCTGCGGCAATCCGATCACCTCGAACCTTTACGCCGACAGCGAAACCGGAGCGCTGCCGACGGAAGCGGTCGCCGCGTCGCTCGGATGCGGCAATCCAACCGCGCTCGCCGAGTTGAAACCGGGCGAGACGGTGCTCGACCTCGGCTCGGGCGGTGGTATCGACGTGCTGCTTTCGGCGCGCCGCGTCGGCCCCGGCGGCAAAGCCTACGGACTCGACATGACCGACGAGATGCTCGCCCTCGCGCGCGAGAACCAGCGCAAGGCCGGAGCGCGGAATGTCGAATTCCTGAAGGGCGAGATCGAAAATATCCCGCTGCCGGACAACTCGGTGGACGTGATCATCTCGAATTGCGTGATCAATCTTTCCGGCGACAAGGATCGCGTGCTGGCCGAGGCGTTTCGCGTGCTGCGTCCCGGCGGCCGCTTCGCGGTGTCGGACGTGGTGGTGCGTGGCGAGGTCCCGGCCGCCATCCGCCGCAGCGTCGAGCTATGGATCGGATGCGTCGCCGGAGCGCTGGAGGAATCCGAGTACCGGGCGAAGTTGAGCGGCGCCGGATTCGCGGAGGTCGAGGTCGAACCGACCCGCATCTACCGCGCGGAGGACGCTCCCGAGTTCTTCGCCAGCGCAAATCTCGACGTCGAAAAAATCGCCCCGCTGGTCGAGGGGAAATTCATGAGCGCCTTCGTCCGCGCCCGCAAGCCGCGCTAGGGCCAATGGGTCGCAGACCAAGCCTGTCATCCTGAAACGCAGCGGAGGGTCGACGCGCAGCGATTGTTCCCGTGCTGCGCGGCGCAGCACGCCAGACGCGCCGAGAATCGAATCGCTGCGCGTAGATCCTTCGACTCGCGCAGCGCTCGTTCAGGATGACAGAGAGGAGGCAGTCCTCGCTCCGAGTTTGTGAGTTTTTCGGGTGCGACTCGATTGTTTGTCATCTTGAGCGGAGGCCGTTGCGGCCGGAGTCGAAAGACCCCGAGTTTTTACGGAATCCTTCGACTCGCGCAGCGCTCGCTCAGGATGGCAGAGAGGCAAAAAACACTACTACCGGTATTGTTCTGTCAGCGAACTTTGAGGCCCGCCACCCCAACCGCTCCGCGCGCGAGCGCGGCGGCTTACGCGAGATAGCCGGCGTGCCGCAGGTATTCGGCGAGCAGCACCGCGCCGCGCCCCGCGCCCATCGCCGCGTTGTGCGTCACCAATACGTACTTCACTCCGTTGGGCAGGACTTCATCGGCGCGGATCCGTCCGACCGAAGTCGTCATCCCGCGCTCGGCGTCGCGGTCCAGCCGCGGCTGCGGACGCATCGGGTCGCGATGCACGGTAATCATGTGCCGGGGCGAATTGGGCAGGCCGAGCGCGGTGAACTCGCGCCCGAAGCTTTCGAACGCCTCGCCTACCGCGTCCAGACCGGCCGCCTTCTTGAGCGACACCGCGACCGCCTCGGTATGCGCATTGAGCACCGCGGCGCGCGTGCAGGTCGCGCTCACGCGAAGCGGCAGCTCGGCGATGCCGCCTTCGGCCATGCGGCCGAGGATTTTGCGCGTCTCGACCATCACCCGCTCCTCTTCGCGCGGGATGAACGGGATGACGTTCTCGACGATGTCGAGCGCGGGCAGATCGCGTCCGGCGCCCGAGATACCCTGCATCGTCGTCACCATCGTGGCCTCGACGCCGAAGCGCGCATCGAGCGCCTTGAGGGTGATCGCAAGGCCGGTCGCGGTGCAGTTGGGCAGCGTCGCGATATAGCCTTTCCATCCGCGGCGCCGGCGCTGCTCGTTCACCAGCGCGAGATGGTCGAGGTTGACGCCGGGGATCAGCAGCGGCACGTCGGGATCCATCCGATGCGGGCGTGCGGTGCTGATGGTTGGAACCAGGGCGGCGTAAATCGGTTCGAGTTCGCGCGCGGCCTCGGATTCGACCGCGGCGAACACCACCCCGATTCCGCGAAGCTCCAGCGACTTCGCGTCCTGCACCTCGAGGCCGAGCGCTTCGGCCGGCGGCTCGCAACCGCCGACGTACCATCGCCGCACGCCGCTTTGCGCGTCGGTTATCGCCTCGGCAAAGGTTTTTCCCGCCGAGCGTTCGGAAGCGGCCAGCGCGGCAATTTCGAAATACGGATGGCCATCCAGAGCGGCCAGCACCTGCTGACCGGCAATTCCAGTGGCGCCAACGATTGCGGCTTTGATCTTCATCTCCAGGGTCGAGACGCTGAAAGTTTGGAACCTAACAGATTATAGATGCCCGCCGGCGCGATCCATATGGCAGCGGGGTCGGACTGCCGACGCGAACGCGGGCGGTCAGAGTCGCGGTCAGAGTCGATTGACTAGCCAGTCGCGAACCGTTTCGAGCAGTTCGTCGGCCGCCTCGGTGAAGCGATGGCCGACGCCGGGAAAAAGCTTGAGCGTCCGGGGCTCCTGCGCGCGATCGTAAATCCGCTCGGAGCATTCGTGCGGCAAAATCGTGTCGGCGGCGCCGTGCAGCAGCAACAGCGGACGCGGCGCAAGCTCGGCGACCACGTGCGCGCCCGCGAGCTGACTTGAAACCGCGATCACCGTCGTCACCGTCGGAGCCAGCGTGCCCGCGTTGATCGCGACCGCGCCGCCGAAGGAGTGGCCAATCAGCGCCGCGCGCTCGTACCGCATCGCCTTGAGAAACGTCAGCCCCGCCATCGTGTCGAGCACGCATTCGCCGAACTCGTTGGGCATCCGGTAGTTGAGCCGCGCGACCGTGATTCCCAGAGGCGGCAACTCCTGCCCCAGCCGCTCGTAGAGCATCCCGGGGCCGTCGAAGCCGCCGAGCGCGCCGCTGATGCACAGCACGGCGCGGCCGGGAGTTTCAGCCGCGTCCACTTCAGGCGCGTGCACGATCATGGGAATCTCGCCGCGCGTGGTGCGCAATTTCAGGCGCCGTGCCCCGGCGATTTCGTCACTCCGGTCGACGCCGATAATACGCAGGTTGAGTTCGTCCTCGCTCATCGCAGCTCGACGGGCGGCGGCGCCGTCAGAGCCGGCGCCACTTTGGCGCGGCGCGCTTCACGAGCACATAGGTCAGGTTCACACATATAGCGACGCGAGGCGGTGCAGCTCGGCCTGGTAATTTTCCGGCCGCAGTGCGCCGTCGAGCATCATGACGACGAAGCGATGCGCCCCGGCCGCGGCGTATTGCTCGAGCCCGGCCTCCACCTCGGCGCGCGCGCCGCGCATCTCGCGCCGCATGATCGTGATGTCCATCCGGTCGAAGTTGCTGCCCGCCGCGGCGCACTCCGTGCGCAGTTTGCCGAGCTCGTCCTTGAGCTGTGCCGGTGAGAGGAAAATCGGACACCATCCGTCGCCCCAGCGCGCGACCCAGCGCAGCGCATTTTTGTCCTTGCTGCCGATGAGGACCGGCGGGCCGCCTTTGCGTGCGGGCTTGGGGTAGCATCGCACCGGCGGAAATTTGATGTAGCGGCCGTCGAAAGACGCCTCGTCCTTGGTCCACAACTCGCGCATCGCGGCCACGTACTCGCGGGTCTGAGTCCATCGATGGGCGAAGTCGGCGCCGAGGATTTCCGACTCCTCGCGCAGCCATCCCGCGCCGATTCCGAGGATCACCCGCCCGCCCGAGAAACGGTCGAGCGTCGCCAGCTCGTTGGCGGTCAGCAGCGGATTGCGCTCGGGCACCAGCAATACGCCGGTCGCGACCATCAGGCGCGTGGTGGCGGCAGCCGCCATCGCCATCGCCACGAACGGATCGCAGATGTGGTAGTAGATTTCCGGGATGCCGCCCTCGCCGGGACGCGTCTCGGGCAGCGGCGTCGCGGTGTGAACCGGCATCACCGAATGATCCGGGAGCCACAGCGACTCGAAGCCGAGCGTTTCGGCGGCGCGGGCCAAGTCGGCCGGATTGGCGCTGCGCTCATTGGGCGCGACCAGCAATCCTATCTTCATCCAACGTCCTCGGCGTGCGCGATTACTTCTTCGGCGCGGTCACCTCGGTGAAAGCGCGAATCGCCTCGACCGCGGTCGGCACGCCGCTGTATTGCGACAGGTGAAAAATCATCTCTTTGAGTTCGGTGTGCGTGATCCCGAGTTTGAGCGCGCCGCGCATGTGGACCCGCAGCTCCGCGCCGCGGCCGAGCGCGATCAGCGCCGCCATCGTGATCATCGAGCGCGTCTTGATCGGCAATCCCGGACGGGCCCAGATGCCGCCGAACAGTTCGTCGTTGAGAAACTTGCCGAAATCGGGGTCGAAGCCGCTCAAGAAATCGTCGCCGGCTTTGGCGCCTTTCTCGCCCCACAACTGGGTGCGTATCGCCATCCCCTTTTCATGCTTGTCGTCAGCCATCTCATTACTCCTTTGAATAGTAACTGATGTGAAATAGTTAGCTGGTGCCGAACTGCATAGTGCGCGCGGTCCGATTTGCGCGGCTTACGACGAGCCGCGAACTTTGACCCCGGCGCGCTCTTCCTGGATCATGAAGGTCGCGGACGAATCCTTCTCGCCCCAGCCCTTGTTCAGCGCCTCGAGAAAATCCTGCTCGGCCAGCGCCGCCATCGGCATCGGCACCTGGAGCTCGCGCGCCAGTTCGGTGGCGAGGCCCAGGTCTTTACGCCCCAGCTTGAGCGCGAAGGTCGCGCGGTCGAAGCCGCCGCGAAAGACCATCTTGCCCACCGCCGCGTTAAGCACCATCCCCTGCCCATACGCGCCGCCTTGCACCGCGCGCAGCAGCGCCTCGGGCGAGACGCCCGCCTTGACCCCCATCGTAAAGGCCTCGGCGATTATCTGAGTCGAGCACATTGCAATCATGTTGTGGACCAGCTTGGCGACCGAGCCGGCGCCGATGTCGCCGATGTAGGTCACCTTGTCGCCCAAGGCGTCGAGCACCGGTTTGACTTCGTTGTAGTCGGCCTCGCTCCCGCCGACCATCACCGCCAGCGTCGCTTTGCGGGCGCCGACTATGCCGCCGCTGACGGGCGCGTCGAGCATCCGGATGCCCCGGGCCTTGAGCCGCGCGTGGACTTGGCGTACCACCGTGGGCGAGTTGGTCGAAAGATCGATGTAAAGACTTCCGGGCGCCATCGCGGCGATTAGTCCGCCCTCTCCAAGCACTACAGCCTCGACCTCCCGGGGTCCCGGGAGCGAGGTAAAGACGACCTCGGCATCCTTGGCGGCGGCGGCCAGGTTGTCGGCCCATGTGGCGCCGCCGGCCAGATGCGGTTCAGCGACCTGGCGGCGGACGTCGTTGACCGTGACCTGGTGGCCCGCCTTCATCAGATTGAGCGCCATCGAACCGCCCATGTTGCCGAGCCCGATAAATCCGATTCGCATAACTACCTCCCGTGCCGGAAAAATTGCGGCGTGCGGTCCGCATGAAAGCTCCGGTGGCAAGCCCCCTTAAAGCATCGCTGACCGAATCCCGCAAGGAAAAGTGCGCACGAGAAAAATGTCAGGGAAATGATCGAGCGGCGCGCTGACTAATCGGCAAACTGACCGGATGGTCGGGCGGTTGACTTTACGTGGTAGCTTGGGTATCCGTAATGAGCCTGATGGCCTTATCAAGAGCGGCGGAGGGACTGGCCCGATGATGCCGCAGCAACCGGCCCACCAAGGGGTGCTGGTGCTAACTCCAACGGAGCTCGAACGAAGCTTCGGTAGATAAGGCGAGAGTCCCTGTACCCTCGTCCTTATCCGGGAGGAGGGTTTTTTGTTTTAGTTCCCCTCGCAGCGCCGCCGGACGAGATCGAGAAGGCCCGGGCGTGAGCACGAGTTGGAAAAACAGGCAATTCTGATAGTCGGTATGGGAGGGCTGGGTGTGCCGGCCGCCTGTGCGCTCGCGCGCGGCGGAGCGCGCCGCATCGGCCTGGTCGATCCCGACCCGGTCGAGCTGTCCAACCTCGCACGTCAGGTAATCTACGGCGCGGCGAGTCTTGGGCGGCTCAAGGTCGAAGCCGCGGCCGCGCGGCTGCGCGAAGATTATCCGACGCTCGAGGTCGAGACCTGCCCGGTCGCACTCAACTGCTCTAACGCCGCCGATTTGATCGCACGCTACGATTTCGTGATCGACGCGACGGACGACCCCGCGGCCAAGTTCCTGATCAACGACACCTGCCTCGCGCTGGGCCGACCCTTCGTATACGCCGGCGTGCTCGGGATGACCGGCCAGGCGATGACGGTATTGCCGGGGAGCACGGCGTGTCTGCGATGCCTGTTCGAGGAGGCGCCCGAGCCGGGCGAGATCGCGAGTTGCCGCGAGGCGGGAATAATCGGCCCGGTGGCGGCGGTGATCGGTGAGATCGAGGCCGCCGAGGCACTGCGATGGCTTGGCGGCGGCGTGCCGGAGCTGGCGGGAAAAATCCTGACCTATGACGGGACCGCGCGCGGGCGAATCCGCGTGCTTGAGGTAAACCCGCGCGCCGGATGCGCCTGCGGCGCGGCGCGGCGTGCAAAGAACGCGGCGGCGTTGGCGCGGGAGCCAAACCAGTCGCGCAACCAGTGAGGACCCATGCGATGAGCTACGTGACCAGCCTCAAGTGCCGCGAGTGCGGCCAGGAATATCCGATCAAGCCGCTGCACGTGTGCGAGGATTGCTTCGGCCCGCTCGAGGTCACCTACGATTACGCGAAGATTCGCGCGGCGGTCTCGCGCGCGACGATCGCGGCACGCCCGCACAACCTGTGGCGCTATCGCGAGTTGCTGCCGGTCGACGGCGAGCCCGAGGCGGGGCCGTTTTCCGGCTTCACGCCGCTGTTGCAGGCGCGCCGCCTCGGCGCCGAGCTGGGGCTCAAGAAGCTCTACATCAAGGACGACACCGTCAACCATCCCACGCTCTCCTACAAGGACCGCGTGGTGTCGGTGGCGATCACCAAGGCGCGCGACTTCGGCTTCACCACGGTTTCGTGCGCCTCGACCGGCAATCTCGCGACCGCGGTGGCGGCGCACGCGGCGCGCGCGGGCCTCAAGTCGGTAATCTTCATGCCCGAGGGCGTCGAGGCGGGTAAAATCGTCGGCTCGTCGATTTACGGCGCGCGGGTGATCACGATTCGCGGCAACTACGACGACGTCAATCGGCTGTGCAGCGAGATTGCCGACAAGTACGGATGGGCCTTCGTCAATATCAACCTGCGGCCCTACTACACCGAGGGCGCCAAGACCTTCGGCTTCGAGGTCGCCGAACAGCTCGGCTGGAAACTGCCCAGCCATATCGTGCTGCCGACCGCGGGCGGCACGATTTTGCCCAAGGTCGCCAAGGCCTTCAAGGAACTCAAGGAGGTCGGGCTGGTCCACGGCGGCGAGTTCAAGATCCATTGCGCGCAGGCGGCCGGCGCCGCCCCGGTCATCCATGCGTTGCACAAGGGCACCGACCTGATAACGCCGGTCAAGCCCGATACGATCGCCAAGTCGATCGCGATCGGCAATCCGGCCGACGGCTTTTACGTGCTGCGCGCCGTGCGCGAGTCGGGCGGATGGGGCGAAATGGCGAGCGACCCCGAGATCATCGACGCGATCAAGTTGCTCGCGCGCACCGAGGGCATCTTCGCCGAGCCGGCCGGCGGCACCACGCTCGCCGTGGCGCTGAAACTCATCGCCGCCGGACGCATCAAGGCCGACGAGAGCGTGGTGGTGTCGATCACCGGCAATGGTTACAAGACGCTGGAGGCGGTCGCCCAAAGTATCGAGGCGCCGCTGGTGATCGAGGCCCGGCTGAAGGACTTCGACGCGATCTATGAGAGTCTCGGCGACGGCAAGCGCTCGCTCCAGGGGGCGGCCTGAGCGCGTGGGCGCCACGCTGGTGATGCCGGGTGGCGAAGCATACGCGACAAAATGCTAAGGTTTGCGCTAGTCTGTGGAGGTAGAAGTCTCAATCATGCCAATCAAGGTACGAGTACCGACCCCGCTGCGCAGGTTTACCGGGGGCACCGACGAGGTTCCAGCCGCGGGCGAGTCGGTCCGCGCGGTGATCGAGGATCTCGAAAAGCGTCATCCGGGGATGCGCGAGCGGCTGCTCGACGACAAGGGCGAACTGCGCCGCTTCGTTAATATTTATCTCAACGGCGACGACATCCGTTTCCTCAACCAACTGAACTCACAGGTCAAGGATGGCGACGACATTTCAATCGTCCCGGCGATCGCCGGCGGCGAGTAACGAGGAATACGTACCGGCGGCGCGGGCGCACAGCGTGCTCGAGCTGATCGGCAATACCCCGTTGCTCGAAATCACGCGCGTCAGCGCGGGGCTGCTGCGCCCCGGCGTGCGGGTTTTCGCCAAGCTCGAGGGCTTCAATCCCGGCGGCTCGGTCAAGGACCGCGCCGCGCGCCATATGATCGAGTTCGGGCTCAAGCGCGGCGAGTTGCGTCCGGGCAAGGTGATTATCGACTCGACCTCGGGCAACACCGGGATCGCGCTGGCGATGGTCGGCGCGGCGCTCGGCTACCCGGTCGAGATCGTGATGGCTTCCAACGTCAGCCGCGAGCGCAAGAAAATAATCGAGGCCTTCGGCGCCAAGCCGATCTACTCCGATCCGCTGGAGGGCTCCGACGGCGCGATGACGATGGCGCGCGAGATCGTCGCCGCCAATCCCGAGCGCTACTTCAAACCCGACCAGTACAACAACGAGGCCAACGCGCTCGCCCATTTCGATACCACCGGGCCCGAAATCTGGCGTCAGACGGACGGCCGCATCACCCACTTCGTGGCCGGAATCGGCACCGGCGGCACCGTGATGGGCACCGGGCGTTTCCTCAAGTCGCAAAACCCCGCGATCAAGGTGATCGCGGTCGAACCGGACGACGCGATGCACGGACTGGAGGGGCTCAAGCACATGGCCTCGTCGATCGTGCCGGGCATCTTTCACGCCGAAGAGCTCGACGATCGGCTCGCGGTCAGCACCGAGGACGCCTACGAGATGGTTTACGCGCTGGGGCAGATCGAGGGCGTGCTGGTGGGACAGTCGTGCGGGGCCGCGCTGGTGGCCGCGTTGCGCGTTGCGCGCGGGCTGCGCGAGGGATGCGTGGTGACCGTGTTTCCGGATTTCGGTGACAAGTACCTGTCCACCAATCTGTGGATCGGATGGGAACAGTGGCGCAAGGAGCGCCTGCAAAAGCTCGTCAGCAAATGGAACGCCTCCGCGAGCGCTACTACCTGACCTACCCCAAGTCGCTCATCCGCGAGCCGCTGCTCTACCACCTGGTCAAGAAGTTCGACCTGGTGTTTAACATCCGCGGCGCGAGCGTCTCGGAAGAGATGGGCCTGGTCGCGGTCGAGTTCGAGGGCTCGAGCGAGCAGATCGAGCGCGCGCTCGCGTGGCTGCGCCAAAGCGGGGTCACGGTCGAGCCGATCGAAAAAAACGTCATCGAGTAGACGCGCTCAAGGCCTCGTGGCCGCTATATCCCGACGCCGCCCTGCCCCAAGGCGGCCGTGGCGCGCGCTCCAGTATATGGCCGGTATGTGGCCGACATATGGTTCTGACCGACAGTCAAATCGAGCGCTACAGCCGCCAGATAATCGTCCCCGGCGTCGGCGGCCGCGCGCAGGAACGGCTGCTCGCGGCGTGCGTCGCGATCGTGGCCGCACCGGCCGACGCGGCCGGCGCGGCTGCCTACCTGGCCGGCGCGGGCGTCGGCCGAATCGAGATGTATCCGGTCGGCGACCATGCGCCGTATGAGGCGATGGCCGAGCGGATGCGCGATCTGAACCCGGATGTGAGCGTCCGAATCGCCAACGACGACTCATCCGCGGCATCCGACCTGACACTCGCGCTAATCGGCAGCGCGCGCGCCGCCGAGGCGGCGGCGCGCCTCTGGTGTGCGCCTCGCGCAGGCGCGCCAGGCGCACACGAGCATCGTTGCCGCGCCGGCATCATCGCGCGGCTCGATACGCCGGGGCGAATCGCACTGATGCCGGCTCCGCCGCCCTGCCCGCTCTGTGCCGATGCGGACTTGCTTCGGCCGCCGCTGGGCGCGCGCGCCGCGAGCGCCGGGGCGATCGCGATGGTCGCCGTGACCGCGGCCTTCAGGCTGCTGGCCGGCGAAGCCGGCCAGCAGCCTGAAACCGCCCTGCTCGAGTTCGACGGCTACGTCAGTCGGCGGCGCGCGCTTGGGCGGCGCCGCGTAAGCGGCGCCGCCCAAGCGCGCTGCACCTGCGAGGCGCTGTCGTGAGCGGCGTATCGCGGCGCGAATCCGGCGAACCCGCGCCAACGCGCCGCGACGGCGCATCCCGACAGCGTGTCGCGGGCCATACGCTCTGGATGTTCGACTTCGACAACACCCTCGCGCCGCTCGAACCGGCCGTCGATTGGGCCGGGAGCCGGCGCGAGTTGCAGGCCTGGCTCGGCGCGCAGGGCGTCGCCGAGGCGCTGTTCGAGGAGTTCCCGCGCGGCAACCTGGTGCTGTACGAGGCGCTGCGCGCGCGGCTGCGCGCGGGCGGCGACACCGCCCGCGCCGTGCTCGCGCGCGGCGAGTTAGCCGCCGCCCTGGGCGCCGACGGCGGCGTTCCTGAGCGCGGCGGCGGCCTTAAGGCCGCCGCCGCGCTCAGGGCGATGCTCGACGGCGCCTCGGCCATCATCGAGCGCCACGAACTTGCCGGCGTGGGCGCCGTGGCGCCCGCGCCCGGTGCGATCGAGCTGCTCCGCACGCTGCGCGCCGCGGGCGCCACGGTCGCGATCGTCACGTCCAATTCGTCGCGCACGGCCGCGGCGTGGCTGCGGATCTGGGCGGCCGAAAGGCTGGTTGATCCGCCTGTTTTGATTGATCTGGTCGATCTGATAGTCGGCCGCGATAGCGGTCTCGCGCTCAAGCCGTCACCTGCGACGGTCGAGCACGCCCTTGCGGCTTGCGCTGTCGCGCCTGCCGACGCCGCCTTTGTCGGTGACAGCGAGGCTGACCTCAACGCCGCCAAAGCCGCCGCAGTGCGCTTTTATGGCGTCAACGCCAAGGCCGAAGGGCGCGACCGGCTGATCGCGCTCGGCGCCTCGCCGGTCTTCTCTTCACCCGCCGCGATGGGAATATATGTGGGTTTGCAGGCCGATCCGGCGCGCCTCGAGTGATTGGATTAAATACCTGTTGCGCCGGTCCATGAACTTACATAACTTAAATGACTCGTTTAGTAACTTATCCTCAAGGAGCGGTACTTCGTCACGATGAGTGAAGGCTTTACTTTGTGGTTCACTGGCTTGTCCGGGGCGGGCAAGTCGACGCTGGCGGGGATGGCCGCCGAGGAGTTGCGCCGGCTCGGATACCGGGTCGAGGTGCTCGACGGCGACGAGGTGCGTACCAACCTGTCCAAGGGGCTGGGGTTTTCCAAGGAGGACCGCGACACCAACATCCGGCGCATCGGGTACGTCTGCAAGCTGCTCGCGCGCAACGGAGTGATCGCGATTGCGGCGGCGATCTCGCCCTACCGCGAGGTGCGCGACGAGGTTCGCAGGCAGCACGAGCGCTTCTTCGAGACTTACATCGAATGCCCGATCGAAACGCTGACCGAACGCGACGTCAAGGGGCTGTACAAGAAGGCGCTGGCCGGCGAACTCAAGGGTTTCACCGGCGTTTCCGATCCTTACGAGCCGCCGGTGAATCATGAGCTGACGATTTCCACTAACCGCGAAACGCCGCACGAGAGCCTTGTTCGGCTGCTCGACGGCCTCGAGGCGCGCGGCTACATCAGCCGTCAGGGAGCGAAGCGATGAGCACCGGGGCAGGCGATACGATAGCCGCACACGGCGGCGGAGCGCTGGTCGACCTCAACGCTCGGGCGGCGGAGCGCGGGGCGATTGCGCGCCATGCCGAAGGCCTCAAGACGGTTGGGCTGAGCGCGCGTGACCTGGCCGACCTTGAGATGCTGGCGTCGGGCGCGTTCTCGCCGCTCGAAGGCTTCATGGGTGAAGCGGACTACGTGCGCTCGCGCGACGCGATGCGCCTGGCCTCCGGCGTGCCGTGGTCGATTCCAATAACGCTAGGGGTGGCCGAGGCCGAGGCGCGCGCGTTGCGGACGGGCGAGGAGATCGCGCTTACCGATAGCAACGGCGGCCGGCTCGCAATTCTGAAGCTCGCCGAAATTTACAACGTCGATCGCGCACGCGAGGCCGAGGCGGTTTTCGGCACCGCCGACCCGGCCCATCCGGGCGCCGCCAACGTGCTCGCTACGCCGCCGTGGTGCCTGGGCGGAAGCGTGGAGCTGTTCGGCGAGATTCCCGGCCGGACCTTTCCGGAGTACCGGCTCGAGCCGCGCCAGACGCGCGCCGCGTTTGCCGAGCGCGGATGGCGCAAAATCGTCGCCTTTCAGACTCGCAACCCGACCCATCGCGCGCACGAATACATCCAGAAGGCGGCGTTGGAGATTTGCGACGGCCTGCTGCTCCATCCGCTGGTCGGCGAGACCAAGGGCGACGACGTTCCGGCCGCGGTGCGGATGGAGACCTACAAGGTGATGCTGGAGCTGTACTACCCGCGCGACCGCGCGATGCTGTCGGTGATGCCGGCGCACATGCGCTACGGCGGACCGCGCGAGGCGGTGCTGCACGCCATCATCCGGCGCAACTACGGCTGCACTCATTTCATCGTCGGCCGCGACCACGCCGGGGTGGGCAGCTACTACGGCACGTATGACGCGCAGAAGATTTTCGAGCGTTTCAGCCCGGAGGAAATCGGCATCACCCCGCTGACCTTCGAGAATACTTTCTACTGCAAGCGATGCGGCGGGATGGCGTCGTATAAGACCTGCCCGCACGAGGACGCCGACCGCCTGCTGCTGTCGGGCACCAAGGTGCGCGAGATGCTGCGCCGCGGCGAGGCGCCGCCGCCCGAGTACACCCGTCCCGAGATAGCGGCGATCCTGGTGCGCGCGATGCGCGAGGGCGCCTGATCGTCTAAGCCCGCCGGGAGGTTTGCGAAGAACGCCGTCCGCCGGCGCGTTTAATTCTGGTCGTCGCCGGACGGCGCTTGAGGGGCGCCCGGGTCCGCGTTGTCATCCGACTGCTGTTGGGTGGATGCATCGCTATCGCCATCGTCGTCCGCGGGCGGCTGCTGCATGTTAGACGGCGGCTGCTGCGCCGAATCGTCGTCGGGCGTCTGGCCGTTATTCGCCGCCTGTCCGGACTGGTCGTCGTCATCGTCAGACCCGTTGGACGCGGGCGCATCCGCTGAGCCGGGAACCGCGACGGGGCCGCCGTCTTGCGCAAGCATCGCCGGATGCGCCGGCGCGTCGGGCCGCCAGAAGCTGCTGAAGCCGGGCGTTGCGCAGATTGCGATCATCACACTCATTGCCCAGCACATTGATACCGGCTTCATCTGGTTCCTCTACTGTTCCCCTGGGGACGCCTGGGCGTCCGGCTCCTTGGCGGCGGTTCAAGCGCGATCCGTCGCGGCCAAAAACTCCTATTGCAAAGGCGGTTCCTCGCTTTCCGGCGGCTCCATCACGGGCGATCCGTGATGCGACACCATCCACCACCGCCCCTGGGCGCGCTCGAAGACGTTGGTCGCCAGCACCCGCGAGCGCGTGGCGCCATCGTAGCCGCGCTGGAGGAGGTTTTCCTCGACCACCACCACCGCGAGGTCGCCACTCGCCATCACCTGCAGATCGCCGAGCTCGACCTTCATCTCGAAGACACTTTCGAAGATCCGCTCCCAGCTATTCATAATCGGGCCCCATCCGATGAGCCTGCTCCATCCGGGATGGATGCAGACGATACGCTGGTCGCGCAACCACACCTCGCCCATCCGGTCCGCGTCGAGGCTTTCGAAGGCACGGTAGAATGTGCGATTTGCTTCGAGGATCGATTCCCGGTCGGACATAGACCGTCCTTGCATGGACCGCCCTTGGCGACGGCTGCGGGACTCTTCGAGTGTACTGACTTGGCCGCGGAGGCGCCAGCCAGCTTTACCCGCCGCGACGAACGGCCAACGCACTCCGATGTGCCCCCGTCAGGGCCGGCGCGGCATCACCGGCAGGCTCAGATACGAAGCGAAGCCGCTCTCGTGCATCACGCTCTGCAAGGCGGGACGCATCTCGGCGTCGGTGAACAGCTCGTGCCCGGTATTGGGATTGCGATCGAAGCGCGGGAAATTCGACGAGCTTATCTCCAGCCGCACGCGATGCCCCGCCTTGAACACGTTGGCGGTCGCCCACAAGTCGATCTTGAACTCGTAGACCTTGCCCGCGACCATCAGCTTGGGCTCGCTTTGCGACTCGCGCACGCGCGCCCGGATGATCCCGTCGGTGAGATTGCGCGCAAACCCGCACGGCCCCGCGTCGACCAGCTTGGCGGTGAAATCCGTGTCAGGCGCCGAGGACGACGCGTAGAGCGTCACCGTCACCGGCCCGATGACTTCGAGGTCCTCGGCCAGTGGCGCGCTCGAGTAGACCAGCACGTCGGCGCGATGCTCGACCATGCTCTGGTCGAGCGCTCCGGCCGGCAGCGAGTTGGCGTAGCAGCACAGGCCGCCGCCGGCGGTCGGCACCGGGTTGAGCGGATTGTAGAGGAACGAATCCGGCGGCTCGTCGCCCGGCGCCTCGGTCGCGAGCGCGCCGTCGCCATAGGCGCTGTTGGCCTTGCCGCGGCTGTGTAGATAGTAGCGCCGCATCTCGGCTCCCGGCGGCGGCCACTCCTTCTCCTCGCGCCACTGGTTGACGCCCATCACGAACAGCCTGACCGGCGCGTCCTTGTCGACCCCGTTGTCGGCGCCCTTGAGCCAGTGATCGAACCATCGCAGTTGCGTGCCGTCGTAGTCGATCGCGACCGGGCCGGAGCGAAAGCCGTAGTCGACCTGGCCCACCAGGCTCGAGAACGGCACCGCGTGATGCCACGGGCCGACCAGCAGCCGCTGGCCCGCGCGAGCGCCCGCCGAGGCGCCCCGCGCGCGCATCCCGAGGTAGTTGCGCAACGTCCCGCCCATAAAAATGTCGTGCCATCCGCCGACGTTGAGCGCCGGCACGTCGATCTTGTCGTGCTGCTCCTCGATACAGATCGCGCGCCAATAGTCGTCGTAGTAAGGATGCGCGAGCCAGTCGAAGAAGTACGGCGCGCCGGTGCGGAACAGGGGGAACTCGCCGAGCGGCGCAAACTCCATTCGCTCGCGCATCACGTCGATACTGCCCATCAGCGCGTTCAACTCCTCGGCGGCCCTGGGATTGCCCGCGCGCTCGCGCATCAGGCGGCTAAGGCCGAGCGTGATCATCAGCCAGCTCACGCTGAAGAACAGCTCGAACGCGCCGCCCTGGTAAACCCAGCCGTCGTGATAATCGCTCGCCGTGATCGACGGCACCATCGCCTTCAGGCTCGGCGGACGCTGGGACGCGGCGAGCCATTGCGTCGCGCCCATGTACGAGGCGCCGAAGGTGCCGACCTTACCGTCGGCCCACGGCTGGCGCGCGATGAACTCGATCGTGTCGTAGCCGTCGCGCGCCTCGTCGACGAAGCATCGAAACGTTCCTTGCGAGGCGAACAGCCCGCGGCAGTCCTGGACCACGACGTTGTAGCCCGCGCGCGCCGCGCGCATCACGTCGAGCGTGTTGAGCGTGATCGGCGGGAAGGATTTGTCGTACGGCGTGCGGTTGAGCAGCACCGGCAGTTTCTCGGGTCCCTCGGGCCGGTAGAGGTCGGCCTTCAACACGCATCCGTCACGCATCGGGATTTCGACGTCCTGTTCGATGATGATCCTGGCCATCAGAATGGGCTCCTTGCGCCGATGGGGCGCCGGCGCCGCCGTTTGCGCTCGCGCGCGGCGCCGTTTAAGGTCGCTTGTAGTCCGACGATCCCGAGTCTTCAAGCAAACCCGCAGCGCGCCCGCGCGCGGGCATCAATCAGGGCGGACGAAGAGGTAGCGATGGCGACGGAACGACAGCGCGAAATCAAACGGCGGCGCAAGCGGCGCGAAAAGATGCTAAAGGCACGGACTCGCGAAGCCCGCAAGCGCAAGAAAAAGCGTTAGCAGAGACGCTGGCGCGCGCCCCCTCAGAGCACGCTTGCGCCGCTTGCGCGCTTGGGTTTAGGATGAGGAATTGGCCTGCGTCTTTTATCTTCGATCGACTTCGCGCTAATAATCTCGAGTGGATGACACATCGGCGCGACGGCGTTAGGCTAAGTACACTCTGATTAGGAGGCCCGACTTCAACTGGAGCGGCGCCGCGCACGACGCGCATACAAACCCGTAAACGAGGTAGCGGCTATGGCTTTACATCTAGGAAGCGTGGTTCCCGATTTCACCCAGGAGTCGACCGAGGGACCGATTCATTTCCATGAATGGATCGGCAATCACTGGGCGGTGCTGTTCTCGCATCCCAAGGACTTCACGCCGGTGTGCACGACCGAGCTCGGGATGGTCGCCAAGCTCAAAGGCGAGTTCGACAAGCGCAACACCAAGGTGATCGCGCTCAGCGTCGACGACGTCAACTCGCACAAGGGCTGGATCGGGGATATCGAGGAGACCCAGCACACCAAGATGAACTTCCCCATCCTGGGCGACGCCGATCGCAAGGTCTCCAAGCTCTACGACATGATCCATCCCGAGGCCAACGACACGCTGACGGTGCGCTCGGTCTTCATCATCGATCCGAACAAGAAGCTGCGGCTCTCGATCACCTATCCTGCGAGCACCGGGCGCAACTTCCAGGAAATCCTGCGCGTGATCGACTCGCTCCAGCTCACCGACCATCACTCGGTCGCGACCCCGGTCGACTGGAAGCAGGGCGAGGATTGCGTGATCGTTCCGTCGCTCACCGACCCCAAAGTGATGAACGAAAAGTTCCCCAAGGGCTGGCGCGAGTTGAAGCCGTATCTGCGGATGACCTCGCAGCCACCGCACAAATAAGCTCCGAGTCGCAGCCGTAAGTTCTGGAACGCGCCCGGTGTGGCCTCAAAGGTTGCGCCGGGCGCGCTCTTGTCTGGTAAGCGCCGCGCCTGATTTCGCAGCTCCGCGCTTGCCTGATCGGCGAGAGCGGCGTTAGATTCAAAATGCGAGTGAGCGCCTGTCAATTCTCCCAGCACTCGATCGCGCTCGATCCTGTTCGAGCGGGCGGCGCGGCCCGATGGAGCAAAAAAGCACAGAGGGTTCATCCCAACAGCACGTGATCGCGGCTGGCGGACCGCATCCGCTGAGCCCGGGCCGCTTGATCGTGATGTCCAATCGCGCGCCGATCCGGGTCGTGCACGAGGCCGGCAAGCAGCGAATCGAGCCCACCGTGGGCGGCGTCGGCAGCACCTTTCTGCGTCTGCTCGAGCATCAGGGCGGCCTGTGGATCGCATGGTCGGGCACGCAGACCAAAACGCCCGGCCGGCTCATGATGCCGCCCGACAGTGATCCGCCACGCTTTCAGATTGTCTTCTGTCCGCTGAGCGAGCGGGACGTCTCGCACTACTACTACGGGATGTGCAACCGGGGGTTGTGGCCGTTGATGCATTTCATGACGGCGAGCTGCCACTTCAACACGCTCAACTGGCGCTACTACGAAGCGGTCAACCGCAACTTCGCCACGCTCGCGGCCAACGAAGCCGGCGACGACGACGTGGTGTGGGTGCAGGATTTCCATCTTGCGCTGGTCCCGCGCCTGTTGCGCGAGCAGCGTCCGCGCGCTCCGATCGGACTTTTCTGGCACGTACCGTTTCCGCCCGAGCAGATTTTCCGCGTCTTTCCGTGGCGCGCGGAACTGCTCGAGGGGATGCTCGGCGCCGACCTGGTCGGCTTCCACACGCGCTCCTACGTCATCCAGTTCCTCAACTGCTGCGAGCGCATCCTGGGCCTGCGCGTCGACCGCACGCGCGACGAGGTCGCGACCCATCGCGGCCCGGTGCGAGTCGGGGTCTTTCCGCTCGGCATCCCGGCCGACTACTTCGCCGAGCTCGCCGCCAGTCCGCGCGTCCAGGATCGCACCCAGCGCATTCGCCGCGCCCTGCGTACGCCGTACGTGGTGCTCGGGGTCGACCGGCTCGATTACACCAAGGGCATCCTCGAGCGCCTGCTCGGTTTCGAGCGATTCCTCGAAACCAATCCGTCCTACCATCGGCGCGTCACCCTGGTGCTGATCGCGGTACCCTCGCGCACCAAGGTCGCCGACTACGCGGCGCTCAAGCGCGAGCTCGACGAGCTGGTCGGCCGCATCATCGGCCACTTCTCATCCGAGGGCTGGGTACCGATTCGCTATCTCTATACGCAATTCGGCGCCGAGGACCTGGTCGCCTACTACCAGGCGGCCGACGTTGCACTGCTGACTCCGCTGCGCGACGGGATGAACCTGGTCGCCAAGGAATATGTCGCCGCGCACCTGGACGACAACGGCGCGCTCATCCTGAGCGAATTTGCCGGGGCCGCCGAAGAGCTGACTCAGGCGCTGCTGGTCAATCCGTATGACATCGACGCGATCGCCGCGCGTCTCAAGCAAGCCTTCGAGATGAGCCCGACCGAGCGCGCGGCCCGGATGCACGCGATGCGCACGCAGGTCCATCGCAACAACCTCGAGCACTGGTCGGAACTCTTCCTGAGCGCCCTGCTGCCGGAGCGGACCGTTGCCGCAGAGGCCTCCGCCGGCTCCTAAGCCCCCGCCGCTGCTGCCGGCCGCGATGCTCGAGCAACTCGCCGCCCGCGGTCCAATTCTGCTCTGTCTCGACTACGACGGCACTATTTCCGAGCTGGTCAGCCGGCCCGCGATGGCGCGTCCGGTCGCGGGCGTGGTGGCGGCGATCGAATCGATGGCGCCGCACGGCGACCGTATCGCCATCGCGCTCGTCAGCGGCCGCCCGGTCGCGGAACTGCGCCGGATGACCGGCCTTGGACATCGGGTGATGTATGCCGGCGTGCATGGACTCGAAATCGCCGGGCGCGCGCGCGACGGTGGCGGCGATGACATCAGGGTTGCCGCGGACGCGGCCCGCCGCGCGCCCGAACTGGATCGCGTGCGCGCGTGGCTCACGCACCATGTTCCGGCGGGCGCCGGTTTCGAAGTCGAAGACAAGCGGCTCTCCGTGGCCCTTCACTATCGCAACGCTGAGCCCGCCGCGGCCGCCGCGTTGTGCGCTCAATTCGAGGACTTCGTGCGCACGGACGCGCCGCATCTGCGCGCCGCGCACAACAAGATGGTGGTCGAAGCGCTGCCCGCCGCAGCTTCCAAGGGCATAGCGCTCCGCGCGCTGGGCCGCGAGGCGGGCGCCGCGTTCGTGCCGGTCTACTTTGGCGACGACCGCACCGACGAGGACGCCTTCGCCGAACTGGCTTCGCGCGGAGTCGGGGTGTTGGTGGGCGAGGCGCGCCCTTCGCTCGCGCACTGGCGGGTCGATAGCCCCGCCGCTGTCGCACGCGTTTTAACCGCGCTCGCGGCCTCGCTTGGGTAAAAGTTCTGACTATAGCTACTCCCCAGTCGTCTTGAGGGGAGGAGGTCGGAAGCGCTTGACCCTCTTGCCCTTGAATAAATTCGTCCGCGGCGGCGCTTGCCTCTATCCGGCAGTGCTGCGACAGTAGCGGTCACCACCTATCAGAGGAATCATTAACCGATGCCCAAGACGAAACTGTTTCCCGTAACCGTGGTCGGTTCCTGGACGCGTCAACCGTGGCTGGTGGCGGCGCTGCGTCAGCGCCAGGCCGGCGAAATCACCGGCGCCGAATTCGACGCGGTGGCCGACGACGCCGTGCTCGCCGCGATCAAGTACCAGGAGGACGCCGGCGTCGATATCGTCGCCGACGGCGAGATGCGGCGCGACAACTTCTACTCCTTCGTGGTCGACAAGCTGAACGGGATGCGCCTGATGAAGCTCTCGCAGCTCATGGACTACGTAAAGGACCGCGCCGGCTTCGAAGAAATCCTGCGCGCGCTCGACGTTCCGGCGTTTGCGATCAAGAGCCCAATCGCGGTCGAAAAGATCAGCGAACGCGAAGGGCTTTGCGTCGAGGAGGCCAAATTCCTCAAGGCGCATACCCAGCGCGCGACCAAGATTCCGATCCCGGGCCCCTACCTGCTCACCCGCTCGAGCTGGTTCGAGGGGCTCTCCGACAAGGCTTACCCGACGCGCGAGGATCTCGCGCGCGACGTGGTGAAAATTCTGCGCCGCGAGATCGTGCGGCTGAAGGAACTGGGCATCGACTTCATCCAGCTCGACGAGCCCTCGCTCTCGCAGGTGGTCTACGGCGACGAGGCCGAGCAGACCTTCATGTGCGCGGCGCTCGGCTCGCGCACCGATCCGACCCACGAACTGGAATTCGCGGTGCGCCTGATGAACGAGACCGTCGAGGGAATCGACGGGGTGCACTTCGGCGTGCACGTCTGCCGCGGCAACTGGAGCCGCAAGGAGAACGTGCTGCTGCAAGGCAACTACGGGCCGCTGTTGCCGTGGCTGATGCGCATGAACGTCCATCAACTGGTGCTCGAGATGGCCACGCCGCGGGCCGGCGAGATCGAAGTCTTCAAGGAATATCGCAACGAGAAGGAGCTGGGCCTGGGCGTCAGCAACCCGCGCACCGACGAGATCGAATCGCCCGAGGAAATAGTCAAGCGGGTCAAGGAAGTGCTGCGCTACTTCGACCCCGATAAGATCTATCTCAACCCCGACTGCGGCTTCGGCACCTTTGCCGAGCGCTGCGTCAACACCTCGCCGGTCGCCTTCCACAAGCTGCAGGCAATTTCGGAAGCGGCGGAGATGCTGCGCAAGGAATGCGGCTGAGAAGAGACTGCGGCTGAGCAATCGGCGCGGAAAATGGAAGCGCTCGCGAATCCAGCAGGAGAATAATCGCAGGAGCTTATAAATATGGCCGACGAAAAGATGCTCAATGGCCTGCGCCCCGACAAGATCATCGCGATCACCGATTCGATGCGTGACGACCCCGAAGTGCTCAAGGGCGTCTCCGGACCGTGGAAGTCGCGCGTGGTATGGCAGGGCGGCTTCCGCGCCAAGGCTTACATGCGCAAGCACGTGGTCGAGATGGACGAGCCCGAGGGCCTCGACGCGACCGACGCCGCCGCCAGCGCGCACGAGCAGTTGCTCTCCGCGATGGGCAGTTGTCTCACGGTCGGCTTCGTGCTCAACGCGACCAAGCGCGGCGTGCGCATCCACGACCTCGAGGTCGCGCTGGAGGGCAACTTCGAAAATATCCTGAAGTGGGCCGGCCATAGCACGACCGGCAATCCCGGCTACCCCTCGATCAAGGCCAAGCTGTTCGTGCGCGCCGACGCCGACGAGAAAACGCTCAAGGAGTTGTGGCGCCTCGCCGTCGAGGGCTCGCCCGTCACCCAGACCATCGCGCGCCCGACCGAAATCATCACCGAATTCGAGAAGGTCTGACGCGGCGCCGATGATACGCCTAGTCGGCCCGCAAGCGGTCGCCGATCGGATCGGCAAGTCCGATAAGCCCGATAAGTCCGATTTCGTGATCGTCGACCCGCGCCGCCCGATGAAATATCTCTCGGGCCATTTAAGCGGCGCGGTCAACCTGCCCGTCTATCGCGCGTTCGGCGACAACGGCAGCCTGCTCGACCAGGCGGCGCTCGCCGAATGGCTCGGCGCGGGCGGCGTCGGCGAGGGCGTCACCCCGGTACTCTATGATTCGCCGCAGGGACAGAATGCCGCGATGCTGGCCTGGATAATGGAATACCTCGGCGCACCGGAAGTATTTCTGCTCGAGGTTTTCTTCGAGCGCTGGAAGAGCGAGGGGCGCGAGGTCGCGTATCGCCCGATCGAGCCGGTGAAGCGGCGCTTCACGCCGCGGCTCAATCCGCGGCTGCGTGCGACGCTCGACGAGGTGCGCGCCAACACCACCGATCGCCTGGTCGATTTCCGCTCGCGCGAAGAGTTCACCGGCGAGCGCGACCTCGACGGCCATCCGGGCCATATCCCGCACGCGGTCAATCTCGTATGGAGCGATCTGAACGGCGCCGAAGATCGGCTGCTCGCTCCGCGCGAGCAACTCGAACACCTGATCGCGGCCGCCAATATCGGACACGGACAGAAAGTCGTCGCGTATTGCCGCAGCGGACCGCGCGCCGCGCTCGGTTACCTCGCGCTCACGCAGGCGGGCTACAACGCGCGGCTGTTCGACGGCTCGTTCGCCGAATGGTCGCGGGCCGGGATGCCGGTGGAAAAGTAGACAAGTAATTCGATCTGTCCCGTCTTGTCATCCCGAGCGAGCGTCGCGCGAGTCGACGGATCCCGCGAACCGGCCGGAGAGCGGCCCCCAATTGCGACACCGGTACGTTGACAAAGCGGCCTTTCCACCGGAAGATCATACCGATGGCTAGAATTACCGTCGAAGATTGTCTGGAAAAGATTCCCAACCGCTTCGAACTCGTGCTGGGAGCCGCCAAGCGCGCCAAGCAGCTGCTCAAGGGCGCCCGCCCGCTGGTGGAGACCGACAATAAGGAAGTCGTCACGGCGCTCCGCGAAATCGCCGCGGGCAAGGTTTCAATCGAGCGGCCCGAAGACGCCTGACCCTCGCCTGATTCCCTAACCGATCCAAGGCGCTGTCGGGCCCCCGGATACTCCGGGCCGTGGTCGCCCTCGGCATCATAGGCGCGGAAAGTCTGGCGGAAGTTTTGCGGAAGTTCTGCGGAAGTCCAGACCGCCGCGCGGAGCATCAGGTGGCGCGCAAACCTCGCAAACCCAAGGCCGATCCCGCGATCGATTCTAAAATCGCCTCCGGGCCCAAAATCGACTCCGGGCGCGACTCCAAGAAAGACCCGGAGACCGATCGGAAGATCGTTCCGAAGATCGTTCCGAAGACCGACCCGGTCCGGACTGCCGCCGGTGCCACGCGCCGGCGCCCCGTCGCCGCGGTGGACACGGCAAACACCCCGGTGGTCGAGGCCGAAATCGTCGACGAAATCGTGGATGGTGACAGTCCACCCGCCGCGCCGCTGGCCGACCTCGACGAGATAGGCGAACTGCCCGAAGGGTTTGCCCGCGCCCGCGCGGGCGAAGAAGCCGCCGAGAGCGACCCCGACGCCGGAGCGGAAACGGCTGCGGAAGCCTCTGAAGACGGCGGCGCGCTGGTGGCGTTCGATCCGCTGGGCCGCTATCTCGCGGAGATTCGGCGCTTTCCGCTGCTCGGCCGCGAGGAAGAAATCGAGATCGCCAAGCGCTACACCAAGCATCACGACCCGGCCGACGCTTACCGGCTGGTCACCGCCAATTTGCGCCTGGTGGTCAAAATCGCCAGCGAGTTCGCGCATGCCTCGCGCAATCTGCTCGACCTTATCCAGGAGGGCAACGTCGGCCTGATGGAGGCCGTGCGCAACTTCGATCCCTACCGCGGCATCCGCTTCCCGTCATACGCGGTTTGGTGGGTGCGCGCCTATATCTATCGCTTCCTGATCAACAACTGGCGGCTGGTCAAAATCGGCACCACTCAGGCCCAGCGCAAACTCTTCTTCAACCTGCGCAAGGAGACCGCGCGGCTGGAGGCCGAAGGCTTCACCGCGCAGCCGCTCCTGCTCGCCCAGCGCATGGGGGTCAAGGAAAGCGAGGTGCGCGAGATGCAGGAGCGGATGGCGCATAGCGAGGTCTCGCTCGATCAGCCGGCGCGCGAGGACGACGCCGTCCAGTTGCTCGACGTGATTCCCGACAGCGGCGACACTCCCGAAGAGGCCGCCGCGCACGACGAATGGCGCAACTTCGCCCACGAGAAGATCGATCAGTTCGCGGCCACGCTCAAGGACAAGGAACTCGAGATCTTCCGCAGCCGCCTGCTCTCCGAGGATCCGCCGACCCTGCAGGAGGTCGGCGCCAGGTTCGGGATCAGCCGCGAGAGGGTGCGCCAGATCGAAGCGCGGTTGAAAAAGCGGCTCAAGCTGTTTCTCAAATCACAGGCCTCGGATATCGAGCAGGCAGGACCGTAACTTCAAAAGCTTCCTTCGGCCTAACTACTCATTAGTAACTCGCCACGTTCTAAACTCATCAATTCGCATACCCAGCGAAACTGCGTCCAGGATCCAGGCTTGATATCAACTCTCTGCAAGACTAAGACTGGCGGTCGGGGGAATCCGCCTTGCCTGACGCAAAAGAGAGAACCAGCCATACCAATTCCTACAGCTATCACAAGCTGACCGCTCTCCGGCTGATCCCGGCTTCGTATTTCATTCTACTCATTTTACTCATCATAGTGTTCGGGACGGGCTGCGGCGGGGACAGCGGCAGATCGCAACCTCCGCCGCCTCCGCCGCCACCCACCTCTGCGCCGACTCCTACGCCGGCGCTTTCACCTGCGCCCACGCCTTCACCTACCTCGGGGATCATTCACTTTGTTCCCAATTCGCATGCGTTCTGGAGCGACCCGGCTAACTGGACCACCACCTTTGGTCCGGCCTACGCCAATATCCTGCTGACGGGGAGCAATTTTCTGCCGTGCAGAGGCGGGCCCTTTGCGCTCTGTTATTACTCGGGGCCGAGTACCGGCCCGGAAGACTTGTCCTGCACGCTGACCCCGGACGGGCTTTACGCGAACTGCCAATGCTTCGACATACCCTTCGGAGTGTACTTCGTAGATATAAACGCGATCCTCAATCATTCGGTGTATGAAAATACTGTCGCGCAATGTGGAATCGACGGCAGTCTGTGCCAGACGACCAACTCGGCCCCTGTATGTCAGGTGATAAACCAGGGAACATTGATTCCCCAAGCTAATCTGTTTTCGACCTTCAGCTTCGATTGCGTTCCCAGCAACGGGATTGGCCAGACCGGTTGCTCGCAGGCGCCATACGCCGGATGCATGACCGCGCCCTGTTTCAAGACCGGTAAACCCGGGATAGTCCAGTGCTCGTGCCCGGTATTTGATGGCCCTTACCAGGTAGGCCAAAACGAGCAGGCCTGCACGCTGGGCGGTGACCTGGTGTGGTCGGCCGCTTATGCTCCGCCCACGCCGCCGCCGACGCTCGCTTCATCCGCCCCGGCAGATTTTGCCGCGCCGGCGGCCGTTCCCAGCCCCGGAACCTGCCTGCCCGACGCCCCCGGAGGGGTGGGATGCCCACTGTATGTGCCCGGAACCACCAAATTGCCGCCCGATAGCGGTGTTGACTGCGGACGGGTCTGCAATGAGTACAGCACCTGCCTGCAAGCCGGAGGGGTTCAGACGGGCTTTACCTGCGACGCGACGCTCTGCACCGACGAATGCAATGACAGGGACCTGGTCGGCAACGCCTGCTCCGGGCTGTCGAAGTGCGACCTTTCGGAAATAATCAAAGCCGAAACCGCGGCTGAATGCAGTTGCTGCGCAAGCCAGCTATGCGGATGTGGCGCGGACGGCAAAACCAATACGGCTATCTTCACGCTGAACCAGCAGCAACGCGATCGCGGGATCAAACCGCAATGCGACATCAATGGCACGCTGTGCGGATCACCGTGATTTGAAATTCTGATTTACAGCGCGCGCTTCAACTGACGAGGCCTTCGTTCCCCGCTCCTTGTCCCAGAGAGCTTTGCGTAACCGTCGGAGAGCTAACCTCCGATCCCTTCCCGCTGCGGGAAGGGAGCAAAGAACTTGGTGACTCACCTCCGATTTTACCGAGGGAAGTCCATGGAAAGATTAAAGGAGCAGGCGCGGAAAATCCTCTTTCACGAGTCGCCCCGGAGTGCGCCGGGCTGAACACCCCCCCCAGTTGCCCCGCCGCGGCGCGGACGCGATAATGGCCTTGGGAAAGCGGGTGGCACAGGCGGTTAAGCCTTATGCGAGAGCGAACGTGCGCCCTGGTGGTGGTGGGCAATGAAGTCCTGTCGGGAAAGACGCAGGACTCCAATGCGTTTTTCGCTGCCCGCCAGTTGCGCGCGGTCGGCGTCGCCCTGCAACGTATCACGGTCATCCCCGACGAAATTCCGCTCATCGCCGAAGAAGTCAGCTATTGCGCGCGCCGCTTCGACGTCGTGCTGACCTCGGGCGGTGTCGGCCCAACCCATGACGACGTGACGATGGACGGCATCGCGGCAGCCTTTGATCGCAAGCTCGTGATGCACCCGGAGCTCGAGCGCCTCATCCGCACGCAGTTCGCCGATCGCCTGAGCGCCGCCGCGCTCAAGATGGCAGCGGTGCCCGAGGGCGCCGTGCTGAATTCGGCGGGCGACTTGCGCTTTCCGACCATCCAGCTCGAAAACGTGTACGTCCTGCCCGGCATCCCGCAAATCTTCGAGGCCAAGCTGACCGCGCTGCTGGGCCGATTCGCGACCGATCCTTATTACCTGCGGACGATCTATACCTCGGCCGGCGAAGGCGCGATTGCCGAGCATCTCAATCGATGTCTTGCGCTCTACCCCGATCTTCTGCTGGGCTCTTATCCACGGATAGGCGATCCGGATTACCGGGTGAAGCTGACGCTCGAATCCAAGGACCGCGACTATCTGGAGCGGGCCTTTGCGCATCTGATGAGTCTTTTGCCTGCCGCAGTGGTGGTCAGGACCGAATAGCTTTTTCATTCAGTCTATGGGGGGGAGGAGGAAACGGTGATGAGAAAAATTACGTGTTTGTTGGCGACGGTGGCGGCGGCCGCGGCGATCGCGCTGCCAGCGATGGCTCAGAGCCCGAATAACGTGGTGGGCGGCGCGCCGCCGAGCCAGGCGCAGGTTCCGCAGCCGCCTGACAATAGCGTCAATTGGAAGGGCGTGGGAATTGGCGCCGGCGCCGTGGCCGGCAACGTCCTGTACGTGCCCGCCAAGGTGGTTTACGGAATTCTCGGCGGAATTACCGGCGGGGCAAGCTACCTGCTGACCGGCGGCAATACGCAGACCGCAAATACCATCTGGCGCAGCTCGCTCGGCGGTGACTATGTACTCACTCCGGACATGGTAGCTGGACAAAAGCCGATTCATTTCAGCGGACCGACCACCACGACGCCGCAACCCGCCGCGCCCGCGTCGGCGGCGCCGTCCGCGATGAACTCGACGCCGATGCAACCTGCGCCGTCAACCCGGACAGCGTCGGCTGACGTCGGTGGTTCGGTCAACAGCGCGCCCATCGCGGGAAGCACGACGCCGGGCTCGACGATGGCTCAGCCGGCGGACCGCGGCACGGGGCCGGTCAGCCCGGGCAGCTCCGCGCCAAGCCCGAACAGTGGGGTCGCCGTCCCGCCACTGCCGAACACGAGTATCGAGTAGGCAGTATCGGTTCAGCGAATTCCGGCGCTCCCGCCGTGCGGGCGAAGCGCTGGAATCCGCGAGGTCGCATCCGATTCGATTTAAATTTGCGCCAACACGAGCAGGAAGCCCAACGTGAAGCAGGCCCGCTTTCTCTGGAAATCGACCTGAACCACATGCCGCAACGCAAGAGGTTTCTTGCGTGACGAACTCGGGGTGGAACTCGACGAGCGCGACTACGCAAAACAGCCGCTCGGCGCCGCCGAGCTAAAGGCGCTGTTCGCCGGACGCGACCCGCGGGACTTTCTCAACCCGAAGAGCCCCGCTTTCAAGGCGATGGGGCTTAAGGGCAGGAACTTGACCGGAGCCGACGCGCTGGCGCTGATGGCGAAGGAGCCGAATCTAATTAAACGCCCGCTGGTCGTGGCGGGCGCCCAAATCGTCGCGGGCTTCGACCGCGAGCGTCTGCGCGCGCTGCTCTCGTAGGATTTTTTCGGTCGCGAGGTTCTTTTTGACGGGATTCTTTTTGACCGGATAATTCTGAATGGACTTGCGGGGCGGGCCGGTGCTGCCCACGCCGCCGCGCTGCTAGGCGCGCTCAGCCCGCTCGGTTTTCTCGGCGCGCTCGGGCTTCTCGAGGCGTTCTGACTTTTCCGGGCGTTCCGACTTCTCGGATTTCTCAGCGCGCTCGGCGCGAGTCTCGTTGCGGCCGCTATTGCCGTCGCCGCGTTCGCCCTTCTCGGCGCGCGTCCCCGGCGAATGAATTTTCGCCGTGGTCAGGACCTCGATAAATTTACGCACCGCCGGCGAAAGCTCCCGGCCGCGCTTGTAGATGATCGCGAGCGGCCGCGTGAAGGTGCCCTCGACGAACTCCAGCATCTTGAGCGAGCCCCTGGCGGTCTCGTGTTCGACCGTCGAGAGCGGCACGATCGCCACGCCCTGTCCGATTTCCACCGCGCGCTTGATGGTTTCGATGTTGTCGAACTCCATCGTGTATTGGGGCTTCACGCCGTATTCGCGCAAAATACGGTCCGACGCCTTGCGAGTGGCTATATCGCGTTCGTAGCCGACGAACTTCTGACCGACCAGATCGCTCACGCTGACCTTGCTGTGCTTGGCCAGCGGGTCGTCGGGCGGCACCACCAGCACCAGTTCGTCGTGCCGAAAAGCGATCGTGACGATCTGGCTGCGCTTGGCCGGATAGGCCACCACGCCGAGGTCGATTTTGCCCTCGACCAGGTCCTCATAAATCTTGTTGGAACGCAGGTACTCCAGATGCACGTTTACCTGCGGATAAGTGCGCAGAAACTCGGTCAGGTAGGGCGGCAGCTCGTGCAATCCAACGCTGTAGACCGTGCCGACCCGAATCGATCCCGCGACCACCGAGCCGATCTCGCGCAGCCGGTTCTCCAACTCCATGAAACGGCGCACGATCTCCTTGCTGGAATTGTAGAGTATCTGCCCGGCGGAAGTCGGTTTGACACCCGCGCGCGCCCGTTCTAACAATCGACACTCGTACTTCTCCTCCAGGCTGCGGACCTGCTGACTCACCGCCGACTGGGTGACGAAGTTCTGCGAAGCGGCATAAGAAACGCTGCCGCTCTCGATGATGTCGCAGAAGACCTTTAGTGTTTCGATATGCATCCAAATTACGTGCACATATAAGGCTAATTGATACCTAGAGCTGAGGCAATACGGCTTTCCGGTCTGCCACAATCGCCCTGTGAGCTCTGGCCCGGCATTCCCCCAGGAGTCATAAGATGACGGATTTATTGAAGGATCTGGACTTTTTCGACCTGGACGAGATGCTCGGCCAGGAGGAGCGGATGGTCCGCGACACGGTGCGGCAGTTCGTCCAGCGCGATGTTCTACCGACCATCGAGCGCAACTTTGCCAGCGAAACTTTTCCCAAGGAGCTGGTTCAGCAGATGGCCGAGCTCGGATTTTTCGGCGCCAACCTCAAGGGCTATGGATGCGCCGGGATGAACAATATCGCCTATGGCCTCATCATGCAGGAACTCGAAGCCGGCGATTCGGGCTTGCGCTCGTTCGCTTCGGTGCAGAGTGCGCTCGCAATGTACTCGATCTACGCCTGGGGCTCGGAGGCGCAGAAGCGCCGCTACCTGCCCGAGATGGCCAAGGGCAAACTCATCGGATGCTTCGGACTGACCGAGCCCGATCATGGCTCAGACCCGGGCGGGATGGAGACGCGGGCGCGGCGCGATGGCGACGGATGGGTGCTCAACGGGACCAAGCGTTGGATCACCAACGGCTCGATCGCCGACGTCGCCGTGGTCTACTGCAAGGTTCCCGAGGGCATCACCGGCTTCCTGGTCGAGCGCGGCAAGCCCGGCTTCACCACCGCCGACATCCACGGCAAGTTCTCGATGCGTGCGTCGATAACCTCGGAGCTGATCTTCGAGGATGTGCGGCTCGACGATAGCGCGCGGCTGCCCGCGGCGCGCGGCCTGCGCGCGCCGCTCTCGTGCCTGACGCAGGCGCGCTACGGAATTTCATGGGGCGCGATCGGCGCCGCGCGTAGCTGCTATCATTGCGCGCTGGACTACACCAAGTCGCGCAAGCAGTTCGCGCGTCCGCTCGCCGGCTATCAATTGGTCCAGAACAAGCTGGTGACGATGCTCACCGAGATCACCAAGGCGCAACTGATATGCCTGCGCCTGGGACAGCTCAAGGACGCGGACAAGATGCGGCCCGAGCAGGTCTCGTTCGCCAAGCGCAACAACGTCGGGATGGCGCTCGAGGTCGCGCGGATGGCGCGCGACATGCTGGGGGCCAATGGGATCGTGAACGAGTACCCGGTCATCCGCCACATGCTGAACCTCGAGACGGTCAACACTTACGAGGGCGCATTCGACGTGCAGACGCTGGTCTTAGGCCGCGACATCACCGGGCTCAGCGCGTTCGACTGAGCGCTCGGTCTTGCAATGAGGAAAGAATCGGCAATTTGACGTGCCACTGATCTGGCTGGTAGTTACGCGCAGGAGGTGACGGTATGCCTTCGTTCGTTCCGATTAACGGACTGCATCACTTCGCCTATCGATGCCGCGACGCGGAAGAGACCCGGCACTTTTACGAGGACATCCTCGGTCTGCCGCTGGTCCACGTCATCCGCCAGGACCGGGTGCCGAGCACGCAGGACTACTGTCCGCACGCGCATATTTTCTTTCGCATGACCGACGGATCGTGCATCGCGTTCTTCGACCTCGGCGACAACCAGATTGCGGCGGCCTCGCCCAATACGCCCGGATGGGTGAACCATCTCGCGCTACGCGTCGGCTCGCTCGCCGAACTGGAAGCCGCGCGCACACGGCTGGGCGCCGCCGGTATCGACGTGCTGGGGCCGACCGACCATCACTTCATCAAGTCGATCTATTTTTTCGACCCCAATGGGATCCGGCTGGAGCTGACCACGCCAAGCATCCCGGCCGCCGATCCGACGCACGCCAAACACGCACGCGATGCCCACGACGAGCTCGCGGCGTGGGAGCGCGAAAAGCGTCAGCGCTTGGCCGGCCACGCCAGCCAGGCGCGATAACCGCATCGCTGGCCGCCGCAGCGGCGCCCGCCTGAGCCCCGCTCAGCCCCGCTCAGATCGAGCGGGCGCGGTCGACCGCCGACGCGAAGCGGCGCACCGCTTCCAGCGCTTTTCCGTCGGCGGCTTCCGCGATCATTTTCTGCGAAAGGAAAATGAGCCGAATCGCGCCGGCGTCGCGGTAGCGCTTCACCTCGTCGGCCGACGGGCCGTGTTCGCCGGGCTCGACCAGCGGCGATATCAGGATCGAGCCGGGGTCGCGACCGCGCTCGGCCGTAAGTTTGCGGAGCTGCGCGACACTGGTTTTCAATTCCTCCGGGCTCGCGACCAGCGGCATCCATCCGTCGTACGTGCGCGCCACCCGCTCCAGCGCCTTGGGGCCGTGCGCTCCGAGCAGCACGGGCGGCCCTGCCTTCTGAATCGGCTTGGGCTCCGAACGCACCGCGGGGAACTTGACGATCTCGCCCTGATAGGAAGCCTCGCGCTGGGTCCACAGGAGACGCATCGCTTCGACCGTCTCGCGCGTGCGCTTCCATCGCAGGCCGAAGTTCGCCCCCATCGCCTCGGTCTCCTCGCGCAGCCATCCGGCGCCGACGCCGATCAACAGCCGTCCGCCGGAAAACACGTCGAGGCTCGCCGCCACCTTCGCCGTGATCAGCGTCTCGCGCTCGGGCAGCAGGCAGACTCCGGTGCCGAGCTTGAGCTTTTTGGTCACGGCCGCGGCAATGGTGAGTGCGATGAACGGATCGGCCCATCGCGCGTAATGGTCTGGAAGCTTGTGGTCGGGGGTGAAGGGAAACGGCGTCTTCATGCCGATCGGGATCACCGGATGCTCCGCCATCCACAGCGACTCGTAACCGTATGCTTCGACGTTGCGGGCGATTTCGGCGAGATCGCCGCATTGCGCCGTCGCTGCCATCAGGAAACCGATATCCATCGTTAATTATTCCTCGCTGAAGCTCGTTCGCTGGCAGGCTCGGATATACCTCAGCGCGCCGATCTTTGCACGGCGCGAGCCGCGCGAGGGTTTGCCCCGGCGCACGTTCGGCGTGCTAAATAGCGGGACGGAGGGCAGGCGCGATGGAACTCAAGGGCAAAAACGCGATCGTTACGGGAGCGGCACGCGGCATCGGGCGCGGCATCGCGCTCAAGCTCGCCGAGGCTGGCGCGAACGTGGCGCTGGTCGACCTCGGCAGTCCCAAGGACCCGGCGCTGACCTACAACCTCGCCGCGCATGGCGAGCTTGCAAGCGCGGTCGACGAAGTGAAGTCGCGCGGCGTCAAGGCCGCCGCGATCCTGGCCGACGTGACGCGGATGGCCGACTGCGAGCGGATGGCCGCCGAGACCGTGAAGGCGTTAGGCTCGCTCGACATCCTGGTCAACAACGCCGGCATCATCGCAGTTGGTCCGGTGGCCGAGTTTTCCGAGGAAGCGTGGGACCGCGTGATGGCGGTCAACGCCAAGGGGCCGTTTCTATGCTCGAAGGCCGCGATCCCGCACCTCTTGCGCAACAAGGAAGGCGCGATCGTCAATATCGCGTCGATCGCCGGAAAGACTTCGCGCGGCGGGCTCTCGGCGTATTGCGCGAGCAAGTTCGCGGTGATGGCGCTCACCCAGGCGCTCGCCGAGGAACTCGGCCCAGCCAACATCAGGGTCAACGCGGTATGCCCGGGGCTGCTGCGCACCGCGATGTGGACCGACGTGCTGAACCAGTACCTGGCCAAGGCGTGGGGCGGCGGCAACCCCGAGTCGCTGTTCGACAACCCGGTCGGCAGCATGTGCTATCTGCGCCGCGAGCAGACGCCCGCGGATATCGGCGAGGCGGTGGTTTACCTGGCCCACGCCGACAACGTAACGGGGACTTCGCTGGTGGTGGCGGGCGGCGCGGAAATTCATTAGAAGTCATTGAAGGAACCGCGCATGGCAAGCGGCGCCATGCGACGGCTCGCGCGTAAATCCGGCGCCGCCGAGGAGGTCCAGATGAATAAGCCAACTGACTTGTCTCATGCCGCGTTCAGGATCGCCGACGTCGGCAAGAGCCGCGAATTTTACGAGAAGGTGCTCGGCCTCAAGCCGCTCCCGCGTCCCGATTTCAGTTTCAAGGGGATGTGGTATGGAATCGGCAGCGGGCAAATCCATCTGATCGTCAGCAAAAAGCAGGACGGTCCCGATCCGACCGGTCCGCATATCGCGATCGAGGTCGAGGACCTCGACGCGACCAAGGCCGCGCTGAAAGAAATGGGCGTGCCGTTCCTCGACGGCGACGCGATGCGCATGTCGCTCAAGCCCGAGGATCAGCGCCGCCTCGGCCGTCAGATCTGGGTGCTCGACCCCGACGGCAACACGGTCGAGTTGCGCAAGAGCGATATGTAGTCGAAGCGCTCGCGGGCTTCCGAACCCTCCCGTTGCGCGACGGGAGGGTTTCAAGCCCGTTTCCGTGAAAGATTCCGGCCTCACACTCCCGCGAGCTTGCGCGCGTACGCCGCCACGCTCTTGAAATCATACTCGCGGTAGGCCTGCAGCTTTTCCGCCTCGAAGCCGCCCTCGGCGTGCACCGCCAGCACTTCCTGGTAACCGCCGAAGTCCGACGCCGTGAGATCGCCGATCAGATTGAGCAGCCGCAGCCGCTTCTCGGCGTCGAAGCCTTTGGCGCCGCCCATGTACTTCAGCACGTACGCGCGCGTCGCCTCGCTGGTCAGGTCCTCGGCCGCCGGCGCCGTCACCAGCAGCCCGCCCGCGAGGTCCTGCACTATCTGCACCGCCTGATGGTAGTTGTGCGCGAAATGATACTTGGCGATGTTGGTGAGCAGCGTATTGGGCACCGCGAGGCCGTCCTCGAGGGTGCAGGAATTGGCCGCATGCTCGATGAGCCCGCGCACGGTTGCGTGATAGGCGGCCAGATGGGTCAGCTTGTCGCGCACGTGGGCCGCGCGCAGCACGCCGTTGGCCTCGGCGATCGCGTAGCCCGCCCCCGCCATCAATTCAAGCAGCGGCAGCTTGTACGAGACCGCGGTGAAGCGATGGTAGCGCACGAAGGTCAGCGCCAGCAGCCCGGCAAAATCGATTTCGCCGCACAGGAAGACGCGCTCTTTGGGCACGAACACGTCGTCGAACACCGTCAGCGTCTCCATCATCTTGTGCCGCGCGCTCAACGGATGCTCGAACTCGTTCTTATGACTCGAGCCGTGCGGGCTCGCGATGAGCTTGAGGCCGGGCGTGTTGATCGGCAGCGCAAAGGCCACCGCGTAGGCCTTGTCCTCGGCGCGCATCGCGCGCGTCGGCAGCACGATGACCTCGTTGGTGTTGGTCGAGACGGAGGTGTGGACTTTGGCGCCGCGCACCACCATACCGTCGGGGCGCTCTTCGACCACGCGCACGTAGTAGTCGGGATGGTCCTGCGCGGTGGGGCCGAGCGAGCGGTCGCCTTTGACGTCGGTCTGCGCCACGGCGACCGCAAGGTCGTTGTCGCGGCAGTAGCGATGGTACTTCGCGATGCGCTCGCGGTATTCGGGTTTGCCCGCCGCCGCCATCCGTTCGCCGATAATGTGGAGCGCGTAAAGCGCGTCGGTGCCGATCTCCTTGATCAGCACGACCAGGGTCGCGCCTTCGCGGGTTGAGGCCGCGATAAGCTCGCTGCGCTTGAGCAGGTCATCCGCGTTGCGCGGCAGATGGAAGTAGCGGCTGTATTCGCCGCCGGCGTCGCGCATCACGGCCAGCCCGCGATACTTCGGATCTTCGGCCATCCGGTAGTCGATGCAGGCGTGCTCGACCGCGATTCCGATCACGGGATCCTTGGTCACGTCGGCGACTTTTTCGCCGCGCAAATAAACCGCGCGCCCGTCGCGCAGCGATTCCTTGTACTGCTCCGCCGTTCTCATCCCCATCGTGATTCACCTGCCCTGCTGATTTCGCGCCCGCCGCCGCACGCCCCGCGGCGCTCGACTTGGCCAACTTCGACAGGCCAATATAGGAGCCCGCGGCGGCTACGTCCAACGGACGCACGCAACGCCGAACGGACGAAAGTTTGTCCGTGCCGGGGCGTCGGCCGGCGGCCACGCGCCGCACAACACTTTTGCTACAGGAAGGGTCACGCGATGGCGTCGGCGAAGATGTTCGATCTGAGCGGCAAGGTGTCGATAGTCACTGGGGGAAACCGCGGCATCGGACGCGGACTCGCGTTGGGGCTGGCCGAGGCCGGGGCGGCGGTCGCGATCCTCGCCCGCGACGAGGAAAAGAGCCAGGTCACGCTCAAGGAACTGCTGGCGTTCGGCATCCCCGCGATCGCGCTTAGGGCCGACCTCAAACAGCGTCGCGAGCTCAAGCCCGCCTTCGACGAAGTCGAACGCAGGCTCGGGCCGGTCGATATCATGGTCAACAACGCCGCCTACGCGACGCTGACCAGCGTGGTCGATACGTCCGAGGAGGATTGGGACGGCGTGCTCGCGGTCAACCTCAACGCCGCCTTCCTGTTCTGCAAGTACGCCGCGCAATCGATGATCAAGCGCGGCAAGGGCGGTAAGATAATCAACGTCACCAGCCTCGCCTCATCGTTCGGCAGCGGGGTCTTTCCGTCCTACGCGGTGACCAAGGGCGGGCTTGCACAGCTCACCCGCTCGCTCGCGATCGAGCTTGCGCCGCACAATATCCAGGTCAACGCGCTGGCGCCCGGATGGGTCACGACCGACATGACCGAATGGCTCCGCACCGGCCCGGAATACGAGTGGCTGCTCAAGGAGATGATCCAGCGCACGCCGCGCGGCCGCTTCGCCGAGGCCGAAGAGCTCAAGGGTGCGGTGATCTTTCTGGCCTCTTCGGCCTCGGACAACATGACCGGCGCCGATTTTCTGATCGACGGCGGGTTTTCGATTCGCTGACTGGCCCGCGCCGCGAGAGCGCGAGCGGCCTGGGGAGATTCGGTTATGGCGGCGCCTGAGATGTTCAACCTTGACGGCCGCGTCGCGGTGGTCACCGGCGGCAACGGCGGAATCGGCCGTGGGATCGCGCTGGGACTGGCGGCGGCCGGCGCGGCGGTCGCGGTGCTCGCGCGCAACGAGGACAAAAACGAGGCGGTGCTCGGCGAACTGCGCGCGCTGAGCCCCGCCTCGACCTCGGTGCGGCTCGACGTGACCGAGCGCGCCGCGCTCGCGCCCGCGATGGCGCAGGTCGAGCGCACGCTCGGCCCGGTCGATATCCTGGTCAACAACGCGGGCATCGTGCTTGCGGGCGGCGTGCTCAAGCTCGACGCCGCGGCCTGGGACCGCGTGATCGAGACCAACCTCAACTCGGGCTTCCTGCTCTCCCAGATCGCGGCGCGCTCGATGGCTCCGCGCAAAGGCGGCAAGATCATCAACATCGCGAGCGAGTACTCGCGCTTCGGCAATCCGATCGCGCCGTCGTACGCCGCCTCCAAGGGCGGGCTCGTCCAACTGACCAAATCGATGGCGGTCGAGCTGGCGGCGCACAATATCCAGGTCAACGCGATCGTGCCGGGATGGATCGAGAGCGAGATGACCGCGCCGATAAAGGGGCGCTCGTTTTACGACGACATCATCAGGCGCACGCCGGCCGGCCGCTTCGGCACGCCCGAAGAATGCGCGGGCGCGGCGGTGTTTCTCGCCTCGCGCGCTTCTGACTTCGTTACCGGCGCGACTATCTTTGTCGACGGCGGTTACGCTATTCGCTAAGCGATGGCGACGGTCTATCGTGCTGAGGTTATGAGTCCGTCGGGATCGTCGGTACCGTGAGCCGCACCGTGAAGCACACGCGACGCAACACCGCGCGCATCGTCAAGCGCCGCGACCCCGGGCGGCCGCCGCTCGACGGTGGCGCGAGCGGGCGGATCGAACTTCCGCTACTCAAGCCGCTCCGCGTGCTGGTCGCCGGCGAGGTCATCCTCGACCGCTACATCATGGGCGACGTCGCGCGCGTCTCGCCCGAGGCGCCGATCCCGATATTGCAAGTCAGCCGGATCGAGGAGCGCCCCGGCAACGCAGGCTTCGTGATGGCCAATCTGCGCGCGCTGGGGGCGCAGGTGAGCGCGCTCAGCGTGGTCGGCGCCGATCGCAACGGCGAGTTGCTGCGCGAGATGTTCAGCGATCTCGGTATCGACACGCGCTCGGTGCTGGTCGACCCTGACCGCCCGACGATCGTCAAGGAGCGGATGCTGGGGTCGGTGCAATCGGCCAACCGCGCGACCCAGCAGCTCCTGCGGGTCGATCGCGAAGCGCCGCACGCGCTCAGCCCGGCCAAGGAGCGCGCGCTCACCCGCCATCTCGCGCGCGAGCTCAGGCAAGCCGACGGCGTTCTCATCTCGGACATCAACAAGGGCCTGCTCACGCCGGGGCTCCTGCGAGCGCTGATCGACGGCGCGCGCCGCCGCGGCATCCCGGTCATCGTCGACCCGCGCCTGAGCGAGGACCTCTCGATCTATCGCGGGGCGACCGCGCTCACCCCCAATCGCTACGAGACCGAGTTCGCCACCGGCGCGCGCCTGGCCGACCGCTCCGCGTGGATGCGCGCGGCGGACGAGCTGATGCGCCGGCTCAAGCTCGACGCCTGCTTGGTGACGCTTGACCGCGACGGGATGTACCTCACCGAACGCCACGGCCCGCACACTTACATCCCGACCACGCCGCGCGCGGTCTACGACGTGACCGGCGCGGGCGACGTGGTGCTGGCGGTATTCGGCCTGTTCGCGATCGCCGGGCTGAGTTTCGCCTCGGCGGCGCGGCTGGCGAACCTCGCCGCGGGGATCGAGGTCAGCCGGCTCGGCACCGGGATAGTCTCGCGCGAGGACCTCGCGCGGGCGCTCAGCCCGGGACCCGCGAGCGCGCAGCGCAAGATCGTACCGATCGAGGAATTGCGCCCGGTGCTCGAGCGCCAGCGCGGCGCCGGCCGGCGGGTGGTTTTCACCAACGGATGCTTCGACCTGCTGCACGCCGGGCATGTCGAGATGCTCTCGTTCGCGCGCGCGCAGGGCGACACGCTGGTGGTAGGAGTCAACAGCGACCGCAGCGTGCGGCTGATCAAGGGCGATGGCCGCCCGATCTATCCGGCCGCCGAGCGGGCGCTGATTCTGGCCGCGCTCGAAGTGGTGGATCACGTCGTGGTGTTCGACGAGACCCGCGCCAAGCGTATCGTCCGCGCCATACGCCCCGACGTGCTGGTGAAGGGCGAGGACTGGCGTGGCAAACCCGTCGACGGCCAGGCCTTCATCGAATCCTACGGCGGCCGCGTCGCGCTCGCGCCACTGTTGCCCGGCTACGGTACGACGTTGACGATCGACCGGCTGCGCACCACTGCGGCGCCGCGCGCCGGCGCCGAGTCAGCGCTTAAGGGAGCGCAGGCCAAGCCGCGCGGCAAGATAGTTCGTCGCGCGCTCAAGCTCCGGTAGCCGCATCCACCACGCCAGCCCGAGGTAGACCGTGCCGTACGCGGGCAGCACCGCGAGCGCCATCAGGCGCGGTCCGGCATGCCCCATGCCGAGCTTCACCGCCCATCCGGCCGCGGTCGCCAGCAGCGCGATCGCCCACAACCGCGCCACCAGTCCGCGTCTCAATCCGGTCGGACCGATTCTCGAGTTGAGTTTCCATCGCAGCAGCGCGAATTCGACCCATGCGGCGACGCCGGCCGACGCGGTCAGGCCGGTCACGCCCCAGCGCTGGGCGATTCCCAATGCGGGCGGCAGCGGAATCGCGCACAGATAGCCGAAGACCAGCGTCAGCGTGAAACGGATCAGCGCGAACTTAAGCGGCGTGCGCGTATCCTCCAGCGCGTAGAACGCCGAGTTGTACAGCCGGCCCATCGTCGCCGCCAGCATCCCCACCGCCGATCCGGCCAGCACCGCCCATACGTAGATCGCGTCGCGATGGGTGAAACTGCCCGACTGGAAGATGAGCGCCGAGACCACGTCGCCGAGAAACAGAAACGCCGCCGCCGACGGCACCACCAAAAACGCGATCTGCCGCAGGCCCGCGTCCAGGCGCAGCCGCAGAAGCTGCGAGATCTCCTCGAAAGTGCCGGCCGCGCGCGACATGCTCGGCAACTCGGCCGCCGCCACCGACATCCCGAACAGGCTTATCGGCAGCAGGTACAGGATGCTCGCGTAGCTGAGCGCCGCGACCGCTCCGGTCGGCAGCAGGCTCGCGAGCAGGTTATCGACGTAGCCGGAAATCTGGCTCGCACCGCGCCCGGCGACCACCGGGGTGAGGTTGCGGAAGACCGTGCCCAGGGCCGTGCGCGTGCGGGCGAAATCGATCCGCATCCGGCCGACCAGCCGCAGGGTCTGCGGCGCCTGCACCGCAATTTGCAGCACCGCGCCAACCACCGCGCTCCACGCGAGGTCGATCGCGAGCCCGTCCTGCGAACGGCGCGGTCCATAGATGACGAGTGCGCCAATGATCGCGAGGTTCCAGGCGACCGGCGCGGTATAGGAGGCGAAGAAGCGATGATGGCTGTTGAGCACGCCGAGGCACCAGGCCGACAACACCAGCAGCCCCGCGCCCGGAAACATGATGCGCACGAGGTTGACGGTCAGTTCGCGCTTGGCCCCGGTAAATCCCGGCGCGATAACCGCGATCAGCCACGGCGTGCCCCACACTCCGAGCGCGACCAGGATTGCAACTCCGAGCGCGAGCAGCGCGCCCACGCTCCACGCCAGCGTCGCGGCCGTCTCCTCGTCGCCCTCGCTCAGGAGCTTGCTGTAGACCGGGATGAAGGAGGCCGAGAGCACGCCCTCGCCGAAGAGGTTTTGCAGGATGTTGGGGATGCGGATGCCGGCCTTGAAGGCGTCGGCGGCGTCCGAGTTGCCGAGGTAGTGCGCGAAGACGCTTTCGCGGACGAGGCCGGCGATGCGGCTCAGCAGGATACCGGCCGCGACCAGCCATGCCAGGTTGGGGCCCAGGCGCGCGGCTAGCTGCCGGCCGGCTGCCGACTCCGCCGACGCGGCGGCGTGCGGCGTTGGCGCCGCTTGCTGTTTGTGCGAACCGGTTACGATGTTGCAGCGCGCTCCTTCGGTGGCGTCGCGCTAGAGTATAGCGGCGCACCGCGGCGGCTTGTAGGCGGTGTGCGAAAATCGCGCGCCGGGTGAAGCCGTATCGCCGCCGCCGCGCGCGCTCGCTTGTACCGCTCGGCGGGCATGTCTAAGCTCCCTCAAGTTCGGCGGCGGCCGACAGCACGCAGGGGAGGGCAGGCTTACGTTCGCGGTCAGCAACTCGGTAGAGAACATCTGGGAAATCGAGCACTGGATCAATATCGAGGCGATCCAACTGCTCGTCCACCACGCGAGCGCCGTGATCGCCGCGATCATGATCTTCGCGTTCGTCGCGCGGCTGGCGATCTGGTTGCTGCCGCACGGATTGGTGCGCAAGATCGTGGTCGTCATCGACGACATCGTTTTGATCGGGCTGCTGATGTATTTCGGATGGGATATGTTGGTCTACCTGTGGAACCGGCACCAGGCGGTGCAGCTCCACGCCGCGACCGGAGCCGCTTCGTTGCTGCCCCCTCAATTGGCGAAACCGCTTGGCGAAATCGCACAGGCGCTCGCGCGGCTCATCCCCAGCCCGTGGTAACCCGTACCTCGCGGGCATAAACTCCGAGCTGGGCCGGAGCGGCCCGCGATGCCGACCGATAGCGACAATAGCGGCGGGGCGAAGACGTTTTCGCTCTACCTGCACATCCCTTACTGCCAGTCCAAGTGCCCGTATTGCGATTTCAACTCGCACGCCGTCGCGAGCTGGCCCGAGGACGACTACGTGCGCGCGCTGGTCGCCGAGATCGAGCGGCGCGCCCGCGAAGCTCCATGGGCCGGACGGCGGCTCAAAACGATCTTCTTCGGCGGCGGCACGCCCTCGCTGTTCCGGCCGGAATCGATCGCGGCGGTGCTGGCCTCGGCCGAGCGCAACTTCGGTCTCGCGAACGGCGCCGAGGTCACGCTGGAGGCGAATCCGGGAACGGTCGACGCGGACAAGCTTGGCGGGATGCGTGCCGCCGGGGTCAATCGAATCAGCTTCGGCGCGCAATCGTTCAATGCGGCGCGCCTGAAGTTTCTCGGCCGTATCCACGGCGCCGCGGAAACCCGCGAAGCGGTCCGGCTCGCCCATCGCGCGGGCTTCGAGCGCCTCAACCTTGACCTGATCTTCGCGGTCCCCGGGCAGAGCGTCGACGAGGCGCTCGACGACATCGCGGAGGCCGCCGCGCTCGGCCCCGATCATATCTCGGCTTACAACCTGACCTTCGAAGAAGGCACCGCGTTTTTCACCGAGATGAAGCGCGGACGCATCCGGCCGATCGACGCCGACCGGCAGGCGGAGTTTTACGCGGCGGTGCGCGAGGAACTGCCGCGGCGCGGTTATGCGATGTACGAGATTTCCAACTACGCGCCGCCCGGCCACGAGGCGCGCCACAACCTGAGCTATTGGCGTCTGGAGAGTTACCTGGGGCTGGGCGCCGGCGCGCACAGCTTCGCGCGCGGCGAGAGCGGCGGCGGTGGCCGGCGATGGTGGAACGAGCGCATGCCTCAGCGCTACGTCGAGCAGGCGCTTAGCGGCGGGCTTGCGGAGGCGGGCGGCGAGACGGTCGATAGCGCGCAAGCGCAAGGCGAGTTCGTGTTTTTGAATCTGCGGCTGCGCGACGGATTTAAGCTCGCCGATTTCAAGGCGCGCTTCGGCGAGAGTTTCGACCAGGTCTTCGGCGCGCGCGCCGCGCGGCTGTTCGAGGGCGATCTGCTGGTTCGCGGCGAGGGCCGGATTTATCTGAGCGAGCGCGGCCTGGAACTCGCCGACTCGGTCTTCGCCGAGTTCATCTAGTCGTCGTTTGAACCGGCCTTCTCTGCTTCTTCCAGCGCCTTTGTAAGGAGCGCGCTCACATTGTTGTTCGACACGATAGTAGTAAGTGCACCAAGCCGCGGGCCGCGTTCCTGGCTCAGGATCACGCGGTAGAGCAACGGAAATATCTTGCCCGGTTTGTCGTAGTGCCGGCGGCCAATTTCGTAGATCGCCTTTTCGATCTCTTCGGCGCCCGCCTCGCGGTTAGCGTCGAGCCAGTCGCGAAATTCCTGTACCTGTTCGGGTTCGGGTCCAGTGAGAATATAGCGCTTTTTGCCGGGCTCGATGAAGTCGCGATAGAAATTAAGCGCGCATTCAATTAGCGTGCGCGCCATTTTCGCGGTTTCCGGATCGTTCGCAATCATCGGGTCGTAATTCACGGCGTACTTCCAGATGAGATCCCGGTCCTGCGTCCCCAGCGCCCCGACCAAATTCATCACCAGGCCAAAGCTGAGCGTCGAGTTGAAACGCCGGGCGCTCTGGCCTTGCAGCACGAACTCCAGCGGTGAGTTGCGCCTCATGTTCTCGTCCGCCATGCTCCACGCGCGCAGGGCGTCGAGATAGTCGTCCGTGTACTGCGGAATCGACTCCAGGAAAAGCTTGCGCGCACGCCTCGGGTTGAGAATCAGGAAATACTTGAGCACCTCGATCGGCGCGTAGCGCCGCCACTGCTCGACGCCGACCCCGCGGCCGACCGACTTCGAGACCTTGTGCCCCTCCTCGTCGAGATACATCTCGAACGCGAAGCCGAGCGGCGGCCGGCCGCCGAGCAGGCGCAAAATCTGGCCCGAGAGCCGCGCCGAATCGATCAGGTCCTTGCCGTAGAGCTCGTAGTCGACCCCCAGCACGTACCATCGAAGCGCCCAATCGACTTTCCATTGCACCTTGGCCTTGCCGCCGAGCACGCTCTGCTCGCCCTTGAACCCGCATCCGTGCGCGCCGCCGAAACTGCGCTCGCAGGAGAACTCGACGCTCCCGCGCTCGGGATGGTACGCCGTCACGAGCGTAGAGTTGATCTGCCCGCACGCGGGACACAAAGGCATGAAGGGAGACCATCCGGCGCGATTCTCCTCGCGCAGCGTCGGCGCGACGATACGGATTATCTCGGCGTGCTTTTCGAGGATCAGCTTGAGCGCGCTGTCGAAACGGCCGCTCGAGTACATCTCGCTTGAGCGCATCAACTCGTAGCTGACCTCGACCGGCTCGAGGAATTTTTCGAGCAGCCCGATCATGTGCGCGGCGAAACTCGGATGGCACTGGCCGAAGGGATCGGGAATCCGCGACACCGGCTGACCCAAGAAGCTCGCGGTCGCCTCGCGGTTGGGGATGCTTTCGGGGACCTTGCGCAACCCGTCCATGTCGTCGATGAAAACGACGAGGCGGCTTGGGCGGCGGTAGGCGGCGCTTAAAGGGTCGGCCTCGCCTAGAACCTTAAAGGCGTGCTGCACATAGGCGGGACGCAACACTTCGCCCATCGTGCCCAAGTGCGGCAGGCCCGAGGGGCCGAAGCCGCTTTCGAAGATTACCTCACGCTCGGGCGGGTAGTTGCCGACCCGCTCGGCGAGCCTGCGCGCCTCTTCATATGGCCAAAGGTCGAGTTCGGTTCGGCCGGGCGCGGTCCGGTCGAATTCGGTTTGCTTCGGCGGCGCCATCAGCCGTCAGTCCTCATCTGCCTTATCCGCTTTACGGCAGTACTCTGCTTTGCGGAAATTCTCGGCTTTACGGAGGTTCTCAGCCCTGCGGGCGTCATCTGGCTTGCGGAGGTCATATTTTGCCCTTGAGCACGCGCGCCATGGCCTCGTGCAACCAGGGATCGATCTGGAGGTCGCGGTTCTTTTCCGAGGCTAGGCGCAATTTCACGCCGCAATTGGCACAGATAAAGGCGTCTTGACTAAATCCCGCGCGGTCTTCCACGGCCAGGTGCAGGAACCATTCGTTTATCGGACGCCGGCAGATTTCGCAACTTTGTTCGTTCATTCTGGGCAGACGCGGGGGCGCTAAATGGTTATACCATTGATGGGGGCGGGGAGGGCGTGTTAGAGAATCTCCTCCAGGCCAGGTGCGGCCCCTGCAAAAGCTTCGGCTTACATACTACCCTAAACCTGCGAGATTCGGCGGCATCCGGAACTGCGGGCGGCTTCGGTCTGGACTGAGCTGAATTGACTGAGCCGCTTTAGGGCCCCACGGACGAAATTTTTCCTCTTCATGGAAGACAATCTGACAAAGCACAAAATCAAGGAACTGCGTGCGCTGGTGTCGGAGGGCGACCGGGTCGCCATCCTGTTGCAGGACGATCCCGATCCCGACGCGATGTCGAGCGCGATTGCGCTGCGCACGCTTTTGGGCCGCAACAAGCAAACCACGCCGATCTTCAGCTTCACTCCGGTCACCCGCCCGGAGAACAAGACCATGATGCATCTGCTGGAGATCGAGATCGCGCCGGCCGATACCGAGGAGCTGGCCGCGTTTGACCGGGTGGCGATGGTCGACGTGCAGCCGCCCTACTTCGACGGCCGCCTGCGCCGCGCCGACATCGTGATCGACCATCATCAGGGCTACGCGCCGAACAACGCCGCCTTCCAGGACGTGCGCCCCGGCTACGGCGCCACCGCCACCATCATGACCGAATACCTGGTGGCCGCCGACGAGCGGATCAGCGAACGCCTGGCCACCGCCCTGCTCTACGGCATCCGCAGCGACACCCTGATGCTCAAGCGGCGGGTGACCGACAATGACATCCAAGCCTTTACCCAACTCTACCCGCACGCCAACTACAACCTGCTGCGCCAGATCGACCGGCCCGAACTGCCGACGCGCTTCGCCCGGGTGCTGGCGCGCGTGATGCGCCGGTTCGAGGTCCACGACGGCGTCGCGCTGTTGCATCTCGGCCGCGTCGAGCGCGACGACCTGATCGTGCAGATGGCGGACTTCTGCCTGCAGTTCGAGGGCGTCGAGTGGGTGGTGGTGTCGGGCAAGCTCGACGATAACCTGGTGATCGCGGTGCGCAATCACGGGACCGGGCGGCGCAACGCGGGCGAGCTGGTACGCAAGCTGTTTGGCGAGATGGGCAGCGCCGGCGGCCATCGCAACATGTCCAAGGCCGTGATCGCGCTTAAGGATTGGCGCGCCCGCGAGCATACGCTGCACGATAGCGCGATCGAAGCCCGCCTGCGCGAGCTGTTCGAGGCGCAAATCAGCGGCGAGAACGACACCAACGACTGACCCACGCACGCCGCGCGCACAATCTCTCCAAAACGTTTCTTACTGATGCAGCGCGGTGTCTGTCGGGCCAGGCCGGGAGTCGTCCGCGAGCCGGCAGCGGTTGCTCGATCCCGGTCAGAGCCAGGATGGTCACGAGCACGATCAAAGAGCCAAAGTATGCGGCGCCGTAATATAGGCCCGCCTCGAACAAGCGGGTGCCGAGGTTCACCACCAGCGATCCCGCCAGGACGAATTGCGCCACCCGCGCGCGGCCACGCTCCGCCTCCCCACTGGCGCAGGAGATAAACGCGAGCGCCATGTATGGCACCTCGAGCACCATGTAGTATTCGAGCCACGAGACCGGCGAAAATGCCGCCACGGCGCAAAACAGCGCCGCCAGCGACAGCCGGGCATTCTGCTCGGTCATGCTGCTCCGTCGAAGTCCGATCCAGACGATGACCGCGATCGTGAGGGCGCATTGGAAGGCGAATCCGAGCGTCGCGGCGGCGCTCTGACTCAACAGCCCGGCCCGCCGCCTTGTGGTGGCGAACAGGCGCACAGCGATTGCGGCGGCCGACTGATTATACTTGTTGAACAGATCGTGCGAGAGATTGGGGACCCGGGTGGTCAAACTCCTTATGTACTCGGCGGTTTCATGGAGCGCGTATCCGGCGCCTACAAACACGGACGGCAGCCAAAGCAGCGCCACGGCGAAAAACAGCAGTGAAGCGATGAAACGGACGCGCCGACGCCCAAACAGGTAGAGAATCACGGGCACTCCAAAAGGCTTCGCCAGCAGCGACGCCGCCAAGAGAGCCCCGCCCGCAACCGGGCTTGATTGGTCCGCAAGCGCAAGCCCCCACACGATCATCGCCAGAAGCAGCAGGTTAATCTGGCCATGATCGAAGTTGGGATGGATGAACCGTATGCACAGCAGCATCGGGATAACGATCAGTTCCCAGCGCAACTGGAACCCGCGGCCAAACAGCAGGCGGCTCGTTCCCAGGATCATAGCGGGCAAAGCCAGGACCATGCTGACCAGAAACCATAGAAGTTGCGCCGGACGCGGGGGAGTGAAGCCGAGTGGAATAAAGGCCACGGCGTAGATGGGCGCGTATTGGAAAGGGCTCGGATCCTGAAAATTGTAGATCTGCCCGGCATGGGCGGCCTCTATGCCGGCGTTTCGGTAGATGATGAAGTCGCTCTGGGAGCGCGAGGCCGCCGAAATTGCGAATCCAAGCAGATAGAGAGCAATCAGTATCCAGGCGGCCGCGCGCGATAGAACCTGAATTTCCGTTTTGGTCCTTGGGGTCACAATTATCCGAAACCGCATCGTAGTGCGCGGCATTTCAAAGCAAAAGCCCCGGGTCAACCCCGTTACAAAGACGTCATCGTGCGGCGCGACCGGTTTACCGGCCGCCCGCCAGCGTCTATCGTGGAGCGGATGAGCGCGATGGAGGGGACAGTGGAGGTTAGCAATCGTCTAGGCCTCCATCTGCGCGCCGCCACCAAGCTGGCCGAAACTGCGCGCAGCTTCCAGTCCAAGGTAACGATCGTGGGAAAAGACGGTCAGGCCGACGCGCGCAGCGTGATCAACCTGATGATGCTCGGGGCGGCGATGGGGACGCGGCTCAAGGTGCGCGTCGAAGGCCCCGACGCGCGCGCCGCGCTCGACGCGATACAGCGCCTGTTCCAGGATCGGTTTGGCGAAGACTGATCGGTCGGCGAAGACTGAGCGGTTCGGCGAAGATTGAGCGGTTCGGCGAAGACTGATCACCTTGGGCGAAGAACCGCCAGGAGCGCTGGCGCCGTGCGCGGGCTTAGGCAACGGCTAACCGCCAGCTACACGACGGTCAGTTGGCTGGCACCTTGATCGCGCGGCGGTGGTTGGCTATACCAAGGCATTCGTTTTTCGTCCCGGATGGAATACCTTCAATTATCGAGCGTTGTGCGGCGAGCGCTCGCTCCGCAACAAGCCCAAACCTTACGTCGCTCGGCCGGGCGAGCCTGCTGAGGATTGAAGCGGGCGCTTGCAAAAACCGGCACCCCCTCAAGGAGACATCACAAAATGCCGCTCAAGGACTTTCTCTTCACCTCGGAATCGGTTGCCGAGGGCCATCCCGACAAGATGTGCGACCAGATCTCGGATGCCGTGCTCGACGCGCTCATCGCCGAAGACCCTAACTCGCGCGTGGCGCTCGAGTCGCTGGTCAAAACCGGGCTCATCGTGTTGGCCGGCGAGATCACCAGCCGCGCGCATCCGGACTTCGTGCGGATCGCGCGTGATACCGCGCTCGAGATCGGTTACAACCACATCGACACCGGCTTCGACGGCAACAACTGCGCCGTGCTCACGGCGATCGAGCCGCAATCGGCCGATATCTCGCAAGGCGTCACCGAGGGCGAGGGACTGCACAAGGAGCAGGGCGCCGGCGACCAGGGCCTGATGTTCGGGTTCGCCTGCGACGAGACCCCGGAGCAGATGCCGCTGCCGATCGCGCTCGCGCATCGGCTGATGGAGAATCTGTCCAAGCTGCGCCACCAGGGCAAGGCGGATTTCCTGCTGCCCGACGGCAAGAGCCAGGTCACCGTGCGATACGCGGGCGGGCGTCCGGTCGAGGTCAGCACGGTGGTGGTCTCGGCACAGCATCGCCGCGACGTCGGCCATGCGACCGTGCGCGAGGCGGTGATCGAGGAGTTGATCAAGCCGACCATCCCCAAGCAGTTCCTGACCAAGGACACGGTCATCCACGTCAACCCGACCGGCAGCTTCGTGATCGGCGGTCCGCATGGCGACTGCGGACTCACCGGACGCAAAATCATCGTCGATACGTACGGCGGCTATGGGCGTCATGGCGGCGGCGCGTTCTCGGGCAAGGACCCGAGCAAGGTCGACCGCTCGGCCTGTTACATGGCGCGTTACGTGGCCAAGAACGTGGTCGCGGCAGGGCTTGCGGCCAAGTGCGAAATCCAGGTGGCTTACGCGATCGGCGTCGCCGAGCCGGTTTCGATCCTGATCGACACTTTCGACACGGGCGCGGTGCCGGACCAGAAGCTGTCGTCGGCGCTGCGCGAGCTGTTCGATTTCCGCCCCGCCGGGATCATCAAGACGCTCGGTTTGAAGCGGCCGATCTACAAGGCCACCGCCGCTTACGGCCATTTCGGCCGCGTGCCGCACAACGGGCTCTTTCCGTGGGAACAGACCGACATGGTCGACGCATTGCGCAGCGCATTCGGGCGCGCCGGCGGCCGCTAAGTCAGAAGACCATCGTGATGACAACCCTGGGGCGCGCGGCGCACTGGCGTACGCGCGCCCTTTGAAATTCGGAGAAGATGAGATGGAGGCGAAAGCCAGCAAACGTAAAGCCACGTCCGCCGCGGCACGCAACGGGCGCACCCTGCCCCACGATGTTCGCGACCTCGGACTTGCCGCGGCCGGACGGCGCAGGATCGAATGGGCCGACGAGCAGATGCCGGTGCTGCGGATTATCCGCGAGCGTTTCACCAAGGAAAAGCCGTTGCGCGGCCAGCGCCTGAGCGCCTGCCTGCATATCACCACCGAGACCGCCAATCTCCTGCGCACGCTCAAGGCCGGCGGCGCCGAGGTGCTGTGCTGCGCCTCCAATCCGCTCTCCACCCAGGACGACGTCGCCGCCGCGCTGGTCGGGGAATACGGCATCCCCAGCTACGCCGTACACGCCGAGGATCGCGACACCTACTACAGCCATCTGCGCGCCGTGCTCGAGGCCCATCCGACCATCACGATGGACGATGGCGCCGACCTGGTGAGCCTGCTGCACACCGATTTTCACGATCAGGCCTCCGAGGTGCGGGCCTCGATGGAAGAGACCACCACCGGGGTCATCCGCCTGCGCGCGATGGAGCAGGACCGCGCACTGCGCATCCCGGTGGTCGCCGTCAACGACGCTCAGACCAAGTACCTGTTCGACAACCGCTACGGCACCGGTCAATCGACGCTCGACGCGATCATCCGCGCCACCGGCGTGCTGGTGGCGGGTTCGGTGTTCGTGGTGTGCGGCTACGGATGGTGCGGGCGCGGCGTGGCCTCGCGCGCGCGGGGACTCGGCGCCAACGTCATCGTGACCGAGGTCAACCCCATCCGGGCGCTGGAGGCGGCGCTCGAGGGCTACCAGGTGATGCGGATGGCGGAGGCGGCGCGCGTGGGCGACATCTTCGTCACCGTCACCGGCGACAAGGAGATCATCGGGCCCAATCATATGACCGCGATGAAAGACGGCGCGATCATCTGCAACTCGGGCCATTTCGACGTCGAGATCGATTTGCCCGCGCTGCGCAAGCTGGCGCGCCGCGTCGATCGCTACGCCGAGCGCGAAGTCGAGATCTTCCATCTGCGCAACGGGCGCAAGCTCTACCTGCTCGGCCAGGGGCGGCTAGTGAATCTCGCCTGCGCCGGCGGCCATCCCGCGCAGGTGATGGACATGAGCTTCGCCACCCAGGCGATGGCGGCGGCGTGGGCTTCCGCGGCGCAACTCGAGGTCGCGGTGCACAACGTGCCCTTGAAGATCGAGGACGAAGTCGCGGCCATGAAACTGGCCGCGATGGGAATCAAAATCGACAAGCTTTCAGCCGAGCAGAAGCATTACCTGGCGAGCTGGCAAACCGGAACGTAAAAAAACAATTCGAGCCTGCGCGCTCTTCGCGAGCCGTGCGGCCGCTGGAGGACCGCCCTAGTTGCTGCTCGGCAGCCAGCCCCGGCGGCGCGCCAGTTCGCCGCCGGTAAAGCACACCGCGATCAGCGCGAGCGCAACAAAAAAGCGCGGCGAGGTCGGATGCCATAGCGCGTCGCCCAGGAACGCGAACAGGATGGTCCCCGGTATCATTCCGATCGCGCTCGCCCAGAAATAGTCGCGGAAAGTTATTGGCGACGCGCCGGCCAGCAGGTTGAGCGCATTGTAAGGGATCAGCGGCACCAGCCGCAGGTAAAAAATGATCTGGAAGCCGTGACGTCCGATGTGCGCGAGAATCTTTTCGAAGCGTCCGCCGCCGACGATGCGCTGTACGAACGACCGTCCCAAAAACCGCCCCGCCGAAAACGCAATCAGCGCTCCCGCATCCGCTCCAATTAGCGAGTAGACCGCGCCCCACAGCGCCCCGAACGCGAGCCCCCCTGCGACCGTCATCACCGCGCCCGGCACCAGAAACGACGGCCCGACCGCGTAGAGCAGAATGTAGACGACCGGGCCCCAGATGCCCCAGCTCAGGACCTCGATCTTGACCAGACGCGGATTCTCGAACCACTCGGTATGCGTCCACAACAGCCACGCCGATCCCAGCATCAGGAACAGTACGATTACGATCTTGATGACCCCCATCGGAGTGAGCAATCGGGGCTGATCGTCGGTAGGTGGTATGGGACTGATGGCCGCCATCGTTGGCCCGCTCAGCACGGGCAACTTGTTATGATACGGGGCGCCGTGGCACACAGACAAGCCGTTGCGCACAAAGAGTTTCGTTATCGCGATGCGTGGTGGCGGCTACGGTCGGCCTTGGTGGGCGCCGGCGGCTCCCCAGCTCAACGCGCGATGTCATTGTGGCGCACTTGCACGGCGACGCCCTCCAGGCCCAGCCGGTGCGCGAGTTCGGTCGCCAGCGTCGGCGATCGATGCCGTCCGCCGGTGCATCCCAGGCCGATCGTCAGGTAGCTCTTACCTTCGCGCCGGTATAGCGGCACCAGGAAGCCGAGCAGGCGCACGATCTCGTCGACGAAGCGCCGCGCCTCCGGCTGGTTCATCACATACGCCCGCACGCGCTCGTTCGTCCCGTCCAGCGCCTTCAGCTCCGGTACGAAAAACGGGTTGGGCAAAAAGCGCACGTCGAGCACCAGGTCCATCCCGACCGGAATCCCGTACTTGTAGCCGAACGAGACCAGCGCGATGGTCATCGCTGCGCCGCTGGCCGCGCCCAACACCGCCGTCGTGATGACCTCGCGCAACTCGTGCACGGTGAGCGCGCTGGTATCGATCACGCGGTTGGCCCGCTCGCGCATCTCGGCCAGCGCCAGGCGTTCGCTGCGGATGCTGTCGGTCACCGAGGCGCCGCTTTCGGCCATCGGATGCGGACGGCGGCTCTCCGAGTAGCGCCGCACCAGGACCTCGTCGGAGGCGTCGAGAAAAAGCACTTCGGGGTGGAAGCCGGCGCGCTCGAGGTCGTTGAAAACGCGCGGCCACTGCGGGAAGAACAGCCGCTCGCGAGCGTCGATGCCGAGCGCGACGCCGGCAAGCTGCGGGTCGCGCCGGGTCGCCAGCCGCATCACCGACTCGGCCAGCGCGACCGGCATATTGTCGACGCAGTAGAAGCCCAGGTCCTCGAGCACCCGCATCGCGGACACCCGCCCTGAGCCCGAGACCCCGGTGACGATGATGAGGCGCGACGTCCGGCGCGAAGTTCGAGAAGAAGTGCGCGCAGCGGCCGCGGCCGTCGCGCCCGCGCCGCGGATACGCGCCCGCCGCCCCACAGCCATCGCAGTCAAAGGCGCGCCGGCAGCACCTCGCCTCAGTGCCGGGCGTCTTCCTCCTTGATCAGGCGAAAAATCTCGGCCGCGTCGGGCGCGCCGCTCAGCCGCTCGCGAAAGGCCGGGTCCTTCATCAGGCGCGAGACGCGCGCGAGCGCCTTGAGATGCAGGCTGGCCGAATCCTCGGGCGCGACCAGCAAAAAGAACAGATGCGTCGGCCCGCCGTCGAGCGAGTCGAAGTCGACGCCGCGCACGTGGCGCCCGAAGACGCCGATGATGTTGTTGACGCCCGTCAGCTTGCCGTGAGGGATGGCAATACCGTCGCCGATCGCGGTCGAGCCCAGCCGTTCGCGCTCGGCGAGTACCGCGGACAGTGCCGCGGGATCGATCTCGCGGTGTTTGCCGGCGAGGTAGCCCGCCAGCTCATGCAGCACATCGGGTTTCGTGTTGCCCTTGAGCTCGGGCAACACCATCTCAGGACTCAGGATATCGGTAATTTTCATTGCCTGTTCAGCGCACCCGATTATTGCATCGAAAGGCGGGTCCGGGCGAGCGCGTGTGGCCGCGAAGAGCGCCAAGGCGAGCGCGGCCCCCAAATGCGCGGGCGCCGCGCGGCACCCTATGAGCGGGAATCGCTCTCCGCTTCCTCAGCCGCGCTCAGGACCTCGCCCGCCGATTGGGCGCGCCATTTTTTTGCCTCGATCTTCTCCAGATGCTTCTTGAGTTGCCGCTGGACCTTGTCCGCGAGCAGGTCGATGACCGAGTAGAGGTCCTTGGTCTCCTGCTGCGCTGCGACCACGGCCAAACGGCCCGATTTGACCGTAACTTCGCCACACTGGCGGTATTTATCAACTGACAGGATCAAATGCACGGTGCACGGGCGCATCAACGCCTCGGCCACGTGGCCGAGCTTGCGTTCTCCGTACTGGCGGATCGCCTCCGTCGGTTCGACGTGACGGAAGGTCACGCTGACCTGCGCGACCGGCCGCGCCTTGAGCTGCTCGCGGCGCTGCACCTTGCGTTCGGTCACCCGGTTGCGCTTACCTGTCGGCTCTTTCATCGCCATCCTCGCCACCCCCTTTGTGTTGCTCGACCGGAGGTCAGCTGACCATCTTGCGGCGCGCCGAAGGCAGGATGCCGAGCGCCTGGCGGTACTTGGCCACCGTGCGGCGCGCGATATTGATCTGGTCCTGGCGCAGAATTTCGGCGATGGCCTGGTCGGACAGCGGATCGTGATGCCGCTCGAGCGCCACCATCGCGCGGATTTTCTCCTTGACCGTCTCGGCACTGACGTCTTCGCCACTGGCCGCTTTGACGCCCGAGGTGAAAAAAAACTTCATCTCGAAGATGCCCTGCTGGGTGTGGGCGTACTTGTTAGCGGTGGCGCGGCTGATGGTCGACTCGTGCATCCCGATGTCCTCGGCCACGTCCTTGAGCACCAGCGGCCGCAGGTGCGAGATGCCGTGGTCGAAAAACGCGCGCTGGAACTTCACGATCGAGCTTGCGACCTTGAAGATCGTCTGCTGGCGCTGGTAGATCGACTTGACCAGCCATCGCGCCGAGCGAAGCCGCTCCTGCAAGTATTCCTTGGTGTCCTCGGCGACCGCGCTGTCGCTCAGCACGCGCTGGTAATAGCCCGCCAGCCTCAGCCGCGGCACCGCGCCCTCGTTGAGCAGCACCACGTAGTCCTCGCCCATCTTGTGGATGAAGACGTCGGGCACGACGTAGGCCGGCTCCTGGCCGCCATAGTCGCGCCCCGGCTTGGGCTCGAGCAGCGAAATTACCTTGGCTGCCTGCCCCACCGTCTCGACCGTCACCCCGAGCGAGCGCGCGATCTCGGCGTAGCGATGCTTTTCGAGCAGGTCGAGATGGTTCAGCACGATACGCGCCGCCAGCGACTCCTCCATCCCGATGTTCCTGAGCTGCTGGTAGAGGCACTCGCGCAGGTTGCGCGCCGCCACCCCCGGTGGATCGAAGCGCTGCACGCGCTTGAGCACCGCCTCGACGCTTTCCGGGGCGGTCTCGAGCTGGCCCGCCAGGTCCTCGACCGGCACCTCCAGGTAGCCGTCGTCGCTGAGGTTATAGATTATGGTCGCGCCGATGATTTGCTCGTTGTGCTCCAGCGAGGACATCCGGAGCTGCCACATCAGATGCTCTTCGAGCGAAGTGCGGCGGGTAAGCGTGTTCTCAAGAGTCTGGCGGCGTTCGTCGTCCTGCTCGGATTCCTGGTTGTCCTGCCAGTTGTTGGAGTAGTTCTCGAGGTACTCGCGCCAGTCGAGTTTGTCGAGGCGGCCGTCTTCCTTGATCTCGAGCGTGGCGTCGCGTGCCTCGCTGGTCATCCCCTCGACCATCGGCTGCTCGTCGCCGTTGCCGTTCCATTCCGACTCGGCCGCCGCCGCGCCCGGCTCGGGCTCGGGCGGCAACAGGTCGGGTTCGGAGCCCGGCAGGGAATCGGGCGCAGCGGCCATCCCGTCGTCCGCCGCCGTCGCGGTAGGGCTGCGTTCCTCGACCATCTCGAGCAACGGATTGGATTCCAGTTCGGTCTGAACGACGGCTTCCAGCTCGGGCAGGGACAGTTGCAGTATCTTGATCGCCTGCTGGAGCTGCGGCGTCATCACCAGCTGCTGCCGCAGCCGCAGATCCTGTCCTAATTTGAGTTCGGGTGGCATATTGAACGCCGCTGATTAAGGCGACTTAGCGACCGTCGTCTTATTATCGCGGGTTTTGTCCTGGTTAGGGAAGAACACCGCCCGTGCTCCCTGTACCTCGCTCTTGCCCGTGTCAAGATGCACCGTGATCTTGCTGCCGGTGACCTGGTCCTCGCCATCGTGCACCACGGGACTGCCGGTCAGTATCACCGTATGCTTGGCTTGATCGAGCACAGCGTGGTCGCCGGTCGCCCATCGCGTGCCCTGGCTCATCCGCACGTTGCCGTCGGCGACCATCTCCTTGACCTCGTGGAAGTCCTTGCCATAGGCCACTTTCAGCAGGTCGCCGGTCAGCGTCGCATCGGCCTGGGTCGCACGGACATGGCCTCGAAAGGTCACCACGTTGACTTTGTAATCGAGGTCGAGCGCGTCCGACTTGATATCGATCGGGCCCTTGTTGCCCGAGAACTGGAGCGAAGAGAACGGGCCCTCCTGGCCATTGCTGTCCTGGCCGCCCTTAGCAGCGTGGGTGTCGTTGGAATCCGTCTTCGCCGACGCTGACTCGGTAGCGCGGCGCCCGGCCTTGGCGTGCTTGACGGGCGTAGCGAGAGCAGCCGGCGCGCCGGTGTTCTCTGTCGTGACCGGCGCGGCAAACGACGCCGCGCCCCTGGCATCGCTCGACGCGCCGGCGCCCGCCGCGGGCGCCACGGTCGACGGCAGCGCCGATGCTGACGTTGCCGCGGTACTATCCGCAGCCGCCGGCGCGCCGCCGATGGCGGCGGCGCCTGGCGGCTTGCGGATGCTGGAGCCGAGCACGGCCGGCGGCGCATTCTGCGCCGCGGCCGCGCTCGGCTGCGCCGCGCCTGACGCCGCGGCGGCGGGGACCACCGCCGTGGCGTCAGGCGCGGCGGCGGGCGCTTGCGCGAGCGCGCCGACCGGCGCGCTCGCGCACAGCGCCAGCGCCGACGCGCCAATCAGCCTGAGCAAAACCGATGCGGCGCGGCGCCGCTTGCGCCACGCCGCTCGATCCGCGCGGGCCCCGCCCTTACGATTTGCCCGACTTGAGGTCACGTCTCTTTTTTGGAACCACCACGGTGTTGGTCCGACTCAACAGGCTGAAGTTGCGCTCGTTGGGATGACCGGTCAGGCCCACGCCCGTAACCGTCAGGCCCTGGCCTTCGACTTGGACCTCGCCGGGAGCGTTCACGAGGTCTTTGTCGGGGGCAAAGATCGCTTCGCCGGTTGTCAGCACGAAGTCGCCATAGTCGATCTTGAGCCCGCCGCTTAGATGGGCGCTGTCGATGTGATTGCCGGTCACGAAGATCTCGGCATACGGCGCGGTGACCTGGACGTCCTTGCCGTCCTTCGCGACCATCGATAATTCCGCGTCGGTCAACACCAGCGAAGTCTTGTCGTGCGAGTAACTCGCATCGCGCGCGCTCAGATGCCATTGGCTCAGTCCGCCGCTCATCTGCGTCCACTTGAGATTGTGCGCATGAAGAAACGCGTTGGGCACCATGTCCAGCACCTGCTGCGAAGTCGCGGCGGAAGAGCGATGGCGCACGACATAAACGGCGACCGTGAGCACCACGGCAAGCGCCGCGGCGCCGAACAGCCCCATCGCCTTGGCCACCCGCTTCGGACTCATCGCGTCGCTCCATCGATGAGGCTATCAGCGGCGGTTTGGGGTGTAAATCAGCCCTGGCCTGTTCGACGCGGCCGCTCGCGCCGCATCCTGAAACGAGCCGCCAGATAAGTCAGCGCTGCGGCCCATAGCAGGCTGTTCGGCACCGACAGCAGCAAAAAATAATCGTCCGTTCGCGATCCGGCCAGATGAACCAGCGGCATTCCGAGCAGACCGAAGAGCAGATGCCAGTCGGTGTCGCGAGAAGAGTTGGCCCACGCCATCGTCTGCGCGATCCAATGCGCGACGAAAAAACTCAGGAACACCATTCCGGTGGCCAGGTTATCCGCCAGCGCCAGCCAGGCGGAGCGAGAACTGCCGTCGGTCGGCCGCGCCTTGGTGCGCCGCAATTGGCTAGTCGCGGCTCGCCGCCTCGCGCGCCGCGGCGTCGATGCGGGTGATGTCGGCGAGCAGGGCCGTCAGCAGCTCAAGCGGATAGGAATTGGGACCGTCGCTCAGCGCGTGGTCGGGGTCCTCGTGCACTTCCATGAACAGCGCATCCACTCCGACCGCGGCCGCCGCGCGCGCCAGCGGCGCCACGAACTCGCGCTGACCGCCCGAGCGCTCGCCCCCCGCGCCCGGCAACTGTGCCGAGTGCGTCGCGTCGAACACCACCGGGTAGCCGAAGGCGCGCATGATCACCAGCGCGCGGAAATCGCTCACCAGGTTGTTGTAGCCGAACGAGAAGCCGCGCTCGGTGACGATCAGACGATGGTTGCCGAAGCTCTCGGCCTTGGCCACCACCGCGCGCATGTCCCAGGGGGCGAGGAATTGTCCTTTCTTCAGGTTGACCGCCGCGCCGGTCCGGGCCGCCGCCGCTATCAGGTCGGTCTGACGCGAGAGCAGCGCCGGAATCTGCAGCACGTCGGCCACCTCGGCCGCCGGCGCCGCCTGCGCGGGCTCGTGGATATCGGTCAGCACCGGGAGCCCGGTTTCGCGCTTGACCCGCTCGAGCACGCGCAAGCCCTCTTGCAGCCCGGGCCCGCGAAACGAGGCCTGGCTGGTGCGGTTGGCCTTGTCGAACGAGGATTTGAAGACCATCGGAACGCCGCTTGCCCGCGAAATCGCGGCGAGGCGATCGGCATGGCGCAGGCACGCCTCGGGGCTTTCGATCACGCACGGCCCCGCGACCAGCACGATCCGCGGTCCGCCGAAAACCACCGCGCCGGCCGATACCTGCCGCTTGCTCACGACACCGCTTTGAGCGGGCGCACCTTGGCCGAGCGCTCGGGCGCGACCTCGGAGTGCCGCACGACCGCCGCACGGATGAGCCCGCGAAACAGCGGATGGCAATCCCACGGACGCGAGCGCAGCTCGGGATGGAACTGGCATCCGAGGAACCACGGATGGCCCGGCAGTTCCATGATCTCGACCAGTTGATCGTCGGGCGAGGTACCGGTGGCCTTGAAGCCGGCCTCCTCCAGCACCTTGCGATAGGCGTTGTTGACTTCGTAGCGATGGCGATGGCGTTCGGAGATTCGGCTGCGGCGGTAGAGCGAGAGCGCGAGCGACCCCGAGCGGATGACGCACGGATACGACCCCAGACGCATCGTGGCGCCCTTGCGATCGACCGCCTTCTGGTTCTCCATGATGTCGATCACGGGGTCGGGCGTGTCCTCCTGGACTTCGCTCGAGTTGGCCTTCTTGAGCCCGACCAGGTCGCGCGCGATTTCGATCACCATCATCTGCAGGCCCAGGCAAATGCCGAGAATCGGCACCCCGTTCTCCCGCGCGTAGCGCACCGCGCGAATCTTGCCCTCGATCCCGCGCTCGCCGAAGCCGCCCGGGATGATGATCGCGTCGGCCGTCCCGAGACGCGCCGCCGGATTGCCCTTCTCGAGTTCTTCGGCGTCGACGTAGTCGATTACGACCCGCGCCTCGTTGGCGATCGCGCCGTGGGCGATCGCCTCGTGCAAGCTCTTGTAGGAGTCGACCAGGTTGACGTACTTGCCGACCACCGCGACGTTGACGGTGGCCTTGGGATTCTGGACGGTCTTGACGATCCGCCGCCACTTGGCGAGGTTGGGCGCCCCGGTCCAGATGTTGAGCTTCTCGACCACGCGCTGGTCGAACCCTTCCTCGTGAAAGCGCAGCGGCACTTCGTAAATCGACTCGACGTCGCGCGCCGAGATGACGCAGTTCTCCTCGACGTTGCAGAAGTGCGCAATTTTGGCCTTGACCTTCTTGTCCAGCGGCCGGTCGCTGCGGCAGAGCAGGATGTCGGGCTGGATGCCGAGGCCGGTCAACTCCTTGACGCTGTGCTGGGTCGGCTTGGTCTTCAGTTCGCCGGCGGCCGGGATGTACGGCACCAGGGTCAGATGGACGTAGAGCACGTTGTCGCGCCCGTAGTCCCAACGGAACTCGCGGATCGCCTCGAAGAACGGCAGGCTCTCGATATCGCCGACGGTGCCGCCGACCTCGACGATCGCGAGGTCGAAACCCTCGGCGGCCTCGCGGATGCGCTTTTTTATCTCGTCGGTGATGTGCGGGATGACCTGGACGGTCGCGCCGAGATAGTCGCCCCGCCGCTCCTTCTGGATCACGGTGTCGTAGATCTGGCCGGTAGTGCAGTTGTTGCGCCGGCTCATCCGGGTTTCGAGGAAGCGTTCGTAGTGGCCGAGATCGAGATCGGTTTCCGCGCCGTCGTCAGTCACGAAAACCTCGCCGTGCTGCAGCGGGCTCATCGTGCCGGGATCGACGTTGATATACGGGTCCATCTTGAGCAGCGTCACATGCAGCCCGCGCGCCTCGAGCAACGCGCCGAGCGAAGCCGCCGCCAGGCCCTTGCCCAGCGAAGAGACCACGCCGCCGCTTACGAAGATGAACTTGGTCTTGTTGTCGCGATCCACTGTTGGACCCTCCCCGGCGTCAGCCGCCAAGCCGCCGTGCGTGCGCGCGCGCGCGCGTGAGGTCCTCGGCTGTATCTACCTCAAGCGAAGGCGCCACGGAAGCCACCACCCGGATACGAAAGCCGCGCTCCAGCGCGCGCAGTTGTTCGAGCTTTTCCAGCGCCTCGAGCACGCCCGGCTCAAGCCCGGCAAAGCGCAGCAGGAAATCGCGGCGGTAGGCGTACACGCCGATATGGCGGCGCGCCTGCGCGGGCGGCGCGGCACCCTCGCGCGGCCACGGAATCGGCGCGCGCGAAAAATACAGCGCGTCGCCGCGCGCGTCGCAGACCACTTTCACCACGTTGGGATTGTGCCACTCGCCGGCCTCGAAAATCGGCGTCGCCAGCGTGGCCATCGCGATACCGTCGTCGGCGCGCATCGGCGCGGCCAGCGCGTCGAGGTCGGCCGGATCGATGAACGGAAGGTCGCCTTGCACATTGAGATAGATCGCGGCGGGCACTTTGGCCGCGACTTCGGCTATCCGATCGGTGCCGCTCTGATGCGCCGGCGAGGTCATCATCGCCTCGCCGCCCGCCGCGCCGACCGCGCGCGCGATACGCTCGTCGTCAGTGGCGACCACCACGCGGCTCAGCACGCGCGCCCGGACGGTCTGCCGCCACACCCGCACCACCATCGGCACGCCCTCGATCTCGACCAGCGCCTTGCCCGGCAGCCGAGTCGAGGAAAAGCGCGCCGGGATGACGCCGACTATCTCAGCGGTCATCGAGGGAACTCCGGGAGTAGTTTGTCGGGACCGAGGAACTCTGACTGCAACGGCACAATAATTAGTAGCTGTCGGCGCCCCATGAAGTCAATTTAGCGCCGGAATTTTACTCCACAACGCGGCGCTCACGACGCCAATCAGACAACCCTGGCGCTCTGATACTCTTCTTTTACTTCATCCTGAGCAACGCGAGTCCCGCCTCTTCGGTGAAGCTTTCAGTCATCCTGAGCGAAGCGAGCCTGCGAGCGAAGTCGAAGGATCTACGCGCAGCGATTCGAATCGCCCGCGCCTGGCGCGCGGCGCAACGCGACGAAATTTGACGGCGCGCTGTCAAAGCGCGCCGGGGCGCGGCGTCAGCTTGCTTTGCGGATGCGATTCTTGCGCATGCGAAGCTTGCGCCTGCGCGACTGGATCGGGTCGGTGCGCCGTTTGCGCGCGAGTTTACGGTTGCGCCGGTTGCGCTGGCGAGAGGCTGGATTCATCGTTTCACCTTACGGGCGTTGCAATCTGATTGGTCGGCGCCACCGCGGCATTGATCGGCGCCGCGGCCGCGTTCATCTGCGCCGCGATCGCCGCGGCGGCATTCGTCGGCACCGCGATCGCAGGCGCCGGCGCCGCGACCTCGGCTGCGGGCGCCCTGACCCGGATCGACGCGCCCCGCTCGTTGGCGACCTCGGCCAGCGGCGCGTTCGGCGCGGCCATCACCGCCGGCTGCTGGCCAACCGCGGACTGCTGCTGGCCAACCGGGAACGGACATACCGCTTCGAACGTGGTCACGACCTCGCTGCGATTGCGCACGATGACCTGTCCGACGGTCTGACCCGAGGCCAGCGGTCCGTACATCGACGCCGGCACGGCGAAATCCATCTTGAGTTCGCCCCCGTCCTTCTTCGGCACCACCGCCCAGACCGTGCGCTGCGCCACGGGCTGCATCACTTCATTGGCGCCGACCCGCACGTGCATCGGCAATAGCTGGCCCTGTTGGACCACCTCGACCCTCTCGAAGTTGTCGAAGCCCCAATCGAGCAGCTTGGCGGCCTGTACGAAACGTTGCCCGTTGGAGGGCGCACCCAGCACTACCGCGATGAGGCGCATGTTGCCGCGCTGCGCGGTAGCGGTCAGGTTGAATCCGGCTTTCAGCGTGAAGCCGGTCTTGAGCCCATCGGCGCCGTCGAAGTGGCCAATCAGACGGTTGGTGTTGTGAAGGATCGCCGCCCCGTCGTCGAACGGCGCGGTCGCCATCGAAGACCATTGCAGGAGGTCGGTCTGATGGATGAGCGCGCGGGCGAGCGTCGCAAGGTCGTAGGCGTCGGTTACGTCGGCGTCATGCAGCGGCGTGGGCGGCAAGCCTTCGACCGTACCGTAAACGGTGTGCGCCATCCCGAGACTCCGCGCGCGCGCGTTCATCATCTGGACGCAGCGTGAGGTCGAGCCGCAGATCTCCTCGGCCACGGCGACCGCGGCGTCGTTGGCCGACCGGATAAGCGCGGCCTTCATCAATTCGCCCAGCGGGATCACCTCACCGGCATGCAAGCCCAGACGCGAGCCGCCGGTGAAGGCGGCGTTCGCGCTGATCGTCGCCGGAGAGCTGAGATGAAAGCGGCCGGCCTTGATCTGGTCCTCGGCCACCATCAGCAGCATCATCTTGGCCATCGAGGCCGGCGGCCATTCGATACCGCCGTTGTAGTCGTAGATAATCCTGCCCGTGTCGGCGTCCTCGAGCAGCAGGGCGTGATAGGCCACAGTGCCGGTGCGTACCTGGCGGTGGCGACGCGAAACCGTGTGCTTGCGATGGGGCTTGTAGCTCGCCCGTGCCGGCGCGGCCGCAATCAATACGGCAGCAGACAACAGAATCGCCGCCACGGAGATCGATCTCGCCCGCCGCACGCGCCTTACCGTCACCGTTGTCACCATCGTCGTCCCCGCCTTGCCCACCGTGCCCGCCGTGCTCACTTTGCCCATCCCGCTTGCCCGTCCCGCCCGTCCTGCAAATCCGGCCGCGCGTCCCGGCGTCAACGCACACGAGCGAAATCATCCATCCGCTCCGAAGCGTTCTTTGCGCCGGCGCGCTCGGCGCGTTCGAGGACCGTCAGGTTCTCGCGGGCCGGGGTGTAAGCCGGGTCGGCGCTCAGCAGGTCCGACCACTCCTCGCGCGCGCGCGTGTACCGCCCCTCTTCCGCATAGATGAGGCCCAGCGTGTTGCGCGCGTCGACCTCGTGCGGGTCGAGCCTGAGCGAGAGCAACATCTCCTGCTCCGCGTCGCTGAACATCCCGCGCCGCTCGTAGATCAGCCCCAGATTGAAGTGCGTCTCGGGCTGATAAGGTCCCAGCAAAGTCGCCAGCCGCAATACTTCAGTTGCGTCCTCGAGTTGGCCGTCTTCGAGGTAGACCAGTCCCAGGTTGAGAAACAGTTGCCAATCGTCCAGTCCCAGGTCGACCGCGCGGCGGTATTCGTTCAGCTCGCGCCGATGCTGCCCGGTGACGCCGTAGGCGAAGCCGAGATGGTAATGGGCAAGAGCGTTATCGGGATGTTCGCGAATAACGATGAGGTGGCGGCGAATGGCCGCAGGGTAGTCTTCCATTCCGAGGTAGTAGTCGGCCAGCGGATCGCAAACCTGTGTGTCCGAAGAGGAGTTCTCCGAGGCGCGCACGATACTCAGGCTCAGCGTTGCCGAGCAAATCAGCAACACGAAGACGAGCCGAAACGCGCGGTAACTACTCAAAATCATAGGCCCGCTGGCCCAAAGCCGAACGGGCTTCTAAAACCTTAGCAGGAAAATGAAATCAATAAAAAGCGCGCGACGCCGTTTGGCGCCGCGCGCTTGAAGAAAATGCCGTTTTGAGGGCGCCACAGCCTTGGGCGGCCATGGCCCACCGCTTCAAAACGGCATCACAGGCCTGGGAAACAGATCGACTGTTATTGGCCGCTGCCACCAGACGGTGCAGGGGCGGAAGGAGTGGCCTCAGCGCCCGCTCCGCTCTTCGTCGACTTCTTGTGATGGTGATGGCGCATCATGTGATGCTTCTTCGTCGAGGGCGTCGCTGCAGCCGCCGGCGCTTCGGCCGCCGGTGCGCCGGCAGCCGGTGGGGTTTGCGCCTGAACCGCCGGAACCATCAGGGCACCGGCAAAGAGCGCCGCACTCAAGATCGTCAGAGTCCGCTTCATAACCAATTTCTCCTTTATCCTTTGGCGGCTCTGCTCCGCAGGCCGCATGTCCAATGCCATTGCCATTGCCGTGCCATCGAAAAACCCGAGCCAAATCGCCTGAGCAAGACGCCTTCGGCGATTTTGCCTGACGCAGTTCGTCTAGCCGTCATACGTTTTGCGTTGTGTTTCGTCGCCTCTGATTCGCAAAATTCCGCCGCCTAGCGTTCTGTGCGAGCAATCTCATCCTTGCGGCGCGCCCGGCGCAAGCGCCCATAGAGCAAAAACAGCTCCCGAAAGGCTCGCGCGATGACCTTGAGGCTGGCTCCGGATTGCTCGCCGGCCACGCGCGGCAGGTGACGGACATCGACTTCGCAAATCTTCGCTCCTCGCGCGGCCAGTTGCGCCATCAACTCCGCCGAGATCATCGCACCCTTGGCCTGTAGGTCGATCCCTTCGAGCAGATCGCGCCTGAACAATTTCAGCCCACAATCGACATCGCTGATGCGGATGCCCAGCAACAGGCGCATCAGCACCGTCCAGGCCTTGCCATTGACCCGCCGCATCAGCGGATCGGCGCGATGCGTCCGGTGGCCGACCACGACGTCGTACTCCGGCACCTTGGCCGCCAAGCGGGCGAGGTCGGAAGCCTCGAACTGGCCGTCGCCGTCGCACAGCGCGATCCACGGCTCGTTGCAGGCGCGAATCCCCGAGACCACCGCGGCGCCATAGCCGCGATTGGCCGGATGATGAACTACCTTGAGGCGAGGATTGGCGGCAGCCAGGCGATCGGCGATTTCGCCCGTGCGGTCGCGGCTGCCGTCATCGACCACGACGATTTCATGCCGTTCGGAGATCCGGGGAAGTTCGGCCTCGAGCTCGGCGGCCACCCGTTCGATGTTGCCCTCCTCGTTGTGACAGGGCAGAAAAACGCTGACACCGGACAGGCGGGCCGGCTCAGTCACCGAGCGCGCGGTAGCCGCCACGGAAAAAGAGCAGGGGTTTGCGGTCGACGGTCGCCGCCTCTTCGATCTCGCCGACATAGATAGTGTGGTCGCCGCCGGGATAGGCCGCGGCAAGCTTGCACTCGATGTAGCCGAGGGTGCCCTCGAGGATCGGCGCTCCATTGGCCCCGATGCGGTAAGCCACGCCCTCGAACTTGGGGCCGCCGCTGACGGCGAAGCGTCGCGACAGCGCCTCCTGGTCGTCGGCCAGTATATTTACCGTGAAGACCTTGCTCTCCTCGAAGTAGGGATAACTCTCGGCCTTCTTGTCGACCGAGATCAGTAATAAGGGCGGTTCCAGTGAGACCGAGGTGAAGGCGTTCGCCGTCAGGCCGTAGGGCTTGCCGTCGCTGGAGTGGGTGGTGATCACCGTTACGCCGGTGGCGAAATGTCCCATCACTCGGCGCAGTTCATTTTTGTCGATAGCCATTCGGGCATACTCCGGGTTGGCGGATGCTAGCAGAGCGGTTTGCCGACCGTCAATTTAAAGTTCACCGGGCAAAGGCTCGGCGGCAGCGCGGCGCACTCGCGGATTCCGGCGGGCTGCCCGCCGCCGCTACCATCCCGAGCGGTCGCGCGGCAGGACCTCGCGCCCGCCCAGATATACGTAGTCGAGTTCGAGCGAGGTCAGCGGCCGCTCATTGCTCACGACCCGAACGCCGACCGGCTGGGCCACGAATATCGTATGGTCCCCGGCGATCACTCTGTTGACCACCCGCGCCTCGATCGAGACCATCGCCTGCTTTAGCCACGGCACGCCGAGGGCGGGCGACAGGTCATATTCGATGTCGGTGAGGTTGTCGGAACGGCGCGCCCGCGCCGAGTAAAAGTAATCTTCCAGCGCCTTGCCGCGCGCACCCACCACGTTGAAGCCGAGCGCCCCCGTGCGGATCAGTGCGGCGCACGAGAAGTGATGGTTATCCACCGCCGCCGTGAACAGCGGTGGCTCGCCGGAGACCTGGGTCACCCACGACGAGGACATCCCGTGATGATGGCCGCCGTCGACCACGGTCAGCACGTAGATGCCAGTGGTCAGCGAAGCAAGCGCGCGTGCGAGATCGTTATCCATCGAAACACCAGTTATTATTGCAAGTATTATCGAAAAACCGGCCGTGTCAAAGGCTATTGAGAATTGACCCGGCGGCCAGGCTCTTCCACAATTATGCTGGCGGTGGGGAAAGATGCGATGAAGCGTGTGTTGCGGCTGGCTTGGAGGGGAGCGACTTTTGCGGGCGCAATCGCGATGCTATGCGCCGCGAACGCGCGCGCGCTGGATAATCCGGCCGCCACGGCTCCCATAGCTTCGACTTCCGCAGCTTCGACCTCCGCAACCGCTGCGCCCGCCACGCCTGCGGCAGCCGCAGCCCCTGCGCCGGCAGTGGCCCAGGCGGTCCCTCAACTCCCCGTTTCGTCCGTCCTCAAGCCTGGCCAATGGGTCGTGCTGCCGCCGGTTCAACCGGCGGCGGCCACAAGCCCGAGCGTCGCCGCGACTCGAGGCGTCGCGGCGATACCGATGCCCATGCCCGCTGCGGCACTCGCGCCGCCGGTACCGGCGGTCGCACCGCCGCCCGCGGCGGTGGTCGCCGTGCCGGCATCGGCGGCGACCATCGCTGCGAGTCCGGCCGCGCCGGCGCCGGTTTCGGCCAGTGGTGCGGCGCTAAGCGCGGCCGCACCCGTGGCGCCGCCGCCGGCTGCGATGCAGCCCCCGGCGGCGGCGGCGGCGGCGCCTGCGCCGCGCCTGGCGGCGCTCACGCCGCCGGGCGGTGCGGCGGCCGTAGCGCCCGCCGGGGGACCCACGCCGGCTGCCGGCGCGACGGCGAAAGATCAACCGACGCCGGGCGCGATCGCTTTGCGCAACACCAACGACCCCTCAATTGTGAGCAATCCGTATAGCTGGTCCGTGATGGTGTATAAGTCGCAGCACCGGCTGGTGATCTATTACAGAGGACATCTCTACAAGGAATATCACGCGGTATTCGGGCGCAATCTCGATCCTGGGACCAAGCTATGGTCGGGCGACCGCCGCACGCCCGAGGGCGCTTACACTATCATCGCCAAGCGGCTCAACTCGCGCTGGCGCTACTTCCTGAAGCTCGATTACCCCAACAGCGCCGACCGCACGCGCTACGAGCAACTGGTCGAGCGGGGCGAAGTGCCGCGCTTCAGAGGCCGCGCGATTTCCGAAGGCGACGGGATCGGAATCCATGGGACCGACGAACCGATCCTCAATACCGGCAACGTCAACTGGACTACCGGATGCATCTCGGTCGACAACGGCGCGATCGACGAAATCGAAGCGCTTCTGCCGGTCGGCACGCTCGTGGTAATCAAACCCTGAGAACGGCGCGCGCCGTGTCCCGGATGCGCCGCGCGCCACACATAATCTGAGAACCGTGCGAGGGAGTGAGGCGATGGACCCGAGTATCTCATTGACCGGTGAGTTCAACTTTACGCGCCTGGAAAAAGTGGCCTTCGGGCCGGGCAAGGCCGCGGACCTCGGCCGCGAGCTCGCGCGCCGGGGGCTCAACCGCGCGTTGATCGTGACCGGCAAAACCTTGGGCCGCTCCAAGCTGCTAGACAAGGTGACCGCGGCGGCGGGCGCGCGCCTGGCGGGAGTCTTCAAGGGCGCGAGCCAGCACGTCCCCTCGCATACCGTCACCGCGCTGGTCGAGGAGTACAAGCGCACTGGCGCGGATTGCATGGTGAGCTTCGGCGGCGGGAGCCCGATCGATACGGTGAAGGTCGCCGCCAAGCGCATCCTGGAGGGCTCGAGCCCCGGCGCCGCGGCCGCCCACACCATCGACTTCGAGGCGACCGACGTGGTGGGCGGGCCCGACTTGATTCACATCGCGATGCCGACCACGCTCTCGGCCGGCGAGTTCACGCCCATCGGCGGCGTCACCGACGAGTCGAGCCACGTCAAGGGCGGCGTGGTCGATCCGCGCCTTGCGCCGCGCACCATCATTCTCGACCCGGAACTGACGGTCGAAACGCCGTCCTGGCTATGGACGGCGACCGGGATGCGCGCGATGGACCATGCGGTCGAGGTCATCTACTCGTCGCGCCATCAGTTGATCGCCGACACGCTGGCGGCGCGTGCGATTTCACTGCTGGTCAACCATCTGCCGGCCTCGCTCAAGACCACCGGCGCCGAGTCGGTGGCCCATCGCGGACAATGCCAGCTTGCGGCGTGGTTCTCGATCTTCGGCATCATGAGCACGCGCGTCGGCATCTCGCACGCGCTGGGCCATCAGATCGGCCCGATGTGGGACGTGCCGCACGGCGTCACCTCGTGCATCACGTTGCCGCACGTGATGCGGTTCATGGCGGACGTCGCGCCCGAGCGCTTCGGGCCAATCGCCGAGGGACTGGGCGTGCGTTTCGACGAGCGCAATGCGCGGACGGCCGCGATGGAATGCGCGGAGCGGATGGCGAAGTTCATCGCGCAGTTCGAGGTTCCGCACCGGCTGCGCGACGCCGGCGTGCCGCGCGAAGAGATCGGTACGATCGCGGCCACGGTGCTCGAAGAGGTCGAACGCGCGGACACGGTCGGCCGTCCGGTGACGCGCGAGAACCTGGTCCAATTGCTCGAGGCTGCGTATTAGAGAGACTGCGCAACGATCACTAAAGAGAGCCGCTCGCGAGCGGCCCCTACACCTGAACGAACGAGTCTTAGAGGCCGCTTCCTGGTCCCCTCTCGTTGTCAGAGGGGCCAGAGAGGTTTAGGGGTCGATTTTCGCGACCCGCTCGAAATGGCTGTGGCCCAACGGAATTCAGACTGACCGCTCCCGCCGCTCGCTGCGACCTCTCCCTGGACAAGGAGAGGTTTCTCCGTTTTTCTAATCGCCGGCGGCGGCGGAACGAGCGGCCTCGGCGGCGCGGAGCGCGCGGCGATGCAGATACATATAGACCGGCACGCCGCTTAGCACGATCAATAATCCGCCCCACGTGTAGCGCGGCTTGACCACCAGCAGATCCGCCATCAGCGCGACCGCGGCCACGATATAAGCCGCCGGCAGCCACGGATAGCCCCACGCGCGGTAGGGGCGCGGCGCGTCCGGGCGCCGCACGCGCATCACGAACACCGCGCCGACCGTGATCACATAGAAGATAAGCTGGGCAAAGATTACGTAGTCGAGCAGTTCCGAATAAGTGCCCGAGAGCGTGAGCACCGCGGCCCACCCCGATTGCATCACCAGCGCCGCGGCGGGGACGCGAGCGCGGTTGAGCCGGCCCGCGGCGGCAAAGAACACGCCGTCGTGCGCCATCGCGTAAAGCACGCGCGCGCCGGTCAGGATTAGTCCGTTGGCGCATCCGAAGCCCGAGAGCATCACCAGCACGGCGGTGATGACGCCGCCCGCGCCGCCCCACACCATCTGCATCGCCGCGGTCGCGACGCGGTCGTGCGCCGCGCCCGCGATACCGAGGGCGAAGACCTGCCGCCTGAGCGCGTCGGCGCCGGGGCCGGGCCCGGCGCCGGGAGTTGCAACGACGGGAAGCTGGCAGAGGTAGGCGAAGTTGGTCAGGACGTAGAGCAGGATCACGACGCCGGTGCCGAGCGCGAGCGCGCGCGGCAGGTCGCGTTTGGGATTGCGAATCTCGGCCGCGGTGAAGGTGACGCTCGCCCAGGCGTCGGCTGCGAACAGCGACCCGACCATCGCGGCGCCGAAGGCGGCGAGAAAACCCATCGACCATTGCCCGGAGCCAAAAAATCCGCTGACGAAGTTGATTTCGACCGCGCTATGGTTGGGCGCAACGACGCATCCGAGCAGGATTATCAGTCCCAGTGAAAGCAGCTTGGCGCTGGTGAAAAAGTTCTGCACCGCACGGCCCAGGTCGAGACCGCGCAGGTTGACGAAAGTGAGGATCGCGATTACCGCGATCGCGCCGGCGCGCTCGGCGTCGAGCCCCACGCCCTGCCATCCGAACCACATCGGGCCGCCCAGCGCCGGCCACAGCACCGCGCCGAAGCGCGCGAAAGCGACGGCGACCGCCGCGATAGTACCGGTCTGGATCACCAGCAGCAGGGTCCAGCCGAACAGAAACGCGGGCATCGGGCCGTAAGCCTCGCGCAGGTAGACGTACTGCCCGCCCGCGTGCGGCATCATCGCCGCCAGTTCGCCATAGGCTAGTGCGCCGGCGATCGTCATCAGGCCCGCGGCGATCCATACCGCGAGCAGTGCGGCGGGCGAGCCCACGTGGCGCGCAATATCGGCCGAGACGATGAAGATGGCCGAGCCGATCATCGAACCGGCGACGATCGTGATCGAATCGAACAGCGAAAGGTCCGCCTTCAGTCCGATGGATCCCGCCGCATCCGCCGCCGCCTCGGCCATGGCCCGTACCTCCCGCTTTGCGATGGACGCGGGCGTGCCGCCCCGGAACTCCGCTTCCACCATCGCCGTCGTTGCTTTAGTCAGGTCGTTGATTTAAATCCCAAAATCAGACTTAGCTCACGTCAGTAGCGGCGCTGGAAAATCCCACAACAGAGGGAGAATCACACGATGGCGGCAAAGAAGCGAGTATCGAGCGTGCGCAAAGGGGCCACCTCCAGACCGGTCGGATCCGGTAAATCGGCCAAGCCGGGCAAGCCCGGCAAGCTAAGTAAGTCGGGCAAATCGGGCAAGATGGCCAAGCCAGCCAGGCCGGCCTCGCCGGGCCGGATGGCTCAGCTCGAGGCGATCGTGCACAAGCTGCGTGCCAGCCTGGTAGCCGAGGCGCAGCGGCGCAAGCTCGACCAGCGCGTGCTCTCCGAGGTCAAGCGGGCGCGCGAGGGCATGGGCAAGCAGCTGTCGGCGTTGCGCGCGCAGGGGTTGAAGCTCGCCGCGCAGGTCAAGCGCGCGGCGCAGGAAAACCACACGCTGGAGCAGGCGCGGCGCGCGGCGCAGGCCAAGGTCGAAGAATTGCGCACTGAACTGCACGACAAAAGCGAAGAGGTGCGCCGCACCTCGGCCGAGCTGGCGAAGCTGGCGCGCGAGTCGGCCACGCGCGCCCGTGAGATCGTGCATCGCGGCCTTGGGCTGGAACCGCATCACGACGCCGAGATGGAGAGCGTACACGACGATGATCCGTTCGCGGACGATCCCTTCCCCGGCGAAAAGCCGCCGATCTAGCCGGACGGCATCCAGCCGGTCGAACGGACCGAAGGGCGATCTCACGCCGGCGGGAGAGGCTTGATTGCCCGTGGTAGCCGCGTCGCGCCGGCCGTCACGCGGATTTCAACTATCCTGCGCGCTTGCGCACGCGCTGTGCGGCGGCGTTTCGCTCGGCTGACGCGGTCGTGTTCAGCCGCGCTCTGGAAGCGGGGGTTTGGTCGTCGGCTGCGCGCCGGCCTTGAGAGACCGGCGCGCAGCGACGGCGGAAAAACGAGAAATCGAAAACTGGTCTTGAGAAAGCCTTACGGCGCCGCCGGAGAGGCCATGGCCGCAGGGCTCGCTTCCATCGCACCGCCGCCTGGAGCCGCTTCGCCGCCGGCCGCCGGGCTGGCCTCGGCAGAGGCCGCGGGAGCGGAACTCTCGGGTGCGGTCTCTTCGCTCTTCTGACACGCCATCGCGGCGAAGAACATGGGGATCAACGCCAGAACCAGATATTTACGCATCGCAACCTCCTTGATATCAGGGACCCCGGTCAAAGTTACTTCGGTAACCGCATCTAGTTCAAGCTCGGCTGCGGTCGCGGCGCCCGGTTTGTGAAAAAACACGCATGAATTTTGCGTGTCACCGCTACAGTATGTATTATTGCGGCGGAAATTGCACAGGAGGACGGATTTGTGGCAGAGCATCGTCGTTTTGGCTTCTCGGCGGGAATGCTCGGATCCGCGGGGGCGGAGCAGGTGGTGGAACACGACATGGATATGAAACGCGCCAGGCCCCAGGAATCCGCAGTCGGCTCGCGCTTTGGCGAACTAATGCGATGGCTGATGCCCCACCGGCATCCGATCGGTTCGCCGATGCGCTCGGTGGCGCGCGAAATTGAAGAACTGTGGCCGTCGCGCGATCGTTAGACACAGGCCGCGCAGTTTGGCGCGCGTAGATCACTGTCGGCACGCGTAGATCATTCTGGGAAAAGGACCGCTGCGTACAACCGCGGTGCCCGGGCAATTCGCAGGGCAACTTTGGATGGTCCCTTAGGCGGCCTGCTCCGGAGGATTACTTCGGAGCAGGATTCGGGGACCACTTCGGAGGACCAGCTCGATGGATGATATCGTCCGCATCTCCAGCAGTGCGCCGTGGGAACCAATCTTCGGGTACTCACGCGCGGTCAAGGCGGGCGAATGGGTTGCGGTGTCGGGCAGCACCGGCCTCGACGAGAACGGGCAGCTCGTAGGCCGCGGACAGATCTACGTGCAGGCGCGCCAGGCGATCAGCAACATCGCAGCGGCGCTGCGGCGGATGGGGCTTGGACTGGAGCGCGTGGTACGCACGCGAGTCTACGTGACCGAGCTCGAGCGCTTCGGCGACGTCGCGCGCGCGCATCAGGAAATGTTCGGCGCCGCGCCGCCGGCCTCGACCGTGGTCCAGGTCACCCGGCTGGTGCATCCCGACATGCTGATCGAAATCGAAGCCGACGCGTATGCGGGTCCGACGGCGACCACCGCGGCCGGCCCGGCTGCGGCGGCCCGCTCAGTACCCGCATCGAAGGGCCGTGCGCCGCGCAAGGGCGCGAGCGCGCCCGCGGCGCGTCCCCGGCGCAAGTCGGCGCGCCGGCGCTAGCGCGCGGCCCGGCCTCGCTCGCACGTCGCGACGCGCCACGTTCAACGGGCGCGGCCGATCAAATCTCTAACGGTTCAATATCACGTGCTGGTGCGGTATGCCGCCGAGCGCCGCGGCGAACGCGTTGGCGGCGCTGGTGATGTAGGGCTGCGGAAAAAGTCCGATCACCACGGTGCCAACCGCGGCGATCACCAGCGCCGCAACGAGTGCGGGCCGCGCGCGCAACGCCACCGGCTCCACGCCACCCTCGCGCGCGTACATCGCGATCAGCACCGACAGATAGTAATAGGCCGAAATCACACTGTTGATGACGGCGATGATCGTCAGCCAAATCAGATGAGCGTCGAGCGCCGCGGAGAAGATGTAGAACTTGCCGAAGAAGCCGGCGAGCGGCGGCACTCCAGTCAGCGACAGCATGAACAGCGCCATCGCGGCGGCGAGCATCGGATGGCGCGTCGCGAGGCCGCGGTAATCCGCGATGTCATCGTGGCGCGCGCCGCGGCGCTCCAGCGCGATCACCACGGCGAAAGCGCCCAGGTTGGTGAAGGCGTAGCCGAGCAGGTAGTACAGGATTGCGCCGCCGGCGCGCGGCGAGGCCACCGCCGTCATCCCGACCAGGATGTAGCCGGCGTGCGCGATCGCCGAGTAGGCCAGCATCCGCTTGATGTTGGTCTGCACCAGCGCGGACAGATTGCCCACCGTCATGGTCAGCGCGGCCGTCACCCACAACACCATCGTCCATTGCGGGCTGAGCGGCCCCAGATGAACCATGAAGATGCGCACGAAGCCGGCGAACGCCGCGATCTTGACCCCCACCGCCATGAACGCCGTGACCGGCGTGGGTGCGCCCTCGTAGGCGTCAGGCGTCCACATATGGAAGGGCACGGCGGCGACCTTGAAGGCGAAGCCAATCAGCAGCAGGCCGACGGCGGCGAGCAGCAGCGCATTGTCGGTGGCCGGACGCGAGAGCGCGGCTTCGATCGGCTCGAGCTTGATCGAGCCGGTGGCGCCGTAGATGAGCGCGATGCCGTAGAGCAGAAAACCGGTGGAAAAGGCGCCGAGCAGGAAGTACTTGAGCGCGGCCTCGTTGGAGCGCGGGTCGCGGCGCAGGAAGCCGGCCAGCGCATAGACCGCGATCGACATCGTCTCGAGGCCTAAAAAAATCACGATCAAATCGTCGGCCGCCGCCATCAGCATCATGCCGAGTGCGGCGAACATCACCAGCGCATAATACTCCGCGCCGGCGAGGCCCTGGTCGGAGGCATACTCGACCGACATCAACGCGGTCATCGCGGCGGCGAAGAGCACCAGCAATTCGAAATAGGCGGTGTAGCCGTCCACCGCGAGCGCGCCCGAGAAGGCCACCGAGGGACGCCCGCTGAAGAGCAGCAGCGCCAGGATGGCGGCGACGACGAACAGCGCGATCGACAGGATACCCAGTCCGCCGCTATCCTCGTCGTCGATCTGCACGCCGGCCAGCAGCACGCTCATCGCGCCCACCGCCACCACGATCAGCGGCAGGATGGGCAGCCAGGCGAAGTTAATAACGCTCCAGTTGAATTGGGTCATTTGGCGGCTACGGAGGTGCGGTCGAGCAGCGCGGCGAGCGCGCGCGCGTCATGTTGGCGACGGTCGATGCGCGCCTGGGCGGCGTGGACGCGGCCGAGCAGTGCGTCCACCGACGGCTCCATCCGGCTCAGCAGCGGCCGCGGAAAGAGCCCCATCAGAAGCATCAGCACCACCAGCGGCGCCATCACCGCGATCTCGCGCGCGCTCAGGTCCGCGATGGTTTGGTTGACGGCCTTGGTGATCGGGCCGAACATCACGCGCTCGTAGGCATAGAGCATGTAGAGCGCGCCGAGGATGAGGCCGGCGACGGCGAATTCGGCGGCCAGCGATTTGCTGAGATAGGTGCCGAGCAGGATCAGGAACTCGCCGACGAAGCCATTGAGCCCGGGCAATCCTATCGACGAGAGCATCACCACCATGAAGACCGCGGCGAGCATCGGCACGCTGCGCCACAAGCCGCCGAACTCGGAAATTTCGCGCGTGTGGCGGCGCAGGTAAATCATCCCGATCAGCAAAAACAGCCCGCCGGTGGAAATTCCGTGGTTCAGCATCTGGTAGATCGCGCCTTCCATCCCTTGCGGGTCGAGCGCGAAGATGCCGAGCATCACGAAGCCCAGGTGGCTGACCGAGGAGTAGGCGACGAGGCGCTTTAGGTCCGGCTGCACCATCGCGACCAGCGCGCCGTAGATGATTCCGACCACCGCCAGCGCCAGAAACAGCGGCGCCGCCTCGATCGCGATCTCGGGAAAGAGCGGAATCGCGAAACGCAGGAAGCCGTAGGTTCCCATCTTCAGCATCACGCCGGCCAGGATGACCGAGCCCGCAGTGGGCGCCTCGGTATGCGCGTCGGGCAGCCAGGTGTGCACCGGCCACATCGGAACCTTGATCGCAAAGGCGAGTGCGAAGGCCGCGAACAGCCAGGTGGCCTCGCGATGGCTCAACGGCACGCCGAAGAGTGCCGGCAGATCGAAGGTCAGATGGCCGAGATGCGCGCGCGCGGCGCTCACCAGGTAAAGGATCGCGACCAGCATCAGGATCGAGCCGAGCATGGTGTACAGGATGAACTTGAAGGCGGCGTAGTATTTGCGCCCGTGCCCCCAAATTCCGATCAGGAAGTACATCGGAATCAGCATCAGTTCCCAGAACACGTAGAATAGAAACAGATCGACCGCGAGCAGCGCACCCAGCAGGCCCATCTCCAGCAGCAGCATGAAGAAGCAGAACTCGCGCGGCCGCGTCTCGATATCGCCGCCGCCCGAGTAGAGCATCGAAAGCGAGAACAGCACTGTGGTCAGCAGCACCAGGAACAGGCTGATGCCGTCCATCCCGAGGTGATACGAGATGCCGAACTGCGGAATCCACGCGGACTGCTCGACGAACTGGTAGTTGGCCCGGGCCGGATCGAAAGCCGCGAAGAGATAGATCGAGATGGCGAGCGGGATCAGCGAGAAGATGAAGCCGGCGCGCCAGGTCGCGCGCGCCTCGGGCTGCGCCAGCACGAACAGCGCGCCCAACAACGGGGTGAAGATAACAGCGGTCAGCCAGTAGCCGCCCATCAGCGCACCATCACCAGGTAAACGTAGTAGGCGACGATCCCCACCGCGCCCAGCAGGTAGACGAACGCGTAGACCTGGACGTTGCCGGTCTCCGCGCGCCGCGCGATCTCGCCGGATTCCTCGACGCCGAGCCCGGTGCCGTTCACGAGGCCGTCGATGAGGCCGTGGTCGACGCCGCGGTTCAGCACGTTTTCCGATCCCCAGAAGAGAAAGCGCGCGAAGACCAGGTTGTAGAGTTCGTCGACATAGTACTTGCGCACCAGCACCCGGTAGAGCGCGCTCGCGCGCGCCACGATCCGTCCGGGCAGCGCGGGCGTTTGGATATAGAGGATGTAGGCGAGCGCGAAACCGATGAACGTCGCCATCACCGCGATCCCGACCTCGGCGGCGTCGGTGGCGTGCGCGACGGGCGTACGAAACGATCCGAACACCGGCTCGAGGAAACGCGTGAACGCGCCGCCCCAGAGCCATCCGTCGGGCAGCTCGACCCATCCGCCGACCACCGCAAGCACGCCTAGAATGATCAGCGGCACGGTCATCACCGGCGGCGATTCATGCACGTGCTTGTCGGGCGCGACCCGCGAGACTCCATGGAAGGTCAGGAACAGCAGGCGGAACATGTAGAACGCGGTGAGACCGGCGGTAATGATGCCGATCAGCCACAGGCCGTCGTCGCCGGCGGCGAACGTGCGCTTCAGGATGAGGTCCTTGGAGAAGTAGCCCGAGAAACCCGGCACCGCGCTTATCGCGAGCGTCGCCGCGAGCATCGTGGCGTAGGTTATCGGCATCCGCCGCCACAGCGCGCCCATCCGCGTCATGTCCTGCTCGCCGTCGAGCGCATGGATGATCGACCCGGCGCACAGGAACAGCAGGCCCTTGAAGAACGCGTGCGTCATCACGTGAAAGATTCCGGCCGCGAACGCGCCGACGCCCACGCCCATGAACATGTAGCCGAGCTGGCTGATGGTCGAGTAGGCGAGCACGCGCTTGATGTCGGTCTGGACCACCGCAACCGTGGCGGCGAAAAATGCGGTCACGGCGCCGATGACCGCGACCACGTACATCGCGTCGGGCGTGAGCGTGTAAAGGAAATGCAGCCGCGCGATCATGTAAACGCCCGCGGTCACCATCGTCGCCGCGTGGATCAGGGCGCTGACCGGGGTCGGGCCAACCATCGCGTCAGGCAGCCATACGTAGAGCGGAATCTGCGCCGACTTGCCGGTCGCGCCGAGCAGCAGCAACAGCCCGGCCATCGTCGCCACCGGCGCGAGCATCGCGCGATGGGCCTGCAGCTCGGCGAAATTCAGCGTCCACACCCCGTGCGCGACGAGCGCGGAGAGGATCGTCAGAATGCCCAGCACGAAACCCGCGTCGCCGACCCGGTTGACCACGAAGGCCTTGCGCCCGTTGTAAGCGAACTGCGCGTTGTCGTACCAGAACGCGATCAGCAGGTAGGAGCACAGGCCCACGCCCTCCCATCCGACGAACATCAGCAGCAGGTTGTCGGCCAGCACCAGCACCAGCATCGAGAGCGCGAACAGGTTCATGTAGGCGAAGTAGCGCGCGTAGTCCTCGTCATGGGCCATGTAGCCGACCGAGTAGAGATGGATTACCGCGCCGACGCCGCTGACGATGAGCGTCATCACGGCCGAGAGCGCGTCCAAGCGCAGGGCGATTTCGGTATGGAACTGGCCCGCGACGATCCACGGCCACAGCGTCACTTCGAGCGCCGCGCCCGACGGCATCGCGAGCAGGCGCGTGAAACCCCATAGCGTGACCGCGAAGGCGAGGAAAATCACTCCCGGGCCGGCCAGGTTGACCGCCTGGCGGCCGGCACGCCGGCCGAAAAAGACGTTGAACACGAAGCCCAGCGCCGGGAACAGCGGAATCAATGCGAGCGCGGGAAATTGAGCCGTCATCATTAAGCCGTCTTTGAGCCGCTTGGATTTGGAATCGCTCCGCTCACCAGCGCATCAGGTTGAGCTCGTCCGCATTGACGGTTTCGCGATTGCGGAAAACGGAGATAATGATCGCCAGGCCGACCGCGGCCTCTGCCGCCGCCACCGTCATCACGAAAAACACGATCACCTGCCCGTCCATCGAACCCAGCCGCCGGCCCAGCGCGACGAAGGCCAGGTTGACCGCGTTGAGCATGACTTCGATCGACATGAAGATCACGATAATGTTGCGGCGCAACAGCACGCCGGCGACGCCGATTGCGAACAGCACGGCGCTCAGCCCCACGAAGTAACTCATCGGAACCATCGTCAGGCGCCCTCCGATCGGGCCGGCGCGCCGGCGGCTTGCGCTCCAACGGCTTGCGCGCTCGCGGCGTGCGGCGCCGGTGCGCGGCGGGCGAGCGCTATCGCACCGACGATCGCGGCCAACAGCAGCACCGAAGTTATCTCGAAAGCGACCAGGTAGTCGGAAAAGAGCGTCGTCGCGAGCGTCTGGATCGATCCATAGTCCGCCGGCGCGACGGCCTTGGCGCCGCCCGCGGTGGGCGCATGCCACAGGAGCACGAACAGCTCGGCCACCAGTACCGCACTGAGCAGCCCCGCGATCGCCTTGAGCGCGAGGTATCCGGGCGCGCTCCGCAACTCGGCCTGCAGATTGAGCAGCCAGATCACGAACAGGAACAGCACCATGATCGCGCCGGCGTACACGATCGCCTGCAAAAAGCCGACCGTCACCGCGTCGAGCCCGATGAAAATCACCGCGATCGTCAGCAGCGTCACCACCAGCGCGAGCAGGCAATGCACCGGGTTGCGCTGCGCCACCGTGCCGAGCGCCGAGATCACGGCGAGCGCGGCGAGAAAGATGAACACTCCAGGCGACATCTCAGTGCGCCCCCGAGGCGAGCACCACCACCACCGCGGTGACCACGACATTGGCAAGCCCGAGCGGCACCAGCCCCTTCCATCCCAGCCGCATCAACTGGTCGTAGCGAAAGCGCGGCAGCGTCCAGCGAATCAGAATCTGCAGCCAGCAGAACAGGACCGTCTTGATCATGAAGGCAATCACGCCGAGGATCGCGACCAGCAGTTGCGGCAGCCCGAGATGGGCGCCGCCGGGAAAATGAAAGCCGTCGCGATAGAGCCACGGCACCTGCCATCCGCCGAAAAAGAACACCGTGATCAGCACCGCGACCAGCACGATTTCGGCAAAGTCAGTCATCATGAAGACCGCCTGCTTGCCGCCCGAATACTCGGTGAAGTAGCCGGCCACCAGTTCGGACTCGCCCTCGGGCAAATCGAACGGCACCCGCTTGGACTCCGCCATCCCGGCCGTGAGCAGCATCAGGAACGCCACCGGCTGCAGGCAGATTCCCCAGCGCGGCAGAAATCCGAACCACACCCCGCCCTGCGCATGGCACATCGCCTGCAAGTCGAGCGTGCCGTAGGTCATCACGATCGAGATGATCGCGAGACCCAGGCCGATTTCGTACGAAATCATCTGCGCCGTGGCGCGGATGCCGCCGAGCAGCGCCCAGCGGTTGTTGGAGGCCCATCCGCCCAGCGCGATCCCGTACACGCCGATCCCGATGGTCGCCAGGATGTAGAGCGCGGCGGCGTTGATATTGGCGGCCTGGAGCGTGATGGTGCGCGAACCGATTTGCACCACGTCGCCGAACGGCACCACCGCAAAGGTCACGATCACCGGAAACAGCGCGAGGAACGGCGCCAGGCCGTGGAGGAACTTGTCCGCGCCGTCGGGCACGAAATCTTCCTTGGTGAAAAGCTTCAGCGGGTCGGCGATAAGCGTGTTGACCAGGCCCAGGTTCGGCAGGCCCATCCGCTTGCCGAGCCCGGTTAACGAGGCGCGGTTGGCGCCGATACGGTCCTGGATGAGCGCGCTGCCCTTGCGCTCGAACCACAGCAGGACCCCCGACAGATTGAGGACCATCACCACCACGATGATCGCCTTGATGGCTTCGATTAGGAGATCAATCAGCACGGCGCTCGAGCTCGTCGATAAGTAGGGCGGTGGACTCCTCGGTCAGGTTTTCGTAGTAGCGCTCGTGGTTGAGCTGGAGCACCGGCGCGGTGGCGCACGAAGCCAGGCATTCGACGAGGCCCAGGGTGAATTTGCCGTCGGCCGTGGTCTGGCCAGGCGCGAGGCCGAGCTTGCGCCCGATACAATTCGCGATCCGCTCGGCGCCGCGCAGCCGGCACGACAGGTTGGCGCAGACCTCCAGGTGCCAGCGGCCAACCGGCGCGCGATGGAACATCGAGTAGAAGCTGACCACCGCGTGGACGTGCGCGGGCGGCAATTCCATCAACGCTGCGACGTATTCCTCGACGGCGAGCGAAATCCAGCCGAACTCGCGCTGGGCGATCCATAGCGTGGGCAACAGCGCCGCCTGGCGCGTCGGATAACGCCCGAGCAGCGCTCGGTATTCGTCAAGCGCGGCGGGAGAAAAACGGACTTCAGAGCTGGTCGCGGCTGTCTGCACTATAACCTGACCTTCAATCGGAGAATTTTCCGAGTTCAGAGAGCTAATGGCCGATCCGAGAAATCCTAAAATACGTAACTCAAATCGCCGGCCTGCGCCAGAGCGCCGGGGCGGCCCGCGGCAGCGCGGGCAAACTTGCGGCAAGCGGGAGACTGGGCTATGGTCCGCCCGTCGGCCCGGGGACGCCGAAATTTAATCCTTGCCACACCAATTCGTCATACGAGTTGCCGCCGCCCGCGCGCGCGCCGGCGGCAATGGAGCGGATGCGCGATGAGAGTCATCGCGGGCGAAGCCCATGGACGGCGGCTGCGCGCGCCGCGCGGGTTGGTGACGCGGCCGGCGACGGCGCGCGTGCGCGCGTCGATTTTCTCGCGCCTGGCGGCGCGCACGGAGCTTGACGGAGCGCGCGTGCTCGACCTGTTCGCGGGCAGCGGTTCGCTGGGGCTGGAGGCGCTCTCGCGCGGCGCCTCGAGGGCAGTCTTTGTCGATTCCTCGCGCGCGGCGGCAACTGCGATTCGCGACAACCTGCGCGTGCTCGGCCTGGAAAAGCGCGCGGAGGTGATCGTCGCCGGCGTGGAGCGCGCAATCGCGGCCCTGGGCGCGCGCGGCGAGCGTTTCGACCTGGTGTTCGTCGACGCGCCGTATCGCGACGATAGCAGCGCCGCGGTGCTCCAGGCGCTGGTCGCTGCCGGATTGCTTGGCGCGGACGCTTACGTGGTCGTGCGGCAGGCCGGCCGCGCTCCGGAGATGTCGCCGGCGGGACTCGAGGCGATCAATTGTGCAACCCTGGGCGATCATCGGATAGCCCTTTACCGCGCCCCGGCGGCGCGCTAATTCAAGCAGCGGCGTGGCATGGTGAACAAAGGCAAGGAATCGGCGCCCAGGTGCGCGATCTACCCCGGGACGTTCGACCCGATCCACAACGGGCACATCGACGTCATCCGGCGCAGCGTCGCGATCTTCGAGGAAGTGATCGTCGCGGTGGCCTACAATCCGCACAAGGACCCCGCGCTGTTCTCGCCCGACGAGCGGGTCGAGATGATCCGCGAGACCATCCGCGACCTCGAGCCGCGGGCCCGGGTCGACAAGTTCA
>Ga0307372_10000146_pt1 | contig 117267 bp, 98 predicted proteins | sample OX1MG_FD_202533 | JGI IMG/M metagenome (GOLD analysis project Ga0307372, IMG submission 202533) | Soil microbial communities from Risofladan, Vaasa, Finland - OX-1 | ecosystem: Environmental > Terrestrial > Soil > Coastal area > Acid sulfate soil | place: Finland: Risofladan, Vaasa | collected... | reverse complement strand
TCTCAACCAAAACCCCGCGTATTCTACACGCCAGGTTGAGAAAGGTTGCCATCTTCGCGGAGATTTTTTCCAAAAGTTGCCGGGAAAATACGGGCCAAGCGGATTTTCCGACAGGCACTAGCTAGCTAGCTACGGGCGGGACGACTGCAGCACCCGTTGCGCGGCGTTGAGGGCCTGGCGGTTGACGAGTGGGTCGAGCCGTAACGCCAAGGGGACGAGCCGTTTGATATCGGGATGCTCCGACAGGTCGAGCAATGCGGTCAACTCGACGCCGAGCTGCCAAAAGCCACCCCCCAGGGGCACGTTCTGCCGCACCTGGCCCGACACGAAGTGCGTGTGCGATTCGGACCAGAAACCGACCACAACCTGCTCGGCGCGGAACGGTTGGGGCAACACCAACGCCAGACCCTGACTCGAGACATCCTTGGTTACGGCGTGCGTCAACTCGTCGACGCGCACTTCCACGCCGTCATAAGGCGCCAGCAAGACCGGCAGCGTCCGGTTCGATCGATCCTCCCAACGAGCATCGCCGCCGCTGGGAGGCCGGTTTGGGCTGGAAGTGTCGATAAACCGCCGCACCAGCTTATGGACTTCCACATGCTGGCGGCGCCTGGCGAACGAAAACATATCTTGCTTGCGCCGCGGGTTGGTGTGACGGAAGACGGCGCTGGTTCTCCGGGACCATGAACCATCCCGGCCAGCGGATATGGAAGTATAGCTCATCGTATCAGCGAGGTCGGCAATTTCTTGGGCCCCGTGGGACGGCCTTCCTAGGCCGGATTATTCATGGTCCAGTAGCTGGCTTCGCAAGAAGTCAGGCCGTCACACTAACCCGCCGCGCAAGCTCGGGGCAGCGAAGCGAAAAAAAACGACTTCCGAATACCCCATGACGTCTTGAGCCAGCCGCGAAAGCGGCATCCAATTGCCTCCCCCTCCCTTCGCCTTACCCCACGCGCGTTTGGATCGCATTGGGAGGGGTTTCGGAGTCGTTTTTTTTCGCGTAGCGACGAGTCGCGGCCGAAACCCATGAGAAAGCGGTGGCTGGTGGCAGAGCCTAAGCGATGCCCCGGCTAGAAAGCGACCGGGGCTTAGTGGTCCGTTTCGGCGTCGGGCTACCCGATGTCACATTCCGGGGCGCGCGAGGTATAACCATGGGAAGGTATAATCAGCAAAAAAATGCGCTCGAATCCGGACACTGTGTTCGGTTTCGTTGCGATTTGGCACCGTTCGCGCGTGCGCGTGTCATTTAGCGGTGGGAGTGTCAAGGAAGGCAATCCGCGTGTGCGGAAGCATCCGCAGACGCGTGGAGACCGTCCGTCCCGAAGGCCAAACCACCGCTCGTTTTCACCCAAAAATCGGCAAAAACGCTTCAAAATCGTTCAATTCGACACCTTTCCAGCAACAACCGCTCGTCCCCCGCCCAGGTGTTCCATCAAAATCTCTGAGAATTACGCACGTCCGCCCCTATCGGCGTTTGATTTCTTGCTAACATGGAGTTGCTAAACGGCAAAAAATGCGCGCCGATTTTACGCCTTGTTGGGGGTTGTTGTTTGGGGTGTAGGGGGTGGTCTGGGGCGTTCGGGCTATGCGCGCGGTGCCAGATCGCGAGGCCATCGCTCCGAAAAAACTGGCAAAACCGTACCTTTACCCGACGAAAGCTTCGGCGCGAGCGGCACGCCTACGCGGCACGCGCGAAAAAGTCTTAAGGCGTCTAAAGCCGGGCAATCCGCCGAGACGGATTTTCTTGTCGGTACAGGTACGGTTTTGCCAGTTTTTTCGGGGGCAGTTTCGGCTGCGCCGAAGCTGCGGTGTCGCCGACGGGCGCCCACCATGGCCACCACCGCATGGCGGCGCAATAACTGTCGCAAAAAAGCATATTCCCGGTTCCTCGGAATCATGCTGAAATGTACCTTGAAATTCCGAAGAACACCGTCGAATTTTCAAGGTGCTGTTTGGTGGTCCGAGACCGCCGGCACGAGTTGGATCATCATGCCGGAGAGAAACTTCGCCAGCCGGTCGGAGGCGGCGAGCGCGTCTTGCTTGAGCCTGAGCATGTCTTTGACGCTTGACGGGCGGCGGAAAATCGCCCCGGCGGCGGCGCCGAACTGGGCGGCGCGGGTTTTCTGGCGGCCCAGCCGCTCGACTTCGGCGGGTAGCTCGTCGTCGACCGCGTCGCTGATGATCCGCACGGCCATGAACCGCGTCTTGGCCTGGCGGCAGACCTCGCCCACCGCCCACGACTCCATATCGACCGCCAACGCCTCGTGTCGCCGGCCCAATTCGCGCTTCTCGTCCGGGCCGTGGACGACCGTATCGACCGTCACCAACCGGCCCACATGGACGCCCGGCGCGCGCGTGAGCGACTCGGCGCTGACTCGCAAGTCGATCGCCAGCCGCCGACCCGAGGCCTCGGCGAGGCTATCGACCATCAGGATGTCGCCTCGTTTCAGTTTGGGGTCGAGTCCGCCGGCGAAGCCGGCCGAGATGATCCACGGCGGCTTGTGCCCGGCCAACAAGGCCTGCGTGCCACGGGCGGCGGCCAGCGTGCCGACACCCGACTCGATCAAGACAACGCCACGCCCCCCAAGCAAGCCTTGCTTCGCGACGAAGCCGGAACCTCGCGTCGCCACCACGCCGCTGAGCAGGTCTTCCAGACCGCCCGACTCGATCGCCAACGCGAACACCAGGCCCACCTCGCAGGGCGGCAAGTCCGGCGCCGAGCCGCTTTCGCCCACGGTGCGAGCTTGGGCCGCGCCGCTGACGGTCTGGTAGGCCTTCCGCCGGACCTGTTGCTGGAGCCATCCGCGAATCAACGATTGCCAGACCATCCAAACTCCTTCGGCCGCAACAGGCGTCACTGTGTCAGAGAATACACCGCATAATTACGGTTCGCATAGAGCAACTTCAACGCCAGGGAAGGCTCCCGTTCGGTCACGAGATAGCCCGCATTGTACTTCGCTCCCAGCCGCCGCAAGGCCCGCGGGCTGCGCAGCGAGAGGGATTCGTGCCACGGGCCTTGCCAGGTCGGGTCGCGGGTGGCGTGGATCGCGTTGATCCGTCGCCACCATTCGACGATCGCCGCGGCGTCCTGCGGAATGTCCTTCCACGAGGCGACCTGGCCGCGGCCGGAGTGCCAGGTGAAGCTTTGGGCCAGACGCGGCGTAAGGAACATGGCGTCGGTGGGCGTATGGCCGGCCGCCCACTCGCAAGCGTCGCGCCAATCGGCGGCATTGACGACCTTGCCCGACTTGTCGGCCCGCGGCGGCTGGCGGAAAAGCCGGCCGATCGCGTAGTCCTGCCGATGATACGCGGCCAACGCGAGACATAGCGCGATCCATCCGACGATCGCGAGCCGGCGCCGGCGCTCCAACGTCGACGTGGCGGCCACTCCGGCCAGGGCCACGCCGACGGGCAACATCACGTCGGACAATCGGAACCAATAAAGCCGCAGCAAGCCGGCGGTCCAAGCCGGCCACGCGTCGGCGGCCAGGCTAATCGCCAGCCCACCCAATTCGATGGCCAGCGCTCCCATCACCACGCCGGCCAGCCGGCGCAGCATCGCCGATTGTCCGGCGCGGCGAGCCAAGGCCAGCCAGCCGAGGAGCAAAAGCAGGTGCCGCGCGATCAACCAAGGCGGGAATTCTCGCGGGACCAGATGGTGCTTGAGCCGCTCGAAGACGTAAATGGCGTTCGCCTCGTCCACGACCGCCGGTTCGACGTTCCCGTTCAGCGCCAGTGCGGGAACCAAGCCTGGCAGGGCCAAGAGCGCTCCACCGAAAATGCCCAGGAGCATGCCCCGCATCGGCGGCCGTTCGCCTCGGAGCGTGAGCCCACCGCAGGCGACGGCCAGCGCGGACCAGCCGCCAACGAGCACATGCAAGGCCGATGCCGCGCCGAGCAGCAGCCAGCAGCGATTCCAGCGTCCCTCGACCAGCGCGGCGAGCGCGGCGAACACCAGGGCGTACGCCAGCCCCTTGGCCTCGAAGCCACCGACGACCCATTCGCCGGCCCAATGGCAGCAGACGTTGAGCGACAGGAAAATCAGGCCCGACAGAACGGCCCAGCCAGGCAGGGGAACGACGGCCCAACTCAGCCGCCGCCAACTCCCGGCCAGGAGGAGCCAGGTGAGCGCTCGTCCGCTCCAGGCCAAGGTCGCCAGTGGCATGTGGCGCGAGAGCCAACCGAGGGTCAGGTAGAACACGCGGTGCGAGTCGGCCGAGGCGAAAAAGAAGTCGTTCGGCGCCCAACTGGGATCCCAGAAATGCTTGGCCTTGCCCAGGTAGTGCGGCTCGTTCGGCTCGGGCGCCGGCCAGCCCGCCTGCGCGGCGAATATCAAAAGCAGCAAGGCCACCTCGCCCCACGCCACGTACCAGGCAGGCCGAGAAGGCTGGGCGGATGGATCGGGAATGGAAGTCAAGCGCAGGTTCTGAATCGAGGCAGTCGGGGCGATCAGCGCGTCGGCCCTGTTTAGCCTATCCCGCGCGCCGCGGATTGTCTATCGCACAAGCGCGGTTGGTGGGCGGTGCCCACCACACGCGGCCAGCATGATCAGAAACCGCCGTGCCGGCCCGCTGCCGCTGGAGCACCGGAACGGGGTGAACGGCGCGCAATCACTTCATTGAGGATCTCTTCAACTTGGTCAGCGAAGGGGCCTTTCAACTGAAGTGCGAAGATTTGGCCGGTCTGCGACCCAAATAGGATGTCCGGAGCGGCATTTTCCGACTTGCCCCGCTTCCGGGTCGATCCGAGATGCATCAAGTGCAGAACCTCCAGAAGGCATCTTAGGGCATCCTCCGACTTGTCCAACTGATGGAGTGCCTTCGCTTGACCGACCAGCCCCTCGATCAGCGCCTCGCGCGCCAACGCCACCCCTTCAGAGTAGGCCTTGGACGCAGCTTGCGGGCTGTCTTCGACTGCGTCAAGGAATTGACCAAGCTCAATCGCCCCGGAAGGGGAAGACTTTTCCAGGTCGATTGCTCGTTGCAATGCCTGTTTGGCTTCTTCCAGGCCGTGCTTTGGCTTCTCTTGCAGTTGCACCAGACTGGCCCAAAGGATGTGTAGGTGCGCGTTTCCTGGCCAATCGTTGAGCAGGTTTTCCACTTCGCACAAGGCCGCGTCGTAGTCTCTTTCCGCCCAGAGACGGGAAACTGTGGAGAGTCCCAGTTTGAATGATCGTACCTTACTCATGACCGTCGCCGCTTGCCTTTCTGCTGTAGCCGCTGTGTCTGTTCGATGAGCTTCTTCATCTGGCGAACTCTCTTGTCCGGCGGATTGGCGGCAGCCAAGCCCTTGATTTCCTTGTAAGTCTTCTTCCCATAATCCTGGTGGTACGACTTGGACCGCTTCAAGCTCCCAGGGATCAGGTCGTCGGCTAGGTCGTTGTCTTGCGCCACTCCTCCATCCTACCATCTGAAGCGACACATCCCAAGGTAGGGCGTGCCGCGTCAAGCGATGTCGTCGCGCCAGTGTAAATCGGCTAACGCCTGGCAAACAGGGGGCTAACGGGGGCTGACGCCCCTCGCTCGCCTGCGGCGAGCGGTCATTCCAACGCCCGCCAAACAGGGGGCTGACGCCCCCCGCTCGCCTGCGGCGAGCGGTCATTCAAACGCCCGCCAAAACAGGGGGCTGACGCCCCCCGCTCGCCTGCGGCGAGCGGTCATTCGGCCAGAACTGGGGCTGCGAGACCGGTTTTCCAAACAAGCGGCAAACTTTGTCTAAAGCTTCCCTCCGCTACGGTCGATAAAGGTTCGCAACTCCGGCTAATTCCACGTACCAGGCTCAATCCACGCACCGGGCGATCGCGGCATGCGAATCCTACTTAACGGCGCACCGATGATGGGCCGCCTGACCGGCATCGGCCAGTATGGCCTGGGTCTGCTCGAAGCGCTGGCCGCCTTGCCGCGGCAGTTCGGACTCGAGGCCGTGGGTGTCTTCGACGGCCGCGAAGTGAGGCCCGTCGAGCAGTTCCTGGCCGCCCTGCGCGGTCGGCGGCCCGCCGGGGGCGGCAGCCGTCTCAAGCAAATCGTCCGCCGGGCATGGCCTGGCTGCCGCGATTGGGCCGATCGCCTGCGACGGCAACGGCTCGCCAGCCAAACACGCCACGCCCACTGGAGCCTGTTCCACGAAACGAACTTCGTCTCGCCGCAGTTCGCACTGCCGTTGGTGACGACCGTTCACGACATGAGCTACCTGCGCTGTCCCGAGTTCCTGCCCAAAGACCGCTTGGCCTGGTTGCGGCGACGGATGAACCGTAGCCTGGCGGTCTCGCGGGTGATCATCACCGACAGCCGTTTCACGCGCGACGAACTTCTGGAGCTTTGCCCCCAGGTCGATGCCGAGCGAGTCTTCGTGACGCACCTGGGCGTCGACCTCGACTACTTCTCCGATCCGACCCACGCCGGGCGCATCGACGAGGTGCGCGCGAAGTTGGGCCTGCCGCGCCGGTTCGTGCTTTATCTGGGCACCCTCGAACCTCGCAAGAACTTGCAAGGACTGCTGCGGGGCTATTGCCGTCTGCCCGAGGCGCTCCAGCGCGAGTACCCGCTGGTGCTGGCCGGCATGCCCGGCTGGAACCAGAGCTACTTTCGCCGCGACCTCGACGGCCTGCGGCGGTGCAACGCGCTGTTCGAGGTGGGCTACGTCGACTCCGGCGACGTGCCTCCGCTGATGAAGGCGGCCAGCGTGTTCTGTTTTCCGAGCCTGTACGAGGGCTTCGGCTTGCCTCCCCTGGAAGCGGCGGCTTGCGGGACGCCGGTCCTGTCGAGCCGGGTGGCGTCGCTGCCCGAGGTTCTGGGCGACGCGGCCTGGTACGTCGACCCGCGCTCGCCGGACGAGATCGCCGCCGGTCTCCAACGATTACTCGAAGACGGATCGCTCGCTCAGCGGCTCGCGGCCGCCGGACGGGCGCGGGCGGCTTTATTTCCCTGGAAAAACTGCGCACGACAAACCTTGGCCGCCTACCAAGCGGCCGCTTGATTCGCCGGAAACCACGCATGACGAACGATCGGCAGGACCGCGTGATCGAGCCACCACGACGCGACGCGCCGGATACCATGAGCGCGGCGCTCGTCCGCGGCGCCCGCACCGGCGGTCCCCACTTCCGCATGCCGCGCGTGGCCGCGAGTGCCTCGTCGGCGGTCGACGACGCGGTGGTCCTCGAAGCCTGCCCGGTCCATGTGCAAGGCTTCGGCGCCGCCGCGAAGCGGGCGCTCGACGTGGTTGGCGCTTTGGCCATGTTGGCCGTCTTCGGGCCGACCATGCTCTTGGTGGCGGTCCTCATTCGGGTGACAAGCCCCGGTTCGGCATTGTACACGCAGGAACGCGTCGGGCTGGGTGGCCGACGGTTCATGATGCACAAGTTCCGCACCATGCATCTCGACGCCGAGGCACAAACCGGGCCGGTATGGGCCCGGCAGGACGACCCGCGGCGGACGCGCTTGGGAGTTTTCCTGCGCCGCTGGAGCATGGACGAACTGCCGCAATTGATCAACGTCTTGCGGGGCGAAATGAGCCTGGTCGGGCCGCGGCCCGAACGTCCCTATTTCGTCGCCCGCTTTTCGCAAGATCTGCCGGCCTATAACCAACGCCATGGAATGCGGCCGGGGCTGACCGGCTGGGCGCAGTTGAACGGGCTGCGGGGGAACACGTCGATCGACAAGCGGCTCGAATTCGATCTCCACTACCTTCGTCACTGGTCGCTCAAGCTCGACATGACGATTCTGCTGCTCACGCCGATCCGGATGTTGACCGACAAGAATGCCTACTAGCCCGGATTATTCATGGTCCCGTAGCTGGCTTCGCAAGAAGTCAGGCCGTGGACGCGAGTTACGCCAGAATTCTTGCGAATTCTGCTACAGCACAGTGCGCGAGTTCCTCCCGGGACCAAGAATAATCCGGGCTAGTCGCCATACCGCCAGCGGCCTGGCCTTGGCGGTGTTCCTCGCCCTGGCCTTTCAAGCGCTGATCGCGTTGCGTTCGCCGATCATCGCCAAGGACGGCATTGCCTTCATCCGCGCGGCGAAGGAAGTGCGAACCGACTTCATCGCCGCCTGCCGGTCGGAGGATCAGCATCCCGGATACCCGGCCCTGCTACTGGCCGGCAGCCGCCTGGCGCGGCTTTGGCCGGACCTCGACGAATTCGACGTTTGGATCGTCGGCGGCCGGCTGGCAGCGGGACTCTGCGGCGTTTTGGCGATCGTGTTCCTGTGGCTTTTCGCGCGGCGGCTTTACGACCGGCAAATCGCCGACATCGCGGCGCTGCTCGCCGCGGTCTGGCCGCTCTTGCGTCACAACGCCTCCGATGTCCTGAGCGACACACCCCACCTGATGTTCTACCTGGCCGCTGTTTGGCTGAGTTGCGAGGGCCTTGTGCGGGGCCGTGCGCGCTGGCTCGCCGCGGCCGGTGTCGCCGGCGGCCTGGCCTTTTGGGTCCGGCCCGAGGGGCTTTTGGTTCCGCTGGTCGCGTTGGTCGTGATGGCGACCGCGCGCTGGCGCCGCCAACCACGCGCGACGCCGGCCGGCATGACGGCACTGGCGCTGGCAACGCTTGTGGTTGCGCTGCCCTATGTGCTTTCCGCCGGCAAATTCAGCAGCAAGAAGTCGTTCTTCAACCGGCTGACGGCGGCGACGGAAGCCTCCGCGGCAATCCCGACGACGGATCAACCCACCTCACCGACGGCTCCCTTGGTCGGCACGGTCGCGGCGCCGTCACCAGCCCCAGCGATGCCGTTGTGGGCTTGGAAATTACCCGAAGCCGGACTGCTCGCGGAGCCAGGCCCCGGGGCCACGTTGCCCGACGAACGCACCCGCCCCCCGTCGACGATCGGAGTGCTCTTGTTCGCGCTCGTCGAGCTGGGTCAGGAAATGGCCCAGGGGTTCTACTATCTGCTCTTGATCCCCCTGGCCGTCGGCCGTTTTGCGCCGGGCCGGCGCCCTTGGCAAGCGGCTCCTGGCAGGATGGCAACGGCCGTCTTGTGCGCCCACGCCGCGCTCTTGTTGGCGCTGTACCATGTGGCCGGCTACATCAGCCATCGCCATGTGATCCCCTTGGTGGCGTTGCTTTTGCCGATGACCGGAGTCGGACTATTGTGGATTGCCGAGCGATTGGCGGCGGCGGTGACGGCATTGCGTGGGCTTGAGTCGCCGCCGGGCCGCTGGTTGCGGATTGCCAAACGAATCGCCGCGCGGGCACCCTGGCTCGCGCGGCCGCGCATGGCGATGGCCGCGGTGGCCCTGGTGGTGGCCGCCGGTTTGTTGCCCAAGACGCTCAAGTCGCCGCACAAGGTCTACCGACCCGTCGTGGACGCGGCCCGATGGGTGCGGACCCATTCCCAGCCCGGCGACTCAGTGCTTTCCACGTCGGGCTACGTCCGCTTTTACGCCGAACGGTTTGGTGTCGTGCTGGGTTCCGAAGCGGGTACGCTGGCGTGTGGTTTCGCGGTCGCTCCCCACTCGGGGCCTTGGACGTTTTTGGTGTTGGAGGTCAACGACCTCACACTCGACCGCGAGCAACTGACGCTCCTCGACGCCGCCTACGAGCAGGTGCTCGACCTCGCGGCCCACCCGCGCAAGACCTGGCTCCGGGTGCTCGTTTATCGGCTCAAGCCGGCCGCATCCCCGCATCCGCCGAAAGGAAACAACGACCCGCTTCAGGGCTATACTTCACGCGGCCGACCATGAGGCATTTTGCCACGAGAAAGCGGTGGCTGCTGGCGGAGCCTAAGCGATACCCCGGCTAGATCGCGACCGGGGCATCGCTTACGCTCCGCCCCAGCCACCGTGAATCCGTGAATGTCTCATTCTCGACCGCGTGAAGTATATGTCGCAATCTGCTCCGAACGATACCGAACACGTCCCCGTGATGCTCGCCGAAGTCGTCGAGTGGTTGGCGCCGCGGGCCGGCGACGTATGGGTGGATGGCACGCTGGGAGGCGGAGGTCATACGCGGGCTCTGGCCGAGCGTGTCGGCGAGCAGGGGCGGGTGCTCGCGTTCGACCGTGATCCAGCGGCGCGCGCCGCGGCCGAACAGCGACTGCGCGGACTATCGGTCACCTTGGTCGATGCGAATTTCTGCGAACTACCCGAAGTCATGCTGCAGCTTGCGATACCCAAGGTGGCTGGCATGTTGCTCGACCTGGGGCTTTCCAGCGAACAACTCGCCGACGGCCGGCGCGGCTTCAGTTTCGACTCGGATGGGCCGCTCGACTTGCGATTCAACCCCAGCGACGGCAGGCCGGCGTGGGAATGGCTCGAACGACTTGGCGCCGACGAGCTGGCCGACCTGATCTATGAGTACGGCGAAGAGCGAAACAGTCGTCGCATCGCGCGCCGGATCGTCGAACGGCGCCAGGAACGGCCGATTCGCACGGCCGGCGAGCTGGCCCGGTTGGTGCGAAGCTGCGCGGGCCGCTCGCGCGGCAACCAGCGGATTGACCCGGCGACGCGCACGTTTCAAGCGCTGCGGATCATGGTCAACGACGAGCTTCAGTCGCTCGAATTGGCGCTGAAGCAATTTCCCGATTGTCTCCGGCCTGGCGGTCGGCTGGCCGTGATCAGCTTTCATTCACTGGAAGACCGCCGGGTGAAGGAGGCGTTTCGAGACGACCCGCGTTTTCTGGCGCTGACGCGTAAGCCGCTACGGCCCTCCGAGGCGGAAGTGGCCCGCAACCCCCGCGCGCGAAGCGCGAAACTTCGGGTAGCGGCAAGGAGCGAAAACGGGTAGAAATCGCCCGCTCGCCCGTTGGTCTGTAGGGAACGCCCTCCGTGGCGTTCCGGGAAGCGGATGCGACGTCGCCTGGCGGGACACGGAACGCCACGGAGGGCGTTCCCTACAGAACCCAACACGATAATCCTGGCCTTCACGCGGATCGTTCAAAAAACCTACCACCCACTATAGGAGTACCCCCCTCATGGGCAAAGAAGTCAAGATCGGTCTGGCGGTGATCGCGGTCTTGTTGTCGGTGTTCGGGGGGGTCTTGTATATGCGCCTGCGCGGAGGCGACTCGGTCTCGACCGCGGCGGCTAAGAAATCGACCGCGAAGGAAAATGACGGCAAACAAGCGAACGACAAGAAAAAGAGCACGGCGAAGCTCTCCAGTGGGCCGGCCGCGGCCAAGATCGCCGCCAATCATCGCGCCGATCGTTACTCGTCGTCCTCGAAGCAACGCTCCGGCAAGCCGGAAACAATCATCGACGCCAGGGGCGACGCCGACGCCGGGAGCGAAGGCTTGACCGACGGCCAAAGCGACATGACCGTGAACGATAGCAGCCCGCCCAGCGACCGTTACGGCAACCGCGATCAGGATCGTTACGGTACGACGAATGAATTGCCCGCGGACGACGCGGACGAAGCGTCAAGCGTGGCTAACCTGGACGACTCGCCCGCGTCGCGCGACGACGAGGAAAGCGGCGTCGCCGGCGAAAGCTCGACCGATGGCGGCGTGGACGACGCCATTTCCGATGTGCCCGAACCCGAACGGCCCGACCGAGCGATGGCCGACGCCGGACGCGATGGTCATGGCCAACGCCCGCGCATGGCGCGCGTCGATGAGCCGGAGTCCAACGAGCCACCAAGCGAATTGGGGCCGGCCGATCTCGAAGCGCCCCTGTCGCCTGATGATCGCGACCAGTCGGTCGTCGAACCGGTGGGAGGCAACCGTTTCGGCCGCGGAACGCGCGACGGCGGCGAGCGCCCCGTCTCGACGGCTTCGCGCCGGAGCGCGGCCCTGATGGAACCGGCCGACGACGGCACGGCGCCCGGCGAAGCCGACGCATTGGACATTGAGGGCGAGACGTACACGGTACGCCCCAACGACAACTACTGGACCATCTCGCAGCGGGTCTATGGGACCGGGTCATACTTCAAGGCCCTGCAAGAATTCAACCGCGATCGGTATCCCAACCCTGATCGGCTGGACGTGGGCGACGCGGTGAGCGTGCCCGACGTGGCGGTGCTCGAACAGACCTACCCCAAGCTTTGCCCCAAGCGGCGACACGTCGCGGCGCAACAGCGGACGGCCACGTTCGCCCGCTCGCGGTCGAGCGCGGCGGCGGGCCAGGGAGCGACGTACACGGTGGCCGAGGGCGACACGCTCTTCGACATCGCCCGACGCGAACTCGGCTCGGCCGAGCGGTGGGCTGAAATCCACGATCTGAACCGCGACCAGTTGGGCGACGACATTCATTATCTTTCGCCCGGCACGCGCTTGACGATGCCCGGCGACAACCTGCCGGCCGACCAGCCGCGAGATCGGGTCACGACGCGCCCGCGCCGGGCCGCTTCTCGGCGCTGACGTTACACTTCACGCGGCCGACAACGGGACATTTTGCCACGCGAAAGTGGTGGCTGGTGGCAGAGCCAGCAACCGGCAACAACTGACAACTAACAACTTGACATTTTGCCACGAGAAAGCGGTGGCTGGTGGCAGAGCCTAAGCGATGCCCCGGCTAGCACGTATGATTCATGGTCCCGTAGCTGGCTTCGCGAGCGCGTGGGGTCCGCGGACCGGCCCACGAAACGGCAGGGATCATTTTCGCGAAAAAAGCACGCTCGTTGCGCAGCAACGAACGTGCAAAAAAACGAAACGGCAGCGAAGCGGAAAAAAACGACTTCCGAATACCCCATGACGTCTGAGCGAGCCGCGTAAGCGGCATCTAATTCCCGCGCCACCCTGGGCCTCGCCCCACGGTCTTTTGGATCTCTTTGGGAGGGGGTTTCGGAATCGTTTTTTTCCGCGAAGCGACGATGCTCGGAGCGCGATCAGTCCTCATATTCTATGCGCTCGCGCCTGCGACCCTCGCGCTCCAACGCGCGCGCCAGCGACGAGATTGTCGTGTAGCCGGCGGCAGCGTCGGCGCGGCCCATCTCCTCGATCGCGCTGTCGGCGCCTAACACGCTTGCGATCCACTCGCGCGCGCGTGGGTCGCCATGCCGCGCTTGGGCTGTTGCAGCCTCAACGAGCCGCTCCCACGCACTTGGCGTAACAACATCGAACACGACGGACCAGTAGTTCGGCTCGTCCGGTTCCGCGCGGCGCGGAGATCCTACGGCGTCGCCTGGCCCTGGGGGACACAATTTCACTGTCGGCACTGTCGGCGCAGACTGGGTAAGCATCTTTCGCGCCGCCGTTCGTCTCGGAAAACGTCCCCAGGCCGCCGATCCTTCCGGGAAGGCGTCAGAAGGAGCGGGGCACGGCGGCGTGGGTGACGCATTGAGTGCGAGCTCCGGGTACTCTAGGATAACGGGTTGAACAGACCATATTGTATCTCGCCTATCGGCGACGCGCCCGCCACGCCTTGTGCGTCCGCGAGGACGGCGTCCGATACCGACAGAGTGATCCTGCGGCGACCGGTGCGCGAATCGCGGTCGAATACCACGCCGACGCCGATCGACCGCAGGTGCGGCGCGAGCCGCCTGACGTATCCACCAAAACGCGCAATGTCGCGCGGCCAAGCCCAGTTTTTCAGAAAAAATATCGCGCCGCCCCGCGCGCCGTCTTGCGGCATCTAATGTTCCGCGCTGCCCTAATAAAAAACTGGCAAAACCGTACCTTTACCCGACGAAAGCTTCGAGGCTTGGGGCACGACGGCGCGTTGGGGAGGACGAAGTCTTGGGCGTCTAACGCCGGGCAATCCGCCGAGACGGATTTCCTGGTCGGTACCGGTACGGTTTTGCCAGTTTTTTCATGCGCAGTTTCGGCTGCGCCGAATCCGCGTTTTTCGCGCGCGGCGCGTTCGAATCGCTACACACGTTCAGTCCGAGCATTCGTACCCATGTACGGTTGGTAGCTGGTTTGGGGGGGTATGAAAATGATCCTAGTAGAAGTCAGGCCGTGGACGCGAGTTACGCCAGAATTCTTGCGAGTTCTGCTACAGTCGTTATTTCTTGAATCCGTATTCGGGGTTCTCGACGTCGAAGTCCTTGTCGCCGAACCCGTTGTTGAATTTCAGGTTCAGGTACGTGTACTCTTCCGTCAGCACCGGCTTGCCACCCGGCGCGCTGGGCCACTCGTAGGCCTCGTAGCGCACCGGAACGTCATGCTCCGAGTCGACGTAGATCCGAGCGCGGTGGAACAGGAATTCCTCGCGCGGAACGGGGTGCTCGACCTCGATCAGCGTACAGTCGCGTTTGTCGACTTTGACGCCCGGCTTCACCTTGACTTCGCACTCGCCAAATTTCGCGTCGTGCGTGCCGACCTCGATCAGCCGCTCGGTCAGTCGCCGCAGGCCGAGCTCGGTCATCGGATAGCGGTTACCCGACATCGCCAGGTTGCTCATGGGATCGAGGTACAACGTGCCGACGATCCTATGTCGCAGACCGTTGGGATGGGCCGCGAGTTTGCCTTTGTTCCTGCCCACCACGAAGATCGCCTCTTGTCCCTTGACTTTGGTCGGGCCTAGGAAGTAGACGTAGATGCTGAATGGCTCATGGCGGACCTTGATGAACAGATATTCGTAGTCGCCCAGTTCACCATCGATCCGCTCGCGTTTGACCAGTGTCGCGGAATAATCTTCCAGTTTGCCGATCCGTTCCATACTCGTCTTCGCCCAGCGAACCGCCGGCAGCAACGGATGTTCCCCCTTGGTGCCGGAGAGCAACTCCGGAGGAGGTCCAGCGGGAGTTTCCGGCCTTGGTATCGCCGCGCTCGTCGCGACGTCGGCGGGAGCCGGAAAGAAGGCGGGCACGACGCCCTGGCCGGACGGACCTTGCGGACGGACGCGGCGGCGGTCGGCCGAGGGGGATTGGGAGTTCGATTGGGCGTTCGTCCGGGAAGGCGTTCCGGCCGGCTGGGTCGCGGCGGGCTGCTTGGCGCGGTCCAAGTACCCCTTCTGGCGGCTGGGATTCGCCGTCGATCGACGCCTCGGCTGATTGGCGGCCGGCGGCGCGTCGTCGGAATCGCGGCGGTCGTACACCGAACGGCCCGAAAACTCGGCTTCCTGGCCCCAAACCGCCGCCGATAGCACGATGCCTGTCACCCAGGCCACAGCGGACGCACGACCCGGCAACGGCGGCCAGCAACTCATCGTTCATACTCCTTTATGAAGGGGCCTCGCGTTGCGAGAACCCGGCGGCATTGGTATCTATCGCCACTCCCGTTGGCGGAATTTACAATTGCCAATAAATGGACCTTCGATACCATCCATGGGTCCGTCTGCCCCCCAGACAACAACCGTCAAGATGGACCTAAGTTACCTAAACCTCAAGTGGGCGCGGAGAGCAGTTTGTGGCCGATCCAGAAATTCAACTGTACAGTATCGTTTCGCAACCCTTCAATGAGAATAGCTACGTGGTCAATCGCCCAAGTCGAAGCGACTGCCTGGTGATCGATCCGGGCCTCGAGCCGGGCGAAATCGTGGAATACCTTGACGGCCGGAAGCTGACGCCCGCGGCGATTTTGAACACGCATGGCCACGCCGACCATATCGCCGGAAACGGGGCCTTGAAAGAGCGCTGGCCCGGCTGCCCGTTGGTCATTGGCCGCGGCGACGCGCCCAAGCTGACTGACGCGCGGCTCAATCTCTCGTTCCAATACGGCTTGCCGTTGACCAGCCCGATGGCCGACGTGCTGGTCGACGACGGCGGCCGATACCAGGCCGCCGGGTTCGACCTGGAAGTGTACGAAATACCAGGCCATTCGTGCGGGCACGTCGTTTTCATCTGGCGTGGCGCGGAACGCGTCTACGTTTTCGGGGGCGACGTGCTCTTTGCCGGAAGCGTGGGCCGCACCGACTTTCTCGACGGCAGCTTCACGGAGTTGGCCGAGGGAATCCACGCGAAGCTATTCACGTTACCCGACGACGCGCTGGTGCTATCGGGCCACGGCACGCCGACGACCATCGGTGAGGAAAAGGAATCGAACCCGTTCGTGGGGAGACCAGCCGGCTGGACGGAACGGAGCAAGTGACAAGAGGCGGAAGGCAGTGGGCGGAAGGCGGAAAGCAAGGGGCGGTGCGGACGGTGGGCATCACAAGGCGAGCGGGGGGCGTTAGCCCCCTGTTTGACCTGGCCTTGTCTCTGGCGTCTGAGCGAGACCGGCACGGATGGGAAACCCACGCCCGTGCAGAACAAACTGCATTGGGTGTCGTCTTTCGCTCCGCGAAAGGCGACGATACGCGAGTTTTCGGATAGCCTCTGACTGAAACCGAGACAATCCGTCATTCCGGCGGCAAACAGGTCGGGTCAGCATCGCTTGGCTGAGCCCGATTTTCCCCAGCGGCCGTTCGCGCCCACTGGGTCGGTAACAATGGTCGCTTCCGCCCGATGAACCTCATTTCTGGACGATAGGCCTGCGCGCACGGCCCGATCGCCGGCGGGCTTGCCGCCGCCGGCGTTTCCGCTAGGCTGGGGCTGACGGGCCTTCGTCCGCACCCCCTGCGCGCCTCACGCCGCAACCCGGTCGCCGGCCGAGCGGAAAGACCGAAGCCGAAATGTCCAATGTCCGCAGCCCGATCCCGCGCGGAGCATGGGAACGAGTAAGCCGCCCCCCCATAAGTGTGCGGACGCTGCCGACGCGCCCAGTCAGCCTGCCCACGGCCCAGTAGTGACGCCATAAGCCTATTAGAGCGAATCACTTGCGCCGTTCAAGCCACTTACCCCCCATTAGCATGCGGACGCTGCCATAGGACGGAGCCAATGGTCGTTGGCCTGTAGCCGCTCCACAAGTCAAATAGCCGAAACGACTTGCGCAACACGCATTCAAACCCCCCATTAGCATGCGGACGCTCCGGACGCTGAAATACACTCCTTCTATTAGCACCCCCGCTTCGGCCGCTTCGGCCGGCCTTGCTTGCGCCGCGGGTTGGTGTGACGGCAACCAGTACCAGGAGTGACTCCCAACTCGCCGCCGTCGGCCGCGAGAAGGCAGGTTGATAACCTGCCCCACGCGTCACGCCAGCAGTTTCGGGACGACGTTGCCACTGACGTCGGTGAGGTGAAAATCCCGGCCCTGGAAGCGATAGGTCAATCGTTGGTGGTCGATCCCCAGCAGGTGCAGGATGGTGGCTTGGAAATCGTGTACATGCACGCCGTCCTCAACCAGATTGTAGCCGAAATCGTCGGTCTTCCCAAGCGTGATGCCCCCCTTGACGCCGCCCCCGGCCATCCAGATCGAATAGCAGCGTGGATGGTGGTCGCGGCCGTAGCTGTCCTTCTTCAGGGGCCCCTGGTTGAACGTCGTGCGGCCGAACTCGCCTCCCCAGATCACCAGGGTCTCGTCGAGCATGCCACGTTCCTGGAGATCCCGCACCAAGGCCGCCGACGCCTGATCGGTTTGAGGACATTGCTGGCGCATGCGATTGGGTAAATCGAGGTGGTGGTCCCAGTCGCGATGGTAAAGCTGAATAAAACGGACGCCGCGCTCGGCCAGCCGACGCGCCAACAGGCAATTATTGGCAAACGACGCCTGCCCCGGTTGCGCGCCGTAGCGTTCCAACGTCTCTTGGGACTCGCTGGAAATGTCCATCAACTCGGGGACGCTCATCTGCATGCGATAAGCCAACTCGAACGAGTTGATCCGGGCTTGAATCTCCGGGTCGGCCAGGGAATCGTACTTGAGCCGATTGAGTTCGTTGACGCCGTCGATCAGCGCCTTGCGGGTTTGGCCGTCGATTCCGGGCGGGTTCGAGAGATACAAAACCGCCTCTCCCTGCGAGCGGAATTGCACTCCCTGGTACTTGCCCGGCAGAAAGCCGTTGCTCCAGTAGCGCGAGACGACCGGCTGCCCGCCGGCGCCCGACAGCAGCACGATGAAGTCGGGCAGGTTCTTGTTTTCGCTCCCCAGGCCGTACGACAGCCACGAACCGAGCGTCGGCCGCCCGACCACGCCGCTACCCGTCTGGATGAAGTTCACCGCCGGGTCGTGGTTGATCGGCTCGGTATGCATCGAGCGGATGATGGCGATCCGATCGGCGATCTTGCCGATGTGAGGCAACAACTCGCTCAGTTCCTGGCCCGACTGACCGTGCTTGACGAACTTGAACTGCGAGGCCGCGACCAGAAACTGCCCTTGGTTGCGGGTCATGAGCGTCACGCGTTGCATGCCGCGGACACTGGCGGGCATTTCCTGGCCGTGCAGTTCGGCGAGCTTGGGCTTGGGATCGTACAGGTCGATGTGCGACGGTCCACCCGACATGAAGAGATAAATCACGCGCTTCGCCTTCGGGGCGAAATGCGGAATCGCACCACCGGCGTCCGGCGCGGCGAACAAGGTCGGGCTCAAGAGCGAGGCCAACGCCGTACTGCCCAACGAGGCCGAAGTCCGCGTGAAGAAACTCCGGCGCGTGAGCGCGCGATTCAATTCGGCGAGGTCGTTGAACATGGGTCGGTTACTCGCGGGTGATGGTTTCATCCAGATTCAACAAGACATTTCCCACGGCGGTCCAAGCGGCGAGTTGGGCGACGGACAGGTTTTCAAGCCGGGGGGCGGCGCCATTGCCCACCAGGGCCGCCGCCGCGGCCGCGTCGGCCTGGTACTTGGCGAGGTGCTCGGCGAAGATCCGCTCCAAGACCTGCAGTTCCTTTTCGCGCGGCGGACGGGCAACGCAGAGCCGGAACGCGAAGCTCAGTTTTCGCGCCGTGCTTTCACCGCCTTGCAGCATGATCCGCTGGCCGAGAACGCGCGCCGCCTCGACGTACACAGGGTCGTTCAAGGTCACCAGCGCTTGCAGCGGCGTGTTCGTACGGGGCCGGTCCACCGTGCAAAACTCACGGGTCGGCGCGTCGAACACCTGAAACGACGGATAAAACGTCGTCCGCCGCCAGAACGTGTAGAGCCCGCGCCGGTAAAGATCGGGGCCGCTGCTCTGCAACCATTTCCAACGCCCCTTGTCGGCGTAATAATCGGCCGGCTGGTAGGGATAGACGCTCCTGCCTCCCAACTCCCGGTTCAACAGTCCGCTGACGGCCAGCGCGTTGTCGCGGATCGATTCGGCCGCCAAGCGGAACCGCGCCCCACGCGCGAGGAGCCGATTGTACGGATCGGGTTGTTCGTGTCGATCAGCCAGTAAGCCAAGCCCAAACGGTTGGCGGGCTTGCCGGCGGGAAGCGGCGGCAGAATCGCCGGAACGTTGGGCGCCACCTCTTCGCCCGGCGTCTGGTAGTTGCCTCGCATCAGTACGAACGCGGGCCGCCGCGGCGCCATTTCGGACATCACCATCGTGGTGGGAATGGCGCTGACGAGCTTCGCCTCTTGCGCTTTGAGATCGTCGTATTGCTTGTTGAGGGGGTCGAACGTGTCGCGGGCTTTGGAATAGACGTGGCGCACGAAGTGGTTGCGCACCTCGGCCTGCTGCGCGTCGGTGCGCTTGTCTCGCGCGACTTGCAGAATGTCCTGAATCGGTTTGGGAAGCTTCGAGGGAGGGTTGGGAGGGCCGAGCTCGAATGCCTCCCACGCGGCGAGCGACTCGTGCGGCAGCGCCGCCTGGGCAGTCTGTGTCACCAGGCCGGCTTTGTCCCATAGAACCTTGCCATCGACCTGGGTGAAGGCGATGCCGTTTACGACGGCCCCCGGCGCCAGGCCGACCGCCCGCGCCGCGACTTCCAGCCGCACCCAGCCCCCAACCGTCGGCAACGGTCCCAGCGGCAGACGGCCGGCGGTTCCCTCGGCGCCCCAGGTGACGAGATTCTCGCCCCAATAGGCGCGGTGCTCCCACGAGCCGTCGTTGAATTGCAACATCACCGTTTTGGGCGGATTCCGCGGATCGAGCCACACGTAGGCGAACAGCTTGTCCGCGTCGCCGACTCGCAAGCCGTGGGCGGCGCCGGTGAAATAATGCTGACTCAGTCCCTTGGCTTCGCGGGCGTGCGAAAGTCCGCCGCTGAACACCGCTTGGGCGGGCGCTTCGCCCCATTGCCACGATTTTTCCGACTCGTTGCCCTGCGGCGCGGCCCCGCTCGGCAAGGCGTCGTCGACCCAGACGTATTCCCGCGGCTCGGCCAGAGCGGCGCCTGGCTCGGCGGGAGAAGCGTCTTCCCATTTCACCCGCGCGAGCTCGCGCTGAATTCGCTCGTCCAACTCGGCCAGTCGCGCCTTGACTCGCTCTTGGGCTTCCGCCTGCTCGGGGCTGGCGAAGGCGAGCAGCGGAGGAAGCGGCACGTCGTGCCCTTGCGCGCCCTTCTCGCCCTCGACGCTGTTGAAGAATGCGAACAGCGAATAGAAGTCTTTCTGCGAGAAGGGATCGTACTTGTGATCGTGACATTCGGCGCACGCCATCGTCGTTCCCAGGAACAGGGTGGCCGTCGTGTTCGTGCGATCGACCGCGTACTTGACCATGTACTCGTCCGGGTCGGCGCCGCCTTCCTCGTTGTAGGTCACGTTGCGGCTGAACCCGGTCGCGGTTCGCTGCTCCGGGGTCGCGCCGGGAAGCAGGTCGCCGGCGATCTGCTCGATCGTGAACTGGTCGAAGGGCATGTTCCGGTTGAATGCCTGGATGACCCAGTCGCGATATTTCCAGATCGATCGATCGCTGTCGTTCTCGTACCCGTTCGTGTCGCCGTAGCGCGAAAGGTCGAGCCAGTCCTGGGCCATCCGTTCGCCGAAGTGCGGAGACGCCAACAGCCGATCCACCAGCTTCTCATAGGCATCGGGCCCGCCGTCATCGACGAACTGGTCCACTTCCGCGAGCGTCGGCGGCAAACCGGTCAGATCGAGCGAAAGGCGGCGAATGAGCGTCACACGGTCGGCCTCGGGCGCAGGTTTCAAACCCGAGCGCTCCAGACGATGAAGGATGAAATGATCGATCTTCGTCCGCGGCCAGTTCCGATCATGCACTTGGGGAAGTTCGGGACGTTGCGGTTTGACATACGACCAGTGCAGTTTGTAATCGGCTCCTTCCGCAACCCACTGCCGCAACAGTTCGATTTCCCGTGGTGAAAGCTTCTTGTTGGATTCGGGGGGCGGCATCAACGCCTCGGCGGTCGTCGCGCTGATCCGGGCCACCAGCTCGCTGTCGGCCGGTTTGCCGGGAACGATGGCCACCGCGCCCGACGTGGCGGGCCGCAAGGCCTCGTCGCGGAGATCCAGCCGCAGCCCCGCTTGCCGCTCCTTCTCGTCGGGACCATGGCACTTGAAACAGTGGTTCGAGAGGATCGGCCGAATGTGGCGGCTGTAATCGAGCGCCGGCGCCGACTCTCCCTGGCTTGGCGGCGCCGCGGCTTCAGGCGCGTCGGCCGCCATCGCGAGTGCCGGCCACGATCCGCAAACGCAGCCAGCCCAAACAAGGCGCCACAATGTTTCGACGGATCGAACGCCGAAGGTGAATCGGAGGAGGACGAGCCACATGGGGAATGGGGCTTTCAAGCTTGAGGAAGGCAAGGTATGGTGGCTGGGGCAGAGCCTACGCGATGCCCCGGTCGCTATCGAGCCGGGGCATCGCTTACGCTCTGCCACCAGCCACCACTTTCTCGTGACAAAATGCCTCATTTTCGGCCGCGTCAAGATAGAATAACCCAAGTTGCCGACGGGTCGCAAGGGTGCTGGCCGACAGGGAGACGGCCAACATTGTAATTCGCGTCGCGGTGGTGAATAATGGAAGCCGCCGGCCCGGATTATTCATGGTCGAACACTAACCCGCAGCGCAAGCAAGGCCCAGTGTTGGACTTACCTTGCTTGCGCCGCGGGTTATTCCCGCCATTTTTTAACGAGGTTCACTCGCATGCCGCTGTTCAAAGTCACGCCGCCGCGGAACAAAACCCTCGCAATCGCCTTGCTGCTGGCCCTCTCGGTGGCGCGCGGCGCCGCCGCCCAGGGGCTGGAGCACGTCAAGGCAAACTATACGAAGTACGAATTCCGCATTCCGATGCGCGACGGCAAGAAGCTTTTCACCGCGGTCTACGTTCCCAAGGACGAATTGCAAAGCTACCCCATCCTCATGACGCGCACGCCCTACAGCGTCGGACCGTACGGCGCCGACCAGTACAAAAACGACCTCGGACCTTCGCCGGCGCTGGGCAAGGAAGGCTACATCTTCGCCTACCAGGACGTGCGCGGCCGCTGGATGTCCGAAGGCGATTTCGTCAACATGCGGCCGCAACTCGCCGACAAACGGGGCCCGGCCGATATCGACGAGAGCACCGATACCTGGGACACGATCGAATGGCTCGCGAAACACGTCAAGCACCACAATGGCAAGGTCGGCATGTGGGGCATTTCCTATCCCGGCTTTTACACGGCCGCCGGCATGATCGACGCGCATCCGGCCCTCGTGGCCGCCTCGCCCCAGGCGCCGGTGACCGATTGGTTCGTCGGGGACGACTGGCACCACAACGGCGCGCTGTTCCTGACGCACATGTTCAACTTCTTCTCGACCTTCGGTCAGCCGCGGCCCGAGCCGACCAATAAATTCCGCCCGACGTTCGACCACGGGACGCCCGACGGCTACGACTTCTTTCTGCGGATGGGTCCGCTGGCCAACGCCAACGCGAGCTACTTCAAAGATCAGGTGGCGTTCTGGAGCGAGGCCATGCGACATGGTGTCTATGACGACTTCTGGAAAGCGCGCAACTTGCGAGCGCACCTGACGCGGATCCGTCCCGCCGTGATGACCGTCGGTGGTTGGTTCGACGCCGAAAACCTGTTCGGCGCCTTGGAGACTTACCAACACGTCGAGGCAAGCAGTCCGGAGGCGGTGAATACGTTGGTGATGGGGCCTTGGAGGCATGGCGGCTGGGCCGGCGGCGACGGCGAGGCGTTGGGCGACGTCAATTTCAACTCGAAGACGTCGGTTTTCTACCGCGAACAGATCGAGTTGCCGTTTTTCGAGTTTCACTTGAAGGGTAAGGGCGAGGCGAAACAGCCGGAAGCTTGGATGTTCGAGACGGGCACGAACCAGTGGCGGCGGCACGACCGTTGGCCGCCCGCCACGGCCGCCGCCCGGTCGCTCTATCTCCGTTCCGGAGGCGAACTCTCGTTCGATCCGCCCCAGGATTCCGGCATGGAGCACGACGAGTACGTCAGCGATCCCGACCGCCCCGTACCTTATCTTGGCGACATTGGGGTCGGCATGGCGGCGGAGTACATGATCGCCGACCAGCGCTTCGCCGCGCGGCGGCCCGACGTGCTGGTCTACCAGACCCCGGCGTTGGACGAGGACGTCACATTGGCCGGCGCGCTGACGGCCGAATTGCACGTTTCGACCACCGGCACCGACGGCGACTGGATCGTCAAGCTGATCGACGTCTACCCGAGTGATTACCCCGACCCCAACCCCAATCCGACGAAGGTCCGCATGGGCGGCTACCAGCAACTCGTGCGGGGCGACGTGATGCGGGGCAAGTTCCGCGACAGCCTCGAACAGCCCGAACCGTTCAAGCCCGGCGAACCGACGCGCGTCCAATTCGCCGTGCCGGACGTCTACCATACCTTCCGTCCGGGCCACCGGATCATGGTGCAAGTGCAGAGCACCTGGTTCCCACTGGTCGATCGCAACCCGCAGTCGTTTTGCGACATCCACCAGGCCAAGCCCTCCGACTTCCAGCGGGCAACCCAGCGGATCTACCGCTCGCGCGAGCTGCCGTCTCGGTTGACGGTGCTCGTGCTGCCATAACCGTATCCCGCCGGGTTGGACGAAGGTCATTCGATGGGTTACACTGTTTGTCAGGAGGACGACCACCATGGCCAAGCCACTTCGCGCCGGCGCCGCCACCAGCAACATCACGCCTTCGCTGGGTTGCTCGCTCAACGGCGGCATGAACGACCGCAATGCCACGCGGGTTCACGACGAGTTGCACGCCCGCTGCCTAGTTCTGGACGACGGCGACACGCTGCTCGGATTGGTCGTGTGCGACAACTGCGCCATTCCCACCGACGTGATCGACGCGGCGAAGCACGCGGTTCACGCGCACGCTCGCATGCTGCCGGACCACATGCTGGTTTCCGCGACGCACACCCACAGCGCGCCGACGGCCGTCAGTTCGTTCCAGAGCGATCCCGACCCGGAGTACCTCGCGTTCCTTGCGCTGCGGATTGCCGACGGCCTGCGGCGGGCGTTGGCCAACCTGGCCCCGGCGCGGATCGGCTGGGGCGTGGGCCGCGAAGCGACGCAAGTATTCAACCGCCGTTGGAAGCTCAAGCCGGGCAAGGTGCCCCCCAACCCGTTCGGCGCCGTCGACCAGGTGCAAATGAACCCGTCGGTCGGCAGCCCCGACCTGGTCGAGCCGGCCGGGCCGATCGACCCGGAGCTTTCGCTCCTGGCCGTGCAAGGGGCCGACGGACGGCCGCTGGCCGTATTGGCGAATTACTCGCTGCACTACGTGGGGGGCACGGAACCAACCGACGTCTCGGCCGACTATTTCGCGATGTTCGCCGATCGCTTGCAGCAAATCCTCGGCGCCGACCGGCTCGATCCGCCGTTCGTGGGCATCATGTCCAACGGCACCAGCGGCAACATCAACAATATCGACTTCCTCCACACCCGGCTTGGCCGGCAACCCTACGAGCAGATGCGGCATGTGGCCCACGCCCTCGCCGGCGAGGCGCTGCGAGTTTACCAGGCGATGGAATTCCGCGACGCGGTCGAGTTGGGCATCCGCGAGTCGCGGCTTACGCTGCGCCGCCGGCTTCCTGAAGCCGGTGAAGTCGAACGGGCCAGATTCATCCTCTCGCAGGGCCAAGGCGGCGAACTCAATACGCTGCCCGAGGTTTACGCCCGCGAGACCGTGCTCATGGCCCCATGGCCGCCGACGATCGAGACGGTCGTCCAAGCCATACGGGTGGGCGACCTGGGCATCGCGGCGTTGCCCTGCGAAGTGTTCGTCGAAACGGGCCTGGCGATCAAGGAGGCCAGTCCGCTGACGCCCACCTTGACGATCTCGCTGGCCAACGGCTACGCCGGCTACCTCCCCACGCCCGAACACCACCAGTTGGGCGGCTATGAGACCTGGCGTGCGCGATCGAGTTTCCTCGAAGTCGAGGCCGAACCGCAACTCCGCCAAAGAGCGCTGGAGTTACTCCGCCAGCTTGTGTAGAGTCCGTGTCGGTCCAGGGTGAACTCGACGACCGGGCGATGCAAAATGCGAAATGCGGAATCAAACTCCTTCACATGCCAGGCAAGCTGGCAGGGGTCGGTCCTACTTCGAGCGTGGCGAATGACGGAACAAAACCTGCATAACGCCGGCCCACCAACATCCGGCTTTTTGCGCAAGCCAGCCGGATCCACCGGTTTTGCATTTCTCATGTTGCATTTTACATGGTTCACCGCCGTTGCCTTGCAGCTTGCGTCAGCGGCGCCGGCCGATGAGCGCGACGCGGCGGCGGTGGAAAGTCCGCTCTCGGCGGACGAGTCGTTGCGGCATTTCCAGCTTGCCGAGGGATTACGGTTGGAATTGGCCGCCGCCGAGCCGGAGGTGGTCGATCCGGTGGCGATCCGCTTCGACGAGCTCGGGCGGATGTGGGTCGTCGAGATGCGCGATTATCCCAACGCTCCCGCCCCCGGAAAGCCACCGCTTTCGCAAGTCAAACTGCTCGAAGACCGCGACGGCGACGGCCGCTACGAGACCGCGCGCGTCTTCGCCGACCAACTCTTGTTTGCCACCGGCCTCCAGCCTTGGCGGGGCGGGGTGATCGTCACCTACTCGGGGCGGATCGAGTGGCTCCGCGACGACGACGGCGACGGCCGCGCCGACCGGCGCGAGACCTGGTTCACCGGTTTCGCCGAGGAGAATTCGCAGCTTCGCGCGAACCACCCGCGGTTCGCGCTCGATCATTTCGTTTACGTCGCCAATGGCCTGCGGGGCGGCACGATACAGAATGTCCGGCACGCCGCCGCCGAACCGATTGCGATCGGCGGCCGCGATTTCCGCTTCGACCCGCGCGCGCTCACCGCTCAGGCCGTGTCGGGGCACGGACAGTTCGGCCTTACGTTCGACGACTTCGGCAACCGCTTCACATGCGGTAATCGCAACCCGCTGATCCATGTCGTGCTCGCGGACGACGACCTGGCCCGCAATCCCTACCTGGCCGTGCCGGCTGTGGTCCAGGACGTGGCGGCCTCGGGCGACGCCTCGCGCGTCTTTCCGATCAGCCAGACCTGGACCACGTCGAACCTGCACGTCGGACAGTTCACCGCCGCCTGTGGCGTGGAGATTTACCGCGGCGACGCCCTGCCCGACGCGTTCCAGGGGAACGCCTTCACCTGCGAGCCGACCGGCAACCTGGTGCATCGCGAGCTGATCGAGCCGGCGGGGGCGACGTTCGTCTCCCATCCGGCCGAGGAAGGCGTCGAGTTCCTGGCCTCGCCCGACCGTTGGTTTCGTCCCGTCAATTTGGAAACAGGGCCGGACGGCGCCCTGTACGTGGTCGACATGTACCGCGCGGTGATCGAGCACCCCGACTGGGTTCCCGACGAATTGAAGCACCGGCCCGACGAACGGTATGGCGACGACCGCGGGCGGATTTATCGCATCGTGCCGGCCGACTGGCGCCGGCCGGCGTCGCCGAGATTGGCGGACACCGCCACCAGCGATCTGGTCGCCGAGTTGGCGCACGCCAACTCCTGGCGCAGGGAGACCGCGGCGCGGATGCTTTACGAGCGGCAAGACCGCGCGGCCGTTGCGCCATTGGAGGCGCTGGCTGGCGAGGCGGCCGACCCGCGCGCGCGCATTCATGCGCTGTGGGCCTTGCACGGGCTCGACGCGCCGGGCGGCGCGGCCTCTGGCGACGCCTCGAACGAGCGCGAACCGCGGGGGCGAGCGGGGGGCGTAAGCCCCCTGTTGGCAAGTCCCCTATTCATGGCGGCCGTTGAGCGCGCTCTTGACGATCACCATCCGCGCGTGCGCGAGCAGGCGGTGCGGCTCGCGGCGCCGCGCTTGGCCCGCTCGGAGGCGTTGCGCCGCCGCGTGATCGAGCTGGCCGACGACGCCGACGCGCGGGTGCGGTTTCAGGTGGCGCTGGCGTTAGGCCAAGCAGCGGGCGACGACGCGGTCGCGCCCTTGGCGCGGATCGCTCTCACCGGCGCCAACGACGTTTGGACCCGTCGCGCCGTGGCGACGGCCGTGCCCGATCGGGCGGGCCGCCTGTTGGAAATCGTCACCTCCGCCGAGGTATCGAATGAGCCGACTCAAGGCTCGTCGTCCGATGGTCGCCTGGCGCTTGCCGGCGAGTTGGCGCGGCTCGTCGGAGCGCGCCACGAACCATCGGAAACGGCCGCGGCGATCGATCGGCTGGCCGCGGGCCGCGACCGGGGGTCTGCCGGGCCTGCCCGCCACCTCGAGATTGCCATTCTGCTCGGGCTGGCCCAAGGAGCGCAAAGCCGCGGCGCGTCGTTAGGGGCCGTGCTCGCCGACGCGCCGGCGAGTGCGGCGACGGCAAAAAAACTTTTCAACTCGGCCGCGTCTTGGACCGCTGACGCGGCCGCCGATCCCGCGATCCGGATTGAGGCCTGCGCCGTCTTGCAATATGCCGACGACGACGTTGCCGTGCCCGCGCTGCTCGATTTGCTGAAACGCGACGAGTCGCCGGAATTACGCGTCGTGGCGGTCGGGGCATTGGCCGCCCACCGCGGCGAGCGGATCGGCGGCGCGCTCTTGGACATCCTGCCGCATCAGACTCCGGCCCTGCGCGGCGCGGTGCTCGATGCGCTGTTGGCCACGCCCGATCGTGTCAAACTGCTGCTCGACGCCATCGCCGCGGGAACGATCAAAGCCACCGAACTCGATCCTTCGCGGGCCGGCCGATTGGTCCGGCATGCCGACGCTGCCATCGGCGCGCGCGCGGCCGCGTTGCTGGCCGCCGCGTTGCCGGCCGACCGCGCCAAGGTGCTGCTCGAATACCGGCCGGCCCTCGACCTGCCATCCGACGCCGTCCGTGGCCGGGAGGTGTTCAAGAAAAACTGTGCCGGTTGTCATCGAGTGGGCGGCCTGGGCGTGGATGTCGCACCCAGCATTTCCGACTCTCGGACCAAGACGCGCGAGCAACTGCTGGTCGACATCTTGCAGCCGAGCAAGGCGATCGACGCCGCCTTCGTCAGTTTCACCGTGGTCACCGCCGACGGCCGCGCCGAAGTGGGCCTGATCGCGGCCGAAACGGCGTCGTCAATCAGCCTGAAGCAGGCCGAGGGAAAGACGATCACGCTGTTGCGCAGCGAAATCGAGGAACTGCGTTCCAACGGCGTCTCGCTGATGCCGGATGGTTTGGAGCGGAGTATTTCGCGGCGGCAAATGGCCGACTTGATTTCGTTCATCAAGAACTGGCGCTACGTGGAGGCGAACCTGCCCGCGCGCGCAGGTCGCTAACGCTCATCACCTCGGTGCCTCGTTCCCACGCTCCGCGTGGGAACGGCCCTTCGGCCGCTCCGCGGCCACGTTGGGCGGATGGTGCGGTAGATACTGCGCGCGGACATTCCGCCGCGTAGCGGCGAGGTTGTCGAGCCTGGGGCGACAGCCCCAGGAACGCGCCATGAAAAACGGTGGTCCGCCCCGTAGGGGCGCGGTGGTCGATCCATCACCGCGTCGACGTCCCGACGAGACGCTCATGTGGACGACGGTCGGGGGCGCCCTGCCGGGCTCCGAAAAAACTGGCAAAACCGTACCTTTACCCGATGAAACCGGTCCCGGACGGTGACATGCTGCAATTCCTGATGGAGTCGCGCAGCCTGACGCAACAAGAACTGGCGGCGGCGACGGGGATCGTCAATACGACCCTTTCGGCCGTGGTGCATGGGAAGCGGCGTTTGACCCGCGAGCACGTCGGGCGCTTGGCGGAATTCTTCGGGTTGACCCCAGGGGCGTTTGAATTCGGCAACGCCCAGGACACGAAGTAGAACGAAGCAACGGGTAGGCGCCTGATCCGCGCCGAACGGACCACGCGCCGCGACGATCGCCCCTCCGGTGTCGTTGCGGCCGTGGCCGGCCCGCCAACCGGAGGAAGTCATGTCAAAGAAAGCCAACGTCCACAAAAAAAAGAAGGTCGAGGCACGCAAGCCGTGCGACATCGACCCCACCAGCGAGCGAGAAACCGGCACGGTCCTGGTCAAGACGTTCCCACCACCGGGTGGCTCTGGCGTTACGTGATCCCCAACTGGGCGGCGACAGCTTCGACCTTCTGTGCCGCATCGTTGTGGGACATGCGACGAGTCTCCCGCAAAAACTGCATTGCCTTCGCCCGTTCGCCCGTTCTCACCAGCCCGTACAACTGCATTTCCCACTGCGAATCGACCCCTGGAGCCGCGGCAGCCAGCCATTCCACACGTACTTTTCCGTCAGGGATGCCGCAAGTAAGAATCCGTCGTTGGTCGTGTGGGTAATGTTGCTTTTTGAAATCAACGAGTTCGTCAATCATGGCCTCCACGTCGTTCGACTTGAACTCGCTCCACATTTCGGGCTTCTCGGCTTCGATCATTTCCCAAGCCGGGCGGTAGCCCTTTCGACCATGACCGAGGCCAGCCGTTTCATTCCATGCGATGTTGGCGAACATCAATGCGACATGGGCAGCTTCCGACGAGGGAACGCCGCCAGGACTTCGAAGCAAACGCTCCGACATCTCCTTCATGATCTCCGACAACTTGCGGGGCTCCCCATCGGGACCGCCTTTCTTCCGTGCCATCGTCATCCTCCTTTCTAACGATTGTCGAGGATTTCGGGAATCATTGGTCGCTGTCGTTCCAGCCCATCCCGATCCCCTCGTCCTTGAACCACTCCTCCAATCCTTGCTCCAGAGCCGCCATCGCCTCGGTCAGCGTTTCGGCCTTGTCGTCCTCAAAAACCAACCCGCTGTCGTCGAACGCCCCGACTACGAAGCCAAGTCCATCCTGATCGCCAATTTCGATATGACCGTAGCCCTGGACCCACTTGGCGACGGCCGGGAATGCCTTCTCGACGGCGGCTTGCTGTTCGGAGGGTTGACGCAGTTGGCCGACATTATATCGGGCGGCGGGCCGGTTGGGAGTACCAGGAGGGAAGTCGTCTTGATTCAGGCTGGAGGCGACGGATAATCAGGCCAAGGAGATCGCCATGAAACTTCAAGGAGTCCTCGTCGCCGCCGTTCTGCTCGTCGTCGTTGGCAGGATGGCGGGCCAAGAACAGCCCGCCGAGACCGAACCGAAGCCCGCCCAAGACGAAAAGCTGCGGCAAGAATTGCTCAGCCGGGTGGAGAAAGACCAGGCCGCCCGCAAAGCGATGATGGAATTGATGCGGCGATCGAAGGAGATCGATCCAAATCACCCCGACATCAAGAAGCTGCTGGAGATTGACCGCCAGAACACGGCCTGGCTCAAGGAGATCGTCGAAGAGCATGGCTGGCCGGGCAAGACCCTGGTCGGCGAAGATGGTGCCCATTCGGCCTGGCTCCTGGTTCAACACGCCGACCACGACGTTGTTTTCCAGAAGAAATCCCTGGACCTGTTGAGGGCGGCGGTCGAGGAGGAGGAAGCCTCGCCCCAGGATTTTGCCTATCTGACCGACCGAGTGCGGGTTGCTGAGAAGAAAAAACAACTTTATGGCACCCAATTCGTGCAGGAAGGCGGCAAGCTGGTCCCCCAGCCCATCGAGGACGAGGAGCACGTCGATGACCGCCGCAAGGAGATCGGTTTGGAGCCGCTGGCGGAATACTTGAAGTTTGCTGAAGAGTATTACATGCCGCAGGAGGATGAAAAAGGGGAGTGAACGCCATCACTTTTGGTAATGCACCGCCAGCCAGATCGTCGGCTCGTCGGGCGTCGTCCAATCGACCCGGTGCCTCTTGTGGGCCGGAATGTTCACGAAGTCGCCGGGCTTCATCTCGACCTCATTGTCCTCGAACCGCATCCTCGCCGACCCCTTCAGCACGACGACCCACTCGTGCTGATCTTGGTCGTACCAAAAGCCTTCCGGCGCAGGCAGCGGCTTATGGCCCCCGTTGCTTTCCGGCCAGATGGAATCGACCATCATTGTCTCCCTTCAACTGCGAGATGGGATCGAACTTGTGATCGTGACAGCGTGCGCAGTGAACGGTGAGACTCTGGAAAGTACCCATCACGGTGCTGACCAGACGGCCCAAGCCTCCACCGCCACCGCCACCATACCGCTTCGCCACCCGAAGATCCGGAATAGGCGCCGACGAGATGTTCAGCGTGAGCGAACCGTCGGAGATCTTCAGGTCAAAATCCAAAATGAGCTTGTGCAAATTGGGGAACAGTTTTTCGCGCCGGTCCCCAACCAAGTCCACGATTTCGACGACCACACCGACGGCCTCGGCACTTCCGTCCTTTGGCACAAAAGCGTCGATAAGGTCTTTCTCGGCGGCCGGTTGAATGTCTGGCGGCAACTGTGACTTGTTCCAGCCAGCGATGCACAGCCCGATGATCGCCTTGGCCTGCGCGTCGGTCGTCCCGCGTCGCTTGAGAAGTGGATCCGCAAGCTTTAGGATGACGGCCGACATCCTCGGATCGCCTTCGGGCGTTTCGATCTCTCGTTCCACACCCATCGCGGACAAGCGTTTCCACCGTTCATCATCCATCACGGGCATGGGGCACTCCTTTCTTTCTGTTGGAACTCGCCACTACGCTGATGCGATGGCCTAGCCCAATCTGGCCAGCGCCGCCAGCGCCGCCTTGACCTTCTCGACGCTCCCGACTTGGGCGACCAGCTTCTTGGCGGCCACCAGGTCGTCGATCGAGAGCGAGGCCGTCGTGGAGCGAGCCGCTGGTGCTGAAGTGCCGGCGGCTGCCTTGCGGCGCCGGCGCCGCCGCATGCCCATTGCGGTTAGCACCTTGCCGATCACCGTGGATGAGGTGTGGATGCCTTGCCCGGCTAGCACGTCACGCACATCCCGCGGTCGAACTGGCTGGGGAAGCGATTTGGCAACGTCGCGGATGGCATCGGCCTTGGTGCCGTTGCCGGACGAGGCGCCTGGCTTGGCGATCCGCGGTTTGCGGCCGGGCTTGTTCGTCGGCACCTCCCATCGTTCGCTATACTTGATCTTGCCGCAGGAGCGCAAGCAACCCATCGCATGGCTATGCTAAGGCGTTGGTTCGCTGCGGGTGACCTTTGGGGTGTTGTGTCGCTCGACGCCGCGGTCGTCGTTCCGTGCTCAACAATGGGCGGCGGAACATTCCGGCGCTTGCCCTGTGACCGCAGCCAGCGGCGAAAGTCGGCCGCCAAGTCGCGCCCCGTCGTGTAGCGGTCGGTCACGCGCTTCGCCAGGCAGCGCAGAGTGATCCGTTCGAGCTCCGCCGGGATCGAATCGTCGATCTGCCGGGGCGGCTTCGGCTCGCGCTGCTCGATCTCGTCCAGGCAAGCCTTTACGTCGCCGCGCCAAAACGGCTGCCGGCCGGTAAGCAGTTGGTAGGCGATGACGCCCAGGCTCCAGATATCGGCGCGGCCGTCGAGACGGTGCGTCTCGCCGCGGACTTGCTCAGGGGCCATGTAGGCGGGCGTGCCGGCGACTTTTCCGGCCAACTGCCGTTGAGATTCCTCCGATACCGCCAGACCAAAATCGAGGAGTTTTGGTGATGGGTGAGTCGTGAGGGGTGAGGGGTGAGAGGTGAAGCCGTCGGCTTCCGTACCACTCACCACTCCTACCACTCGACCACTCACCACTCGACCACTCACCACTCGACCACTCACCACTCGACCACTCACCCCTCCACCCCTCACCACTCCACCAGCTTCCAGCATGATATTGCCGGGCTTGAGGTCGCGATGCACAAAGCCCTTCTGGTGTGCGTAATGCAGGGCGTCGGCTACGAGAGCCAACAGCCGCGCGACGGCCATGTGCGAAAGCCGCTCGGTCGCGAGTACCTCCTCAAGCGTGCGGCCGGCGACGTACTCCATCACGATGTGGCAATCCAATCCGTCGCGGCCCACGTCGTAGACGGCAACGATGGCCGGGTGCTTGAGGCCGGCCGCGTGCCGCGCTTCGTCGAGGAACTTGTCGGCGTCGGCCGCCGTGGCGAAACGGCCGGCGCGGGGCACTTTGATGGCCACCGGGCGGTTCAACTCGGGATCGTCGGCCAGGTAGACCGTGCCGAACGTGCCCTGGCCCAGCACGCGGCGGATAGCGTAGCGCCCAATTCTGTCGGGCATGGGCCGCTCGGTTATCGGGTGGTCGTCCTGGGTGTGGCTGGGGAGGTCGGCGGGCTCACGCAATAACTCGAACAGCGCTTCGAGCTTGTGATGGGCGGCCACGGCCTTGACCAGTTCGGGGTCCGAGGCGAGCGGCCCGTCAAAGTGCCCCGCCTCGATCGCCTGGTACAGCGTCTCGTCGCCGTCGTCTACGGCGGGCTGGCCGCGGGGCGTGTCGGCGGCGGCCGGGTCGCGCAGGGCCGGATCGCGCAGGGCCGGATCGCGCAGGGCTGGGTCGCGTGGGGCCGGATCGCGCAGGGCCGGATCGCGCAGGGCCGGATCGCGCAGGGCCGGATCGCGCAGGGCCGGATCGCGCAGGGCTGGGTCGCGTGGGGAGGACATCAGTTCTTTCGCACGGGGCAGTTCTTTCGCACGGTACAGTGAACGGGAAGAGAATGGCTTCGACCCCCGCCAGCTCGTCTGGCGGGTGAAGCAGATGGTGGGCTACAACGGCGCGCCACGGAATCCTCGACCCCGCCCCGCTCGTCGGGGTGGTGAAGGCGATGGTTGGCTTTGCCGATCGTCACTCTACGTTTCGCCACCCAAGCCGCTCCACGTCACGAGAAGACAGTTTTGTTCATGCTCCGCCAAGCTAGCCCGGATTATTCAGTGGTCCCGTAGCTGGCTTCGCAAGAAGTCAGGCCGTGGACGCGAGTTACGCCGGAATTCTTGCGGATTCTGCTACAGCACAGTGCGCAAGTTCCTCCCCGGACCATGAATAATCCGGGCTAGCCGCGCTCTAGTGTCCGTGTCGCCCCACCGGCCGCCCGTGGCGGCCGGTGGGGCGACACGGCCTCTCCTAAGAAATTGCCCTCCCCAGGTCAATTGCCCGCATCCAACTCCTTGTAAATCCTCGCCAGGGCCGCCTGGGCGCGCCGCACCTTCATGCGGATGGCGTCGGGCGTCTTGCCGCGCTGTTCCGCCAACTCGGCGTAGTTTTGGCCCTCAATCTTCACAGCCACGATCAACTCGCGGTACTCCTCGGACTCGTCGCCCAGCCGGTCCATCGCCACCTCAAGCCGCGCCAGGTCTTCTTCCAGGCTGAGGAGCTTGCTTGGCGTGGGCGTCGCGGCCCCTGGAATATCAAGCGGATTTGCGGAGCCAGACGAACGCGGAGGGTCGAGCGAAACTTCAAGATTCACGTCGCGACAACCGGCCTGCCACCGGTCGGCTTCGTCCCGGATTCGGTTCTCGACCACCCGATTGAGGTACTTCAGGAAAGCCCCCTCGGTGCGGAAGTCGAAGGAGCTAATCTTGCCCAGGGCTTCCAGCATGACCTCCTGCACGATGTCCCCCGACTCGACTTTCCGGCGGAGCTTGGCCCCAAGCCGAATCCGCACGGCGGCGAGCACCCGCATCAGGTAGCGGTCGCAAAGCACGTTGAGGGCGGCGCTGTCGCCCGCCTGGACCTGCTCGATCAATACTTGCGTGGTGAGCGACTCGGGCACGAAAACAACTCCGCCAACAAAAAGGAGCGCCGAACCAAGGCCGTTCCTCGAGCCCCGACCAGGGGGCACACAAAAACAGCACCTGGCGGTCCCCCAAGTCTAACGGCGCGGAACGCGCACCGCAAACCGCCGGCCAAAAAATCCAATGGCGGAAAAGCCGCCCCGTGGGCGGCCCTTCGATCGCCGCCAGGCACGCCGCCCGGCCATTTGACGGGAATTCTTGAAAAAGTGGGTTCGGGCTCCCCGCGTTTCCCGCTAATCACCTTGACGGACGAAAAGTCCGAGTTCAAACCACCCCGATCCAGGAGTTTTCCCTTGCGCAATTTCGCTCCGCCCTCGCAGCCATCCTCGCGCTCGTTGGCCGAGACCTATTCGAGGGAGGAACCGATGGGACAAGTGACAGAGACAATAGAGCGCAGCCTCAACGACTGGATTCGCATGGTCGGCCTGACCGCCCAATGCCGGTTCCACGCAATGCGCGACAAGGGTGATGACCTGGTGATCCCCGTCAAGATTCTGAACGTCAAGGGCGGCGGCTCGTCGCTGTGCCTGTTGGTCAGCCCCGTTCATGGGACCGGCGCCCAGTGGGTGGGGTACAAGAGGATCGGGGAGGCGCCGATCAGCTTCGCGCATCTCCAGCAAGGGGAGCGAGCCGCCGAAGCTCCGGAGGCCGACGAACGGCCTCTTTTGCGGCGAATCGTCTACGGTTACCCCAACACGAAGGCTGCGGGGGAGCGACCCGCCGAAGCGCCGGAGACCGACGAACGGCCTCTTTTGCGGCGAATCGTCAATGGTTACCCCAACACGAAGGCTGCGAAGGAAGCCGCAGAATTGCTCGATCAGTTGCACGGTACGGACGACGACGATCGTTCGCGCTGAACGATGCCTTAGCGCCGATCGGGTGGCCGCCAGCTTCCTGAAACCGCCCTATGCTGGACTGGATTCCGCGTGGTGCTGCGGCTCTAGGGTTTCCGCGCTTGATGCGTGCTCCGCGGCAAGGAGGGCGACCGTTGGGACATCGAGACCGCCGCGATACGCCGACTGCCGCGGTCGTCCGGCCGCGGCAGCCGCACCCAACGTGATCGGCGAGAACGATGGGGCTTGTGCGAAGTTGCCGCCGCCTTCATGTCCGGCAAAGGCGGGCTTTTGAGAATGACCCTATGGCTACGCCCTTGGTCGCTGGGCGATGACGGCCCGCACGGCATCTGGTGATTGGGCCCTTCAGCCAGCCACCGGCCACATTCACTTTAACCCCGAACCTTTGACACGGTACAGCCGTCTGCTATGGTGGTGGCGGGCTTTCCAAGGAGCCAACGCAAGCATGGACGATAACGACCGAGCCCAGTCCGAGCATTCCCTTCGGCAGGATTTCGAGTTAACCCTCGCGAACAGGATTGACCGCAGTCGACGCACACGCGTTCACCCCGCGATTCCGTCGGGCTATTTCTCGGTAGCTTCCACGGAATGCCGCGACGTGTTCGTCGATGGTCACTTCTACGGCTGCATTACGTTGGTTCAGTCGGTAGCCGAGGGGCTTGCGAAGTTCCTCGCGACGAACAACGGCATCACGCCCAACAAAAACCACCTCGCCCTTGTCAACGCATTGCAGAAGCATAGATCGAATCCGGTCATCTCGCCGCAAGCCTACGCCGCCTTCCGGACGATTCGCGGAGGGAAGAAGGAAGACCGAAACACTTAGGCAGGGCGAAAGAATAACCTTGACAATTTTTAGTGTCGTGGTTTGATCGAATAGTTCCATTCGCCGTGGAAGTTGGCACGAGTGAGACGGAGATGTTCGAGCTCCTTATCGGTGACCTCGATGCCGGTTTCATATTGGCGAAGGTCCAACGCGGCCCGAACGACGAGGCCCGTCTTCGTGGTTGTGCTCGCGATCAGATTGACGATGACCTCGTAGGTGGTCAGCGGACGCCCACGCCAGTTCTTGGTAATGAAACAGAACAGTCGATGCTCGATCTTGTTCCACTTGCTGGTGCCGGGCGGAAAATGACAGACCGTCAAGGTCATTCCCAGTTCGTCCGCCAAACCTTGCAGCGACTTCTTCCACAGTCGATTGCGGCTGCTGTTACTGCCACCCCCATCTGCGGTAATCATGAGTTCGGTCGCACGCGGAAAGCGCGCGGAGCCCATCTCGTTCCACCAGCGCAGAAGACTCGCGCATGCGAACTCGGCGGTGTCGTGATCAATGCCGACACTTACCCAACCTTCGTTACAGGCCAAGTCGTAAACCCCATAGGGAATCGCCTTGCCCAGTTTCTTGTCGGGAAAATCATGAACATTCACCTCTTGCGGCTGGCCTTGGGGCTGCCATTCCACGCCCGGATTCTTGAATTCTCCGACCAATTCCTTCTTTTTCGTGTCCACCGAGACGACCGGCTGTTGACGTTTCTGAAACGCCCTCACCTGCCGGCTGATGTACTCGAACTGAGCATTGCGATCCGGGTGCGACGAGCCCTCGCGCGCCTTGCGGTTGGCCTGCAAGCTGTAGCCGCTCTGCTTCAGCAGCCTTGCGACCGTGCGATCACTGACGGGGTGATTCTGTCGCGTGAGCTCCTCGGCCAACTTGGCCGTGCTTTTGCAAGTCCAGCGCAACGGAGACATGGGGTCGCCGCGCGTAGCGGGATCGATCAATCGCTCCAGTGCCTCCAGCAGGCCCGGGTCAGTTTGGATCAGAGTCCGGCGCCCGCCACCTGGAGAGCGCACACGTGCCGCAGCGACAACCCGACTCTTGGGCGAGAGCTCCAACTCCGTCAGCCCAGCCATAATCGTGGGGCGCGACAAACCGGTGCCTCGAGCCACCAGCGAAATCCCGCCCCAGCCGGCATCCCGCGCTTCCGCCGCCGCCCATTGTCCCCGTCTCCGCTCGTCCAATTCGACGGCGACCAAACGAAACTTGTGGCGAATCCGTGCCTCAGCGTTCGCATCCTGCATGCGCCAGTCATCGCATCTTCCGCCATAATCACCAATACCAATTTGTCAAAGTTGTTTTTTCGCCCTGCCTTACCACCACTTGGACGAAGACGTGGAGCAAGACATCGACAAGCTCGAAGCCCGGGCTGAGGCCGGCGTGAATGCCCTCTATGAAATCGAGTCGGAAGTCTTCGCGTTCACGGCTGGCCCAATGGGAACGGTCATTCTCAAGCACCGGAGGAACTGGCCGTCAACCGACCCAGGTGAAGTCACGGTCTACGTCCGCCCCGACTAAAGCGTGCGGCGCCGAAAGAGCATTGCATGAACCGAAACGACATTTGCGTGTACTGCGGCAGCTCCGAGAACCTCACCGACGAGCATGCGCCACCCAAGCTGATCTTCCCGAAGCCTCGGCCAAGCAATCTCATTACGGTCAAGGCGTGCGTCGATTGCAACGCGGCTGGCTCAAAAGACGCGGAATACTTTCGTCTTTGCCCCTGTCTCAATCCCGAAGCACGGCGGAGTATAGCCGCGGCGGCGACGACCCCGTGCGTGCGGAGGTCCTTGGATCGGCCAGAGGCGGATGGCTTTCTCAAGGCGATCCTCGCTGCGATGGAACCCGATGGCCGCAAGATTGCATTTACTGTCGAGTTGAAGCGGCTTCATGCCGTGGTCGAGAGAACTGTTCAGTGCCTCTACCTTCACCAAACTGGCATGCGGCTCGATCCGCAGACGCACGAAGTTTTTGCTGTCGGTGAGGACTACCTCGTCCAACTTGGCGCAGAGTTCGCTCGTAAGTTTAAACGAGATTTCGCTCTTCCTCTCGCCCAACTCACTCCAAATACCATCGGGCACGATGCGTTTGCCTACGCCGCGATCCACACATGCGTCCAGTTCGTCTCGGTGTGGGGCCTTCTTTTCTACGGCTCCGTCGCGTTCGTTGCGCTAACCGGCCCGCGAAAGCGCCCTGTTGCGAAGCCCGCTTGACGTTCCTGGCACTACGTACTCCGGCACGAACTCACCGTGTTGCTCGCGGCTTTTGGTTGCACTGCCGCGCTCATGGAAAAATCCTCACCGCGCGGAATCCAGTTTGCGTTTACCGGATGAGACGGGACCGTCGGGACGCGAGAATTTATCGACTGACAAGTTGAAGGTCCCGCTGTCCTGTCCCGTCCCTTCATCCCCACATCCCTCTTAAAAACAAATAGAAAACGCGCCCACCGCGGAAAGTACCGCCGCACCGAATAGCAATATGCTGATGACGCAGCCACCACCACCACCAGTGCTCCCGGGCTCAATTTGACGTGCTGCTGCGATGTCCTGCTGGCAATCGGTAGCCCAATTTGGGCTCAGAACTAATCGGTTGGAGCTTTCTATGATCGACACCATCGCGTCTGTCCAGATGAAAATTCCGCTGACATCAGTTCCCAGGATCGGTGCGATTTCGTCGTTTAGTCTAAAGACTAACCGAGTAAAGAACGCTTCATGCGTCTCGTTTTCCGCGACAAAACGCACCCAACGGTCGACGGTTGTTTTTGCCAGCGAAAAGAGAGTGGCAGCGCTTCCCATCCAAAAGTGCCAAGCTTCGTTCCCCACTTCGTTCCGGCGATCGGCGAACGACGCCAGATAGATCGCACCATAGATGTGCAGAAGATCCTCAGTTCTAACGTTATCAATATTATTACGCAACTTAAGTGAAATACTGTCGTCCGCAAACAAGAGTTGTTCCAGGATTGCGCCACAACTGCCATTAAATGCAACGAACCAATGCCGCAGAGTCTCGTTCTCAACTCGCGCGGCACATATCAACGCGCGGTGATGCACGTCATGTCGCATGATCTTCCAATGCTCAAGTTTCTCTTGGATCGAAGATCCGCTCATGGAACCCTCACAGGTATGGCGACCCACGTTGTCTCCTTTGTCGGTCTCCGCTGTCCCTGTGCCTTCGGATCGGTCGCATCGGCCGAGAAGTAAGTCGCATTGATCGAGAAGTGTGCTGGCCTCATCAGCCGTCAATTCGCCGTTCGCGAGCCTCGCCAGAACCGCGTCGCGTGCCGCGGACACGTTTCCCGCGAATGCCTCGCACGCCTTGTTGAACGGAAGTTGACGTACCAGGGAGTAGGCGCCGCCACTCGCAACATCAAAACGCTCTTCCTCAGACATACGCCGCATCTCCGTCGTCCGGAGCATCATTCCGGCGTCGAAATACTGGCGAATCAGAAGCTCGGCGAAGGCGTCAACCGGCACGCCGATCTCCTGAAAGAGTGCGTGGACAACATCTCCGGTAGCGTAGCCCCACAAACCCTTCACGTTGTAGTACGACTGCGGATCCCCCGCAGAGACAAATTGCGCATCGAACGCCGGTGGCCCCGTTTGTGAGTAAATGGTGGGAATCCATTGTTCGAAAATGCCCTCGGCTCCACTGGGGAATTCGGCACGCGGGACCGCCGCGTTCAAAGAACATTCGAGAAGATACTCCGCGAAAAGGTAGCCGCTTACGATTTGATCGGTGAATGCACGCCTCAAACGGCTCACAGTTTCCTGAGGTAACGACTTGAGCTCTTGTCGGCACTGGCCACCGAACCGGGACCAGTTTTCGGTCATTCGCCCCATACCGCGATTCCCAGGAGTCGCGAAATCGAGCTCGGAATCGAGAAAATGGTTGATCGAGTAGCAGGCGGCGTCCGTCAAGGTGCGGTCAGGTGACTCGAACCAGGCCCTTACTTGAGAGACTTGAGCGACAAGACACTCCTTCACCTTCGCATCTTCGTCCGTTTCAGGTCTAAGCGCGTCGTAGGCACCCAGAATGAGCCGAGCGACATCAGGAACGGATGGGGTATGCGCTGTCGCCATACGGCTCAACTTCTACGGGATGAGTAAGAGGATCGTCGAAAGTCCGATGCCGGCAATTGCACCTACGGAGATGAGCTGCAGGAGGCAACCCGATCTGTCGATGAACGAGCCTTCTTTCCCCGCCCAATTCTCAATGTCCTCGTGCCACGTAGCCCGAAAGTGGGCCGCCATGAAAACGAGTTTTCGAGAAATGACTCGGTCGTAGATTCGAAGCAGGGCCAAGTTGAAAACGTCCGACATACCATTGGTCGGACCTTCGTTGAGAACCCCGCGCATCTTCAAGAGCGTTCGCGTTCCGTCCCGTCGTAGAACCCGGTAGGTCTTTGCGTATTGAGGCCGGATTTGGCAATTCGTGTTAAGGTCCGCGAGCTCCATTTTGGAGGTTTGGATCGCTTGGGCCTCGAATGCTTCAAGGAGGTCCTGTTCTGCGCTGCTGAACGTCGCGAGTTCAGCGGTCGTAAGCATGGGCCATTCACCGGACGAGCGATCACCTTGGACCGTAAGCCAACGCCGCAGGTCCGCGGCGATGTCGGCCGCAGCCCCGTAGCGGGCCGTCGGCGACTTGAAGAGGCACCGTAGCGTGACTCGTTCCAGTGCAGTCGGAATCATCTCGTCAATTTGTCGCGGCCACTTGGGCTCACGGTATTGTATTTCGTCGAGGCACGTTTTGACGTCGCCGCGCCAAAACGGCTGTCGGTCGGTGAGGAGTTGGTACGCGATGACACCAAGGCCCCAGATATCGGCACGACCGTCAAGGCGGTCGGTCTCGCCGCGCACTTGCTCAGGGGCCATGTAGGCAGGTGTCCCCGCCACATGGCCGGCCAGGTGTGCTTGCGTTTCCCTGGATACGGCCAAGCCGAAATCGAGCAGCTTTGGCGAATTGCCATCAAGCGACACCATGATGTTGGCGGGCTTGAGATCGCGATGCACAAAGCCATGCTGGTGGGCGTAGTTCAACGCGTCCGCAATTTCGGCCAAGAGGCGTGCGACGGCAACGTGTGAAAGCCGTTCGCCCTGCATGACCTCCCCGAGCGTGTGTCCCGCGACGTACTCCTGAACGATGTAGCAATCCGCGCCGTCGCGACCGGCGTCGTAGATGGCGACGATCCCCGGGTGCTTGAGGCCCGCCGCATGGCGCGCTTCGTCGAGGAACTTGTCGGCGTCGGCCACGGTGGCGAAACGGCCGGCTCGAGGCGCCTTGATGGCTACCTGGCGGTTCAACTCGGGGTCGTCGGCCAGGTACACCGTGCCGAACGTGCCCTGGCCCAGCACGCGGCGGACGATGTACCGCCCTATTCGCGCGGGCATGGGCCGCTCGGGCGTGGGCTCGTTATTGGGAATGCCGCCGGGGAAGCCCGCCGGCTGGCGCAACAGGTCGAACAGTGATTCGAGCTTGCGATGGGCGGCGACCGCCTCGGCCAGTTCAGGTTCGGCGGCCAGTTGGTCGTCGCTCAAGCCCTGCTCGATGGCCTGCAGCAGGGTTTCGTCGGGGTCGTTCGCGCCGCGCGGCGTGCCGGCGGCCACGGGGCCGCATGCCGCCGGGGCGCGCTGGGCTGGGTCGTGTGGGGCTGGGTCGTGTGGCACGGGACGATTTTAGATTTTGGATTGGGAGTGGGAACGGGGCGTTAGGAGTCGGGACGACGAAGTCGGTCATCCACAGATTGCGCAGATTTCACAACGCTGCCTTGTCGCCTTCGGCGAACCAACCCAACGCGCGGAACCAACGCTTCCACGATCAAAGACCCAATCAAACCACGGATGTCGTAGATCCCTCGAAAAGGCTCTCTTTTTCTGCTCGGTCGCACGGATCACCAGCGGTTCGCGCGTCGCCGGCGGCGGTGCCTCAGTACCCATCATCGCCGCCATCCAGCTCCTTGTAAATCCTCGCCAGGGCCGCCATGGCCCGGTTGACGTTCATACGGATCGAGTCGGGCGTCGCACCGTGTTGCTCGGCCAGCTCGGCGTAGCTCTGTTCTTCGAGCTTCGCAGCCACCAGTAGCTCACGGTACTCTTCCGACTCGTCGCCCAGCCGGTCCATCGCCGCTTCTAGCCTGGTCAGATCCTCCTTGCTGGCTCAGGATGTGGCTGGGCGTAGCGCCACCGTGGTCATCCAGTATAGCAAGCGGCTCCGCGGAGCCAGGCGAACGCGGGCCATCGAGCGAAACCTCGCGGCCCGCGTCGCGGCACTGGGCCCGCTGGCGGTCGGCCTCGTCGCGGATGCGGTTTTCCACCACCTTGTTGAGGTATTTCATGAAAGCGCCCTCGGTGCGGAATTCAAACGAATTCACCTTGCCGAAGGCTTCGAGCATGACCTGCTGAACGAGGTCGCACGACTCGGTTTTCCGCCGGAGCTTCTTGCCCAGGCGGATGCGCACGGCGGCCAGCACCCGCGTTTGGTAGCGCTCGCAGAGCGATTCCTCGCCATCTGATTCACCATTGAGGCAAGCTCAACGGGGTCTGACGAGTTGGGGGCGCGTGCCTCCTTAGCACACCATCTTGTTCACCATCGAGGCAAGCTCGATGGGGTCCGATACTCGGCCCCACCACTTTCCAGCCGGCGGAGGCGGCGCCTGGTCGCCGCGGAACAAAAACTGCGCAAACGACTGCCCCCCGTCTCGACCCCCAAGGCACCCGTTTGCGCTTGCCGGTCCCACCCTACGCGGTCGCCCTCTGTGAGCTTATTACACGTCAACCGACGATCGACAGAGCAGTAGGGCCTCGTCCGCTACTCCTCTTTTCTGACCTGATCCGTGCTATCCGCGTTATCCGAGCGATCCGTGGTTCGCTGCTTGGCTTTTTTCGGTTGCGCGCGGCCCACGTCGCGGATTTCTGAAAAAAACCGTTCGGTCACGGTGCCTTTCCCGCTAACCATGATGACGGACGAAAGGTCCGAAGTCCATTACCCCCAATTCAAGGAGAAGGAAGATGTCGCGGAAGACTTGCGTCAGCGTCGTGTTTGCGGCGGCCTGCCTGATGGCGTGCGGCCAGGCAAAGGCCCAGGAATTCGTCCACGGCCACTACCAGCACAGCCACTACCACCCCGGCGCCAGCTACGTGCAGCCGCACTACCGCAGCCACGCCGACGGGAACTTCTACAACAACTGGAGCACCTACCCGAACGTCAACCCGTTTACGGGGTTGGTCGGCACGCACCATTACCCATCGTATCACTACCACTACCAGCCGCACTACGCGAGCTACGGCTATTATCCGAGTTACGGCTACGGGTACAATGGCGGATACAGGTACGGCTGGTGAGCCGACGTCCGAGGTCGATGGTCCCGCCTGTTCCGTGCCGCTTCGAGCGGCGGCATCGTAGCCATCACGCTCCGCGTGATGGATTTCCTCACGCGGAGCGTGAGGCCTACGGTGGCCGGGGCCTGTAATGTCGCCTTTCGCTCCGCGAAAGAACGCCCTTTCGCGGAGCGAAAGGCGACAGGCAGGGTCCGTCACGGCATGCGCGTGCGATACCATAGGCGTGTGCGGCACTCAGCAAAGACCCCAAGGAGAGCTCCGATGCCCGAAGAAAAACGAGTTGAATGGTCCGTCGTCTGGGCCACATGTCCGATTTGCGGCGACGAGGTGGGGTTTCCGCCCACGTTCGCGGCCCAGGTCGCGTGTTGCCCGCGCTGCGCCGGCCTGGTGCAATTGAAGCTTGAAAACCGTGTCTTCTGGCGTCCGGCGTCCGACTTGGCGACTTCGACCGCACTTTCTCAGCACGACGTTGAGCGGCGCGGGCTGGCGACGTCGGCGACGGCTTTGATCGTTGCGGCCTCGATGCTCTTGACGGGCGTCGGGGCCGGTTTTGGCCTGGCACTGGCGTTGAATTCCAGGCACGGCACGCCAGCCGCCGCCACCGCGCCCCCGCCGGCGGTCACGGCGAGTCGTGCCGCGCCGCCCAGCGACGAGCAAGCTCCGCCCTTGGAACGACAAGCGTCGGATGCGCGGCCCGCGGCGCCGCTGGACGGCGCGGGGGATTCATTCGCCCCCGTCGCCGACGTCACCAGCATGGACGACGAGCGGGGAAAGCTCGTTTTCGTCGTCGACGCGTCGGCCGAAATGCGACGGGAAGCAGCGGGGCGTTCGCCGTGGTCCCGCGCGCAAGCCGACCTGAAATTGGCGTTCGCGTTGCTCGACCAGGGCCATGTTTTCGAGGCCGAGTTCTACCGCGGCGGGCCGTCGGCCGGGAAAAGCGCCAAGCCCGCCTTCTGCAACGGCGGCCGCCTCACCCCCTTTGACGGCGATAGCGCCCGGCGCGTCGCAAGGTGGGGCGCTGAGTTCGGTCCCAAGGCGCCGATCGTTGACGACCTGACGGCGATCGTCGCCGGGCTGGAGCTGCGCCCGCATTCGTTGCTCCTTTTGACCTGTTCGCGCCGCCGGGGGTTCACCGCCCGCGAGTTCGCCAAAGTGCGGGCCGCCAACCCGGCACGGACGGCGATCTACGTGGTCGAGATCCGCGTGCCCAAGGGGCCTTACATCGCCGACGAGTCGCTGGCGGTCGTCGCGCGGCAGAGCGGCGGCCGGCACGTTTACGTCGATCGGCCTTGATCCACGACAAACCAGGTCGGCCGCACACGACGTCAGGCTGGAAAGCCCGACCTACGCCCGACACGACCGTCGAATCAGGCTATAATCTGTTTTGGGGCCGTAGGTTCAACGGCCCGCCTCAAGGCCAGGATCTTCGCAATGGGTTCTGTAGGGAACTTAAAGTGGGCCGTTGAATAAGTTCGGGAGCGTATGCCATGCCGGTTCACGATTGACCCGCGTCCACGCGGGTATTTTCCACGACTTCCACCATTCGTGGATCGAGGAGATTGCGCGGGCTTTGAACCATGAATTGCTGCCGGCCGATTACTATGCGCTGCGTTTGCTGTTGGCCCCTCCCAAGGTCAAGTTGGCCGCGGAAACGGACCTTGAGTTCTACCGGCGCAAGCAAAGCGCGATGGCGGTGCGGCATGTGAGCGGCGACCGCCTCGTGGCGATGGTGGAGATCGTATCCCGCGGTAACAAGTCCAGCCGGCAAGCTCTGCGCTCGTTCGTGGAAAAAGCCGCGGAATTGCTCGATCGGAGAATCCACCTGTTGATCGTCGACTTGCACGCGCCGGGTTCTCGCGATCCGCACGGCATCCACGCCGCGATCTGGGGAGAAATTCACGGCAAGGACCACGACACGCCAGCGGCCAAGCCGTTGACCTTGGTGAGCTACGAGACCGCGCTGACGGTGCGGGCCTATGTCGAGCCGGTCGCCGTCGGCGACAGGTTGACGGAAATGCCGCTATTCCTGGAGCCGGGGGCGCATGTGCCGATCCCGCTGGAAGCCATTTATGGCTCGGCATTTGCCGAAGTGCCTCGTCGCTGGCGCCGCGTACTGGACGTCTAGGAACGGCGGCGGCGGGGTGTCGCGCCGTTGGGTTTCGGCTTAAGGCTCACGACCAAGAGCAGGTCGACCGTTTCGATCGTATCGTCCGGGCACGCGACGGCGATGGTCCGCCCGCTTTGGGAGCGAGACAAGAGCTCCGGGTGTTCGACCGTCAGAGATCGCCCGTCCGCCAAATGGATGTCAAACGGCCGGAACGGCTGGGCCTGGTGAAGTTTTTGTAGCTGTTCTGTAGTCATGCCGCCAGTGTAAACGTATCATAGCACGTCGTCAACGTATGAAGGCAGGTTTCCGAGGGGCCATAGAAGTTTGTCTGGCAGGTTGGAAACCTGCCCCACGGCGAGGCCCGTGGCGCTTGCGGACGGCCGCGGCTTGACGAATAATCACGGTTTCGCCAACTTGCCGACGAGGAAGGGAGTTGATGACGCCCGGATCCGCCACCATCGACACGCGCGTAGAGATCGTCACGCCGGAGAATATCGCCTTCCAGTACCGTCTGGCGGGACCGTTCCACCGTTTGGGGGCCTACTTGCTGGACGTGCTGATTCGCGTGGCCGTCACGTTCCTCCTGTTCTGGGTATTGATGCTGGGCACGGGCTTTGCGGGTGCGCCCGGCTTCGGCCTTGGGGCTTGGCTGATCGTATGGTTCGTCATGGATTGGTTTTACGGCGGACTTTTCGAGACGTTCTGGAATGGTCAGACGCCCGGCAAGCACATGCTCAGGCTGCGCGTCGTGTCGGACGAGGGACAGCCGATCAACGCCTTGCAGGCCGTGCTGCGCAACATGTTGCGGACTCTCGACTCCTTGCCGCTGATCCCGGTGATTCCCAATCTCATCGAACTGCCGACTTACCAGATCGGTTTGTTGGCTTCGGCGGCCAGCCCGCGTTTCCAACGCCTGGGCGATCTGGCGGTAGGGACCATGGTCATCGTCGAAGAACCCCAGCGGCACTACGGCATGGCACGCGTCAACGAACCCGAGGCGATCCGCCTGGCCGCCGACCTGCCGGCCAACTTGCCAATCAGCCGTGGTCTGGCCCGGGCGCTGTCGGCCTACGTGCAACGCCGGCAAACATTTCCCTGGCAGCGGCGGGCGGAGATCGCCAAACATGTGGGCGAACCGATGCGCGTGAAGCTGGGCCTACCGCCGGGCACGAGTTACGACTTGCTTCTGTGCGCCATGTACCACCGCGCTTTCATCGCCGACCGCGTCGATGAGCCGGCGCCGATCAGTCCGTTCGCCGAGGTGGTCCCAACGGGGCAGCCGCCGGGACATCATCACCCCAAGTGAGAACCTGCGCCGATGAAGGTCGCCGACTTGTTGGAATCGCGCCGCGACAACTGGCGCGAACTGGAGCGATGCTGCTATTGGATGGACGGCCGGCGCCTGAAAAAGGTCGGCGCCGCCGGCGTGCGGCGGTTCGCCGCATTGTACCGCGCGGCCTGCGCCGACCTGGCCCTGGCCGACGCGTACCAACTGCCGCCCAATACGGTCCACTACCTGCACCAGCTCGTGGGCCGGGCCCATAACCAGCTTTATCCAAGCCGTTCGTTCGTGATGGCCGAATGGGGCCGCGAGATGCTATACGACCTGCCGCGGCGGCTGTTCGGCGACAATTGCCTGCGGCTGGCGTTCGTCGTCTTTTGGGGCGTGTTCCTGGCCTGCATGAGCTGCGCCTATTTCTCGCCCCAGTTCAGCGAGGCCGTGGTGGGCAAGGAAATGAAGGAACAAATAGAGCACAGCTACGACGAACCGCTCAATCGCAACGATACGAACGAGCGATCGATCATGGCCGGGTTCTACGTGAAGCACAACGCCAGCATTGGGTTGCAGTGCTTCAGCATGGGGCTGTTGCTCGGCGTGGGCGGCCTGTTTACGACGATCTCGAACGCGGCCCAGTTGGGCACCGTGTTCGGTCACATGGCGAGTGTGCCGCAACGGGCTAATTTCTTCCAGTTTGTCACGGCGCACGGGCCCTTCGAGTTGACAGGGATCGTGCTCGCCGCGGCGGCCGGCATGCGGCTGGGTTTCTCGATCATCGACACGGGCGGCTATTCGCGTGCCGCGTCGTTGCGGCGGGCCAGCCGCGAAGCGATGCCCGCCGCCGGCGCCAGCGTGACCTTGTTTTGCCTGGCCGCAGTCATCGAAGCGTTCATTTCGCCTTCCAGCCTGCCCTACTCCTTCAAGGCCTTCGTGGCGGTGCTCTCCAGCGCCATGCTGTTGTTCTACTTCGTCTTGCTCGGTTATCCGCGGGAGAACGCCTGATGCAACTCGATAGAACCCGAATCGCAATCCGCGAACGGAGCTTCGCCGACGTGCTCGATCTGGCCCTGCGGGTGATCCGCGCGCACGCCCTGCCGCTGGCGGCGACGTTCGCGGTCGGCGCCGTGCCGATGGCCTTGTTCAACCATTGGATGCTGGCCGAGACCTTGCTCGACGAAGATCTCAGCCAGGGAGTGCCGTGGACGTACCTGTTTTACAGTCTGTTCTGGATCGTGTGGGAACTGCCCCTGGCGGCGGCGCCGACCACGATTTACCTGGGGAAGGCCCTCTTCGAGGACAAACCCTCCGCGGCGAGCGTGGCCAAGGATCTGCTCTCGTCGCTGCCGCAGTTGATCCTGTTCCAGGTCGCGCTGCGGGGCGTGCTGACGTTTTTCATCATCACCTGGCCGCTGTTGTTCGTCGGCTGGCCTTATTTGAACGAAATTCTGCTGCTCGAGCGCAATCCCTGGCGCAAGCGTGGCGTGTACGGCGCCAGCACCGGCAGCCGCGGCTCGATGATGCACGCGCGCAATCACGGCGAGCTGTTGGGCCGCTGGCTGGCCTCGGTCGCGGTGTCGATCGGGCTGGTGTTGGCGATCTGGGGGGCGCTCTTGTACTTGCAGACCTTCATTTCCTTCCATTCGGCCGACGCGCAGGTGATGTACGCGATCCATTTGCAAGTGGCGGTCTGGATCGTCATCAGTTACTTTATGGTGGTGCGGTACTTGAGCTATCTCGACCTGCGGATTCGCACCGAAGGGTGGGAGATCGAATTGACGATGCGCGCCGAAGCCGCCCGGCTGACGAGGCAATTGGCATGAAACAAGTGACGATGCGTGTCTTGGCGAGCCATGTGCCGACGACAGTCCCGAAGGGACGGCAGAGTGTAGCCTGGGGCGTAAGCCCCAGGAAGACGCCCCCGTCGAGTGTCGTCAAGCCCCGAAGGGGCGACAGAGACCGTGGGGTCAGCACCGGTGTCGCCCCTTCGGGGCTTTACGACAGGGAAAGGCATGTGGTTCCTGGGGCTTACGCCCTCGTTGTTCTACACATCTCCCAAGAGGCCACGGGCTTGCCCACGACCCACTACGTGGGTGCCCCGGTTTCACGCTCGTATCTACACACGCAGGCTGCCCGGATTATCTGCCTTTCCCCGTGTCGCCCCGCAGGCCGCCTTCGGCGGCCTGCGGGGCGACACGGACGGTGGGGATGCGGCCGCATTCGGTCTAGAAACCAACGTGAAACTCCAGGGGGCAAGCCCCTGGCATCTTACGAAGAGATCGGGATTTCCCAACGCTCCCATTTCACCACCCGCAATCAAAAGATGTGTAGAACAACGAGGGCTTACGCCCCAGGCTACACTCTGTCGCCGCTGCGCGGCTGGCCTAAGACTCCGCGGGCGGTCGTCTTGGGCGTGTTGCTTGCACTGGCTCTATGGCTCGCCGTCGCCGGCCGCGGTGCCGCGGCCGAACCGAGCGATGGCGTCGAGGAAGCTCGCCAGGCCCTGGGAAGCAGTCGGCGGTTTCCCTGGTACGACGAGACCGAGGACGGCCTGCGCCGCGTCAACGTCAAAACACCCTGGGAATGGAACTGGAAGACGAACGCGACGCCCTCGTTCAACTGGAGCTGGCTGCAGGTTCTGATCTGGGTCGTGGCCGCGGCGATGCTGGCGGGCCTGGCTTACCTGTTGATCAAGGCCTACCTGGACCGCGAAGACCGCGCGGTGGGCGAGCCCTTGGGGCTACGCAAGTACGACGCGGCCGGCGACGAGGCGCGGATCGAAGCTTTGCCGTTCCGTATACGCCGCGGCGCGCCGGACCTGCTGGGCGAAGCGCGGCGGCACTACGCCGCCGGCAACTACGGCGAGGCTGTGATCTACCTCTTCAGCCACGAACTGGTGGAACTGGACCGCGGGCGGATGATCCGGCTGGCGAAGGGGAAGACGAATCGGCAGTACCTGCGGGAGCTTGCCCGCCGGCGCGTACTCGCCCAATTGTTCGAACAGTCGATGGTGGCCTTCGAAGACGTGTTTTTCGGCAACTATGCTCTTCAACGGCGGCGCTTCGAGGAATGTTGGCGGCGGTTGGGCGAATTCGAAGCGCTCGTCGGGGAAGGGAGGGCGGAATGAGGCAAATTGCGGATTGCGGATCGCGGATGGCGGATCTGCACACCAACCCGAAGCGCAAGCGAGGCAAGTGGTCACCCACCTTGCTTGCGCCGCGGGTTAGAGTCGACGCTTTCCGCCCGCGGTCTAAAATCCGCAATCGGCGATCCGCAATCCGCAATCTTTTCCCGCTCTTCCTGCTGGCCGGCATCGCCGGTTGCGAGGACGGCATCGATTCGACTTATGGTCGCCGATCCGGCGTGGCGGGCGGCGACAGCGTCAATGGAACCGCAGTCTTGGCCGGAATGTTCGAGCAGGCCGGGCACGAGGTCTCGAAAACGTCTTGGCTTTCGCCGCGCGTGCGCGAGAAGGCCGACGTCATCGTCTGGGCGCCGGACGACTTCAAGCACCCCACGAACGAGGTCTGTGACTGGTTCGACGCGTGGTGGCGCGATCAGCCTGGCCGCGTGCTGATCTACATCGGCCGCGATTTCGACGCCGCGCCCGGCTACTGGCGCGCCGTGCAAGGCGGCGTCCCCAAAGACCAACAGCGCGAGTTCAATCGCCGCCTGGCCGAATCGCAGAACGACTTTCGCCAACGCCGCGGGGGTCTGCCGGAAAAGGAAGAAGGCTCATGGTTCACGGTCGAGGGCCGCCGCCGGCACCGCGAGGTGCGTACACTGGACGGCGAGTGGGCCGCCGGCGTCGCGCCCGAGCGGCTCGAAATCGAGCTCAATGGGCGTCTCGCGCCCGCGGCCGACGGCAAGACGCCGTCGCCGGAAGTCGAGGCGCCGGTCGATCAGCTTGGGTCGGCGTTGGGGCCGGCGGGCGATGCCAAGACGCTGCTTTCGTCGGACGGCGACGTGCTGGCGAGCCGGCGGGCAATCGAAGGAGGCTTTCTCATCGTGGTCGTCAACGGTTCGTTCCTCTTGAACGAGCCGCTGGTGAACCGCGAGCACCGCAAGCTGGCGGGCAGTCTGATCGCCGAAGTCGAACCGCGGCGGCGCGTGATGTTCTTGGAGAGCGGTCCCGACGGGCCGCGGCTTTTGGACAAGGAGCCTGACGAAGCCATTCAAAATGGACTGGAAATCTTGGGCGTGCCTCCCTTCAACTGGATCTTCCTGCACCTGGCGGTGCTGGGACTGATCTTTTGCGTGGCGCGGTTCCCGATCTTCGGCATCCCCCGTCCGCTCGACCCCGCGCCGCTTTCGGATTTCGGCCGCCACATCTGGGCACTGGGCAAGCTCTTGCAGCGGACGGGCGACCGGGCTTACGCGCTGGCGCGAGTGCGGCACTATCAACAAAACATCCGCCGCGAGCCGGGCCGCTACCGCCGCGCCGCGTCGCCCGGTCCAGCCGGGGCCTCGCCCTTTGCCGCGCCGCCGCAACCCCCGCGCGCCGACCCGCCCGCTTCCGACGCTCCGCCACCCGGTACGAAGCATATTGACCCGTCGAATAGGCCCGCACAATAATCTCCTGACTCCTGGCTCCTGACTCAACGCGGGGCAAACAGGGGGCTAACGCCCCCCGCTCGCCACGGGCGAGCGGTCGCTTTCTCCTTAACCCCTAAACCCGCATGAACGACTCGCCCTTCGAATCATTGGGTGCCAGGGCGATGACGCCGGGAAGCACGCAACAACTTTTCGGCCGGATCACCGCCGAAGTACGAAAGATCTTCGTCGGACAGGACGAGCTCGTGCTGGGCACGCTGGTGGCGCTCTTCTCCAGCGGCCATGTGCTGATCGAGAGCGTGCCGGGCCTGGGCAAGACGCTCTTCGTCCGCGCGCTGGGCAAGGTGCTGGGGTGCGATTTCGGACGGATTCAATTCACCGCCGACCTGATGCCCTCGGATATCACCGGTTCGCCGATGTTCGACATGAAGACGCAGGACTTTCGCTTTCGGCCGGGTCCCGTCTTCACCCAGTTGCTCTTGGCCGACGAAATCAATCGTTCGCCCGCCAAGACCCACGCCGCGTTGCTCGAAATTATGCAGGAATACCACGTCACGGTCGAGCGCACCAGCCACGCGCTCGAACGGCCGTTCTTGGTGCTGGCCACGCAGAACCCGATCGAATCGGAAGGGACGTACAACCTGCCCGAGGCCCAACTCGACCGCTTCATGTTCAAGATCCTCGCCGACTATCCCTCGGCCGACGAGGAGGCCGACATCCTCAAGATGCACCGCGAGCACCTCGACCTCAACCAGCGGCTGGACGAACTCGAGGCCGTGACCAACCCCCGCGAGATCATGGAAGTCACCGCCGAGTGCGGCAAGGTGCGGATCGACGACAAGCTCGTCGACTACATCAACACGCTGGTACGGCTCACGCGGCAATGGCCGCGGTTCCACTTGGGCGCGTCGCCGCGCGCGGGGATCGCCTTGGTGCAGGGCGCCCGCACGCTGGCGGCCTTCCTGGGACGCGATTACGCCGTGCCCGACGACGTCGTGCAGTTGGCGCCGCCGGCCCTGCGCCACCGCGTGATGCTCACGGCCGAGGCCGAGGTCGAGGGCCGGAAGGTCGACGACCTGCTCGACGAGTTGATCCGCTCGGTGGAGGTTCCCCGGCTGTGAGCGGCTTTGAGTTCGTATTCCTGCTTTCGTTCGGTGCGACGTCGCTCGCCTGCGCGCGCTGGTGCTGGCGACGCTTCGCCGGCCGCTCGCCGGCGGCCCCGCTGGCGGCCGCCGGGCCTTTGGCCGCCGGACTGTGCATGCTGGGGTATGTCGTCTTTTGGCTGCTGTCGCGGGCTGAAGGGCTTTCGGCGTTTCTGCTTTACGTCACGCTGGCGTTGGCGATATTGGCCTTGTTGGGTCATACGATGCGGATCTTTCCGCACCGTCCGCTGGTCTACCTGGCGTTGGCGCCGGGGCTGGCGTCGCTGGCGATGTTGGCCGCGCCGTGGGCCTGGCTGCCACTGCTCATCGTCGACGGGCTGGCGGTGCTGGTGGCGGGGTTCGACCTGTGTACTCTGCCGAAGCGGCGGAGGTTCGCGGCCGCGCGGGAAGCGGGGAGCATCGCGTCGTTGCGCAAGGGACATCCCGTCACGCTGACGATCGAGAACCATTCGCCTCGCCGCTTCTTCCTGTGGGTCAAGGACGGCGTGCCGCGCGAGCTCGCGCCGCGCCCCGACGAGTTCCGTTGCCGTCTGCCGGGCCGCGGTCGAGCCACGCTGAGCTACCAGATCCACGCCAGTCGCCGCGGGGCATTCCACCTGACCACGGTGCATCTTCGCGTTCGCAGCCTGTTGGGCCTTTGGGTGCGGATGATCGATTGCCCGGCCGCTTCCTGCGTGCATGTCTACCCCGACATGAAGCAACTTGCGGAATACGCCCTCTTGGCACGCACCAACCGCCTGAGCCTGCTGGGCGTGCGGCGCACGCGCCGGATCGGGCTGGACAACGAGTTCGAGCGGCTCCGCGATTACACGCCCGACGACAACTACAAGCACATCGACTGGCGCAGCACCGCGCGGCGACGAAAGCTGACCGTCAAGGACTTTCAGACGAACCAGAGCCAACGGCTGATTTTCATGCTCGACTGCGGCCGGATGATGACCAACGAGGCGGCCGGCCTGAGTCTCCTGGACCACGCCCTCAACGCGATGCTGATGCTGAGCTATGTCGCCTTGACGCACGGCGATTCGGTGGGCTTGATCTGCTTCTCGGACGAGATCCACGGCTACGTGCCGCCGAGCGGCGGCATGCGCCAGATGAACCGCCTGTCGCACGCCTCGTTCGATCGCTTCCCCAAGCTCGTCGAGTCGCGCTACGACCAGGCCTTCCTGTACCTGGCCACGCATTGCCGCAAGCGCTCGCTGGTGGTGCTGATCAGCAACTTGATCGACGAGGTGAACGCCCACCAGGTCGGGCAGTACCTTCGTTCGTTCGTCGGCAAACACCTGCCGCTGGGCGTCTTGTTGCGCGACCGCCGCTTGTTCGAGGCCGTCGACGCCCCGCCGGACCACGACGACGCGCTGTACCGCGCGGCCGCCGCGGCCGACATCCTCGCCTGGCGACACCAGGTCTTGACCGACTTCGACACCAGCGGCGTGCTTTCGCTGGACGTCTACCCGGAGGATCTCACCGCGCCCTTGGTCAATAGTTACTTGGAGATCAAGGCGAGGCACCTGTTGTGAAGCCTGAGGAGAAAGGAAAAAGTGGAAAGGAGAAAGCGGGCAGTCGCGTACTTTCTCCTTTCTCCTTGTAACTTTCTCCTTCCTAACCGCCCTCAAAACTGATACGCTGGATGAATATGGCTGCCACGTCCCAATATATCGAAAGTGTGATCGAGACCTTGCAGCGGGCGACGGCGGCGAACGAGCAAACGCCGTCGCGCGACGGCAACGTGATCGTGCTCGGACCCGACGAGGCCGACGAGGTCATGATCACGGCCGATCTGCACGGCCATCGTCGCAATTTCAACTCGATCCGCAAGCTCGCCGACCTGGAAAAGCAGCCGCGCAGGCACTTGATCTTGCAGGAGGTCTGCCACGGCGGACCCGCCTATCCGGAAAACGGCGGCTGCATGTCGCACGCCATGCTGGAAGACGTGGCGCGGCTCAAGGTCGCGTACCCCGATCGCGTCCACTTTATCATGAGCAACCACGAACTGGCGGAGTTGACCGACTATCCGATCGTGAAAGCGAAGAAAATGCTCAACCTGATGTTCCGGATCGGCTTGCAGCAGATGTACGGGCAGGCGGCCGAAAAGGTGCGCGGGGCGTACGTCGTGTTCATCCGCAGTTGCCCGTTGGCGGTGCGTTTGCCAGGCGGCGTGTTCGTTTGCCACAGCATTCCGGAGCGCGCCGACCGCCGCGCGTTCGACCGCGGCGTCTTCGATCGGCCGCTGGAGCAAGCCGACCTGCTCGAATCGGGCGCCGTTTTCGATCTGGTGTGGGGCCGCGACTACCGGCCCGAAAACGCCCGCGCCTTCGCCAGGCTTGTGAACGCCAACGTCTTGATCAACGGTCACGAACCGTGTCCCGAGGGCCATAGCGAGCCGAATGACGTACAGGTGATCATCGACTGCTGCGGCGACAAGGCGTGTTACCTGCTCTTGCCGACCGGGGGCGAGTTGAGCCACGCCGAGATCGTCCAGCGGATTGAGCATTTGCCATGATCGCACGACGGCGGCCCGCGGGCGGCCAACCGCCCCACACGTCACCCCCGTCGCCCCCGGCCCGTGGCGGCCGTGGCCGGCCGCAATTCACGCTGCGTGGCCTGATGGCCACGGTGGTTCTGCTCTGCGTACCGTTTGCGATTTGGGGTGGTTTGCTGCGTGAAGGGGCGCGCGCCGCGGAAAGCAAGAGCGTGCTGCTCTACATCGTGCTCGTCATGGCCGCGCCGTTGCTCGTCGCGCTCTTGGTGAGCCTGGTCAAGCCGGCGGTCGGGTTCTGGCGCTGGTTGCGCGGGCATTGATTCGCTGAGCGCGTATGATTCACGGGATCCACACCAACCCGCGGCGCAAGCTCGGGGGGTCCGCGGAGCGGCCCACGAAACGGAAGGGATCATTTTCGCGAAAAAAGCACGCTCGTTGCGCAGCAACGAACGTGCAAAAAACAAAACGGCGGCGAAGCGAAAAAAAAACGACTTCCGAATACCCCATGACGTCTGAGCGAGCCGCGAAAGCGGCATCCAATTGCGTCCGCACCCTTCGCCTTACCCCACGCCCGTTTGGATCGCTTGGGGAGGGGTTTCGGAATCGTTTTTTTTCGCGTAGTGACGAGGCTCGGAGGGCGATTAGTCTTCGTACCCCGGACGGTCGCCCGCCGCGGCCCGTTCGCGCTCCAGCGCGCGATTCAACGACGAAATCGTCACGTATCCGGCGACGGCGTCTTATCCGTCTTCGGCGCGAATTCGGCTCCCTGTCGAAAAGGATTGAGACGCCAATCGATCGCAGGTTCGGGGCGAGACGCCTAATGCACCCTCCGAAGCGCGTGATGTCACGCGGCCATCCTCCGTGCCTCGCGCCGCTACGTCCAACGATCGTCTCAACCGCGTAAAGCAGGTCCGAGGCGCTCCCCGTCCACGGCCCGCCGCGATTCAGGGCGCGGCGCGGGCCATTCACATGGACGCCCTCCAGCGCAGCTTCCGAAAAAACTGGCAAAACCGTACCTTTACCCGACGAAAGCTTCGGCGCGTGGGGCACAGATGCGCGATGCGGGGGAAGAAGTCTTAACGCGTCTAAAGCCGGGCAATCCGCCGAGACGGATTTCCTGGTCGGTACAGGTACGGTTTTGCCAGTTTTTTCTTGCGTAGTTTCGGCTGCGCCGAAGCCGCGTTTATGCGCGTTGAGTCCATCGGCATTCGCTGATACGATGATTAGATGCCAAACTCTCAGCGTATCATCCCGCGCCTCGCCTTGGCGGGCGGCATGTGGCTTGCTTGCGGTTCGTTGCCGCAAGCGGCGGAACCGGATGGAAAGGGCGCCGTCGCCGCCGATTTGGAATTTTTCGAGAACCAGGTCAGGCCGCTGTTGGCCAATCATTGCCAAAAGTGCCACGGTCCCGACGAGCAGAAGGGGGGCCTGCGGCTCGATTCCCGCTCGGGCCTTCTCGCGGGCGGCGACACGGGAGCGGCCATCGTGCCCGGCAAGCCGGACGAAAGCCTGCTGGTCGATGCGGTGGGCTACGGCGAGTTGTATCAAATGCCGCCCACCGGCAAGCTCGCGCCGTCCGAAGTCGCCACGCTGCGGCGCTGGGTCGAACGGGGCGCGCCCTGGCCGGACGACGCCGGCGCCGCGGGGGGCGGCAAGCCGGCCGCGGCCTTCGACCTTCGCGAGCGGGCGCGGCATTGGGCTTTTCAACCGCTGGTCGAACGCACTCCGCCGGCGGTACGCGATTCCGCCTGGCCGCGAACGGCGGTCGATCGGTTCATCCTCGCCAAGCTCGAAGCGGCCGAGCTGACGCCGGCCGGCCCGGCCGACCGCCGCACGCGGTTGCGCCGAGTGACGTACGACCTGACCGGCCTGCCTCCGAGGCCGGCTGAAATCGAGTCGTTCCTGGCCGACGAATCGCCCCAGGCGTTCGAGCGCGTCGTCGATCGGCTGCTTGCCTCGCCGCGCTACGGCGAGCGCTGGGCGCGGCACTGGCTCGACCTGGTGCGCTACGCCGAAAGCCGCGGACACGAATTCGATTACCCGCTCCCCAACGCTTTTCAATACCGCGACTACGTCATCCGGGCTTTCAACAACGATGTGCCTTACAACCAGTTCGTCGTCGAGCATGTGGCCGGCGATCTGCTGCCGAACCCGCGGCTGGACCCCGAACGCGGCTTCAATGAGTCGATTCTCGGCACCGGCTTTTGGTTCCTGGGCGAGGAAGTCCATTCGCCGGTCGACATCCGGGGCGACGAGACGGATCGCACCGACAACAAGATCGATGTTCTCTCGAAGACGTTCCTGGGCTTGACCGTGGCCTGCGCCCGCTGCCACGATCACAAGTTCGACGCGATTTCGACTCAAGACTATTACGCGCTGGCCGGCTACGTGCTGAGCTCCGGCTACCGGCAGGCGGCGTTCGAGGCGTGGGAAGAAAACCGCCGCATCGCCGACGAGTTGGCGGCGTTGCGCGCCCGGCAGCGGCCGAAGCTGGCCGCGGCCTTCGCCGCCGCGGCGCACGGCGCGCTGGAACACCTCGCCGATCTGCTGCTGGCCGCGCGTGAGGCGCCGGCGGGCGGGGCGGACGCATCGTCGCGCGGCGCGCGGATCGCCGCGGCGGCCCAGCGGCGCGCCGTGGATCCGCAATGGCTGGCCGCTTGGGTGGGCGAGGTCGAGCGAGCGACGAACGATCCGTCGTCGCCGCTGCACGCCTGGGCGCTGTTGGCGAGCGGCCCCGCCGAGGCGCCGCCGGCCGCCGTACTCCGGCCGCTTGCCGAGCGTTGCCGCGAGCAAGCCGCCGCGGAGGCCGCCGCCCTGGCCGGCGCCAAGATCATCGTCGATTACTCGCAAAGCAAAGCCGCCGAATGGCTGCAAGACGGCTTCGCCTTCGGCCTCGGCCCGCTGCCGCCGGGAGAGATTCGCGTCAGCGCCGATCCCAAGAGGCCGATCGCCAAGGTGTTCGACCGCGCGGCGGCGGTGAGCGATCCGGCCTGGGACGTTCAGCAATTGGCCCCTGGCGTCGAGCGCGAGCCGGGCCGGCTGAGCTGGCAGCAATCGGGCCGCACGTTGCGGACGCCCAGCTTCACGCTCGGCGGCGGCAAGCTCTATTACTTGGTCAGCGGCCCGGGCCATGCCTACGCCGCAGTCGATTCGCATCGTTTGAACAACGGCCCGCTGCATGGGGCCTTGATCCGCGAGTGGAAGGCGCCCGATGGGGCGTTCGAGTGGATCGAGCACGACCTGTCCTCGTATTCGGGGCACCGCGCGCATGTCGAGTTCACGCCGGGCCTCGCCGGGGAACAGGGCCTCTCTGGGGAACAGGGCCTCGACCGGTCGCCGGTTTTGGCGGTCGCAATGGTGGTCGAGGCCGCGCGTCCGCCCGCGGCCGTCGATCGACCCAATGCGATTTCGTCGGCACTGTTGGCCGAGCATGAACCGTCGACGGCCGAATCCGTGGCGTTGGCATACCAGCATGCTTTCAGCGATGCGTTGACGCGCTTCGGCGGCGACTCGTTGATCGGTTCCCCCGCCGCGGCCGACGCGGCGAGGCTGGTCGATTGGCTGATCCAGCGGCCGAACCTTTTCAGCGCGCCGGACGGCGCCGCGTCGCGGCAAATCGCCGACGCGGCACGGCCGTTCCTGGAAGAACGATCGCGGCTCGTCGCGGGCATTCCGCGCCGTTCGCAGACCGCCCCCGCCATGTGGGAGGGGAGCGGCGTCGACGAGTTCGTGCTCTTGCGAGGCAATCCGAAAACGCCGGGCCAGCCCGTCCCGAGGCGGCACCTGCAGGCGATCGCCGGAGCGGAGCAACCTGCCATCGACCACGGCAGCGGCCGGCTCGAACTCGCGCGGCGGATGGTCGCGCCCGAGCACCCGCTGCTGGCGCGAGTGATCGTCAACCGCGTCTGGCAGCACCTGTTCGGGCGTGGAATCGTGGCCACGGTCGACAACTTGGGCCGCATGGGCGAACCCCCCACGCACCCGGAACTGCTCGATCACCTGGCCGACAGGTTCGTCCAGAATGGTTGGTCGATCAAGCGACTGGTGCGCGAACTGGTCGTGTCGCGAGCGTACCAGCTTTCCTCGCGCCCGAGTGGCCGAGCGATCGAAGTCGATCCGCGGAACCTGCTGCTGTCGCATGGGAGCCTGCGGCGGCTGGAGGCCGAGGCAATCCGCGACGCGGTGCTGGCGGTGTCGGGCCGGCTCGACGAGCGAATGTACGGGCCGAGCGTGGCAACGCACTTGACTCCGTTCATGGAAGGGCGTGGCCGGCCCGAAAGCGGGCCTTTGGACGGAGACGGCAGGCGCGGCATTTACCTGAGCGTGCGTCGAAACTTCTTGAGTTCGACGTTCTTGGCGTTCGACTACCCGATTCCATTCACGACGACCGGCCGGCGCAGCGTATCGAACGTGCCGGCCCAGGCGCTGACGATGATGAACAGCCCGTTCGTCGTCGCCGAAGCGCGACGCTGGGCCGAACGGTCGCCGGCGGCGGGGGGGACGACCAGCGAGCGCGTCGACGAGTTGTACCTCGCGGCCTTTGCGCGGCCCGCCGGCGACGGCGAGCGACGGAGCGCCCTGGCCTTCGTCAGCGAACAAAGCCGCCGTTACGGTGATCAGCCCGACGATCCGCGGGCCTGGGCCGACCTGTGCCATGTGCTGTTGAACGTGAAGGAGTTCATTTACATCCAATGATCGCCCGGCGTCACGGATCGTCGCCGCAACGGCGTCACCGGCAAATCCGGACCCCAATCCGGGCCAGGCTGCGCCTTTTCTCGCTGGTCGCACTTGCCAGCCGGCCATTCGTATTGCACAATGACACTGATGAACGAAACCTTCGCGCGGCTCCAGAAAATCTTCCAGGACGTCTTTCTTGACGACCGTCTGACAATCACCCCGGAGACCAGCTCGAAGGATTTCGAGAGTTGGGACTCGCTCACGCATGTGACGCTGATGGTGCATGTGGAACGAGTCTTCGACATCCAATTCACGAGTTCTGAAATTGCCGCATGGAAGGACGTCGGCGAACTGGAGCAGTTGATCGAAGTCCGCCTGCGACAGAAAGGCTAGATGGACCGATCCACACTCGATCTTTACAAGCCGGAGTTCTGGTACACCCTGGCCATCGCGGTGCTGGTGCTGGTGCCGCTCACGGCGCCGGTTTTGCGCAAATGGGCCTGGGCGGCCATTAACCTTGCTTTTCTCAGGCTGCTGCTGGGCGGCGCCGACGCGGTGTCCGCGTACGCCTTCCTGCCGACCTGGTTGAACAAGTTGTTGACCTTTCTGCGGGGCAGCGACGAGTTCGTATGCGCGTGCGCCGGCATCCTGGCCGCGTACATCGTCTTGAACGCGCTGCGACGGCGCGTGCTGGGAATCATCCCCTTGGTTTTGGGTGGGCTGGCCGTATTGGCGATGTTCCTGGTACACAAGCTGACGGTGCCGACGACGGTCGATCGTCTGGAGACCATGACGTCGGCGCTGCGCATCGGCGGCGGGCGCGACGTGGTGGCGATCGAGACGCTCAAGTCGCTGCTCTTGGCGATCGGCTTTTCGTACGTCGCATTAAGACTGGTCGACGCCCTGCGTCTGACCTATGAGGGTCGGCACGCGGCCCCCGACTTGCCTTCGACGATCAACTTCCTGCTGCCGTTCCACATGCTGGCCGCGGGCCCGATTCAGGGTTACGCGGATTTCCTGGCGCAGCCGGCCGTGCCCGCGCCGTTGAGCGCGTCCGACTCGCTGCGCGCCGTCGAGCGGATCGCACTCGGGCTATTCAAGAAATTCGTCCTGGCGGACGTCCTCGACAAGGCCTTGCTCACCCTGTTCCGGGCGCCGCTTCCGTATATGCTCGTCGAATCGCTGCTCTCTTATGTCTGGGTCTACCTGGACTTCAGCGGCTATAGCGACATCTGCGTCGGCGCGGGCCGCCTGATGGGGGTGGCCACGCCGGAGAACTTCAACCGGCCCTACGTGGCGCGCAACCTGGTCGACTTCTGGGACCGTTGGCACATGTCGCTGTCGCAATTCATCTACCGCAACCTTTTCATCCCGCTGCAAATGGCGATGGTCCGCCGCGCGGGCCCCCGGGCCGCGCTGTGGTGCGGAACGGTGGCCTTTTCGGTCTCGTTTCTATTGTGCGGTCTGTGGCACGGCCAGGAAGGGCGCTGGATGCCCTGGACGCTCTGGGGCGCCATGAACGCCTTGGGGCTGGTGGCGGTCGTTTGGTATCGCGCCGGGTTGAAAAAGTGGCTCAGTCGCGAAGCCTTGAATCGCTACAACTCCAACCTTGGCGTACGGCTACTGGCCACGATCTTGACGCAGGGATACGTCGCCGCCACATTAGTGGTAGCCACATGGCCGTGGGAGTGAGAGACCATGTCATCGCAGTCATCCCCTTTGAAAAACGACCGCATCCCAGCCTGGCAATTCGCCCTCCGGCTGGCCTGGGTGGTCGTTCAATTATCGCTCGTTTACTTGCTAGGTGAGACCGGTGCTCAATTTTTTTACCAGGGCTTCTAGCCGGCTGGCGCGTTCGGCCTTCGACGTCTCGCGATATCGCGGGGTGATCGTCACCGCGGCCGGCACCCTGGTCGCATTCGTGGCGCTGCATTTCGCGCTCGGTGTCGCGTTCGGAACCGGCGCCGAGAGGCTTTCGCCCAACCAACGGCCGCTCGGTTTGGAGTTGTACATCAACGTCTGGAGCAGGGTGGCCGCCATTGACCGCATGCACCACCGAGGTCAACTGGCGGCTGACACGCGGCTGGGCGTCGTGCTGGGGGTTTCGTCGACCCAAGCCGGTATCCAACGCCGGATCTTGGAGGCCGCCGCGACGGAGGCCAACCGCTGGGTCGTACTGACCGGCGCCGGACTGAGCTTCGAGAACCTCGCGAGCGTGACGCGGCCGGTGTTCTTCTGTAGCCTGAGGCCGTCGCTGGTCGTCATGTGCGTGCATCCCCAAATGCTCGTGGGCGAAGGTTATTTCGCGGACGATGAGACGCCAACAATGCCAGGGGTCGTAGGCCGCGCCCAAAGGGGGCGCCGCGCGTCGCCCTGGGCGGCGCTGGGCGTGGTACGCCTGCTTCGCGCTCATTGGATCGTGAAGAACCACGTCGGCGTGGGGTACTATCTGCGTTCGCTTATGTATGAATTGCGGCTGTGGGTGTTTCGCGCCGCCGGGGTCAGTGCGGAAGCGCTTTTTCCCGCGGCCGAGGAGCCCTGGGATGACGAACCGCTCTGGTGGTGGCAATTGGACGCCGCGAATGAGGATTTCGCCCAGTCGCAGATCGATTTCTGGCGGAAGCAAGGGCATTTCAAAGCGGCGAACTACGACCCTGCCGGGCCTCAAGCGCGTCGTTTCGTCGGCATGATTCGCGACTATCGCGCGCTGGGGGCCGAAGTGTACGTCGTCATCATGCCGCTACGGTCGCCGTTGCGGCGCCTGGTTCCGCCGCAAGCCAAGCCGTGCCTCAAGAAAGCGTTGCGACTCGCCTTTCCTGACGCCCCGCCGCCCATCATCGACCTGGAACGGGCGATCCCCGATGAGTTTTTCACCGACGAGGCGCATCTGGGGCGTAGCGGGGCCGAGCGATTGTCGACGCTCGTGGCGGATCGCCTGGAAAAGGACGCGATTGAGAAAGGGGCGATGGGCGTTAGGCGATGGGCGTTAGGCGATGGGCGTTAGGCGATGGGCGTTAGGCGATGGGCGTTAGGATTATTCATGGTCAGGTGGAACGAGCGCAGACTGATGTCACACTAACCCGCGGCGCAAGCAAGGTAAGTTCAACGCTGGGCCTTGCTTGCGCTGCGGGTTCGTGTTGGACCATGAATAATCCAGGCTCTCAGCGCACGGGGTGGGCTCGCGGGGCACGGAACGCCACGGAGGGCGTTCCCTACAGAACCTAGTAGCCTGGGAGCGGAAAAAAACCTAACGCCTAACGCCTAACGCCTAACGCCTAACGCCTAACGCCTAACGCCTAACGCCTAACGCCTAACGCCTAACGCCTAACGCCTACTCTTCGACCTGCCAGGCCTCAACGGCCTCGTCGGTGGCCACGAGCAGGATCCCTCGGCCGTCGACGTGGGCGACGGCCAAACCAGATAGCGAAGCGCCATAGTTGAAGCGGTCGATCAAGGCGCCGTCGATCGCGAGGATGTGGATCGAGCCGTCGGCCCCGGCGATGACCCATTGCCCCGTCTCATGGCCCAACAGATTGCCTGCCGCGACGGCTTCGAACGCGGGGTGGGGCTGCTTCCCGGCCGGCAAGGGGTGGCTCCATAACTCCTCGCCGCCGGGCGAAATGCCGACCGCCACGTCGGGACCAAGCTTCCCCGACCCCAGCTTGTCGTGGGCGATCGCGCACCATTCAGGCTGTTCGTCGCCGTCGAGGTCGGCGGTGAAGATCAGCCGCGCGAACCTGTCGCCCACGACGATCGCCCTGCGCGCGTTGCCTTTCGCGTCGATCGGTAGCAAGGTGCCTAGCTGGCTGGTGGCCAGCAGGCCGCGATGGCCCTCGCCGTCCGGACCCCATACGGCCAGCCCGAGGACATTCTCGGCGGCCCGGTTCCGCCAAAGACGGCGGCCATCGAGCGAAACGCAGTGGATACCCACCTCGCCATAATAGCCGACGGCGATCTCCACCTCGCCGTCGCCGTCCAAATCGGCCAAGAGCGCGTCGGAGATGCCCGCGTGGTCTCCCTCCTCCGGGAAGCTGCGCAATCGTTTCCAGCGGTCGTCGAACACATGAAGCTGCTGCACGCCGGGCGCCGAGCCCAGAAAAAACCGCTTGCCCGCCCCGTCGCCGGCCGTGCGCAGGAACGAAATCACCGCGTCTTTTTTCCGTGCGGGCAGGTCGAGCCGGTGCATCGCCGACAGATTTCCCTCGGCGTCGAGCTCAGCCACGCTTCGCAAGCCTTCGAGCGCGAACATCCGGTCGCGCCCGGAGTCATTGGCTACGACGAGCAAGTTGCCGGGGCTTTTCAGCGCCGTGCATGCCCAGAGCCGTTTGAGCCGGAGCTTTTCCGGCTCGCGACGCGGCGAGATCTCGGCCTTGGAAAACGCCGTGTCGGCCGCTTGTGTCGCGTCGGCGAACTTACTTTGGGGACTCCAAGCGAATCCCAAATACAACTGCACCTCCGTCGTTCGCGGCGGCGATTGCCCGGCAAGCCCCCGCGGCTCAGGTTCCTGGGGGGTGGCGATCAGGTCGCCGCCGGCCAGAAGCTGGTCGAGCTCCTTGGGCAGCACCGCGAGTTGGTCCAGATACGGTCCTTTCACGAGCTCTTGCAGCCTGCCGTCGTTGCCAAGAATCATGGTGGTCGGCACGAGTTGCAGCCCAAAAGCGCGGGTCGCGACCTGGCGGGTGACGCGGGCCATCGGCAGCGACAGCTTGGCCTTGGTGAAAACGGACCTCAAGTCGTCGTCGGACGTCTCGTCCAGATCGGCGCTGACCGCCAGAAACACGATCGAGTCCTGGTCTCGATAGCGGGCGTAGACCTGCTCGAGTTTCGACAAATCCTTGAGGGAATACGCGGCGTCGTCCTTTTGCCAGAACATGATGACCACGATCTTTCCCGCCAGCGAGTCGCGCGTGATCACCCGGCCGTCGAGCGCGTGCAATTCGAACTTGGGGATGCGAGTGCCCATTCGCACGGCTTCGAACTGATGGACCAGTTCGGCGCCTTTGGGCACTTCAAACTGGAACGCCACGTCGTCGATCGGCGAGTCGAGCCGGGCGCCCGTGAGTTCGGCGGTGATCGTCATCCCGGTGATACTGCCGTAGTAGGATTCCAAGAGTTCGCGGTAGCCGTCGGTCGGGTATTCGACGCGCCGGACCACCAGCGTCCGCTCATCGATCCAAAGAACGAACGCGCCGTCGGTTCGCTCGATCCGAACGCGCTGGCAGGCTTCGCCGTCGATCGTCCGCGGCGACATGAACTTTGTCATTTGCGCGTTCACGGCGAATTGTCCCAGAGGCTCAGGGTCCAGGAACAATGCCAGCGGTATGGAACCGACGATCCGATTGAGTGCTTGTCCCAGCACCCGGTCGCCGTAAACCAAGGCAAGCGACAACTCTTCGGGCGCGGGCACGCTGAACACCTCGCCCGGCGCCTCGTTGATCGTGGCGCGGAAGTTCCGGCCGTCACAGACGACCAACGCCTGGTAGGCGTGCATGCGAAGCTTGTTCGGACCGGAGACGGCGACGGAGAAATCGATCAGCTCGTCGACGATCTCGCCGTCGCACTTGTAACGCACCCGAAGCTGGCCGCTGTCTTCGTAACGATCCGCTTTGTGGTAGGCCTCGACCACCCGCTCCAAAAGCTGCTGGGCCGGCGGCGGTTTTTTGACCGCGACTTGAGGAGCGTTGCTCGACGGCGCCGAGTCGATGCACCCCATCGACAGCGTCAGCAAGAGCGCCAGCGCCGGGCGGACACAGCATCTGTAGGGAACGCCCTCCGTGGCGTTCCGTGGCGGGCGAGCAGACGTCGTGATCCGCTTCACGGGAAAAGCGACGGCAAAGGGGCGTAATCCACTAGGGGCGGCATGAGAGGCCATCATGGCTTGAGCCTTGAAGCGGGTTGTCGTGAAAGAACGGAAGTCCCGATGGTTGGCACTCCCGTATTATTCGATAACTTGCCCGGCGCGTAAAGCTCGGATTCTTTCAGGAGGGGCGGGATTCAGTGCGGCCAGTGGTTCGGGAGCAGAGGTTAGAGGTTAGAGGTTAGAGGTTAGAGGTTAGAGGTTAGAGGTTAGAGGTTAGAGGTTAGAGGTTAGGAATCGAAACCTAACCTCTAACCTCCATTGCCGCCCCCCTGTTTTGTCGCCCCGACCTCTAACCTCCATTGCCGAGCCCTGTTTTCTCGCCCCGACCTCTAACCTCCATTGCCGCCCCCCTGTTTTGTCGCCCCGACCCCTGCAAACCTGTTATACTCATTATTGCTCCGGGGCTTGCTTAACGGCGACCCATTCGATGCACTGCAACCAATTCATCGCACCCCCCCTGACCCGCCGCGAGATGCTCGCGAGCTGCGCCAACGGCTTCGGCGCGTTGGCGCTGGCGGCGCTCTTGCGGGAGCCTGCGTTCGGCGGGCAACCGGCCGCCGGTCCCTTGCACCCAACGACCGGTCCCTTGCACCCAACGACCGGTCCCTTGCACCCAACGACCGGTCCCTTGTCGCCGCGGCCGACGCATTTCCAGGCCAAGGCCGCCAGCGTCATCTTTCTCTATATGGACGGCGGCGTGTCGCAGGTCGATTCGTTCGACCCCAAACCGCGGCTGGAACGCGAGCACGGCCGGCCGATCAAAATGAAGATCCCGCCCACGCAATTCAACGACGTGGGCAACGTGCTGATGTCGCCCTGGGCCTTCCGCCGTTACGGCCAGTGCGGCACGCCGGTAAGCGACCTATTCCCCCACACGGCCCAATGCGTCGACGACTTGTGCGTCGTGCGGTCGATGGTTTCGAGGTTCTCGGAGCACACCAACGCCAACTATTTCCTGCACACCGGATCGGGGCTGCAAGGCCGGCCCAGCATGGGAAGCTGGTTCGGCTACGGACTGGGCAGCGAGTGCCAGGATCTGCCGGGCTTCGTGGTGCTCAACGGCGGGCTCATTCCGCCCGGTGGGCTCGACAACTTCGGCAGCGGATTCCTGCCGGCCAGTTACCAGGGCTCGGTTTTCAAGCAAGGCCCGCGGCCGCTCGACAACGTCGCTCGCAGCGAAGCCAACGACGATCTGCAGCGCGGCAAGCTGGCCTTGCTCGACCGGCTCGACCAGGCCGCGCTGGCGCAAACGGGGCGCGACGACCAGCTCGAATCGGCCATCGCCAACTACGAGTTGGCTTTCCGCATGCAGGCCGCGGTGCCCGACCTGATGGATCTGAGCCGGGAGGACGCGGCGACCCGAAGACTGTACGGTCTGGAGGCCGAATTCGAGGCGACGCGGAGTTACGGCGCGCTGTGCCTGATCGCCCGGAGGCTCGTCGAGCGGGGAGTGCGGTTCGTCGAACTCACCTGCCCCCACTTGGAATGCGACCGCTGGGACCAACACTCCCATCTCAAGGACGGGCATGCCAAGAACGCCCTGGCGGTCGACCAACCGATCGCCGCGCTGTTGCTCGACCTGAAGCGGCGCGGACTGTTGGAGTCGACGTTGGTCGTATGGGCCGGCGAGTTCGGCCGCACGCCCATGGCCCAAGGGTCCGACGGCCGCGACCATAATCCCTTCGGCTTCACGATCTGGATGGCGGGGGGCGGCGTGAAAGGGGGCGCGATTTACGGCGCCACCGACGAGTACGGATACTACGCCGTTGAAAACCGGCTGGAAATCCACGATCTGCACGCCACCATGCTGCACCTGTTGGGGATTGACCACACGCGGCTCACCTACCGCTTCGGGGGGCGCGACGTGCGGCTGACCGACGTGCATGGCAACGTCGTGCGGGAACTGCTCGCGTAACGGCCGTCACACCAACCCGCCGCGCTTCGCGTTGCGAAGCAACGCGAAGGCCAAAAAAAGGCGAGCGAAGCGTAGAAAACCGACATCCGATAACCCCAAGCCGGAGACATGGCGCCGTCTGGGAGTTTTTGGAGGGATAGGAGGGATGGACGTGGTACGGGGCGGCCTTGATGTAAGCTTGGCGAACGCGGTCTCCCTGCCATTTCAAGGAAACTCGGGAGCCACGCCGCAGGGCGCGACGGCGCCGCGGACGACGGAATCGCGCGAGGTAACGCTCCGCGAATAAAACCGAATCCGAAACCCCTCCCCGGTGATCCAAAAACACGCGGGGTGGGGCGAAGTGTGGCGAGGCAATCCGCGATTTCAGAAGCCGCCGCCATTGCCGGTATTCACACCACCACCGCCGCCGCCGGCGCCACCGCTGGTGCCGCTGGCGCCCGTGACGAAGTTGAACGTGTTGACTTGCGTGACGCCGGTGAACGCTGGTATCGGCGAGACGCGCACGTAGCGCCGGTCGGCTGAAACCACCGCCGAATTCACGACCATGGATGCGCCCTTGGGCGAGGTGGAGATCACCGGCATGTAGCCGACCGCGCCTTGCACGAAGAACGGGTTGAACGGGTTGACGACCACTCCGCCGTTGCCGCGGTTGACACCCCTCAGCATGCTTCCCAAAACCCGCGGGTCGTTCAAGGCATTGAGCTGTTGGTTCAGAATCTGCTGGTTCACGGCCACCTGGCCCGCCACGGCATTGGCCACCTGTTGCTGCGCCAGCGGCTCCAGGCGGCGACCGTCCTTGAGATCGAAGGCGGCCACCGCGTCGCCGTCCTTGAGAGTCAATTGTTTGGTTTGAACGCGTTCCCGCTTCGACCAGAAGTGCCAGATCAGCTTGACGGTCACTTTGTCGGCCGTCAATTTGCCCCACACGCGGCGCACCGCGACCTTATACGTGCCATCGAAGCCTTTCGGGCAAACGTACACCTCCGAGGCCCCTTGCGACGTGCGCTGGTCCCTCCTGGCCACGGCGTCGCCCAGCAGGATGCCGCCCGAGGTCGTCCGCGGGTTGCGGAACGAGCAGACGGTGCCGGCCGGCTCCTCGACCAGCAAATCGACGTCGGCGTCGCCCGTCCAGGAGACGATCACCACGCAATCGCGGATCTGCGCTTCGTTGAGTTGGGCCTGGTACTCATCGGCTTCCTGTTTGCGGTTTTCCTTCTTCAACCGATCGAGCGTGGACAGGGCGACACGCTCGGCCGTATTCCAAATCTCGATGTGCTCCGCCGACCAGGCCTGGCTGAGAATGCCGAGCGTCGACCAGCGGAGGCCGTCGAGATCGTCGAGTTCGGTCGCCAGCCGCAAGCCGGCGACGAACGGTTCGGCCGCGTTCGGATCGCTCTCGGAAACCTGCTGGAACAACTCGAGGGCGCGGTGCTTGAGCCCGTTCTTGTCCATGTAGTGCGCGATATACATCACGTCCAGGGGGTTGTCCGTGAAGTCGATCGCCGACATCAAAACGCGTTCGATTTCGAGCGAGTCGCGGTGGTCGGCCTGCATCGCCAGGCCGAGCGCCTCGTACATCCAGGGCTGCCCCTGCTTGTTGCGCAGGGCGGCGTTGATCAAAGCGATGACGTGATCGAACTTGTTGGCCTTCGCCAACTCGCGCACGGCCTGCCGCACGCCGTCGGTCGGCAATTTTTGGGCGGAAAACAAGTCGTTCCACTTCACTTCGGGATCGTCGCCTTCGGCGCAGTCGATGCGCACGGGCTCGGCCGCTTTCGCCCGCTTCGCACCGCGCCACGCCGGCCCCATCGCACCGCGCCGCGCCGGCGCCATCGGGCCGGCCGCCGGCTTGGGCGCCGGTTGCCGCTCGCCAACCGGTTGCCGCTCGCCAACCGGTTGCCGCTCGCCAACCGGTTGCCGCTCGCCAACCGGTTGCCGCTCGCCAATCGCCGGCCGCTCGCCGGCCGGCGCCTGCTCGCCAGGGGCCTTCGCCGCTCCGGCCGACTTCTTCTTGCCGGAGAGCTTCAAATCGTCCTTGACGGAAAACATGCCGCGACCGCCGCCACCCATGGCCGGCATCTGAATGGGAATCACCAGGTCGGCGACCGGGTAAACCTTGGTCGAGAGAATGTTCTCGGCCTCCGTCTTGGTGGTGATCATCAGCACCTCGTCTTTGATCACGTAGGTCAGATCGAGCTCGCCCAGCAACAACTTGAGGGCCGAACGCAACGTGATGCCCTTGATGCTCCGCGTGACGGTGGTGTCGCTGCCCACGCCGGCGTCGGCCAGGGCCTTGCTGTCGAGCTGGATCTCGATTTCGTGCCTGGTCTTCAGGTACTCGATCACGTCGGAGAGCGGCTGTTCGGTGAAGTCGATGTCGGTCTTATCCAGCAGCGCGGCGGCGATCTTGGCCTCGGCCGGGCTGCTCTTCGAGAGATCGGCGACCTTGTATTTTCTTCGCCGCTCGGTCAACATCTGCCAAACCTCCGGGGCGGGGTAGAGGATCGGCGGCTCGTCCGACGTCGGAACGTGCGACGTCTCGGTCGCGTACAACATATCGACGAAGCCTCTGTGCCGCGCGTCGCGCAGGGCCATCATGTCGGTCGTGTAGCCGACCATCCGCGACCAAAGCTCGGCGGTTCGCAAGCCCGCCCGGTTCGGCTCCATCTCCTCGGCGAGATCGGCCACCGCTTCGGCGTCGCGATAGCGTTCCTCGTCCATCAACGCGCTGAAGCGGGCCATCAATTGTTCGACTTTCTGCTCGCGAATGAACAGGTCGCGGTTGATCCGCTCGCGCGCGGCGTACTCGGCGGCGATTTGCTCGTCGCGAATTTCCCGTTCGACGAACTCTTCCTTCTGCCGGCGTGACGTGCGCAACGCGGCCTCGATTCGATCGGCGAGTTGGGCACGCAGATCGGGGTCCAATTCGATCGCCTGCGAGACCTTCTCCAACTCCAGCTTGAGCTTTTCTTCGGCCAACTCGGGGTTGGTGCCTAGCAAGCCGCGGGCCTGCTTGATGATGTTTTCGACCTCGGTGCGGATGAAGCCCGCGAAGACGCGATCGTTCCGCTCGACTTCATCCACCAGCGCGCCATCGGCGGCCTCACGCGCCGCGGGGTCGGCCGGCGCGTCGTCGTCCGAGGGGTCGTCGCGCTTTGAAAGCTTCAGGTCGCGCCCGGCGCGGCGTCCCCTGGCAAGGTTGGCTTTCTCGACCGCGTCGAGGACGATCGCCGCGTCGTTGTTCTCCGGATCGAGGCGCTTCGCTTCCGCCGCCAGTTTTTCGGCCTGCTCGAAGTTGCCGGCTTGTCGGGCCTGTTGGGCCAGCCGGGTGAGAGTCTGCGAGTCCACATTCGCCATCTTGCGCAGTTCGTCGAGACCGGCGGCGCCAACGGTTGACAAGCTAATGCCGCCGTCGCGCCGGGCCATTTCGACCAGCTCGGCCAAATAGGCATGCTCCTGGTCGGGCGGAGTGATTTCGATCGGCCACTTCAGTTCGACGACCTGGCCGGCCAACTCGGCGCTCATGCGCACTTCACCCGGCGCATCGGCGCCGGCGAGCTGGCCCAGCACCACCGTGTCGCGATCGAACCGCAGGGGCGGCGCGCGACGGGGATACACTTCACTGAACGCGGCGGGATAGGCCACCGAAACGGGCCAGATCACCGCGTTTTGCGCGGCCGCCGCCAGGCCGCCGCCGAATCGACGGCCGTCGACCGCGTCGTCGTCGACGGCCAACATGCCACCGGTATGGTTCGCCAACGCGCCGAGCAATGGCTTGTTCAGCATGGGACCGACCGCGTAACTGCTGACCGACACATGCTCCCGCACCAGCAAATCGACCAGCGGTTGCATGTGGCTGGCCGCGATCGAGCGAGCGGTGCTGACGCCGTCGCCGATATAGACGACCGATCGGACGCGGTCAGCGTCGCCGGCTTCGGCGAACTGGGCGACGGCGCCGCGCAACGCGGTGCCCATGTCGGTCGAGCCCAGCGGCACGCGGCGCCGAAGGTCGGCCAAGGCCTGACGCATTTCCGGGCCGTCGGCGGCCACGAACGACGAGGTCAACTCGACGGCGTTCAAGTCGACGGCCGACAACGCGACGCGATCGCGCGCCTCGAAGCCGGCCAACAGCGCCGTCAGCGCCGTCAGCGCTTTTTCGCGATAGTCGCCGGTCTGGCTGGCGGACGTATCGAACAACACGACCACATCATGCGGGGCAAGCTTGGGCTGCGGCAAGTTCGGCGACAACTTCATGGCGAAGTAGGTTTCGCCGCCGCCGGCGGTGTAAGTTTCGAGCACCGCCGAACGACCTTGCGGCGCGCCCGCGGGCGTGTTCGCCGCTTCAAGCCTGGCAACGCAAACCATACCCACCCAGGCGGCGACCGCCGCCAAGGCCAACCACGACTGACGAGTTTTGGACATGTGTGTACACTCCACCAGCGAGATGCGTCGGCGCAAAAACCAGCCTGTTCCGTACCGCCGGCCCGGCCACGCATGATCGTCCACCGGGACTATCGAATCGATTGATAGATCGGTGGACAGCCTAAGTGTATTCCACGGAGAGGGGTTATATCAAGAAAAAAAACCCTCACCGAACGATTTTCCTCGCCCGCTCGCCGGCGTACGACACGCCGGCGACGGCCGTGGCCGGCCCATCGCCGCCGCCGGCGAACGGGCCAATCGACCGTAAAACAAGGCGGGTTATGACTTTACGGATCATACCTGATCTGCCGCCGCGGCGTTCCCTACAGAATCGGGCTCGATTGCCGACGGTGGCTGGTGGCAGAGCCTAAGCGATGCCCCGGCTAGATAGATATACTGCACGCGGCCGAGAATGAGACATTCGGAAGTCTGCACACCAACCCGCAGCGCAAGCAAGGCAAGTAGTTACGCGCCTTGCTTGCGCTGCGGGTTGGTGTCGAAGCAGGCCGCGTGCAGTATAGCGACCGGGGCATCGCTTAGGCTCTGCCCCAGCCACCATGTAGATCCTCTCTCGCATATTTCGATGAAATGGCTTATTTTGCAACGATCCGTTTGGAGGCCAGGAAATATGGTAACGCGAAAATCACTCGTGCTCTGCTTCGGTTCCGCACTTTCCGGCGGCTTGTTGGCAATCTTTCTGACGGAGGACCATGGGCCTCCCATCGCGTTTGCACAGGCGGCGGCACGCGAACGAGCGGCGAAGGTGCCCGACGACGGCTTGACGCCCGAGGAACATGTCAACATCGCCGTCTACGACAACGTCAATCGGGCCGTGGTGAACATCAACACCCGCGGGGTGCGCAGCGGCAACCTCTTCATGATCGAAGTTCCCACCGAGGGCGAAGGATCGGGGTCGGTCATCGACAAGACCGGCCATATCCTGACCAACTACCATGTGATCGAGGACGCGAGAGAGATCGAAGTCACCTTGTTCGACGCGTCGAAGCACCTCGCGCAACTCGTCGGCCAGGATCCAGATAATGACGTGGCGGTGATTCACATCAACGCCCCGCCCGAACTGCTGCACCCGGTCGTGTTCGGCAACTCGGCGAAGCTCAAAGTCGGACAGCGAGTGTTCGCCATCGGCAATCCGTTCGGGCTGGAGCGGACGTTGACGACGGGCATTATTTCCAGCCTCAACCGCACCCTGCCCAGCCGCAACAAGCGGCAACTCAAGTCGATCATCCAAATCGACGCGGCGATCAATCCGGGCAATTCGGGCGGTCCGCTGCTCGATACCCACAGCCGGCTGATCGGAATGAACACGGCGATCGCCAGCCGCACCGGGATGAGCGCGGGCGTGGGCTTCGCCATACCGGTCGGGATCATCGCGCGGATCGTGCCGCAACTGATCGAAAAGGGACGTGTGGTGCGTCCCGAGACGGGCATCGCCAAGGTGTACGAGACCGATCGGGGCCTCTTGATCGCGGCGTTGACGCCGGGCGGGCCCGCCGAGCGGGCCGGACTGCGCGGACCGCGCGTGGTCCGCCAGCGGCGCGGGCCGCTCGTCTACGAATCGACCGAACTAGGGGCCGCCGACCTGATCGTCGCCGTGAACGCGACGAACGTCACCACGGTCGATGAATTCCTGACGGCCATCGAGACCCTCCGACCCGGCGACGAGGTCACCCTGGGCGTCATTCGCGGCTCGCGCGAGACGACGGTGCGGATGAAGCTGGGAGGCGAGGAGTAAGCTCTTGACAATCCTGGTTCTTTCGCTAGTTTAGAGTCAATCCCCGTTGAGGGGGAACCAACGATACCCCCGAGTCGCTCATGCCCACGATCAACCAATTGGTCAAGAGAAGCCGCCGGCCGCCGCGCAAGTTCAGCAAGTCGCCCGTGTTGGACAAATGCCCGCAAAAGCGCGGCGTTTGCCTGCAAGTCAAGACGATGACCCCCAAGAAGCCGAACTCGGCGTTGCGAAAGATCGCCCGCGTGCGTCTTTCCAACGGCAAGGAAGTCACCGTCTATATCCCCGGCGAGGGACACAGCTTGCAGGAGCATTCGATCGTGCTGGTGCGTGGTGGCCGCGTCCGCGATCTGCCGGGCGTGCGCTACCATGTGGTGCGGGGCGCGCTCGATACGCTGGGCGTCGAGGGACGCAAGCAATCACGAAGTTTGTACGGCGCCAAGAAATCGTAGCTATACTGCACGCGGCCAAGAATAAGACATTTTGTCACGAGAAGGGTGGTGGCTGGTGGCAGAGCGTTAGCGATGCCCCGGCTCAATCGCGACTGGGGCATGGCTAAGGCACTGCCCCAGCCACCGTGAATGTCTCATCCTTGGCGGCGTGCAGTATCAATCAACATCAATCAACCCTAGGAATCGCAAGGTCAGCATGGGTCGTATCACCGCCAGCCGCGCAATGCTCGCTCCCGATCCCAAGTATGGGTCGTTGTTGGCCAGCAAATTCATCAACTGCCTGATGCACGACGGCAAGAAGAGCACCGCCCAGGCCGTGTTCTACGACGCCCTGGAGATCGTCCGCGGCAAAATCAAGGATGTCGAGCCGATCGAGGTTTTTACCCAGGCCGTCGAGCACGTCAAGCCCGAGGTCGAAGTCCGCTCGAAGCGGGTCGGCGGCGCCGCGTACCAGGTGCCCATGCAGGTGAACCGCATCCGCCAGCAATCGCTGGCGATCCGCTGGATTCTGCTGGCCGTGCGCGAAAAGAAGGGACGCCCCACCCACGAGAAACTGGCCGACGAACTGGTGGCCGCCTACAATCGTGAAGGCGTGGCCGTCACGAAGCGAGAGAACGTCCACCGCATGGCCGACGCCAACAAGGCCTTCGCGCACTTCGCCTGGTAAATGTCCAGCGACCTGAAAAACATCCGCAACATCGGCATCATCGCCCACATCGACGCCGGCAAGACGACCGTCACCGAGCGGATGCTCTATTATTCCGGCGCGACGCACCGCATGGGCGACGTCGACAAGGGAACCACCGAAACCGACTTCGACCCCGAGGAGCAGGAGCGCGGGATCACGATCTACTCGGCGTGCGTGACGTTCAACTGGAAGCAGGTGGTCGTCAACCTGATCGACACTCCGGGACACGTCGATTTCACCGCCGAGGTCGAGCGAAGCCTGCGGGTGCTCGATGGGGGCGTGGTGGTGTTCAGCGCCCGCGAAGGGGTCGAGGCGCAGAGCGAAACGGTCTGGCGGCAGGCCGACCGCTACCAGGTGCCCCGCGTCGCGTTCATCAACAAGATGGACCGCGAGGGGGCCGACTTCCACGGCACGCTCGACGAGATCCGCGAGCGGCTCGAAGCCAACCCGGTGGCGGTGCAAATCCCCGTCGGCGTCGGCCCGCCCCATGTGCTCGGCGCTTTTCGCGGCGTGATCGACCTGGTGACCATGAAAATGCTCTCCTTCACGCCCGAGAGCCAGGGGAAAGAAGTCGTCGAACTCGAAATCGCCGCCGACATGGCCGACGACGCCAGGCTCTGGCGCGACCAGATGCTGGAAAAGCTCTACGACTATTCAAACGAGTTGATGGAACTGGCTCTGGCGGAGTCGGTCGTGCCCGACGAACTGATCCGCACGGTACTCCGCGACGCCACGCTGCACCGCCTGATCGTGCCGGTGCTCTGCGGTTCGGCGCTGGACCATGTTGGGGTGCAGCCGCTGTTGGACGCCGTGGCCCACTATTTGCCCAGCCCCGCCGACCGTCCGCCGGTCGAAGGCGCCGATCCCGAAACGCCCGGCAAGAAACTGCTGCGCAAGCCGAGCATAAGCGAGCCGTTCTGCGGGCTGGTCTTCAAAATCCAGGCGGAGAAACACGGCGACTTGAGCTATGTGCGGGTATATTCGGGCGAGTTGAAGTCGAACAGCCGGGTGCTCAACCCAGGCAAGGGCAAGAAGGAGAACGTCAGCCAGCTTTGGCACGTTCAGGCCAGCCGCAAGGAGCAGATCGACCGGGTCGCGGTGGGCGACATCGTGGGGATCATCGGCTTGAGGGCCTCGGTGACGGGCGACACCCTCTGCGACGCCAAGGCGCCGATCCTGTTGGAGTCGATCCAGTTCCCCGACACGGTGATTTCGATGGCCATCGAACCGGAGAGCTCCGCCGAGCGGAAGAAGCTGGTCGACGTGTTGGAAATGCTCAAGCGCCAGGATCCGACATTCCGCGCGTCGACCAGCGAGGAGACCGGGCAAACATTGATCAGCGGCATGGGCGAGTTGCACTTGGAGATCATCAAGCACCGTCTGTTGCGCGACTTCAACCTGAACGTCCGCGTCAAGAAGCCGCAGGTGAGCTATCGAGAGACGGTCAAGCAGTCCGCGGAAGTGACGGGCGAGTGCCACCAGCAACAGGCCGGCCAACCGCTGTTTGCCAAGGTCAAGATCCGAATGGAGCCGCTGGCCGGCGGCGAGAATCCGGTGACGGTCGCAGTCGGCTCGACGGAGGGGATTCCGCCGGAGTTTCTGCGCGCGGTGCTCGACGCGCTGGCGCAAGAGGGGGAGGGGGGCGGATCGCTGAGCTACCCTTTGATGAAGGTCAAGGTCACGGTGTTGGGGGGCGAGGCGCACGAGGTGGATTCGACCGAAATCGCCTTCCGCCGGGCCGCGGCCGACTCCTTCCGCAAGGGCTTGCAGCAGGCGGGCATCGTGCTGCTGGAGCCGATCATGAAGCTCGACATCACGACCCCCGAGGAGCACCTGGGCGACATCGTGGCCGACTTGCAGCAGCGCCGCGCGATGATCACCCACACGCAAGCCCGCGGCCGCAACACGGTGATCGAGGCCGAAGCCCCGCTGGCCACGTTGTTCGGCTACTCCAGCGCCATCCGCAGCCTCAGTCAAGGGCGGGCCAGTTGCTCGATGGAGCCGACCGCCTACGGGCCCGCACCCGATGACGTCTTGCAGGCCTTCCGATAGCCCCATTCCGCATCCCGAACCGGAGGTTTCATCTTATGGCCAGAACTCCCAGCACGATGCTTCCCCTGGGCACGGAGGCGCCCGACTTCCAGTTACCCGACGCGGTGACGCATCAGCAGGTGGCGCTGGCCGACTTCGCCGGCAAGCCGGCCCTGCTGGTGATCTTCATGTGCAACCATTGCCCGTTCGTCAAGCACGTCGCCTCCGGACTGGCTGCGCTGGCGAAGGACTACCAGCCTCGAGGAGTGGCCGTGGTGGGGATCAACGCCAACGACGCGGCCGTCCACCCCGACGACGCTCCCGACAAGATGCGCGATGAGGCCCGGGCGCAAGGTTACACGTTCCCGTATCTCTACGACGAAAGCCAAGCCGTGGCCAAGGCGTACCGCGCCGCCTGCACGCCCGACTTCTTCCTCTTCGACAGCCGGCGGAAACTCGTCTATCGCGGGCAGCTCGACTCCAGCCGCCCCGACAACGGTATCCCGGTGACGGGCAGCGACCTGCGCGCCGCCCTCGACGCCGTGCTCAACCACCAGAACGTGCCGGCCGACCAGAAACCGAGTATCGGCTGCAACATCAAGTGGCGTGCGGGCAACGAGCCGGAGTACTATGGGCACGCGGGAGATTCCTGATTTGCGATTGGAAGACTGGCTCACGCCGTGACGTCGACGAGTCGCATCGCCGTGGGGTCGATTCATGCGCGTCCTGGTTATCGACGACGAGAAGAACATCCGCGCGACGCTGGCGGTCTGCCTCGAGGCGGCTGGCTGCCAGGTGACGGCGGTCGCGACGGGCGAGGCGGCGCTGGCCGCCATGTCGCAACGGTCGTTCGATCTGGCTTTTCTCGATATGCGGCTGGGCCATGAGAGCGGCATCGACCTGCTGCCCGGCTTGCTGGCCGAATGCCCGAACCTGGCCGTCGTAATGATCACCGCCTACGCCACGGTGGCCAGCGCCGTCGAGGCGCTGCGGCGTGGCGCGGCGGACTACCTGCAAAAGCCGTACACGCCCGAACAGATCCGGCACGTCGTGGCCAAGGTGGCTGAACGCCGCGCGGCCGAGTGGCGGCTGGCCGGGCTGGGCCAGGAACTGCGCGACGCCGTGCCGGAAATCGACCTCGATAGCCGCTCGGCCAGGATGCAATCCGCCCTGGAGACCGTCGCGCGCGCGGCCGTCTCCGAGGCGGCCGTGCTGCTGCGCGGCGAAAACGGCACGGGTAAGGGCGTGCTGGCCAGGTTCCTGCACGCCCAAAGCCCACGGCGCGACCGAAACCTGGTCGTCGTCCATTGTCCGACGCTCTCGGAGGAGTTGCTCACCAGCGAGCTGTTCGGCCACGCCCAAGGCGCGTTCACCGGCGCGGTACGCGACCAAGGCGGCCGAGTCGAGTCGGCCGAGGGGGGCACGCTTTTTCTCGACGAGGTCGCCGAAATCGCACCGGGCTTGCAAGCCAAGCTGCTGCGGTTCCTGCAAGAAAAGCAGTTCGAGCGCGTGGGCGAATCGCGCACGCGGCGGGCCGACGCGCGGATCGTGGCCGCCACGAACCGCGACCTGGAGGCGGACGTTGCGGCGGGCAGGTTCCGCCAAGATCTGCTTTATCGCCTGAACGTCGTGGAGGTCGAGGTGCCTTCGCTTCGCGAACGGCCGGAGGACATCATGCCGATGGCCCGGCGATTTCTGGCTTTTTTCGCCCGCGCCGCCGGACGTTCGACGCAAGAGCTTTCGCCCGCCGCTGAGAAGCTGCTGGTCGATTACCCCTGGCCGGGCAACGTGCGCGAGCTGCGCAACACGATGGAACGAACCGCGATCCTCTGGTCCGCCCAAGTCGTCGAGCCTGCCGCGTTCCCCGAGCGGATGTTGGCCAACGCCGGCGTCGGCCCGCGACTGGGCGGCGATGCGACGTTGGCCGAAGTCGAGCGAGAACATCTGCTGCGCGTCGTCGCGCGGACGGCCACGCTCGAAGACGCGGCGCGGATTCTGGGTATCGACGCCTCGACCTTATATCGCAAGCGGCGCCAGTACGAGGGGTGAATTCCGCCTTGCCCCGCGTACCCGGCGTCAATGCGCGTCAATGCCGGGCCTATCCAGCGCCGGACGGGGTGCCCCGTGCTCCACCTCCGGGCTAGGCGACGTCAAGAAATTATTAGGTTGTTTTCAGCGGCAGTCTCTCGTCACAAACGGTTATAATCAAGAACCGTCGCGGGCTTCCGCGAAGCGATCGATGACGCCGTGTCCCTGCCCGACGGTGCGCCGACAAACAGGAAAAAGCTCTTATGGCCCGTGGCAATAAATCTGCAACTAAGAGGTGGTGAGATCATCCGAAAAACGCGGCAACACCGCATCGGCGGTTGTTGCAGATTTATTGCCACGGGCCATAGCTTAGCGGAATACAACGGCCTGAGGACTGCGGCATGATGACCCGCCATGGGATGCGCTGCACGCGCCGTAAGTTCCTCGTCGGGCCCCCACGGCGGTGGGCGGCGCAGGCGTGCTTTCCGGCGCGCGGCCCGTCGCGCGCGACGTTCCCTGGCTGGCCGACGCGCAGCGGCCGCCCGAAACGCCCGCTCCCAATGCTCCGGTCCTAGCCCCTTTGCTCGTCGACCACGGACGGCCGATCGATTCGCTCGACGCTTGGCTGCGGCGGCGAGCGGAGATCCGCCAGGCATGGTTTGACTTCCTGAAGCCCCTGGCAGAGCCCCGCGACAAGCCGGCTCTCAAGGTCTTGGAAGAGGACCATCCCGCGGGGTGCGTCAGGCAGCTCGTGCAATATGAGAGCGAGCCGGGCGAAACCGTCGAAGGCTATCTGCTCAAGCCTGAACCGTGCCCCGACAAGCGGCCGGGCGTCGTCGTGTTGCATCCGACCACGCCTCACACCATTCGCGAGCCGGCGGGCTTCGAGGGAGATCGCTACGGCGCTTTCGGGCTTAAGCTGGCCGAGCGCGGCCTGGTGGCGTTTTGCCCGCGATGCTTTCTGTGGCGCGGCACGGAAAACCGGCTCGACCGAGTGGCCGAACACGAGCGGCGCCACGCCGGCAGCAAAGGCATGGCCAAAATGCTCTGGGACGCCGGCCGCGGGCTCGATGTTCTGGAAAGCCTCGACCAAGTTGACGGCAAGCGTTTGGGCGCCGTCGGCCATTCGCTGGGGGCCAAAGAGACGCCGTCGACCGACGACGGAGATCGCAGTTGGCCGTTCGTGGCGGCCGCCCTGCCGGTTTATAAGCTCTACGGCGGCCCACAGCGCGTGGGCCTGCTGAACCATCGGCGGGGACACGTCGTGCCGCCCGACGCCGCCGAGCGAAGTGACGACTGGCTTCAAACCTACCTGTCATGAGAATCGTATTAGTCTTGTTTGCGGCAACGCCCCTCGCCAACCGACGGTTATAATCAAGATCCGTCGCTCGATTAAGCGGAGTGTTCGATAGCGGCCTTCCGTAACGCAATCAGTTGAGGAACCTATGACAAGCCAATCGGGATCGTTCATGCCGTCGTTGTTGTTGAATCGCCGCGAGGCCCTTCAGGCCGGGATGGCCGCGCTCGCGTCGGGCTTGCCGCCGGCGGCCGGCGCGCAAAGCGCGCCGGCGCGCCGGTCGAAGAAAGTGATCGTGGCCGGTGGCGGCATCGGCGGGCTGTGCTGCGCCTACGAATTGATGAAGCGAGGCCACGACGTATTGCTGCTGGAAGCCTCCGGCCGAACCGGCGGACACGTTCGCACCCTTCACGACCCGTTGCCGGACGGCCTCTACGCCGACGTCGGCGCGGAGCACTTCACCAAACCCGGCTACGATCAACTCTGGAAGTATGTGGAAGAGTTCGCGTTGCCGGTGCTGCCCTATCCCCGCCGCGATCACCAGTTGCAACCGATTGACGGCAAGTGGTACAGCGACGAACAACTGCGCGACCGCAACGTGCTGCAATCGTTTGGTTTCAACCGGCGCGAGATCGAGTTCCTGATGAAGAACGATTTGACGGAGCTGTCGCGGCTCTACTTCGCCCCTTATTTCGATGCGTTCGCCGACGACTATCAACCGTTCGACATCGGGTTGGACCAGCTCGATCAAATGACGATCGGCGACTTGTTGGCGGAGGCGGGCGCCTCGGACGCCGCGTTTCGTTTCACCGGAGGAGAGCGGCGGGGGGACGGCGGGCAGGCCGCGCGCCCTTCGGGAACCTCGGCCTTGTATCGCATTTGGCAGTCGGCCATTCGCAAACGACGTGGCGTCGCGGAAGGCCATAAAGAACTCTATCGCCTGCGCGGCGGCAACCAGCGGGTGGTCGACGCCTTCGTCGCCAAACTGGGTGAGCGCGTTCGCCTGGGCTGCCCCGTGACGGCCATCGAGCACGGGCCATCGGGCGTCACGGTCCACTACATCGAGTACGGCGCGCCACAACGCCACGAGGCGGAATACCTGGTTTCGGCGCTGCCTATGGGCAAACTCAAGGACATTCCGGTCACGCCGCCGTGGCCGGAAGCCAAGGATTTCGCGATCCGCAATGTGGTTTTCAGCAGTCAGGCGCGCGTCGTTTTCCAATGCCGCACGCCCTTCTGGAAAGGCGACCTGCCGAGCGCCAATGTTTCCTTCGGGGATGGGGCGTTGAACGCGATTTGGGAGTCGGCGGAGGAGGTGGCGGGCGGCCACGCGCTGCTGCTGGGCCACGCGAAACCCAGGGCCACCGCCGCCGAGGCCGCCGCCGTCTTGCGCCAGCGATATCCAGGCAAACACAAGCCCACGATCGAGCAGACGCTGGTGCATCACTGGATCGATGACCCTTGGTCGGCGTGGTGCGAGCGGTTGCCGTTTCCGCTCGGACAAATGCGGAAGTTTTGGCCGCACGTAATGGAGCCGGTCGGCAGAATCCATTTTGCGGGCGCCCACGCCGACAACATTCCCTGGGGGATGGACGCCTCGACCCGCTCCGCCAACCGCGTCGCCCAAGCGATTGACGACGCTTGAAAGGACCGGACGTCGCCGGTGGCGGGCACACTCCACTTTGCCAATGATTGAATTCGACGCCCTGTGCAATTTGGGGTGGCGCCTGCGTTGCCGATCTTACCTGGTCGCAATATTGTCGCGCTATTTCGCGAGGTTGGGCTTCACTCGATTGCCAATCTTACGCAGGGTCTCTTGACACGAACAATCGGTCGAAAGCGCAAAGCGCCTATCGGCCAATCCGACCTTGACGCACCTTGCGATCCGCCCTACGTTTTTCACCCTGCGCGGCCGGCCAGGAGTACGTGGAAGGAAAAACGAACCCACACCAGGAGGTGACAACATGGCGATCGAAGTCAAGTGCCCCAACGAGCACCTGTTGAAAATCGGCAGTGGTTTGGCCGGACGCACGGTGCGCTGTCCGCGCTGCCAGGCCGCGGTGGTCGTGCCGCAACCGCTCAGGGAAGTCTCGGAACAGGCCATCCTCGAGTTCCTTGGCCCGGCCCCGATGAATCCTGTGCGAGCCGCGGCGCCCGGCCTGCCGCCGGAGGCCGATCCGCCGGCCGAGCCGGCGGTGTTGAGGCTGCGAGGCCATTTGGGTGAGTTCAAGACCTGCCCAAAGTGCCAGCGCGAAGTGCGCGCCGCTTACGACATCTGCCCCCATTGCAACACCTACTTCAGCGACTGGCGCGAAGTGCTGCGGCGGATGACCGGAGCGTGAGAGCATGGAAACTCCAAAACCACAATCGACCGACGCCAATCCGCCCAAGCCGCGCCGGGGCTCCCGATCGGCCGGGAAGCGAGAGCAGGACGCGGCGGCCGTCGAAACGCCTGCGCCAGGCGCCGCCGCCGCGCCGGAAGCCTCGAAGCCGGAACACCCGTGGGTCACGTCGTTTGCCGACTACCTGCGGAGCGAATGCCACCTGGCCGACAACACGGTACTGGCCTATCGCCGCGATCTGCGGCGGTTCTTCACCTGGCTGGGCGAGCGGAAGGTTCCAGCCCTTTCGATCCGCGAGCTGGCCGATTATGCCGGCTGGCTGCACCAGCGCGAACTGGCTCCCGCCAGCCTCGGCCGGCACATCGTCTCGCTCAAGCTCTTTTTTCGCTATTTGCAACTCGAAGGGGTGCTGAAGGATAACCCGGTCGAACTGCTGGGGAGCCAAAAGCTCTGGGAACGGGTGCCGGAAGTCCTCTCGCCCGAGGTGGTCGACCGCTTGCTGTCCGGTCCCCGCTCGACCGAGCCTTGCTGGCGGCGCGACCGGGCGATGCTTGAATTGCTCTACGCCACCGGCTGCCGGGCGTCGGAGTTGTCGGCCCTCGAAACGCGCGACGTACACCTCGATGAGGGCTATTGTCTCTGTCACGGCAAAGGCGACAAAGAGCGCCTGGTTCCGCTGGGCAAGCGCGCCGCGGCGGCCGTGCGCGACTACCTCGAAAACGAACGGCCCGCGTTGGCGGCCCACGCGGCCGCGCCCCCCGGCTGGCTTCTGCTCTCGCGGCGCGGCCGGCGATTACGGCGCGAGCGGATCTGGGAACTGATCAAGGAGTACGCCGCGCGGGCGCACGCGCCGCGCAGCGTAAGCCCGCACACGCTGCGTCACAGCTTCGCGACGCACCTCCTGGCGGGCGGCGCCGACCTGCGGCAAGTGCAAGAGATGCTCGGCCACGCCAGCATCGCCACCACGCAAATCTACACCCACGTCGACCATTCGCGGCTCAAAGCGGTCCACAAGAAATTCCACCCGCGCGCCTGATAACTCGCGTCCACGGCCTGACTTCTTGCGAAGCCAGCTACGGGACCATGAATAATCCGGGCTATCGAGCCGGGGCATCGCTTAGGCTCTGCCACCAGCCACCAGCCACCAGCCACCAGCCACCACTTTCTCGTCGCGGTTGCTCACGCTCCTCACTGCGCCGCCTTGGGCGGAGCGAACTTCAGCTTCTCGATCAACTTCACGATCGTGCCGGTCGCGGGATCCACGTATCCCGAAATCGCGGTGATCGCGGCGACGGCGTTGGCGTAGCGCAGGTTGTAGTCGCAATCCAACTCGACTTCGGCCTGCGAGGCGAGCGAATTGGGGCCCGTGTCGGTGCCCACGATCTTCATGATCTGCTGGTGCAGGACGTTGAAGTTCGTGGTCGCCGCATTGTCGCCCAACTTGATGCTGGCCAGGTTCCCCTGCGCGTCGGCTTGCAGACGCACTTTGATCGGAGGCAAGGGAGGCTCCGAAGACGAACTGGCCGCCGCGGCAATCGGCATCTTGATGTTGAAGTCGCCCTCCTGGGTGGCGATCTTGAAGCTCATCAGGAAGAACGTCAGCAGTTGGAACACGATGTCGATCATCGGCGTCATCTGCATTTCCACCTTGTCGCTGCCGGTGGCGGCGGATTTGCGAATTTTCATGGGACCATGGCAAATAAAAAAGATGATAAGCAACCACGGATGGCACGGATTGGTATTTCTTGATTAGGGGCCGCGCGCTTCCTGTTTGACGCGCAGGGCGAATTTCTCGAAACCAATCTCCTGGCACTTCTTGATCAGCTCTTGCACGATGCCGGTCTTGGCGGTGCCGTCGGCGCGGATGATCACGGTCGCGTCGCCGATGTTCTTTTTGCGCCGTTCGAGCATCTCCTTTTCGATGCGAAGCGGCGCGGCCATGTCGGGGATCGATTTCTCGTCGCCGTTGAAGAGCACCTTGCCGCCTTCGGTCAGCTGCAAGACCAGCGGCGAATCCAAAGGCGCGTCGGGTGGCTTGGCCAATTCGCTCGACGGCAGCTTGATCCGCGCGTCCTGTTCCCCTTCGCCGAAGTTCAAGAGCACCATGAAGAAGGCGATCAACTGGAACGTCATGTCGATCATCGGCGTCATGTCGGCCTCGGCCGTGATCGCGAATTCCTTGCGTTTTGCCATGCTTCGCTCCCTTACATCATTTGGTCTGGTGGGCGGTGCCCACCCTACGGCTTCTTGCCGCCGACGCCCTGAAAGCGGGCCATCAGGCCCTCGCTCAGAATGCCCACTTCGAGCGTCAGCCGCGCCATCCGGTTGCGCATGATGCCGAAGATGGCGATCGCCGGAATCGCCAACCACAAACCGACCAGCGTGGTGATCAAGGCCATCTGAATTCCGGCGGCCAATTCCGACGGCTTGGGCTGAGCGCTGCTCTTGGCGATCACCTCGAACGAGGCCACCATCCCGTCGACCGTGCCCAACAGGCCCACCATCGGGCTGATCGTGCCGATCAAGGCGATGTAGCCCAGGCGATGTTCGAGTTTCATGGTCTCTTCCTCGCCGACCTCCTGCATGGCCTCGATCGCCTGCTGGTAGCCCGACTGCAGCTTGCCCAGGCCGGCCGAGAGGACGTGCCCCAGGAACGAATCGTCGTTCTTGGCCAACTCGTAGGCCTCCTGGTATTTCTTCTCGTTGAGGCAGACCTCGAAAGCCTCGACCAATTGCAAGGGCACGATGCTCGAACGCCGCAGCGTGAGCACGTTCATCACGATCAGTGCCACGAACGTGAACGAAAGGAACAGGAAGGCCACCACGTACCTGACACCCAAGGCCCTGTAGTAGAAATGAAGCTGGCTCTCGTTGAGGGGCACGGCCGGGGCGCCACCGGCCGCCGCGTCGCCGGCCGGCTTGGCGTCGGGCTTCGCCGGCGCGTCCTCGACGGCGGCTTCCTCATCCTCGTCCTGGGCTTGCGCCACGCCCGGCCCGTGCAGCGCCACAGCGCCGAACACGCCCCAGGCCAACAGCGAAAGGCCGCACAGCCCCGTTGCCAGCCATCTTAATGAATACCGAAAACGCATGGTCGCCTCCGAAAAAGTAGGTTGGTGGGCGGCGCCCGCCCTTCGTAGCGTGGACTTTTGCCCGCGTTCATACGTAGCGTGGGCTTTAGCCCGCGTTCATACGTGGCGTGGGCTTTAGCCCGCGTTCTTGGTGGGCGGTGCCCACCCTAAAGTTTGGCCCAAGGGCTATTGGGATAACGATCCTTGAGCAACTGCGTGGCTTGCACGGCGCGTTCCGTCTTGCCGATGTCATTCCACAATTTGGCCAGGTTCCAGAGCGATTCGGCGTGGGCCTGGGGGTTCGAGAAATAAAGCACGTCGACGTGCAGGAACGACAACAGCGCCGGCTTGGCGCTGTCGGGCTTCTTGCGATAGCAGTTGCCCAAGGTCACGTAGGCGCGGGCGTGCAGGTCGGCTTCCTCGGGCGGCAGTTTGGCGATGGCGCCCTCGACCAGCTTGATGCCTTCGTCCGGGTTGCCGGTCTCGGCGAGACAAGCGGCCTTGCCCAGCGTGGCGGCCTGCTGCTGGGCCTCGGCCGCGGCGCCCGTCGCCTTGGCCGACACTTGCAAGGCGACGTCGAAGGCCTGCTGGGCCTCGGCAAATTTCTTTTCGGCCAACAACGCGCGGCCCGTCGCCACGCCGGCCCGCATTTTGTACTCGTCGAAGGGCGAGGTCGCCAGGGCCTTGTAGAATTCGGTCGCGTCCTTGTATTTCTGGGCGGCCACCAGCAAGTCGCCGAGGATCTCGTGGGCCGGCAGCACATGGTAATTATCGGGGTGGGCATTGACGAAGGCCCTCATTTCCTTGCCGGCTGTGAGCACGTCGAATCCGCCCCCCAGCGCCAGCCGCGCGTGGCACAAGGCCCGCAGATACTGTATTTCCTGCTTGGCCTCGGCCCGGTCGATGTCGCCTTCCTTGAGCTTATCCATCGCGTTCAGGGCATTCTGGAAGCCGCCGTTGTTGATTTGGTTGCGAATCGCATTGAACTGGATCGGCTCGCCGGCGAAACGGATCAACTCAATCTCGGGGGTCTTGAAGGTCACCTCGCCGCCGCCCACTTTTTCCAGCGTGACCTCGTTCTTCGTCATGCTCGTGATCGCGCCCTTGACCGTTTTTTTCTCGACGGTCAGCAGCGTGTCGTCGGCGGCCCCGGCGGGCGAATGAGCGGCCAGCGCGACGAGCGCGGCGAGGATGATACCGCCGGGGCATCGCTTACGCTCTGCCACCAGCCACCGGCCCAAGATCAATTGAATTCGCGGCTTGTTCATCGTAACGTCACTCCTTGCAGTCATTTGCCACCTGATACGGCGGCGGGCTTGGTCTTTTTCGCGGTTTGCGATCCCTTGGCGGCCTTTTCGTCAGGCAGGCCGGTGGGCGGTTTTTTCAGCGCCTTCTGAATCGTTTTCAGCAGGCTGTCGTACTTCTTCCGCCAGTCGGGACCACCCATGTCGGGACGAATGTTCTGGAGGTACAGAATGTCTCTTTCCGCCTTCTTGAGGGCATCGGTCTTTTCGGCGTCTTGTTTCGACTGGGCCTGTTCCTGAAGGCACTTGGCCATGTTGTAGCGTGCTTCGTGGAACACGTCGTCGTACTTCTTGTCGTGCTGGAGCTTGAGGGAAAGTTTGTTCCAACCCCAGATGACGTTCTCCTGCTTGCCGTCGGGCAATTGATGTTTATGGAAACCGGCGATGGCCATCTTGTAGATGCCGGGCTTGACGCGGCCCCAATCCTGGTAGGTCAGGGCCGCCTCGCGCTGGGCGTCAATCAGCATCGGCTTCTCCTTGAGCACCTCGAGCAACTGGGTGATGGCCGGCTTGAATTGGCCAAGGCGGCGCTTGGTGCGCGCCATCCGCAGCTTGACCGAAAGCAGGGCGTCGGCCGAGGCGTAATCTTTATCGGCTTTGGCGGCCTCAAGCAGTTTTTCGTCGGCCTGGAGCGCTTTTTCATAGTAGCCCTTGGCCTCGGGCGAAAGCTCCTTGCCGCCTCCCGAGTCGTAACCACTGCCGAGGCTGAAGAATGTTTCGGCCACCCAATTGAGCGAGCGAAAGTTATTTCCCTTCTCGCGACCGATGATCCGCTGCAAGAACAACTCGAACCCCTTGGTCACTTTCTGGAGTTCTTCGGTCTTGTTCTCCTTCCGCAGTCGCGTGACTTGCTCTTCCAACGCGCGGCCCAGGGTGATGTATATCTTGGTGAGCGTCGCGGCCGAGTTTTCGTCGTCGCCCGATTCGACCAGCTTCTCCAGGTCGTTCATCGTCTGTTCGGCCTTGTCGAGCGCCTGCGTCCCCACGTAGGCCCGCAGCGCGAGCTTGTAGGTTTCGACGTCGAATTTTCCTTGCTGCGTGGCGGGGTGTTTCGCCACGACCAGCGTCATGGGACCGATCTTGGGATCGTTCAAGAGGGCCACCGCCTTTTCGTTCGCGCCGCTTTCCAGATCGACCTGGCCCAGCGACAGCGCCGCGGAGGCGAGCGTCACGCCGACGTCGCTGGTGCCGGCGTCGACGGCGGCCCGCATGCGTTCGACCCCTTTTTCGAGCGTTTCCTTGGCTTTGCCCACCATCTCGTTGAGCTGTTCCTGCGTGGGCCGTTCGGCGCCCTCCTTGCGGGCCGAGTCGAGATAGGCCGCCCACAGGGCCTGCCCCGCCTTGAGCTCCAACTCGCCGCGGCGCGGTGAGTCGGGCGCGACCTTGCCCAGGTACTCCAGCGCCTTGTCCAACTGCCGCTCGTTGGCGGCCACCGACATCAAAATGCCCCAGGCCTCGTCGGCTTCCTCCTGGTTGGCCCAACGGCGGGTGATGTAGTCGGCCATGTCGACCATGCGCTGCTTATCGAAGCCGCGCTGGTCCACCGGCGATGCGCCGTACTCCGCCAAGTAGGAGGCCAGGGCGATCTTGGCGCACTGTTTGCCGCCGGCGCTGTCGGGATAATTACGGGCCAGGAATTCGCCCATCACCGCCGCGTCGTAGTAATTTCCCTCGGTGTACGACAGGAAGCACAGGTAATAGCGGACGATGTTCACGTCATCCAGCGGCGTCTCCTCATCGCGCAGTTCCAGCGCCAGGCGGAAATAAAAGAGTGCCTTCTCGCGCAATTCCTTGGCCTCTTCCTGGTACTTGGGAATGTTGGCTTCGTCCTTGAGCGTGGGGGCCATTTTGATCGCCGCCAGCTTCGTTTGCCACTGGTCGAGGGTATCCTTGCCGCGGTCGCGCGCTTCGACGAAATTCGTGGGCTCACCGCGCGGTCCCTCGTCGATCCCCGACAGCTCCTGGTAGAGCTTCTTCGCGTCGTCCTTGTGGTCGCTGTCGAACCGGCGCACGTAACCCGCCTGCTTCTTGGCCTCCGAAAGGGCCTTTTTCCGCGCCGCGTCTTCCTCGGGTTTGAGGCCGGCGGCCAGAAGCTTGTTCGCCACGGCCACATAATAGCGGATCGAAAGGCCGTCGGGCGAGCGCTCGTCGTCGGGCTTCGCGGCGACCAGCCATTTGCCGCCACTGGCCACCGCGACCTCGTACTTCTTTTCCGTGTCTGAAATCCAGCACTGCATGCTCAAGTGCATGGCGCTCGACTTGAGCCTGCGAAATTCCTCGATGTCGTCGGGCTGGCTCAGGATCATTTCGTAGAGTCCCAAGGCCCGTTTCGTGTCGCCCAAATCCTGGTAACATTGTCCCTCATGGACACGGGCAATGAGGCCGGCCAACCGCTTGCGGTACTTTTCGTAAATCTTGGCGTACTTGGCGGCGGCCTCGTGCAGGAAGTTTTTCGACTCGTCGGAGCCGGTCGGGTAGGTCTTCGCCAACTCGTGCAGCACGCCGGCGGCATGCAGCAGCGCCTTGAGCACGTCGGCCCGGGCCTGATCGCGGGCCGCGATCTGCTTGACCTCCTTGGCGTCGATGTGCGGCGCGAACTCCTTCAGCCGCGCCGTGAATTTTTCTTCGGCCGTGGTGAAAACCTTTTGAGCCTGCGTCAGCTTTTCACGTCCCTGGGTGAGCAACTCCTCTTTCTTCGGGGCGTTGGCCGGGCGGCTTGCCTGATCGATCAGCATTCGGCCACGGACCACCAGCACCTGGCCCAACTCGGTCTCGGCGCCGGCCGCCATGGGGTGCGACGGGTTGGCCTGGATGAAGGCCTCGAGCTGCTCTTTCGCCCGGTCGAGGTACTTGACCTTGGTCGCCGAGTCGCGCTCGACCTGGGCCGCGTGGATCAGCGTGACCCCCTCTTCGTAGGGCATTTGCACCTTCAACTCGGTCGAAATCAGCGGGCTTTCGCGCATTTCAGCGATGTAGTCGAGGGCCATGTCGAAAAGGCCGCGGTCGCGCAGCCCCTCGAGGAACCTTTGATAGGCTTCCTCGGCCGACGCCGGGCCACCGCCCACCAGCGCCGCCAGCGCCACCAGCGCCCCCCAGACCTTCGCTCGCCGATCGCGCAAGCATCGCAAATGGTGTCTCATCGGTCTCGTCCCCAAAAAAAATTCCACTGCGCTCTGACGTCGTGAAAGTTCAGGCCACTTCCAACGCTCCAGCTTATAGACTTCGCCGATGGGAAGCAAGGAACTCCCGCCGCGACTTTTTTCCAATGAAACATTTTGCCACGAGAAAGGGGTGGCTGGTGGTTGTGTGTCGGTTGCCTGTAATGTCGCCTTTCGCTCCGCGAAAGTACGCCCTTTCGCGGAGCGAAAGGCGACAGACAGACCCTAGACCGGGGCATCGCTTAGGCTCTACCCCAGCCACCGCGAATGTTTCAATGCCTTATTCCTCCCCTTCCACCCGCTCCGCCGGCTCGCCACGGCGGTCCAGCAAATCCACAATTTCCCGAAAACTCGGCCACACGGTCCAGCGGCCGCCGAGCCAGTGGGCGAGGTACTCTTGAATCGCCTCGAAACCGTCGTCGATCTCGCTCGGCCCGACGTGCGCCAGCAACATCTGGCCGCCGTGCCGGCCATGGCCCTGCCGCCACAAGCGATCGAGGTACTCCGTGAGGGCGAGATCGACGTCGCCCGACGCGAGCAGAAGCGGTTCCGAGTCGGGCGCAACGCGCGCCGCCGTCGGCCGGCCACACGCCGCGTCGGTCACTTGCGCCGCGACCACGGCCTCGTTGAAAACGGGCCGCGTGGCGGGCGAATCGGCGTCGGCGAAGTCGAACCGGACGGCGACGTTCTCGAAATCCTCGCTGGACGAAAATGCGCCCCGGAACCAGCGGGGCTGGTCCGCCGCGGCGCACTGCCGCGCGGCTGGGCACGAAGCCCACAAGAAGGCGGCCAGCGAAGCCGCGTACGAGCCCCCGATCGCCAAGAGCAGGACGGCGGCGACCGCGGTTCGCTCGACGCGATCGCGCCGGCGGGTTCCACGTACCACGCCGTCGCCGATCATTCGCAGCCGGTCGATCAGGCCGGCGGGCAACGGCACGGCGACCAGGGCCGCCTCGAGCGCCTGATGGGGCATTGGGCCGACGATTTCACTGCTCACCACGCCACCACTCACCAATCCCGGTATCCGCCGCAGCCTCGCCGCCAGCCTGCCGGGCACGGGTACGGCGCGGAGCTTGTCGTCGAGCCAAGCGTCGAGTTGCAGACCATAGGCTGACATGGCGTCACACTCGAATTCTTCGAGAACGTAAGTTTTCAATGTCGTTTTTGTTCGGCCAACCAATACTCGCGCAATCGCTCGCGGGCACGGCTGACGCGCGACAGCACCGTTCCCAAGGGCACGCCCAGCACGTCGGCGGCCTCCTGGTGCGTCAACTCGCCCACCACGACCAGGAGCAGCGTTTCTCGCAGCGCCGGCGGCAGGCGATCGAGCGCTTGCTGCATCTCGTCGCTGTACTGATCGAAAAGGGGGTCGGCCGCCGCCACGCCCATATCCAGTTCCGCCTCGACGTCCAGCAGGCGCGGCGGCGGCCTGCGACGCCGGCGGTCGGCCACGCGGCGGCGCAGGATGGCCGCCAGCCAGGCGCGACCGCCCCGATGGGGGTCGAACCGCGCCCAGCCTTTCCAGGCCGAGCGAAACGTGTCCTGAACCACGTCCTCCGCCTCGTGCGCATCGCCCACCAGCCGGAAGGCGAGCCGGTACAGGGCTGGGGCATGGTCCGAGACCATTCGGTTGAATTCCGCCTGACTTAGCGTCAATTCGCGTTCCCTCTGGTCGCCATCCCCGCCTTCCATTCTAATCTTCGCGGCGGCAGGGCGAAATTATTCCCGCTGGATGAACGTCCATGCGTACTATACTGCACGCGGCCGAGAATGAGACGTTCACGGTGGCTGGGGCAGAGCCTAAGCGATGCCCCGGTCGCTATGTAGCCGGGGCATCGCTTACGCTCTGCCACCAGCCACCAGCCACCACCTTCTCGTGACAAAATGTCTCATTCTTGGCCGCGTGCAGTATAATAGCGTTCGAGCGGGCCGTTGTTAAAGAAACCGTCGTTTTGGTGTTCGTCTCTCTCCCACGAGGTCGCCTGATGAGCCGAATCCATTGGCCACATGTACTGCGAACGGGTCCGGGCTTTCTGCTGGCCGCCGGCCTGACGCTCGCCGCGGCGGTGCCGTTGATGGTGGAATACCAGAAAACGGAAGGCAAGAAGGCGGAAGCTACGACAGCGGAAACTACGACGGCGGACGACAAGAATGCGAAGGATGACAAGCCGGCAAGCAAGGAGTACGAAGTCGAGTTCCAGCAGGACGTGGTCTATGGCAACGCGGCGGGTGAGGAGTTGACGCTCGACCTGGCGACGCCCAAGGGGATCGAAACGAACGTGCCGGGACTGGTGTTCATCCACGGCGGCAGTTGGCAAGGAGGCGATAAGATTGACTTTTCCGAGCAGGCCAAAGAGGCCGCCGCGGCCGGCTACGTGGCGATCTCGATTAACTACCGACTGGCGCCCAAGCACCTCTTTCCGGCCCAAATCGAGGACTGCAAGTGCGCCGTCCGCTGGATGCGGGCCAAGGCCGCCGAACTGAACGTCGATCGCGACCGGATCGGCGCCTTCGGTTGGTCGTCCGGGGCGCACCTGGCGATGCTGCTCGGTGTCATGGACTCTTCAGACGGGCTCGAAGGCGACGGCGGCGCGCGCGATCAATCGAGCAAGGTCCAGGCCGTGGTCAGCTACTCCGGGGCGACGCACCTGATCGGCGATTTTTCGATCGCGTCGCAGAAGATTCTCAAGATCTTCCTGGGAGGCCGGATGGACGAGCAAAGCGAGATTTACCTGCGCGCATCGCCGATCCGGTACGTCAACGCCGGCGACTCGCCGATGTTGCTCTTCGCCGGCACCAACGACGGGCTGGTCGACTACGACCAGGCGTTCCAGATGGCCACCGCCCTGACCGATGCCGGAGTGCCAGGCCGAGTCGAATTCCTGATCGGAGCCAGCCACGTCTTCTCGCCGCGCGACATGACGTGGACGCGGCGCGATGCCATGGAGTTTCTCGGCGAAATCCTGCGGCCGGGCGAGCAAGAGGCGAAGTAGTCGATCGAATTCAATTCTCCACCAACGAAGCCTCGTAGCCCTCTTCCGTGAGGTAATACGCGTGCTTCGGGCGGTCCTTGACGACGAGCTTGTTCTTCACCAACTCGTCCATGGTGGCCAGGAACTTTTCGTCGATGAAGTTGTTGAGGCAGAGCATCTTGTTCGGCCCCACCCGGAAACGTCGGAAAATGGCCAGAATGTCTCGTTCAGAGCGTGTCATCGATGGACCTTTAGGCTGGTATGGACCTCATTAGGCCGGGCTTTCTCCTCGGAACCTCATTATGCGCGATCGGGACTGGAAATTCCAGTACACGGCTGGAATTTTCGCGGATTCTTTCCGACGGGGGCCATACGGTAAACCGCTTCAAGGCTAGCCCGGATTATTCATGGTCCGGGGAGGAACTCGCGCACTGTGCTGTAGCGGAATTCGCAAGAATTCTGGCGTAACTCGCGTCCACGGCCTGACTTCTTGCGAAGCCAGCTACGGGACCATGAATAATCCGGGCTAGGAAAGCGGTGGATGTCGGAACGCCACGGAGGGCGTTCCCTACAGAGTCACCTCTCACCCAGAGGCCGAAAACTCGACCCACACCGCCGCAGCCTCGCGGGCCGGGTCGGCCAGCTTCAATTCGAGCCGCGCCCCGTGCGGCAGAAGTTGCCCCAACGCGATCCGTGATGGTGGACCGGCGGACTGGCGGAACTCGAAACGCGGCAAGCTCGCGAATGGAGGGCAAAAGGCGACGTGAATGCGCGCCGCGCGGCTGCCGGGAGCGAAATCGGCACGCGACGAACCGCGCAACCTTTCGCAACCATCGGCTGTTTTCGATCGTGACAGACGTTGCGTAAGCTGCTCACCCAAGGGGCACCGCCGCGGCCACAGCGAGGCGCCGGCCCGCGGTCGCCGCCGCCAAGTGGCCCTGCCGCGACCCAGAACCCACCACCCGCTGGTCGCCTCTTCGGCGACCAGCAACGTCCAAAGGAGCGCTTTGACCCAAAACCCAGCGTCAGGCGGCGACAAACCGTATCCCAACAGCAGAATTCCCGCCGTGGGCGAGACCAGCACGGCGCGATCGAGCCAAACACTCGCACCCCCTGGGCGCCCACGGAGCCAGGCGAATCGAGCCCAGGCGGCCGCCAGCGCCGCGGCCGTGGCGACTGCCACCAGCACCGCCCCTTCCAACGACACCGTCAAGGCGCCGGCGAAACGCCGCGCCGCCAGCACCCCCCCGGCGATACAGACCGCCAAGCCCATGAGCGCGCCGGCCCAACGAGCGGCCCGTTCGGAAACCACGTCGCTTGGGATCGGTGTGGCCCAGGGATTGGCCTGCGAAAAATGTCGGGGCACGGCCGTTCGGTTTTGATCCAAGTGGTGGTGGCTGGGGCAGAGCCTAAGCGATGCCCCGGTCGCTATCGAGCCGGGGCATCGCTTAGGCTCTGCCACCAGCCACCGCTTTCTCGTGGCAAAATGTAGAGACGCAGGCGCCTAGCCCACCGCGGCGCTGACCGCCGCGGCTTCGGCCAATTCGGCGCCGCGGTGGGTGCTTTCCCAAGTGAATTCCGGCCCGCTACGGCCGAAGTGTCCGCCGGCCGCCGTGCGGCGATAGATCGGCCGCCGCAGGTCGAGGTATTTGATGATTCCGCTGGGTGTGAGCGGAAACAGTTCCCGGACCAGTTCGCAAATCCGGCCGTCGTCGAGCTTGCCGGTTCCCTCGGTGTCGACCCGGATACTGACCGGCTCGGACACACCAATCGCGTAGGCGAGCTGGACCTCGCAACGGTCGGCCAATTCGGCGGCGACGATGTTCTTGGCCACATGCCGGGCCATGTACGCGGCGCTGCGGTCGACCTTGGTCGGATCCTTGCCACTGAAGGCGCCTCCCCCGTGCCGGCCCCAGCCACCGTAGGTGTCGACGATGATCTTGCGCCCGGTCAGGCCGCAGTCGCCGTGCGGTCCGCCGACGACGAAGCGGCCCGTCGGGTTGATGTGGTACGTGACGTCGCCGGTGTCGAGTTCGGCCGGCAAGAGCGGTTGGACGATCTGCTGGATCACCGTGCGGCGGATTTCGTCGTGGCTGACTTCCGGCGCGTGTTGTGTCGAGACGACCACCGTGTCGATCCGCACCGGGCGGTGGCCGTCGTATTCCACGGTCACCTGGCTCTTGCTATCCGGTCGCAGCCACTCGATGCGGCCCTGCCGGCGCGCGTCGGTCAGCGCGTTGGTGACGCGGTGGGCCAAGGCGATCGGCAACGGCATGAGTTCCGGCGTGTCGTTGCAGGCGTAACCGAACATCAATCCCTGGTCGCCGGCGCCCATGTCCTTGCCGGCCTTGGCGTTCTCATTGACGCCTTGGGCGATGTCGGGGCTTTGCTTGCCGATCAAGAGCATCACGGCGCAGGTGTCGGCGCAGATGCCCCACTCGTCGTCGGTGTAGCCGACGTCGCGGATCGCCTTGCGGACGACCTCGGTGTAGTCGATCACCGCGTGGGTCGTGATTTCGCCGGCGATGATCGCCACGCCCGTCGCCACCATCGTTTCGCAGGCGACGCGGCTCAGAGGGTCCAGGGCCAAGAGCGCGTCGAGCACGCCGTCGGAGATTTGGTCGGCCAGCTTGTCGGGGTGCCCCATGCTGACGGACTCGCTGGTGAACAAGAACTTGCCGGATGCCACGATCGAATTCCTCCGGGGGCGGGTTTCAAAGCGGGCGATGCGCTTTTGCATTGCGCAGACGCCTCATTATATGGTGTGGCAAAGTTTTCAACAAGGGGTCACTTCCTGGCCCTCGCATGCCGCAGGGGCAGCCAGGCGCCGTTCGCGGCGCTGCTGGCGACGCACTGCTGAATGAAGTACATCCCCTCGACGCCGTCGTTGACGTTCGGGTAGAGGGTGTTCACCTTCTCGAAGTCCTTCGACGTGGCGCGCAGAGCCATGCTGTCGTAGGCGGCGCGGTAAATGTTGGCGAAGGCCTCGAAAAAGGCTTCGGGGTGCCCGCCCGGCAAGCGGCAACTGGCGGCGGCCGTGCCGCTCATGTAGGGCGCGTTCGGGTTGCGCGTATAAACGTGCAGCGGCTCGCCGTTGCGGCGCACGAGCAATTTATTGGGCTCTTCCTGGCGCCATTCCACGGCCCCTTTCGTGCCGTCGACCTCGATGAACAGGTCATTCTCGCGGCCGTGGCTGATTTGCGAAGCCGTGACGGTGCCCAGGGCGCCGTTCTCGAAGCGAATCACGGCGTGACCGTAGTCGTCGAGCTTGCGGCCGGCGGCGAAAATTTTAAGGTGGCAGCTCACGGTGTCGGGCAAGAGACCGGTCATGTGGCGCGCCAGGTTGTAGGCGTGCGTCCCGATGTCGCCGAAGCAGCCGGCCGCCCCGCTTTTCGATGGGTCGGTTCGCCAGGCGGCCTGCTTTTGCTCGTCGCTTTCCAGCCGGGTGCGCAGCCAGCCCTGCATGTAGTTCACGCGGATGGCGTTGATTTCGCCCAGGTCGCCGCCCAGCGCCATGTCGCGCGCCTGCCGCGCGAGCGGATAGCCGGTGTAATTGTGAGAGACCGCGAAAACCACGCCTGACTTGTCGACCACGGCGGCCAGTTGCTCGGCCTGGGCCAGGTCGTACGTCATCGGCTTGTCGCAAATCACGTTGAATCCGGCTTCGACCGCCGCTTTGGCGATGGCGAAATGGGTGTGGTTCGGGGTGGCGACCGACACGAAGTCGACGCGATCCTCGGCCGGCCGCTTGAGCTCGCCGGCGATGAGATCCTGGTACGAGCCGTAGGCCCGCTCGGCCTGGATGTCGTAATCGGGGGCGGAAGCCTTGGCTTTGCGCGGATCGCTGGAGAGGGCGCCGGCGACCAGCACCGCCCGGTTGTCGAGCACGGCGGCGGTCGCGTGGACGCGGCCGATGAAGGCCCCTTGGCCGCCGCCCACCAGGGCCATGCGCAGTTTACGGTTCAACTCTCCATTGGTTGCCATGGGGGTGACTCCTCGTTGCGGAAGGGTTCGCTGGGGGGTTATGGGCTAGGGTCTCATTCTGCGGTTTCCGTCATCCACTTCAGTTTCCTCTTGAGGTCGTTGCAGCAGGAGTACGGCATGACGCCGGCCCGTTGCAGACGACCGACCACGATTCCAGGGGCGACCCCGATGGTCTGCGCGAACGCTCGGATCGACGGCCGCCCCTTGAGATAGGGAAACTTGCCCTCATGGATTGCCGGGACCAGCAGGAGGTTCGAGAACTCGTCGGCCTCCCGCTCCTGGTCATTGTCCTGCTTTTCCCCGTCCTCGAGAAAGATCCCCTTCCGGCTGTGCTTCAAGATATGGCACGCCTCGTGAAAAAAGGTAAACCACAGTTGATCGTCCGTTTTGAACTTAAGGCTCAACTGAATGAGTGCTTTATCCTTGGTCAACCATTTGGCGCACCCGCTTACGCCGGCGTTCGGGATGTCCTTGACGAAGACCACGGCGACGCCGGCTTCGGCGCACGAACGCTTCATCGCTTCCCGCCAAACGCCAGCGAGCTTCATCGTCAACGTCCTGATGTCATCAAGCGCCTTCCTGAAAGCGGTTGGGTCATAGGGCCGGCACTCGACCGCGGTGGCCACCAATTCGCCCATTCGAAGCCATGCCGCGACGTGTCCGGGATGCCTCTCATGCGCTACCTTGCCGCGAAATGGGACTTCTGGAGTCATCCATGTCGCCTTAAACGCGGCGACATCGCTCACTCCGAAAAAACGCAGCACCTCGCGCGCGAGACCGGCCTTGCTGTCCGCCCGCTTGACGAACCCACGGTCGACAAGGGTTTTCACCGGTATCTCTTCAAGCCACTCGACGGTCGAATCGAGCGTTCGCGCCTCCTCCATACGAATCAGCCCTTCACGGTAGCTTAACTCGCGATGATTCCAGAAACGCGCGGGAATGCCTAGCACCAACTCCAGCTTGTTCGCCGTGTCGTGACTGATTGGGGCGCGCCCGTTGATGATCTGACTGATCGTCTTCTCGGCCATGCCGGTTCGCAGCGCGAGGTCCGCCTGGGAAAGCCCCCGTGCGTCAAGCGTCTCCTTGAGGGTGCTTCCCGGAATGGACACATAATCCGGCGCAAATGCGTATTGGGTGGCCATATGGTCAATCTCGTTGACGGAATGAACTAGTGGTAATCTCCGATGCCCACGATTTCAATGGCGTCGACCTGGGACCAATCGAGGCCGCCATCCGGCTTTGTTGGCAGGGGATCGTTCGCCGGCTTGAAGACCAATCGGTTCGGATGGACAAGATCAACGGCGAGGCACCCCTTTAACTTGGCGACTAGCTGGTGGCACCTCGCGCCGGTCACTTGGCTCATGTCGTCGAGCGTGCCCGCGTCGTGCAGTTCGTGGAGACGCCGCTGAATCAGCCCAGCCATCCGTTCGCCATATTCTCCCCGGAGCTTCTTGTCCGAGTTACAGAGCTTGGCCAGCTTCGCATTCTTGAACGTCACTTCCATGATCGGTCCCCTGCTCTATGATCTTTACCATAAACGTAATAAACTGTCAAGAGGCAGCGAAACAATTTCTTACTTTATAAGTAAAGATCCACCGACGGGCGACGGAACTTCCCTTCACGTTTTCGGGCCGGTTCGGTACGATAGGCCGCCGTGAAGCGGGTAAAGACAATCTGCTCGCGGCACACGGAACGCCACGGAGGGCGTTCCCCACAGAACACGAAGGAGCGCAGAAATGAATCGAGGAAACGCCCGTTGGATCGGTCGACTGGCGCTGGCCTTGGCGGCCGCCGCGGCTGTGTACGCCGTTTCAGTGGCCGTGCCGGAGGTGGGCGAGCCGAACGCGTCGCCCCACCTGGCCGGTGCGAAACTCTGGTCGTTCGGTTTCGTCGGCGATACCCAACTCGGCGAGGGGATCGTCGAACCGATCTTCGCGCGGTTGCGGGCGGCCGACGTCCAATTCGTGCTTCATCTGGGCGACATGGTCGAGCACGCCGACCGCGACGACGAATGGAACGACCTGCTCGAGCGTGCCAAGCGGCACGATTTGCGGCTGATGCCGGTCGTGGGGAACCATGACCGGATGCCTTGCTACGACGATCGCGGCGAGATCCGTTTTCGGCGGTATTTTCCCGAACTGCCGGAGACCTTTTATCATTTCGAGCAGGGCGGGTTGAACTTTCTGATGCTCAACTCGGAACGTTCGTTCGCCCCCTGGAGCGAACAGGGCCGGTTCCTCAAGTGGCAGCTCGAACAACACCCCGGAACGGCCCTGGTCTGCCTGCACCGTCCGGTGTTCACCTGCGGCCGGCGCGATCTGGCGAACCAGTGGTTGCGGCGAGTATGGCTGCACGGACGGCTGAAGGGGAGCGGAGCGACCTTGGTGCTCGCCGGGCACCACCATTACTACGACCGGAGCAAGCCGCTCGACGGCATCACCTACGTCGTCAGCGGAGGCGGCAGCCGGAAGCTCTATGGCGAAGAGCCGCCGGACGAGCGGACGGCCAAGTTTCGCGCCGGCGTGAATCATTTCGGCGTCGTCGATGTTTTCGCCGACCGCCTGCTGGTGCGCGTGCTCGACCTGGAGGGCCGTGAAATCGACCGCTTCGCAATTGCGATCAATGACCCGCTTCCAGACTACTAGCTAGCCCGGATTATTCATGGTTCCCGTGCGCATCGCGCAGCCTGCCGTCACACTAACCCGCGGCGCAAGCTCATCGGATCCCAGGGCGGCCCACGAACGGGTAGGGATCATTTTCCCGAAAAAAGCACGCTCGTTGCGCAGCAACGAACGTGCAAAAACAAAACGGCGGCGAAGCGGAAAAAAACGACTTCCGAATACCCCATGACGTCTGAGCGAGCCGCGAAAGCGGCATCCAATTGCCGCGCCACCCTTCGCCCTACCCCACGCTCTTTTGGATCTCTTTGGGAGGGGGTTTCGGAATCGTTTTTTTCGCGTAGCGTAGCGGCTCAGCGCGGATCGTGACGCGCGTTCTCCGGCCATCCTAATCCTCCCGCACGCGCCGTGGCGTCGCGGCGACAGCGCCTCGTCGCCGGCTTCGGCGCGGATAAACGCGACTTCGAATCCCCCTAAAAACGGAGATCCAAAAAAACGTGGGGCGGTGCGAAGGGTGGCGCGGGGAGACGCCGCCGCTTACGCGGCTTGCTCAGACGTCGTGGGGATGTCGAAGATCGCCAACGCCTGACCCACCTCGAGCGGCTCGTCTTCTTCGACCAGCATTTCGACGAGCACACCGTCGGCGGGGGCCGGCAGGTCGACCGTTACGCTTCCGCACAACACCTCCAACACGCGGTCGCCCGCCAACACTTCGGCGCCCGCTTCGACCAACCAGGCGCTCACGGCCACGACGCGGTCGCCAAGGCCAAGGTCCGGCAGGATCAGGTGAATTTGGGTCATGGGTCATGGGTCATGGGTCACTTTCTCCTTTCTCCTTTCTCCTTTCTCCTACGCCATCTCCCGCGCGTGATAACTCGATCGCACGAACGGCCCGCTGGCGACGTGCCGAAAACCAAGCCGGCGCGCGGCGATGCCCAGATGGTCAAACTCAGGCGGCGGCAGGTAACGTACGACGCGCAGGTGGGACGGCGAGGGTTGCAGGTATTGCCCGAGCGTCAATATCTCGCAGCCGGCGTCGAGCAAGTCGGCCAGCGTGTCGAAAAGTTCCTCGCGAGTCTCACCCAGGCCCAGCATCAGGCCACTCTTGGTTTTGATCGCCGGGTCGAGTTGCTTGACGCGGCGCAACAGCGCCAGCGTCCAGCGGTAATCGCTCTTCCGTCCTCGCACGGTCGGGTAAAGCCGCGGCACCGTCTCGGTGTTGTGGTTGAAGACATCGGGCGCGCTGGCCACGACACGCTCGATCGCACCGGGCTTGCCGAGAAAGTCGGGCGTGAGCACCTCGACCGCCGCGCCGGTTTTCGCCCGCACCGCCGTCACGCAGCGATGGAAGTGCTCCGCCCCGCCGTCGTTCAGATCGTCGCGCGTCACCGAGGTGATCACGACGTGCTTCAGCCCCAGCCGCAGGCTGGCCTCCGCCAACCGCTCCGGTTCGTCGCTCTCGACGGCCCGCGTCTTTCCCTTGGCCACCGCGCAGAAACCGCAGGGTCGGGTGCAGACCTCACCCAGGATCATGAAGGTGGCCGTCTTTTGCGAATAACATTCCATGCGGTTGGGGCACTTCGCGTTATCGCAAACCGTCTCCAACCGCAATTCTTCCAGCAGCCTGGCCGTGAAGTGATGGGCGTTGCCCAAGGGGACGTTACGCTTCAGCCAGCGCGGCAACCGTGGCGGCGCGGCCTCGGACGGCCCGGCCACGTCGGCCGGTGCCATGTCGGCCGGTGCCATGTCGGCCGGTGCCATGTCGGCCGGTGCCATGTCGGCCGGTGTGATGATCGGCAGGCTAGCCGGCGCGGGCGGCGGGCGCATGGCGTGCTCCGTGATGGCGCATCAAGAGCGGATGGCCGGTGAATAGATGAAAGCGTTCGCACCCCAGCGCGGCCGGCAAGCGGCGAATCACCGCCTCGCGCACGGTCGACATCCGCACCGGCCGCTGCCGTTCGGCGGCCAACGAACTCATCGGCGTTCCGCTCTCGACGTCGCTTTCGATCGAACGAAACCATTCGATCGCCGGCGAGACGTTGACATACGCCCCGAAGTAGCTGATCCAGTTCTGCACGGCCACGCCGACGGCCGCCATTTGCCCGGTGCGGCCCCAGATTCCGAACCGCCGCGGAAGGGTTTTTCCCGTGAACCGCACGTCGGCCAGCGCGGCGAGCAAGCCCGTTTGGAGCCGCGCGAGGTACTCACCCACGCTGAAACCATGCGGCTGCAGCGGAACGATCGGGTAGATCGCAAGTTGACCGGGAGCATGGAGCCAAGCGCCGCCGCCGCGGTTGACCCACCTTGGCTCGATCGCGCGGCGATCCAATTCGCGCGCCAGGCCACCCAGATGGGCCCGCGACCCTTGCCGGCCGATCGAAATCGTGAGCGGATGTTCGCACAGCAACAGCGTCATCGCGCCGTCGCCGCGGCCGGCCGCTTCATAGACCAAGCGTCGCTGAAGCGCCAGGCAAGCCTCGAACTCGATCGTTCCAAACAGGTGGATTTCCAGCGCGGGCTTTCGCGTATCGAGTTGAGGACGGCGGAAGGACATCGGAACCTCGTGTGGCACCGCGCCGGGTCGCTGTGCTACACTTACTCTAGCAAGGAAGCGGGGCTGGGAAAAGCCGAAAGGACACCGTAGGGTGGGCACCGCCCACCCAATGTTCAAAAGGAGAGGATTACGGCGAAGTCGAGCAAGGCAAAACCGGCGGTCGACCGGGAACACGATAATGAGCGGCTGATCGCTCAAAACCGCAGCGCCCACCACGAATACGAGGTGCTCGAAACGCTCGAGTGCGGCATCGTGCTCGTCGGCAGCGAGGTGAAGAGTTTGCGCACCGGCCGGCTCTCGCTCGACGAGGCCTACGGTCGTCTCAAAGGGGGCGAGGTCTGGCTGGTCGGGTGCGACATCCCGGAGTACGCGCAGGCCAACCGGTTCAACCACGAGCCGCGCCGCCCTCGCAAGCTACTCATGCACCGCCGCGAGATCCGCAAATTTGCCAGCAAGGCCTACGAGCAGGGGCTGACCCTCGTGCCTCTGAAAATGTACTTCAAGCAGGGCCGCGCCAAAGTGCTCCTGGGGGTCTGCCGCGGCCGAAAGCTGCGCGATAAGCGTGAGAAACTCAAGAAAGCCGGCGTCCAGCGCGATATCCAGCGCGCCATGCGGCGCGGATAAGGCTTGACTATGTACTCCCGCGCTAGTCACTCGTGGGCGGTTACAAACTCGACCCTCGCGAAACCGTCCGTTTCGGTGATAAAGGCATCGACCTTGCATTGACGGCATTGTAGCACCGTACCACTTCGCCCAGAGGTAAAGTGTACCCCAGATTGCGCCAAGAATGGCGAACGTATAGCCTACCAGGGTTTCGAGGGACGGGAGCATGATGAGAACAAGTCTGTGCATGGGTGATGATCCGAATGGAAACCCCCACCGACGATCAAGGCCCGCTGCCGTTGGAAAACACGAGTCCATGAGGGATCGGGTCGTTGCTGGCGACCGTCAGTTCGTCGAGATAGAGCGCATCGTGTTTCACGCCGTTGAGCACCACAGTGAACTGCGATCGTTCGTCGGCGGCGCGTTGACGGAGAATGTCCCTCAGCGCTTCTCGCTTATGCCCCGAAACCTGGCCGAACGTAATTCGCCATTTGACGTTGACCTTGCGTCCCTCGACTTCGGGACGGCGCGAGTCGGCGGACTGGAACTCGCGTTCGCCGGTTTCTTCCCATGTGGCTTTCGTGCGGAGGTTTCCGATTTCGACCCGACCCTTGCCGGGTTGGGTATATGGCGTTCGTTGTTTTCGGCTCATGCGAATCGCCCCGATCAGGGTGCGATCTCGGATCGTTTGAAGCGTGAAGGCGATCCTACCCGACGTCGGAGGATCGTGACGTCCATTATGGTGTGTTTCGCTGACATTTGCACCAGGAATCCCCAAAAGACACAATCCAACCCGCGCTGGTGGCTGGTGGCGGAGCGTAAGCGATGCGTCCGTCTCATTCTCGACCGCGTGAAGTATTACATCACGTCATCCCACACCGTCTTGTACGCACCCAGCTCTTCAAAGTAGTCCAGCAGCCGGCGATAGAACGCGTCGGATGAGAGGGTGGCGCTGTCACCGATCACGATCAGCTTCCGGCGGGCACGGGTCAGGGCGACGTTCATCCTTCGCACATCGCTCAAGAAACCGATTTCGCCGGCGGCGTTCGAACGCACTAGCGAAATCACGATCGCCTCTTTCTCGCGTCCCTGAAAGCCGTCGACACTGTCGACCTCCAGCCCCGGCTGCGATAGGCGTTCTCGCAACAGCCTGACCTGGGCCGCATAGGGCGCGATCACCGCGATCGCCTCGGCCGGCACGCCGCGGTCGAGCAGGGCTTCGACGCGCCGCGCGACCCATTCGGCCTCTTGCGGATTGAAGCGGCTTTCGCCGTCGGGCTCGGTTTCCTCGTCGTAGCCCGCCCCGGCCGTATCGACGAATTCGACCGGCGTATCGGTGAGCGGACAAGACGCCACGCCCGGCAGGTCGGCGAGTCGATGCGCGGCGACGGCCGGATCGGCCGAGAGCGCGGCCTCGTAAAACTCCCGTGACGAAAAATCCATGATCGCCGCATGCATGCGGTACTGCACCGAGAGCCGGCGCGACGTCTCGCCTCCGAACCGTTCCATCAGCCTTTCGAACAGGCTCACGCCGAACCCCTGCGCCGCCGCGTCGCCGCTGAGCACCGTGGGGGGTAATTGGCAGTGATCGCCCGCCAAAACCACACGGTCGGCCCGCAAGAGTGGAATCCACGAACCCGGCTCCGTCGACTGGCAGGCCTCGTCGATCACCGCCAGGTCGAAGCGACGCTCACCCATCAGTTCGTCGTCCAGACCGGTGGTGGTCGCGCAGACGACGGAGGCCGTGTCCAGGATCTGCGAGACCGCTTGTTTTTCGAGCCGCCGCGCGTCGGCCAGGAGCGATCGGGCTTCGTCGCGGGTCTGCCGCCGCGCGCCCGGCTCGGGCCTGGCACGCGTGTGGCGGCCCGCCTTGCGGAACAACGCCAGCGCTTCCTTGACCAGCTTGCGCGCAAGCTGCACATCGCGGTGGTCCTCGACCAGGAGGTCAAGCGTGCGCGCGCGCAACTCGGGCAAAACGCGGGCCGGGTGTCCCAGCCGCACCGCCTGTTCGCCCGCCGCCAGGAGCCGCTCCAACAGGTTGTCGACCGCCACGTTACTGGGTGCGCAGGCCAGCACCTTCCCGCCGCGGCGCACCGCGCGGCGGATCAGCTCGACGACCGTGGTTGTCTTGCCGGTGCCGGGCGGCCCGTGAATCAAGGCCACGTCGCGCGCGGTCAATGCGAACCTCACGGCCTCGCGCTGCACGTCGTTGAGCGAGCCGTCGAGCGGATCCTCGTCGCGCGGCGGGCCAAAAGTCGGCGGTCGTTCGCCCAACAGCACATGCCGCAATTCGGCCAACCGATTGCCGCGCGCCACGCGGGCGCGCTCCAGGGCGTTGCGCTGGCGTTGGCCGGCGATTTCATCGCGCGCCAGATCGAGGCGCCAGGTTTCGTGCTCGGCCAAGTCGTCGGGAAGCTCGGCCACGGCGACACGCGCGAATCGTTCGTTCCGCTCGCAGATCACGCCGCGTATGCACCCGCTCGCCTCGGCCGCCTCGGGCGACAGCAATACGGGGCTGCCAACGCCGAGCCGCGTCCAAGGGAGGGGGGCCCGGCGGCGTTTGACGAACTGCAGCAAATATCGACCGCCCAAGCCGGCGTCTTCGTCAGCGACGACGAGGTCGACCAGGGCGTTGCCGGCCCGCTCGGCCTCGGCGGCCGAAAGCCGCCGACCGCGACGCAGTAGCCGTTCGGCCTCGGCCCGGCCTTCCAGCTCGAGTAATCGGGCGAGTCGGCGGAAGTGGTCTTCGGTGGGGGAATTGCTCATTGACGACAGTTCACTCCGCTTGCCCGGATTATTCATGGTCCCGTAGCTGGCTTCGCAGCAAGAAGTCAGGCCGTGGACGCGAGTTACGCCAGAATTCTTGCGAATTCTGCTACAGCACAGGTGCGCGAGTTCCTCCCTGGACCATGAATAATCCGGGCTTGACTCGGCCCAGAGCGGCCCTATAATCCGCCCCGCGATCATCCGACTGACGAGTTTTCACGTTCCCGCTGGGCGTTTTGCGTTGGGGCTGGGCTGACTTTTCGGTTTGGATCAAGAAATCACCCATCACATCCGATTTTATCAGCAGAAGCACGCCGCGCCTGCCCGGCTAAGTTCCGCCTGGTTGCGCGTGCGAGCCATTCCCCGAACTAACCGCCTTCAGGGAAGAGGACGGAATGTGTACGCGACCAGGGCGTCGCGCCGTCGCCTCCTTCTCCGGCAGGCAAATCTCGAAGGGCGCGTGAGCGATGCGAGCTTCCTCAACACTTTGGACGGTGGCGACCCTGTGTTTCTTGAGCAGCGCCGGTTGCCAGACCGGTGGCCGGCCGAGCTTTTGGCCCTTCAACAGGACGCCGCCGTATTCGACTTGGTCGAAGACGCCGCCCGCCGACGGCGCGACACAGCCCAACGCCAACCTTCCTTCCCAGCAAGCCAACGGCGCGGCGCCCTCGTATGACCCGAACGCCGGCTACGCCGGCCAAACCGCGCCCGCCGGCGGCGCGACGGACCCGAACGGCTATACGCCCGTGGATTACAACGCGCCCGCCGGTTCCGCCGGCGCTCCCAACCAGGGCTACGCCGGCGCGGGCTCGACCCAACAGGGAGCTTACGGTTCCAATGACCAGCGGCCCACCGCGGGCGGCGCGGTCGAAAACCCCTACGCGGGCGGCGGTGGTCAGGGCGGTGGTGGCCAGGGCGGCCCTCAGTACGAACGAACGGCCGACGCGCGCTACGGCAACCCGGCGGCGGGTGCGGGCGGTGCGGCCGGTGCGGGCGGTGCGGGCTACGACACCGGTTCACGGTACGATACGCAGGCCAACCCGGCCGGCGACCGCGATGCGCCGACTCAAGGCGACCGTTATGGTTCACCGGCCGGCGACCGTTATGCCGCCCCGGCCGACCGATACAACCCCCCTGCCTCCGGCGCAGGCGATAGCGCCGCAGGCGCAGGACCGGCCAACCCCGCCGATCCGGCCTGGGAGCCAGGCAAGTCCGACTACGTGCCCGGCAATACGGGGTATCAGCCGCGCGGAGCGAAGCCTTATCAGTCGCCCGCCGGATCGTACCGTAGCAATCCCAACGCTCCTTCGTCGAACTGGCGCCCGGGCGCCACCAAGGATTACCCCTCGACCAACAGTGGCGCCTCGACCCGTGCCGGCCTCAATGCGGGCCCGGCCGATAGCGGCGATACTCAACAGGCGAACTACGATGCGTCGAACAACACCGACACCGGCGCGACGACCGGCGGCGGCGGCAATACGCCCCTCGGCAGTCGCTACGGCGGGCCGGCGGCGGCCACGGCGGGTGGCTACGGCCAAAATGCCGGTCCGCCGGTGCGGCGCTGAAAAAGGGCGTTCCCTACAGAGATAACGGCTCGCCGGCAAGCTGCCGTTCGTGCCGCGTGAGTTCGTACATCGCTTGCAGAAGCTGCACATCGCACGGTCGTTGCTCGACCTGGCGGCGCGCGAACATGCGGGCCTGCGTGGCGACCATCACTTCGACGGGCGCTTCGGTCACCTGCCCGAACAACCGGGCGTAGTTCGTAAAGCTGGGCACGTTCGTGGTCACGAAGCCGTAGACCATGCTGCACGCGCCGACCGTCTTGCCGGTGAAAATGCCCGTGTTGATCGCCGTCTTGGCGTAATCGCCCACGATCGCGCCGACAAACTGCATGCCGGTGGCGACTTTGCGTCCCTGGTACTCCATGTTCACCGGGCCGTAGGTGTTCTTCAGGTCGCTGTTGCAGGTGCCCGCGCCGAGGTTGACCCAACTACCCAGGAAGCTATGGCCCAGGAAGCCATGGTGCTGCTTGTTGGTGTACGGTTCGATGATCGAGCCTTCGACCTCGCCGCCGACCTTGGTGGTGTGCCCCAGGCTGACGCCGTCCTTGATGGCCGACTGTTCGATCACCCGCGCGTGGCGACCCATATAGGCCGGTCCGCGCAAGTAGCAAAACGGCCCGATCGCAGCGCCCTGGTCGAGCACGATCGGTCCCCCCTCGGTATCGGCCACGACGTGCTCGCCCAGCCTCGCTCCTTCGGCGACGAACACTCCTCGTCGTAGTTCACGATAGTCACCCTGCGCCAGCCGGTGATCGAGGTTCAGGGGCAGGATTTTCAGGTGCTGCCGGATGACGTCGTGCGGGTAATCGAAGAGAGGCAGCTTCGGCGAGTCGAGTTGGGGGAGTTTGAGTTGTGCCAGCCAGGCGGCGAGATCCTGGAGCGTGGCCGTATCGGGCAAAAGTGTCGTGCCGCGAGGAACGACGGCCAGCGCCAGGTCGTCGCCGTTGCCGGCCGGCTTGCGCGAGTTTTCCGGCCGGTGCTCGCCGCAAGCATTGACGACACCCGGCCGGCCGGCGGCCAGCAGCTTTTTAACCTGGTCGATCGACGCCGCGGAGGGAACCAGCCGGGCGTTGACGTAGACAACCGCCTCGCGGGGCGCTTCGCCGCCCGGGGGCGGCGGCTCGGCCTGACGAAAGGCCGTCAAGTGCGGGCGGACCACGGCATGCACCGAACCGGCCAAACCGCCGACCAGATCCAACAACCGGTACGAACCGCAAGCGATCGTATAGGCCGGCTTGCCGATGGTGATCGGGTAGAGTTGCGTGACCGATTCATCTTCAAACAGAACGAGCATGCGCGGGTTGCCTGGGTGTGGCTGGCTGAAACAACCGCTACATTAGGCCAGCAAGGGCTTGTGGGTCAAGGCACTGGCCAACCAGTTTTTCTTCGCATATAACGGCACCATGATAGGGAGCAGCCTCAGCCTTACGCTCGACGAAATCCCGCTCGACTCGGCGTCGATTCCACGAGAGTTATTGGATTTGGACGAGAAAGAGCGCAGCAATCTCTTGCCGTGGAATGGTCAGTTTTCTCCTCAACTGGTCGAGGTGCTCTTGCGCACTTTCTCGATGCCGGACAACCGCGTTTGTGATCCGTTCCTGGGCAGCGAATGCAAGGCACCCAAGCCTTTGCACTTGTCGTGGCTCCGCCGCAAAGTCTTCCCGTCGATGGCAACCACCGGTTTTTCGATTCCAGTATCCTCGGCAGCTTTGTCTCGCATCGACTGCAGCCAATTCCCAAAGCAGGCTTGAAACGCCTGGGGTTTCAAAGTTGCCAGCACTCGCCGAAACACATCCTTCCGGGGAACGCCGTTCGGAAGCGGGAGCAACCTTGTCAAAAGATCTTCCTTGAGCCGAGCCCATTTAGCGATTCCGGTCGGATCGCTCGCTCCTGCCAACACAGCCATCATGGCGATCACCACCACACTGACCAACGGATGCCGTCGCGGGTCGATTCGGGGGCCTACGATTTGACGCAAATCCTGCCTCCCTCCACGCCCATCGCGCGGGGGGATGAACTCTGGTTCTATTACACGGGCCTCAAGTACCGCGCGAACTTCACGCACGAGGGCGACGCGTACCCTAACGGCCGAGACGTCCCGGTGCTTGGCCGCGACCGCGACGTCGGCGCCGTCTGCCTGGCCGTGCTGCGGCGCGACGGTTTCATCTCGCTCGACGCGGGTGAAGAACCGGGGACGCTGCTGACCAAGCCGTTCGTGCTCGTCGGGACGAAACTCCACGTCAACATTGACGCCACCGCCGGCGAACTTGCCGTGACGGTGCTCGACGGCGATGGCCGTTCGGTCGCTGTTTCCGAGCCGGTGGCGGGTGACCATCTTCGCGCGGCGCCGCGCTGGAAATCAGGCGGGTTGGCGGGCTTCAAGGGGCGGACGGTGAGTCTTCGTTTCACGCTCCGCAACGCGCGCTTCTATTCGTTCTGGTGCGATGAGGAATCGCCTTAGGCGGGCGGTCGACCTTGGTTCCTTCCATCGGTCCCCGCAATCGCCGGTTTCGGATCGCTCCACGTTGCGCCGCGATCGTCGCTGAACAGCACTTCGGCATGATGCGGAAGTCGCAACTCACGAGCATGAGTAGCCGATCCTTCTCCGGCACGTAGACGATGTACGGCACGGCCGCCACACGATTCCAACGCTCCGTGACAATCTGGAGCTTCGCAGGCAGCCGATCACCACCGGCCTTCCCGCTCAATTGCCGGACTTCGTGGGCCTTCCAGTCGCCTGCTTCGGTTGACGCGATCATGGTCATCGCCAACAGTGCGGCCGAGAGGCCGCTGCCCGGTACGCCGTTGGCGCATGCTCCACGCCAACGGCGTGCCGGCGGGCGACGTTCAGGCCGCGTTCGTTGTGGGCGGTGCCCACCCTTTTCTAGGGTTGGTCAAGCGAGCATGGCAATCGGGCCGCGCGTTCGCTATACTTCATGCGGTCGAGAATGAGACCTTCACGGTGGCTGGGGCAAAGCGGCGGAGCCTAAGCGATGCCCAGGTCGCTTTCTAGCCGGGGCATCGCTTAGGCTCTGCCACCAGCCACCGCTTTCTCCTGGTAGCCGACGAGTCCGCATGATGGATAGCGCCGAACATGCTACGATCGACGACCTCTTGGCGCTGGCGCGTCAAGGCGACGCGGCGCCGCGCGAGCGGCTGTTTCAATCGTGCCGGAGCTACTTGGGGTTGTTGGCCCGCGCCCAACTCGAAAGCTGGCTGCAAGCCAAAGTTGACGCTTCCGACCTGGTGCAGCAGTCGCTGCTTGAAGCGCACCGCGATTTCGACCGCTTCGAGGGACGCACCGAGGCCGAATGGCTGGCCTGGTTGCGGCACATCTTGTCGAACAATGCGGCCGATCTGGTGCGCCACTACCGCGGCACGCAAAAACGACAAGCGCGCCGCGAGGTGCCGCTGCGACAGTCGGCCGACGATTCCCAGGCAGGCGGCGCCGCCGAGCCGGCCGCGCGCGATCCTACCCCCAGCCAGCAATTGATTTGCCGCGACCGCGATCTGCAGCTTACCGAGGCGCTCCAGCGGCTCTCCTCCGACCATCGCGAGGTGATCGTGCTACGCAACCTGGAACGGCTTCCTTTTGAAACAGTGGCCGAGCGGATGGGCCGCTCGCGCCCGGCGGTGCAGATGCTGTGGGCCAGGGCGATCAAGAAGCTGCGACAGGAACTGTCCGCCACCATAAGGGATTCCAACTGACGCCCGCCAACATGACGCACGACGAACCTGACGGCACCGCTGACGAGCAGGCATCGTTCGAGGTGCTGGCCGAGTACCTCGACGGCTTGCAGCGCGGCGCGCCCGCGCAACGCGACGTCGCGTTGAGCCAGCAGCCCGAACTGGCCTCGGCGTTCGACTGCCTCGACGCGCTCGATCGGTTCGCCCGGTCCTCGGCTCCCGAAGTGGCGCTTCCCGACGTGGCGCTCGCCGATGCGCGGACGCTCGCGTTCGACGGTAATGCGTCGACCGAGAGCGGATGCACGCTGACGCCCCCCTTGCGGTTTGGCGACTATGAACTGCTGGGCGAGTTGGGCCGCGGCGGGATGGGCGTGGTCTTCAAAGCCCGCCAAAAAAGTCTCGGCCGCACCGTGGCGCTGAAGATGATCCTCGCCAGCCAGTTGGCTTCGGCCGACCAGGTGCGGCGTTTCGCCGCGGAGGCCAAGGCCGCGGCCGGCTTGCGGCACTCGCACATCGTCCGGCTTTTGGATTCGGGCGAAGTCGGCGGGCAACCGTACCTGGCGATGGACTACATTGAAGGCGATAACCTCTCGGCGCTCACGGCGCGCGGGCCGCTCGATCCTCAGACCGCGGCGCGGCTGGTCGTCAGCCTGGCTCAGGCCGTCGATTATCTGCACCGGCAAGGCGTGATCCATCGCGACCTGAAGCCCTCGAACGTGCTGCTCGACGCGGACGGCCAGCCCTACGTCACCGACTTCGGCCTGGCCAAACTTCGCGACGCCAACGAGGGCCTGACGGGCACCGGGGTGGTGGCCGGCACACCCAGCTACATGGCCCCCGAACAAGCGGCGGGGAAGGGCGGCGTGACGCCGCTGGCCGATGTCTACAGTTTGGGGGCCGTGCTCTACGAGCTGCTCACCGGCCGGCCCCCGTTCGTCGGTGAAAGCCCCATCGACGTCTTGATCCAGGTGCTGGAGCGCGAGCCGACTCAGCCGCGGCAGTTGAACCCGTCGGTGCCGCGATCGCTGGCCACGGTCTGCCTCAGGTGCCTCGAAAAGGCGCCGGGCAACCGCTACGCCTCGGCGGCCGCGCTGGCCGACGACCTGGAACGGTACTTGAAGGGAGATCTCGTCGAAGCCCGCGCCGCGGGCGTCTGGCAGCGATTGCGGCGCTGGGCCCGGCGCGAGCCGGCGCTTGCCTCGCGGCTCGGCGCGTTCGTGCCGTTCTACGCCGTCGAGGCTGTGAACTACTGGGGCTTGCACCTGATGGATCGGGAATTCCACTACCGCGCCACGGCGATCTTGTTGGTTTGGGTGGCAGCCTCGTTCGTATGTCAGCGATGGATGCGCCGGCCCGATTGGCAAGGGGTGGTCCCCTTCGCCTGGGGCGCGTTCGACGTGCTCTCGCTGTCCCTGCTGTTGTTCATCGGCGATGGTCCCGTCAGTCCGCTTCTGATCGGCTTTCCCCTGCTGGTCGTCGGCGCCGGGCTTTGGTTTCGGGTGCGGCTGGTTTGGTTCATGACGGCCTTGACCGTGCTGGCCTATGTCTCGCTGGTGGTCCACTATCACCTATCGCGTCCCGCGCTCAAGCAGGACATGCCCCTCAACCACGACGATTACATCTATTTTGTCGCGGGCCTGATCGTGATGGGAACCGCCGTGGCTTATCAGGTGCAACGCGTCCGCGCCTTGAGCCGCTATTATGACGGTATCAAGAAATGACTCGCTTTCAGTTCGGCCTGCGCGCGATGCTGCTTTGGGTGGCGGCTTTCGGCGCCCTCTTCGCGGTGCTGGGCAAAGTGGGCCCGGTTTGGCAGGTGGTGATCGTGTGGTTCGTGATGCTCGCGTCGGCTCATGTGCTGGCCAACGTCTTGGGCAGCCAGTTCGGCGACAAGCGCCGCGCCGGGCCCGACGGCGACGTGGTGAGCGGGGGGCGTGAGCCCCCCGGTGTAGGCGCAAGGTGCATTCCGCCCCGCTTCGCGCCGGCCACTCGGCTCCGCGAGACCGCCCGCCTGGGCCGCGCGCCCTTGGCGCTGGCGATGCTCGGCGCGCTCCTGGGCGGCTCGCTGGGCACGATCGCCTTCGCCCTGGGTTCCTGGCCGCGCAGCGGTTACGCAGGCGTGATCGTGGCCGGCGTCTCTTCGTCGGTCGTGGGCGGCTTGCTCGCCTTTCTCAGTGGCAGCTTTCTGCAGACGGCGGTTCAAGCCATCCATGAAGCGGCCAACCCAATGGAGCTGGCCGACAACGCCCATCCAGCCGAGGCAAACGGGGTGGGCGATCGGCTCCATCCGGGCGGCCCAACTCAGGAAATCGCCGGCGCCGACCGCTCTCATCCCGCTTCGTCCTCTTCCGGCTCGGCGCTGAACTCCACCGACTCGTAGATCTCCGCCAGCGGCAAGTCGATCTCGATTTCCGGAAGCGACAGCAGGTTGAGTTTCTTGGCGCTGCTCACGACACGAGTCTACCCAATTCCCGTGCCAATCTCAACGGCAGGCAGGTCGCCGTCGGCGACTTTCGCCGTCAACTCAACGGGGCGGCGTTACAACCGGCGAAGGCGCTCCAGGCGGCGCGCGGTTCGCGCCGGCGATTTGACGTTCGATTTCCGCGTTGTATATTTGCAGGGCGGTTGCGCGCCTTAGAGCCTATCCCAAAACCGCCGGGCAGGCGGGACGCCTGCACCACAACGGCGGTTTTGGGATTAGGCTCTTACTTCAAAGGGTAGCTGAAGTCGTGAGATTTCGGATCGGAACTCTCACGAGTTCCGCTACAGGATCATGGAGAAGATGCCATGCATTGTTTGACGTTTCGCGCCGCCGTCGGTGTCGCATTGCTGCACGGCGCCGTTTCGGCGTGTACCGCGCAGGTTTCCTGGGAGCCGCTGGGCCGTAGCGTCGAGAACCGGGCAATCGAGTTTGTCCAACTCGGCCAAGGCGAGTGCGACGTGTTGCTCGTCGGGGGGATGGCGGGCGACGACGCCCAGGCCGTTGGATTGGCGGAAAGGCTGGCGGCCCATTTAGTCCGTTTCCCAAGCTGGTTGGCCGGCATCAAGCTGACGATCGTCCGCGATCCCAACCCGGACGGCCGCTTTCGGCGAACGGCGGCCAACGCCCACGGCGTCGAGATCGACCGCAATTTCCATACACAACGCTGGCGGAAAGTATCGGAAAACAACCGCTGGATCAGCGGGCGTGAACCCGAGAGCGAGCCGGAAACCCGATTGCTTGCCGAGTTGCTCGCGGATCTGAAGCCGCAACGGCTCATCGTGCTGTCAAGCGGGCAGCAAGCGTCACTGGGCTCCTGCGGCCCGGCCGAGAGTTGGTCCCGGCGGGTAGGCGCCGAGTGGCGCGCCGCCCCGCAACCGATCGACCCCGCCCTGGCGCCGGGTTCGCTGGCAGTCCTTGCCGGCCACGACTTGGGTATCGCGACCATCGTTCTGCGCTTACCAGCGGGCCGGGAAGTCGAGCGCGCCTGGTCCGACGACAAGCGTGCGATGCTTGCGGCCGTCGGCGCCGGTTCCAACCACGGCGTCGCGCCGCCGTCAACCGCGGCGGAGTTTCCGCCCGCCGCGGTGAGCGATACGTCGAAAAAAGACGCGCGACCCAAGATATTGACCTATGAGGAGTTGGCCGGCGGCACAGCCCTGGTGCCGGTCATCGGCCGGCGCGACGTGGCGCCGCTCGCCGCGCCGGCGCCGGTCGCTTCGGTCGCCGCCGCGCCGCCCAGCCCAACAGCGCCGCTTCCGTACCCGGTGCCGGGCATTCAAAGCGAGCATCCTGCCGCCACGTCGACCGCCCAGACGCCGGCCGTTATTCAGGTGCGACTCGAGCGTTTGCCGGCGATCGATCATGCTCGGCCGGCGTTGCGCCCCAAGCAGCAGGAGCCGATTCCGTTCTATCCTGATACCGGCATGTAGCAGGCATGATCATGTCTCCTCGCGCTAGGCGCCCACGGCTGTCGTCTGCGCGACGACGCGCCAATCGGCGAGCTGCGCTTCCACGTTTCGCCGGCCGCGGAACTCGTTGATGATCGGCCGGAAGGCGACCGCGAGCGGGCCCGCGGCGGCCGCCAACTCGTCGGCCCATTCGCCGCCTCCAAAGGCCACCGCCCTCAGCGCGACGCCGTGCTGCAGCAGCTTGAGCGCCAGGTGCCGTTCGCCGCCGCCGATCCGCTTGGGGGGCCCGGCGAGCGTCACGCCGGTCGCGCAGAGCAGCGGCCGCGGGTTGGCCTGGCCGAAGGGCGCCAGGCGCTCGATCTGGCCGACGGTCGCCAGCGAGAGTTCGCCGAAACTGACCTCGGCGTCGATCCATAGTTCGGCCACCTTTTGCTGGGAGGTGATGGTGGCGGCGACGTATTCGCGGAAGTCGTCCCTGAAATCGTCGAGCTTCGCTTCCTCGATTTTCAAGCCCGCCGCCGCCGCGTGGCCACCATGACTGAGCAAATGGTGGCCGGAGGAGGCCAGCGCCTGGTACAGGTTGAAGCCGGAAACGCTCCGCGCCGAGCCGACGCCCGGCTTGACGCCCAACTCGTCGAGCGCGATGAGCACCACCGGCCGGTGGAACTTCTCGGCCAGTCGGCCTGCGACGATCCCAATCACCCCGGGGTGCCAGCCGCGCTGGGCGAGCACCAGCGCGGCGTCGCCCTCGACGTCGAATTGCTCCTGGGCCTGCTTATGGGCCGAAAGGTAAATACTCCGTTCCAAACTCTGCCGGCTGTTATTCAATTCGTTGAGGTATTCAGCCAAGGCCGCGGCCCGCTCGCCCGAAGCGGTGGTCAATAGTTCGACGGCCAACTGGCCCTGGCCCAGACGTCCGGCGGCGTTCAGCCGCGGGGCCAAGGTAAAACCGATGTCCTCGCAATCGAGGCGTGGCTTCTTGTCGAGTTGCGTCAGGTGCATCAGGGCCGACAGGCCCAACCCCGGCCGCTCTTTCAGAGCCGACAGGCCATGCTGCACGAGCACCCGGTTCTCGTCGACGAGCGGGACCATGTCGGCCACAGTGCCCAAGGCGGCCAGGCCCAGCGCCGAGAGCAGGTAGTTCTTCATCGGTTCGCCGACCTTCTTGGCGCCGCTCGCCTGCTGGCAGAGTGCCCAGGCCAGTTTGAAGGCCACGCCGGCGCCGCTCAAGCCGGCGAACGGATAGCGGTGGCCTGGCAAGCGCGGATGCACAATCGCCGCCGCCACGGGCAGCACCGGACCTGGCTCGTGATGGTCAGTGACGATCAGTTCGAGTCCGGCCGCCCGCGCCGTTTGCGCTTCGTCCAAGCTGCCGATGCCGCAGTCGACCGTCACGATGAGCTTGGCGCCCTGGCTCGCCAGGTTCTTCAGCGCGTCGTGGTTCAGGCCGTAGCCCTCGTCGATGCGGTGCGGCAAGTAATAGCCCGCCTCGGCCCCCAACAGCTTGAGGCACGTCACCAGCAGGCTGGCGGCGGTCATGCCGTCGACGTCGTAATCGCCGTAGACGATAATCCGCTCGCGCCCCGCGATCGCCGCCGAGATCCGCTCTGCCGCGTCGGTGACGCCTGGCAACTCCGCGGGGTCGCGCAATTGGCTGAGTTTGGCGTCAAGAAAATCACGGGCCGCCGCCGGATCGGTTATTCCGCGGCAAGCCAGCAGCCGCGCCACCACAGCCGGCACACCCACGCTCCGCCGCAGCAGATCGATCCGTTGGGAATCGTGCGGGCGGATACGCCACTGCTTGGCCATCGTTCATCCTTGATAAGTAGGGTGGGCACTGCCCACCAACGGCGTCGTTCCGCTACCATCCATCAGGGGACGACTGACAGAGTACGAGTCCCACACGTCCCGCTTGGTGGGCGGTGCCCACCCTACGAACTGACTTGGTGGGCGGTGCCCACCCTACGAACTATTTCTTCTTTTCCACATGCAGCGTTCGCTTGCGCAGCCGGGGGCTGTACTTGCTGAGCTTCAGCTTTTCCCCGCCCGTCTTGCGCCGCAGCGTGTAGTTGTAATCGCCGGTCTCCTCACAGACGAGGAACACGGTTTCCACCTTTTTCTTGCTCTTGGCCATCGGAACCCTCTCCTGCTTGCCGCCGGCATACGTCTCGCGCTTACCGAATGGCCCGATTGTACCAAGCTCGGGGCGTTGTCCGCCAGCCCCGTAGACTGACGCGCGGAAGGCGGGTGGCTGGGGCAGAGCCTAAGCGATGCCCCGGTCGCTATCGAGCCCGGATTATTCATGGTTCCGTAGCTGGCTTCGCAAGAAGTCAGGCCGTGGACGCGAGTTACGCCAGAATTCTTGCGAATTCTGCTACAGCACAGTGCGCTAGTTCCTCCCCGGACCATGAATAATCCGGGCTAGGAGTCTGTCCGAGATTGACCTGTACCGGAATTGGGAGAATGGGTATACTGCGTGGGGTGCGGAGGAAAATGGATTTTTCCCGATGGGAGACGGATCATGGACGATCACGGCAAGCAGTT
>Ga0307372_10000144_pt1 | contig 117809 bp, 110 predicted proteins | sample OX1MG_FD_202533 | JGI IMG/M metagenome (GOLD analysis project Ga0307372, IMG submission 202533) | Soil microbial communities from Risofladan, Vaasa, Finland - OX-1 | ecosystem: Environmental > Terrestrial > Soil > Coastal area > Acid sulfate soil | place: Finland: Risofladan, Vaasa... | reverse complement strand
CACCTATGGAGCCGCAGTAAGCAACGGGGAAGATTATCCCGCTCAACTGGAGCGGCAGCTTAACGCGCGCGATCCCGGACGCTACCAGGTTTGGAACGCGGGCGTGTCCGCCTACGTGCTCTCCCAGGACGTAGCGACCGCCGAAGATGATATCAAGCTGCTCAATCCGGACGTGCTGATATTTCTGCCCACGAACACGGGCCGCCGCGCGTTCCTCCCAGGGCAGGATATCGAACCCTATTTCGAAGCGGATCCGCGGCGGTTTCGGGAAAATCTTCTTTACGTTCCGTTCAGCCACTCGAAACTGGGATTGGACGCCCTGGCTTATTGCCGGTTCTACCGCGCACTCGTCGTGGGATTAAACCGCGCGATCCTGTTCGCGATGGAACCACCGCGGACTTGGCTGAGTTTCAACAAATATCTTAACAGGCGCGTCGAACCGAATCAATCGCAGTTCGCAGATATGCCTACCGTGGAATGCGTCAATATGCGGCTCGACATGCTCGTCGAGCCCTGGCTCAATCTTGCGGCCTTGCGCCGCTTTATTTCGGAACGCCGCAGCCGCAGGCTTATCATCATCGTGCAGGGCCCCGGCGGCTTCTACCCCATTAATCCCGGCAGCTGGAAGGCGTTTGGAGTCCCGGTGATCGATTTAAGCGCTCTGCTTGCGAAAACGGCGGGACCGGAGTACCGCATTATCCATCCGCCAGCGCACGTTTATCGCTGGTATGCGAAAATGATCGCGAGAGGCCTCGAGCCCTACTTACAAAGACCCTGCTTCGTGGACGGGCGGTGCCGTGGAACGCCCTCCGATTAAAGCAGCGCCGCCAATTCCTTGGTTTTCTCGCCCACGGCCTTGCCCACCGCGTCGCAGGTGATGTTGCCGCCGTAGATGTTGACGCCGCGCGCCAGGGACTGGTCGCGCCGAATCGCGGTCTCAAGGCCCTGCTTGGCGATGTCGCGCGCGTACTTCAAGGTCACGTTGGTAAGAGCGTAGGTCGAGGTGTAGGGCACGGCGCCGGGGATGTTGGGCACGGCGTAGTGCAGCACGCCGTGCTTGACCACCACGGGCTTGTCGTGGCTGGTGACCTCGCAGGTCTCGATGCAGCCGCCCTGATCCACGGCCACGTCCACGACGACCGAGCCGGGCCGCATCTTCTTGACCATGGCCTCGGTGACGAGCTTGGGGGCCTTGGCTCCGGGGATAAGGACGCCGCCCACGACCAAGTCAGCTCCGATGACCGAGGCGGTGATGTTCTCCTCGTGACTCATGAGCGTTGTGACCGCGTTGCCAAAGACGTCGTCCAGGTAAGCCAGCCGCGCCGCGGAGACGTCCAGGATGTTGACGCGCGCGCCCATGCCCACCGCGATTTTGGCCGCGTTGATTCCGACCACGCCGCCGCCGATGATGGTGACCACGCCGCGCACCGTGCCCGGCACGCCGCCCAAGAGGATGCCGCGCCCGCCGTAGTGCTTCTCCAAAAACTGCGCGCCCAGCTGCACCGACATCTTGCCCGCGACCTCGCTCATTGGAGTCAAAAGCGGCAGGCTGCCGTCGTCCTTCTGGATGGTCTCGTAAGCCACGGCCTTGATCTTCTTTTTCTGCAAAAAGCGCACCAGCTCCGGCACCGCGGCCAAGTGCAGGTAGGTGTAGAGGACCTGGCCCTCGTGGAAATACTCGAACTCCTCGGCCAAGGGCTCCTTGACCTTGATGATCATCTCGGCCTGGTCGAAGAGGTCCTGCTTCTCCGCGACGATTTTGGCGCCCGCGTCCTTGTACTCGGCGTCCGTGATGCCCGAGCCCACGCCGGCGTTTTTCTCGATGAGGACCTTGTGGCCGTCCTTAATAAGGGCCTTGACTCCCCCCGGCACCAAGCCGACGCGGTGCTCTCTGTTCTTGATTTCCTTGGGAACTCCGATGATCATTTTAAAATTCCTCCGTGGTTGTCGCGCCCTGGCGGGCGCCTTGTTTTCTTATAGCAATTTCGCCCCATTTGACTCCAGTTCGCAGCATAGGCCCTTAGCCCCCTTCGTTTAGGACCGCTGGACCCCTGCCAAAAGACCGAAAGCGCTCTATGCTTTGAGCATGGAACACAAAAGCTCATTCGCTTGGATCCCCACCGCTTGCTTAGCGGCCGCGCTCTTCCCATTTCCCGCCGCAGCGGCCTCTTCGTGCCTCAATCCGCAAAGCCGCGCGCCGCAATGTTCCTGCTCAGTGATGTTTCCGGAAGGCTCGCCGCAATACCGCGAATGCGCCGCGAAGGGCGGACATTCATCTGGTCGCGCGCGCATCCTGCCGCGCCTGCAAAAGCTGAACGCGACCCTGGCCAAGGCCCGCGCGAACGATTCCCGAGGCTCGGCAAGCCTTGATGGTTTTTTCGATGCCTCGATTGACGGCTCCCCCGATCAAGGCGCCGCGCCGGTCCAAGCCGCGGCGCCCGCCGACATCCCGTCCAAAGCGCCGGCGCTTAAGGCGCCGGAAAAGTCTTCTGGCTTTTCAAGTTCACTGATGGCCCCTCCCGCGCCGGATTTGCCCGACGCGCCCAAACCGCAGGTTCGCAAGAGCCGCCCCGACTATTTTTACCGGACGCTTTTGCCCACCAGTTGGGCCGCCACGGGCCTCGATGCCTATACCACGGCAACCGTGCTGGGCCGGGGCGGTTATGAAATGGATCCCCTCTACACTGCCTTCGGGAACAAAAATGAGAAGGGCGTCATTACTTCGATGATTGTCGGGCAAGCCTTGGTGACGACCGCGGCCATTTTGCTCCACCGGGCAGGCAGGAAGCACCGCGTTCTGCGTTGGCTCTCGGACGGCCTCTTGGCTTACAAAACGGAAGCCAACGTCCAGGGCGCGACGCACAATTTCCTGCTTCTCTCGCGCTGGCCCTCGAATTCGCCATCAGGGCTCCGGCCCATAAAAGGACCGCGCCGAATTTGGTAAAATCCAAATAAGCGCGCAATGACTCAACTGCAACCGTCCTTTAAAATAGAAACCGAAACAGTCTTGCTTAAGGTCTCCGACGGCACGTCCATGAACGCCTACGCCGCCAGGCCCGCGGGAGCCGGCCCTTTCCCCGGGATGCTGGTATTCCAGGAAGCTTTCGGCGTCAACCACTATATCCGCGGCGTGGCCGAGCGGCTGGCTCGCGAGGGCTTCTTCGCACTGGCGCCGGAACTCTTCCACCGCAGCGCGCCGGGCTTCGAGGGCTCCTATTCGGATTTCGACGCCGTCATGCCGCACGTCCGCGCCGTGACCGAGACGGGCTTGGAGGCCGACGCCAAGGCGAGCTACGAGTATTTGTCCCAAAATACACTCGTCGCGTCCGCGCAAGTGGGCGCTATCGGCTTTTGCATGGGCGGGCGCGCGAGCTTCCTGTCCGCGTCGGCCTGCCCACTGCGCGCGGCGGTGTCGTTCTACGGCAGCGGCATCGCCCCCATCAAGACCGCCCTGATTTCCAATCCCGGGCTCTTGGAACGCGCGCCTAAAATTGCGGGACCTCTGCTGTTTTTCTGGGGCGGCCAGGATAAGCACATCACGCGAGATCACCACCGCCAAGTGGCCGATGCGTTGAGCCAAGCCGGCAAGAAGTTCGCCAGCGTGGAGTTTTCCTACGCGGACCACGGATTTTTCTGTGATGAGCGCGCCAGCTACAATAAGGAAGCATCAAAACTAGCTTGGCCGCTAACGCTGGATTTTCTTAAGACGAATCTCTCAAGCTTGAACGGATAAGGAGCGTATCATGAGAATGGAATATTTCGCGGCATTCGTGGGGCTGGTGTGCGCCATCGCGGCGATCTTGGTCGCGGTCGCCGGCATCGAGATTTGCGGCGGCGGCGCCGAGGATCACGCCTAGCCTCCTCCGCCCCTTCTTGAGTTCCCTTCTGCGCGTCGTCTTTGAGGACGGCGACATCCTGGTCGTTTGCAAACCCGCCGGACAAGCCGTCATTCCCGGCCGAGGACTCGCCGAGGAACCGCTTTGTCTGCAGGCCCAGAAGCGCACGGGCGGCAAGATATTCGTGGTGCACCGCATTGATCGCGAGGCCAGCGGATTGGTCATCTTCGCGAAGAGCGCCTCGGCTCACCGTCGGCTCTGCCAAGATTTCGAATCGCGCCGCACGCGCAAGACCTATTGGGCCGCGTTGGCAGGCAGGCCAGAAGACGCCGGGGAAATCGATAAGCCCCTGCATTTATTCGGCTCGGGACGCATGGGCGTCGCCGCTTCCGGCGGCAAGCCCAGCCTCACGCGCTATCGCACGCTTGAGCGTTTCCCGCGCGCGGCTTTAATCGAGGCCCATCCCATGACCGGGCGGCACCACCAGTTACGCGCGCATTTTTTCAGCATCGGCTGCCCCATTTTGGGCGATCCGTTCTACGGAAAGCCGCCGCGCCCGGTGGGCGGCGTTACGCGTCTGATGCTTCACGCCTTGGAACTTGAACTTCCAGCGCTGAACACGGCGTCGCAAGAAGCCACGCCGTTGATTTTTCGCGCCGAGCCGGACGAGGATTTTTTACGCCTTCTCTCCCGCTTGCGGGCCGGAAACTGATATACTGATTTGCTTCTCCGCCGCAGCAAAGTCCCCCCGGAGCCGCAAGGAGGCCTTAATGGCAGGTTATTTTAAAAAACGCAAAATTCACCATGGTCCAAACAAGAATGAGCAGAAAGTCATCCGCTCCGAGCAGGCCAAAAGAGCCGAGCGCATGGCCGGGGTTTTGAGCGGCAAGTTTCCCACCGTCAAGCATTTGAACCTCCATCTCACTTTCGTCGACCACGATCACCTCATCGATGAGCAAGACCTGTCGATTGAACCCAACCAGACTCCCTCTCTCGCCGTGCCCTGCCCGGGCCGCTGCGGGCGCGGCTCCCTCGATATGACCGAGAAGCTCTCGGCCATGTTCGAAGCCAGAACCGAATCGGCGGAAGACCGTCTTGCGTGCGCGCTGCCGCTCTATGCCGGTTCGGGGCAGACCTGCGGTTGCGAGGTGCGCTGGCGCGCCCAGGCTGAATATTTTCCGGAAGAAGATACCACGCTTCAATCTGAAGATACCGAGCCTCAGGCCGAAGAAGCCGCTCCGCAGCCCGAAAGCGACGCCTGAATCCGCGGACTCGCGGGAGACACTCTTTTCCGTGGTCATCGTCTTCCACAAGCCCTACGGCGTTGTTTCTCAATTCACGCCGCTGGCGGGCAAAAAAACCTTGTCCGCGTTCGGGTTGCCCAAGGGCGTCTATCCTTGCGGCAGGCTCGATCACGACAGCGAAGGGCTACTGATCCTCAGCGACGATGGCCGGCTGCAAAGCCGCCTCTGCGAGCCTCGCTTCCAGGTTCCGCGCACCTATTGGGCGCAGGTGGAACGCATTCCGGACGCCGAGACCTTGGCCAAGATTCGCCGCGGCCTCGTTTTAAAAGACGGCCCAACCCGACCCTGCCAAGCGAGACTTCTCGATGAGGAGCCTCGACTGCCTCCGCGCGTGCCGCCCGTGCGCTACCGCAAAAATGTCCCGACCGCGTGGCTTGAGATTACTCTTCAGGAAGGCCGCAATCGGCAGGTCCGCCGCATGACCGCCGCCGCGGGACATCCCACGCTGCGCCTGGTGCGCGCGAGCCATGGGCCTTTTAAGTTGGGAGCGCTCAAGTCCGGAGAATGGCGCGAGGCACAGGCTCCGCCGAGGTTCTAGAGAACGCGAGAGCGGACGGCGGGGAATTCGGCGCGAGCCCGGGACACGTCGCCCAGATCGATATCCGCTTTAAGAATGGTTTCCCCCTCGCCGGCCTCGGCCAGGACTTCGCCATAGGGATTAAGCACCACACTGTGGCCGCAGTAGCGGCTGCCGCGGTTGGTTCCGGCGCAGTTGGCCGCCGCCAGAAAGCATTGGTTCTCGATGGCGCGGGCCCGCGTAAGCACGCGCCAATGCTCAAGCCGCGGGTGCGGCCAGGCGGAAGAGACTAAAAGCATCTCGGCGCCGGCATCCAGAAGTCTACGATAGAGCTCCGGAAAGCGCAGGTCAAAGCATGTGGAAAGTCCGAAGACGCCCTTTTCGGTCGCAGCAGAAACGACGTCTCGGCCCGGGACGAGCAGACGCCGCTCCTGCGATCCGTAGCCAAAGAGATGGACTTTACGATAGCACGCGGCGATTTCTCCTCGCGGAGTGATGAACACCGAGGTATTGCGCAGACCTTCGGCGTTTTTCTCAAGAAAACTTCCCATCATGATGCAGGTTTTCAATTCCGCGGCCTTGGCGCGCATCGCGCGCACCGTCGGCCCGTCCATCGGTTCGGCATCAAGCGCGTAGCGCTCGAAAGCGAAATAGCCCACGTTCCAAAGCTCCGGCAGCAGCACCAAGTCCGCGCCGGCGGTTTGGCCCAGCAGGTATTCCGCGCGGGCCAAGCGCTCCGCCTTATCCTCGTCGCCGACGCGCATCTGGATGAGCGCCAGCTTGAGCGGCCGCCGCGCGTCCCGGGAAAGTTCAGTCATGCTAAAAATTCAACTCCTGCCTCACCTTCACCGGCGAAGCCCGAACCGCATAGCGCTCGGGCTTGATATTTTTAATGTTGACGATGCACCGAGGGCGCGTCGCTTTCACATGAATATCCTATCAGATCGAATGGAATGCTTCGTCCGCTTCCGGCAGGACGCAGGCCCTTCCAAAATATCCCAGATGATTGTAGAATCAGGCCATGACGAAGACAAGCGCCCCCGCGGCCCAAAAAGAGAAGATTTTTTCCTCCGCGCTCTCGAAGAACCTGGACTGGCGCCAGGCCGCGCAGGAAGCCGCCGCGAAAGCCAAGGCGGGCCTCTCCGGCCGCGCCTGCGACTGCGCGCTGTTCTTCGTCTCGGAGCCTTATCCCGATCTCAACCCCGCGGAGCTCTCGGCTTTGATTTCCAAGGAGCTGGGCGCCGCGTCCCTCTTGGGCTGCAACGCCAGCGGCGTCATCGGAAAGGAAAGCGAAGTGGAAATGGAGCCGGCCATCACCATCCTGGCCATGAGCCTGCCGGGCGTCAAAATATCCCCTTTCTCCCTGTCCGAAACGGAAATCGCGGCGCTGACCTCGGGACCTGACTTGGTCCGGCTGCTGGACCTTTACCCCACCGAGAAGCCCAATTTTCTCTGCCTGGCCGACCCCATGCTCTGCGACGCGGAAAAGCTCATGGGGCTCTTCAACGCCGGCTATCCCGAGCGCCCGGTCATCGGCGGAATGGCCAGCGGCCCGGCCGTCGGGCTCAAGGGCTGGATCGTTTTAAACGGCGAGGCCGATCCCGGCGCGGCCGCCTGCGGCCTGGCGCTCTCGGGCGAGATTTCCATCGAGACCGTGGTCTCGCAGGGCTGCCGCCCCATCGGCGAGCCCGCAATCGTCACCAAGTCCGACGGGCACGTGCTCTACGCCCTGGCCAGCCGCCCGGCCGTCGAGGTGCTCTTGGAGACCATCGAGAACCTCTCCCCCCGCGACAAGGAGCTCGCGCGCCATTCCCTGCTGGCGGGCCTGGTCATGGACGAGTACCAATCCAAGTTCAAGCGCGGCGATTTCCTGATCCGCAACATCATGGGCTCGGACCCGGACAAGGGCGTCCTGCTGGTGGGGGCGCCCCTGCGCCCGGGCCAGACCCTGCAGTTCCAGCTGCGCGACGCCAAGACCTCGGCCGAGGACTTGGACGCGCTGCTGCGCGCGCCTGCCAAGGCCGCGGCCCAGGCGGCGCTTCTCTTTAGCTGCTGCGGCCGCGGGCGCGGGCTCTACGGCGCGCCCGACCACGACGTCAAGCTCATCCAATCCCTGCGCGGGCCGCTGCCCCTGGCCGGATTCTTCGCCAACGGGGAGTTCGGGCCGGTGGCCGGGAAAAACCACGTCCACGGCTACACCGCGAGCCTGGCCTTCATCCGATGAGCGCCGCGGGCGGCTATCCCATTTCGGCCGACGAGGCCGAGGAGCGGGCCTTCATCGTCGAGGTCTACCGCTGGATGACGGGCGGCCTGGCGCTGACCGGCGGCGTGGCCCTCTACATGGCCGCGCATCCGGCGAGCATCGTCGCGCTCACGTCCAACCGCGTTCTCTTCTACGGCCTTTTGATCGTGGAGGTGCTCGCGGTCTTCGGCCTGGCGGCCTTCGTGCGCCGCATGTCCTCGGCGACCGCGTCCTTCGTGTTCCTGGGCTACGCGGCCCTAAACGGCGTGACCTTGTCCTCCATTTTTCTCGTCTACACCCAGTCCTCCATCGCCAACGCCTTCTTCGTGACGGCCGGGACCTTCGCGGCGATGAGCCTTTACGGCTGGATGACCAAGACCGACCTGACCTCGCTGGGAAACATCCTCTTCATGGCGCTCATCGGCCTGGTCATCGCCTCGTTCGCGAACATGTTCTTCCGCAGCTCCACGATGTACTGGATCACGACCTACGCGGGCGTGCTCATCTTCACGGGCTTGACCGCCTACGACACGCAGAAGATCAAGGGGATGCTGAACCCTTCGGACGAAGGGACGGACATGGAGACCAAGGAGGCCATCTCCGGCGCCTTGGCGCTCTACCTGGACTTCATCAACCTGTTTCTGGACATCCTCCAGATCATGGGTCAGCAGCGCGAGAGCTAGTCCTGCGCAGCGCGCCCGGGCTTCGAGCTAAATTTCTCCCGCAACAGCGTTCAACAGCTCGCGCACGTTTTCAACGCGGCCGCCGGTGCCTTGCGGCGATTGCAGGTGGCCCGTCAGAGCCTCCAGGAATTCAGGCTGCTTTAAAAATTTCGCGAATTTGCTTTTGAGATAGGTCCGGACCGCCGGCGGAGCCTGTCGGATTTTATCCTTGGCGTCGGGCGCGCCGTCGAGCACGGCGATCAGGTCTTCCATGTCGGTGCTCCCCATGAAATCGCCGCGGCCGCGATCTTCGAAGGCCTCGATCTTGGAGGCGAGCAGATAAGGCAGGGAGAATATCGCGATCTCCTGCCGATCCGGCAGAAGCGCCTTCTCCGCATGCTTATAGCCGTCGGTGTACCATCGGTTCGTGAAATTCAGGATTTCCCCCTCGGTGGGCATGACGTCCACCGGAATCCCCCGGTATTCCCAGCGGCACATGGGCGCCTTCTTGCCAAGGGGCTGCTTGAAGTCCAGGCTTCGGAGCCGCTCCTCAAGCTCGTAGTAAGCGCGCCGCGTCACCATTTGCACGACGCAGTCCACGTCGTCCGTGGCCCTGATTTTGGGCGCCGCGATGTCCTTCACGTAGAGTTCGATAGTCGCGCCTCCAACGAAGACCACCTGATCTTTGAGCGGGCCAAGGCCCTTGGCCACCACGGCCAGCATTTCAAGATTTTTCATGGGCATGGGCTTTGCGGGAGAAGCGCTGCTCTAGCGTCTTGAGCGCCAAGGAGCGTTCGCGGGCCCGGCCGACGCGCAAGGCGTCGACCAAGGCCAGGAGTTCGTGAAGCTGCGGATCTTTCTCGGCCGCGAAAGGCGCGGATTCATAGATGGGTTCGATGGCTTGCCCTCGCATCGTGCCGTGATCGCTGGGCCAGACATACTGATCGTTCTCATCAGATACGATGACGCGGGAAAGCGGCGCTGCGGAATGAGACGTGGGGATGCCGCGGCAAAGCGGTCCCGGCTGGGCCGGACGGACGTATCTTAGGCCGTAAATCAGGAAATCCAGCAACGGCGAGCGCAGGACTTTCTTTTTGGAAGAGTCGAGCAGGCCGAGACGGCGGCAGCGTTCCAGGGAAAAGCTTATTTCCGTCTGCGAGAGACCGAGTTCCCCCGCCAAGTCTACGTGCCGCCACGGGCGGTCTTCCCACAGGATTATCTTGAGGAGAACCAGAACGTCCTGCGGCATGAGGCCGTGCAGCTGTCTTTGGGCCATGGCGTCTTAAGTATAGCCCAGGATATTGCAAATTGCAATATGCAATACGCAAATCAAAGATGCGTCTTGGGCGGGCGACGCCCCCCCAAAAACCGACTCTTTAGGCTAGCCCCGGAACGCGCGGATTGCAAGAAGGGCGGGCTTAGCGGCCGCGCGCCCGGGCTTCGAGCTCCCGCACCGCGTCCTCAACGACCTTGGTCGCCGCGCGGTTGTCGTCCGCGCCGCCCGCGGCCGCCGCGGCCGCCTTGAGCGCCGCCGCCGGGATGACGGGGCCGAAGGCGGCCTTTAAGCGCCGCGCGCGCGGCACGAGCGCGCCCTTGGGCAGGGCCTCGAAGGCGCCCGAGATGTAGACCGGCAGCACGTCGGCGTCGAAGTTGAGCGCCAGGTAGCCCAAGGAGGGCTTGAACGTCCCCATGCCGCCGTCCTTGGTGCGCGTGCCCTCGGGGAAGATGAGCAGCGTGCGCCCGTCCTTAATCACGCGCCCGGCCGCGAGCAGGGATTCCTTGAAGCCCTTGGAGCGGTTGAAGGACAGCAGATTGGTGAAGTTGCCAAAGAGCCAGCGGTTGAAGGGATTGCTGAAGAAATAATCCTGCGCGGCCAAGGAGACCAAGCCGCGCCCGGCCGGGCCCATGGCGTGCTTGACGAGGCCCATGTCCAGGTGGCTGGTGTGGTTGGCGGCGACGATGAAGCCGCCGCGCTCAGGCACGTGCTCGTGCCCCGAGACCTCAACCGAGAAGAGCCACGCGTAGACCGCGTGCTGGCCGAACGCGACGAGGCGCTTAAGGAAGCGCTTTATCACGAAGCTCGGAGCGTCAATGCGCGCCCGCGGCGGACGCGGCCGAGCCGCCATCCATGAGCCGGCGGTAGAGATAGGTGTATTCCAAGGCCATGGTCTTGGTGGTCCCGTTCAGGGAGGCCTCGCCGCGCTCGTGCCCGCCCTCGGGGCTTTCGTAGAAATAGAGCGGGTCGCCCATGGCCTCCATCTTGGCCGCCATCTTGCGCGCGTGCCCGGGCTCGACGCGGTCGTCGTCCGAGGAGGTCACGAAGAAAACCTTGGGGTAATGCACGCCCGGCCGGACGTTCTGGTAGGGCGAGTAGCGCAGAATCGCCGCGGCCATCTTGGGGTCGGCCGGGTTGCCGTACTCAGCCTCCCACGACGCGCCCGCGCCGATGTGGGTGTAGCGCATCATGTCCAGGAGCGGCACCTCGCAGATGACCGCGTGGAACAGGTCCGGCCGCTCGGTAAAAGCCACGCCGACCAAAAGCCCGCCGTTGCTGCGTCCCATGATGCCCAGGCGCCGCGGCGAGGTGACGCCGGTCTTTATGAGGCGCTCGGCGACCGCGATGAAGTCGTCGTACGCCTTTTGCCGGCGGGTCTTCAAGGCGGCCTCGTGCCAGCGCGGGCCGAACTCCCCCCCGCCGCGGATGTTGGCCATGACGAAGACGCCGCCCTTGGCGAGCCACTCGGGGCCGATGACCGGCGAGTAGTAGGGCATGTAGGCCGGCACCATGGGCAGGCCGAAGCCCCCGTAGGCGTAGAGGAGCGTGGGATTCTTGCCGTCATGCTTCATGCCCTTGGGGTGCACCAGGAAATAGGGAATCATCGTGCCGTCGGCGCTCTTGGCCCAGTGCTGATCCACCGTCAAGGGCGCGGCGTCGAAGATGGCGGGCTGCTTCTTGATGGCGCGCGGCGTTTGGCCCGCGGCGCCGTCAACCTCATAGAGCGTGGGCGGCACCAGGAAGCTCTCGTAGCTGATGAGCGCGCGGTCCTGGAACGGATCGGACGCCGCGACCGAGGCGCTGCCGTCGTCCGGCAGCGGCACGCGCGACGAGGTCCAGCCCTTGGGCCCCAGGCGCATCGCCAGCACGCGGCCCGAGACGTCGTGCAGGGCGTCTATGTAGAGCGCGTCCTTGGCCACGCTCAAGTCGGAAAAGGCCGAGGCGCGGTCGGGAAGGTAGACCAGGCGGACGAACTTGCCGAAGTCCGGCGCCGCGATTTTATCCAAGGGCAGGGAGATGAGCGCCCCGCTCGCGAAGACGCGCCCGCCCGCCTTCCAGTCTTTTTGCAAGAGAGCCAGAATCTGCCCGTGAAAGACCCCCTCCACCTCGGCGCCGGGCGGCAGCGGGATGCGCGTAAGCTTGCCGTCTTGGCCCAGCAGGAACTCGCGCGAGGTAAAAAACGTCAGGCCCTGGGTCACGATGCTGGCTTGGCCGCCGGGCCAGAAGAAGGTCTGCGGAGTGTCCTCCACGTCCGAGGTCTTGCCGGTGAAAATGAGGCGCGCCTGGGACAAGGGCGTGCCGCGCGTCCAAATCTTGACCTCGCGCGGATAGCCGGAGGCGGTCAAGCTTCCCGGGCCGAAATCGGTCGCGACGAGCAGATGATTTTGGTCCAACCAATCCACGTCCGACTTGGCCTGGGGCACGTCGAAGCCCCCCGGGACGAAGGACTTGGTCGCGACGTCGAACTCGCGCACCACCGAGGCGTCCGTGCCGCCGCGCGACAAGGACAGCAGGCAGCGGTGGTTCTCGGGCGGCAGGCAGTCGGCCCCCTGCCAGAACCAGTTCTGCTTTTCCTTCTTCGACAAGGCGTCCAGGTCCAGCACCGTCTGCCAGGGCGGGTTGGGCTTGGAATAGCCGGCCAGGCTCACGCGGCGCCAAAGCCCGTGCACGTGCGCGCCGTCCTGCCAGAAATTATAGACCCAATCGCCGCGCAGCGCGGGCTGGGGCAGGCGGGCCTTGGACTTTAAAATCCGGCCGATGTCGCTCTTGAGCGATTGGTAGCGCGGGTCCTTGGCCAGCACGGCCAAGGTCTTCTCGTTTTGCGCCTTGGCCCAGGCCAGGGCCTTGGGCGAGCGCAGGGGCTCGAGCCACAGGTACGGATCGGCGGGCGCGGAAACCTTGGGCGCCGCGGCGGCAAAAGCGGCGGCGGGAAAAATCAGGGCGGCGAGGGCAAAAACGAATCGGCGCAGCGTCTTCATGGGCGGTCCATCCTAGGCTAGCGTCCGTCCCAAGGGATGGACGCTGAATTGGCCCGAACGAGGAGAGTCATCAAGGGCGCGGGCTTGAACCTAAGCGGCGCAAGCGCCAGCCGCTGGGCGGGGCCCTTCGCGGTCCAGGGGCCCATGTTGCAGGCGTTGGCCAAGTCGCTCCAGCCGGGCTCGACTTCGCTCACCAGCCCGCTCGCGCCGGTCACGTAGGAGGTGCTCACGCCGTCGCAAAGGTCCGAGATTTCATCCCCCGTCGCCGAGTTCCAGGCCTGCGGGTAGGCCGGGTGCGTGCCGTTGGTCGGGAACGGATCGGTGACGGCCTCGATGGTCTCGTGCGAGGAGGTGACGCCCAAGTCCGAAAAGCCCGTGCCGCAGTCGGGGATCACGCCGTAATAGACGGGCGAACCACCCTTCGAGACAAAGCCCTCGTGGTAGCCCTCGAAGTCCTGGCAGGAGACGCTGCCGTCCGGCAAAAGGACGCTCACGCCGGCCGGAAAGTAAATCATGTAGAGGGTGTCGGCGTCCGGGGCCGGCAGATGCCCGGCCGCGATTTGCGCGGCGAGCTCCGCGCGGATCATCGCGTCGGTAAGGCTTTGCGATTTGTTTTGCGGCGAGATGGTCGCGGCGCCCGCGTAGCGCCCCCGGCCGATGGTCTGGTCGGTGCCCGCGCGGCCGTCCATCGCCTGGACGTCGGTGCCGTACTCCGAAAGCCAGTCCATGTAGCCGCTGTCGAGGATGTTGGCGTAGAAGGGGCCGATGCTGGAGCGCACCTCTGCGTCGACATTTTGGCCCCAAAAAACCGCGTAAACCTTGGCTCCTGAAATAACCGGCCCGCCGTAATAGCGTACGAGGCGAGCGCCTGTGGCGCTAGCAAAGCTCGCGGGCAAAAACTCCGGCTGGAAGGAGGGCTCGGGGTGAATCCGGAACATTCCGTAGGGCGCGGCAAAAACGGTTCCAGCGCAGAGCCATAAGGATGTTATTAAGGATGGACTCACGGCGCAGGCCTTTTTCATGAGCAATCTCTGTTTAAGAGCGGCGAAGGCCTATTATACCGCTTCTTTGGCGGAGCCGAGCGCTACTGGACGCCATTAAAGAAACTGCTTTGGCGTCCGGTACGGGTTTCCCCTCGCCATAGCCCGCCCCACACCATATTAAGCAAGAATTTGACTACCTAGACCCTTGTCTACCCCTTCGAGCTTTGCCGCCCAGGTTCCGGCTGAGTCTAGCGCTTAATGTCTTGATTCCAGTCCGCGAAGAGGGACGCGTAGGAGGTTCCGTAGATTTTCTGGTAGGCCGCCGGGGTTCCCCCGGCGTCGATGAGCGTCCAGAGCTTGGCCATGCCGTCTTGGCGCAGCAGGAAGTCGACGAAGGACCAGGACGCCCAGTAAAAATCCACGCGGATGCGCTGACTGGAAAAGCTGTAATGGCCGGGCTCGCCCAAGCCCTCGACGAGTCCGGGCGGGTCCTGCGCCAGGATTCTGCGGGCCTCCTTGTCCGGGTCGGCGTGGGCGACCATGAAGGGCGCCGCGGCCACGCCGGGGCGCAGGCGCCCCTGCACGGCGCAGGCGACGCCCTCGGCCAGGGACTGCGAGCGGCCGTAGCCGGCCAGAAGGTGCGTCATTTCATGGAAAATCGGCGCGTTGCCCTCCTTGACCCAGGCCAGCATGATTCCGGTTTCCCCGGGCAAGGCGCCGGGCACGCCGGACTCCGAGATGGGGCCGCGGTCGTAAACGTAGACGGTGAAGCGCTTGCGCACCAGCGGCGGCCGCCCGGTCAAGCGCGGAACCTCGTAGACGGCCTGCTGCAGCTCGAAGACCAGCCCCGCGGTTTGCCGCGCGTCTAAGTAGCCTTTCTCGACGACCAAAAGAATTCCCCCCAAGTCCGTGCGGACGAGGTATTCGTCGCTGTGTCCGGGCGCAAGCATCTGGCGGCGAAACGCGTCGTTGTCGTCGTAGGAATCGGGGTTCGCGGCCACCGGCGCGATGGGGCGATAGGACGGGGCGGCTTTGGTCGGCGGCGCGGGCAAAGGCCGGGCCTGCCCGGGCGCGAGGCGCCGCAGAGACTCGAGCGCGGAAGGCTGCTCTTTAGCCCGCGCGCCCAACGGCGCGGCGAGCAGGGAAAAGACGCAGAGAGCCGTCCCCCACCTCGGCCTTGCCGACGCTTTCTTGCCGCGAGAATCCGTCATGCGGCTTTGAGTTTACTACGAGATCATTCCCGCGGCCAGGGCCCTTTGGCCCCTTTGCGCGGGACGGAGGGCGGGCGCGGGCGGCAGCTAGAGTTAAGGACCAAGATTTTACGGCCGAAATCCGATAACGGGCTTGGGATTTTCGGGCGGACGTTGATCCGGATGGCGCGCTCGCTGCGCAGCACGCTCGAGAGCATCGCGATGCCGTGCTCGGTGAAGGCCAGCGGCATTTGACGGGAGAATTTAAGCGTTTGGAGGTGATCGCATTTTGCGATCACCTCCAGGGTTTCCCGTCGGTTGAGCCGGAACATGAACCCTTCAGGGAAGCGGCGGATGTTGCGTTTGACTTGCTCATTGAGCCGCCATGTCGGGACGCCGTAGAGCTCCGCCAAGTCGCGGTCGATCATCACCTTGTGCCCGCGGATGATGAGGATGCGCCGCTCCACGGCCTCGGCCGGCGAAGGCTGCCCCATGCCTTAGATACGCGCGAGGGCGCGGAAAAGTTCCGACAGCCTTAATTCTTACCTGCTCGCGCCCGCCTCGCACACAAACGCATAGTGGTAGGCAAACAATCTCCGGCTTAGAATCTTGAAGCCGAAGCCCTTCAGGCGCCGGGAGGCTTCCTCGGGAGCGTAGACGTGGCCCTTGGGCGGGCCGACCGGACGCTCCACCGCCGCGTTCCAATCGATGAACACCGCGCGGCCCTCCGCGGCGAGCAGAGCCGACAAGGACCGCAGGGCCTCGTCGCCCAGCTCGTGCAGGACGTTCAAGGCCAAGACGCGCGCGGCGCGGCCGGCCAGGCGGCGCTCCGCCGCGGCGCCCGACAAAACCGGGACCACGTTTGCCTGCGGCCGGCGCTTGAGCTTGGCCTTTAGCTTTTGGAGCATTTCCTTCTGCTCGTCCAAGGCCGCGATTTTAAGATCCGGCCGCAGGCGGCCCAGGGCCAGGGCGTAGGCGCCGGTGCCCGTGCCGAAGTCCACCACCAGCGCGCCCGGCCCGGGCGCCAGCAGTTCGAGCACGTCTTGGGGCGGCAGGTAGGCAAAGCGCGACTCGTCGTCTAAGGCCGCGGCCTTGGCCGGATTAAAGCGCTCCGGCTGCCGCGCGCCCGAGCGCGAGCGCTCTACGGGCGGTTTTCCCCGTCCCACCCCAGCTTCCTTAATATGTCCTCCATGAGGCACCAGCGGGTCAAGGACGACTGCACCAGGTTGGCGCCCACGAAGGCAGTAAACCACAGAAACTGCCGGCTGATCCAGTAGGCCAAAGCGAGGCTAATCAGGATGAAGCTTCCGGCGATGAGGCGGATGCGGCGCTCAAGATTCATGGCGGCCTCCTTTGGCCAGCAGGTAGTAGAGCACGGGGACGAGCACCGGCGATAAGGCCGTGGAGGCCAGCTCGCCGGCCATCAGGGACAAGGCCAGGCCCTGGAAGATGGGGTCGAACAAGATGACCGAGGCGCCCACCACCACGGCCGCGGCGGTCAGCAAAATGGGCCGAAAGCGCACCACGCCCGCGTCGATGACCGCTTCCTCCAAGGGCATGCCCTCGCGCAGGCGCAGCTGGATGAAGTCGACCAGGATGATGGAGTTGCGCACCACGATGCCCGCGCCCGCGATGAAGCCGATCATCGAGGTCGCGGTGAAAAACGCGCCCATAAGCCAGTGCGCGGGCAGGATGCCGACCAAGGTGAGCGGAATGGGCGCCATGATGACCAGCGGCACGCTGAAGGACTCGAACCAGTAGACCACCAGCACGTAAATCAGGACGAGCGCCAGGAGAAAGGCCGCGCCCAGGTCGCGGAACACCTCGTAGGTGATCTGCCACTCGCCGTCCCACTTAAGCGCCGTCTGCAGGGAATCGGGCGGCAGGCGCGCGTAGTACTGCACCAAGTTCACGCCCATGGACTTGGCCAGCGTCTGGATTTTCCCGCGCAGGGCCAAAATCGCGTAGACCGGGCTCTCCAGCCGCCCCGAGACGTCCGCGATGACGTAGGCCACGCGCATCAGGTTCTTGTGGTAGATGGGCGGGTCGGCCAGACGCGGCTCCACGCGGGTCAAAGCGCCGATGGGCACCATGGTGCCGTTGGCCGAGGGCATCTCGATGCTTTGCACCGCGGAGAGGCCGTGCCGGTCGGCCCTGGGCAGGCGCAGGATGATGTCCACGGGCTCTTTTTGCTGCGCCACGTGCGCCAGGCCCGCCGTCTCGCCGTTTAAGGCCAGGCTCACGGTTTGCGCGATGCGCGCGGCGGGAATGGCGTTCAAGGTCGCCTTGCGGCGGTCGACGTCCAGGCGGTCCAAGGGCTCGGGGTCGGGCACGTAGGTGTCCACGTCCGTGATGCCCTCGGATTTTTGCAGCAGGGCCTCGATGCGGCGCGCGAGCTTCGCCTGGGTCTTTAAGTCCGAGCTGTAAATCTCCAGGACCAAGGTCGAGAGCACCGGCGGTCCGGGCGGCACCTCGGCCACCTGGAAACGCGCGCCGTATTTCTCCGCGACGGGTTTCAAGAGAACGCGCGCCTGGGTCGCGATGGCGTGGCTCTGCCGCGCGCGCTCGCGGTGATCGGCCAAATTGACCACCAGTTCGGCCTGATAGGGCATGCGCCGCAGGAAGTAGTGCCGCACCAGGCCGTTGAAGTTGTACGGCGCGGCCGTGCCCACGTAGGCGGTCACGCGCCGCACCTCGGGGATGGCCTTCAAGACTTGGGCCATGTCCCCGGCCGCCAGGTTGGTGCGCGCCAGAGAGCTCCACTCGGGCATGTCCAGCACCACGTCGAAGCTGTCCTTGTTGTCGAAGGGCAGCATCTTGACCGCGACCATCTTCAAGGGAATGAGCGCCGCGGCCGCGCCCAGAAGCGCCAGCATCGAGGCGAAATACCACCAGCGCGCGCGCTTGTTCTCCAGCAAGGGACGCATGAAGCTCCGGTAGAGCCGGTCCAAGCGCCCCTCTCCTGCAGACTTCTCGTGCTCCTTGGGCGGCCAAGCCTCGATGACGCGCGCGAAGGCCCAGGGCGAGACGATGAAGGCCACGGCCACGGAGAAAAGCATGGCGAAGGACGCGCCCACGGGAATGGGCCGCATGTAGGGGCCCATCAAGCCGCCCACGAAGGCCATGGGCAGAATCGCCGCGACCACGGTCCAGGTCGCCAGGAACGTGGGGTTGCCCACCTCGGCCACGGCCTCCACGGCCAGGACCCAAATCGAGCGGCCGTCCTTCATGGAATAGTGCCGGTGGATGTTCTCCACCACCACGATGGCGTCGTCGACCAAAATGCCGATGGAGAAGATGAGCGCGAAGAGCGTGATGCGGTTGAGCGTGTAGCCCAGGAGAAAATAGGTCAAGAGCGTCAAGGACAAGGTGACGGGGATGGCGACTAAGACCACGACGGCCTCGCGCAGGCCCAGGGCCAGCGCGATGAAGATGGCCACCGAAATGGTCGCCAGCAGCATGTGGAAGAGCAGCTCGTTCGACTTGTCCTTGGCGGTCTTGCCGTAGTCGCGCGTGATGGAAATTTTCAAGGCCGGATCCAGCGTCGGGCGCAGGGCCGCGACGCGCTTTAGCACGGCTTGCGCCACGTCGGTGGCGTTCGAGCCCCGGCGCTTGGACACGGCCAAGGTCACCGCGGGAACGTCTTGAAGCTTGCCCGCGGTCCCCCAGGTGCGCACGTCGCGCTCTTCCTGGTCCGGCCCGTCCGTCACTTTGGCGACGTCCTTCAACTCAATCGCACGCCCGCCCGAGACCCCCAGCACCACGTCGCCCAAGCCTTGCGCGGTGCGGATGAAGGAATCGGTCTCGACCAGCGTCGCCTTGCCGTCCTGGTTGTAGCGCCCCGCGGGCAGGCGCGCGTTGGAGGCTTGGATGATGCCCAGCACTTCGAGCGGGGTCAGGCGGTGCCGCGCCAGCGCCGCCGGATTAAAATGGACCAGGAACTCCCGGCGCCGCCCGCCGATGATGGCGACGTCCGAGACGTCGTCGACCGCGGCGATTTCCTGGCGCAAATCCGCGGCGTCCTGGCGCAGGGCCAGGCCGTCCATGCCCCGGCCCCACAAGGTCAAGGTCAAAATGGGCACGTCGTCGATGGAGCGGGGCTTGACCAGCGGGCGGCCCGCGCCCGGCGGCAGAAGGTCCAAGTTGGCGAAGACCTTGGAGTAGACCCGGGTCATGGCCTGCTCCGGGTCGGTGCCCACCTTGAAGCGCACGATGAAGAGCGCCGAGCCGGGGTTGGCGGTCGAGTAGATGTACTCGACGCCGGGAATCTCCCAGAGCTTGCGCTCGCCCACGTCCACGATGCGCTTCTCGGTCTCCAAGGCGCTCGCCCCCGGGAAAGGCACCATCACGTCGAACATGGGGACGTTGATCTGCGGGTCTTCCTCGCGCGGCAGCTTCAGGACCGCGAAGACCCCGGCCAGAATCGCGGCCAGGGCCAGCAGCAAGGTGATTTTGGAATGGATGAAGCCCCGGGCCAAGTGCCCGGCCACGCCCAAGGAGCGTTCGGAGTCCTTCACGGTTTGGCCTCCAGGTTCGCGCTCACCGCGTCGACGGCCGGGCCGTTGAGCTTGCCCGCGGAGAGCAGGAGCCGCGCATAGCTCATCTGCGCGCCGTAGAGCGCCTGCGCGTAGCCCTCCTGCGCCTGGGCCGCGGCGTTTTCCGCGCGCAGCACCTCCATGATGCTCTGCCGGCCCTCGTGATAGAGCGGCCGGAAGAGCTCCAGGGATTTTTGCGCCTGCGCCACGGCCTGGCTTAGCACCGGCAGGCTCTGCGACGCGGTTTGATAGGCCTCGTAGGCCTGGGATACCTCGACGCGCACGGCTTCCTCGGCCGCCGCCTGCCGCGCGCGGCTCGACTCCACCTCGGTCCGGGCCTGGTTTTGCCGGAAAAAGTAGGTCGGATCGCCGAAGGGCAGGCTCGCCTCGACGCCGATCATGCGGTTGGACGGGCTGCTGGAAAAGTCGGGGGTGTTGGTCTGCAGGGACGCGAAGGCGTCGAGGCGCGGCAAAAGGCTGTCCTGCGCGCCGCGGCGCTTGATCTCGGCCGCCCGCGCCGCGAGCGCGGCTTCCTGAATAATCGGCCGGACGGACAAGGCGTGCTCAATTAAGTCCTGCTCGGAGCCAGGCGCGTAGCCGGCATGGCCCAAGCCGCCGGAAAGCGTCAACGCCGCGGCATCCGCCTCGGTCAAGACGGCAAGGCTCGCGCGCGCCGCGGACAAGTCACCCTGCGCGCCGACCAAGCGCGCGCGCATCTGGCCCAGAATGGCCTGCGCGGCATAGTAGTCCGAGCCCAGGATGAGGCCTTTTTCCTCGAGCTTCTGCGCGTCCGCGACTTCCTTTTCGGACGAGGCGATGCGCTCCTCCAGCGTTCCAATCAAAGCTTGGTCCAAAAACACGCGCAGGCAGGCGGCCAGCGCTTGGTAGCGGACTTCCTCCATCTGCCCCTGTTCCGCGACCTCGCTCCCGGCCAGACCCAGGCCGGCCAATTGCCGCCCGTGCTCCAACTCGAAGCCCGTGAACACGGGCAAATCGAGGTTGAGCGAGCCGCTGATGTTGGTGAGGTAGCCCGGCTGGTTGAGCTTGGAGACGGCGAAATCCTGCGCGCTAAAGCGCCCCTGCTCCAAAAGCGAACCGAAGGCGTAGACCGGGTTGTCGCCCCGCACCGCGGAGGCGTCCGCGGAGAGCCGGGGCAGGCTGCGGGTCAAGGCCGCGCCGACCGCGGCGTCGGCCGAGCGCACGTCCGCCCGCGCGGCGCGCAGCCCCGGGTCGTGCGCCAAAGCCGCGGCGGCGGCTTCCGAAGGCGTGAACGATTGGGCCGCCGCGGGGCGGATGAAGAAAAGCGCCGCCAAGGCCAAGGCCGGCGCCGTCAGAATCCGCGCGGCGCTTCTTTTTTCTCTCTTCATGCTCAAGCGCCCAAAACGGAGGCCTCCACCGCGACCGGGGTCTTCAAGCTCGCGGAGACCAGGCAGTGCTTCTTGGCGAGCTCGATGAGGCGCCCGGCGCGCTCGGCGTCCTGCGCCGCGACCTTCACGACCGGCCGCAGCGTGAGGGCGGTGAAGACGAAGCCCTCGGCCGTCTTGTCGACCGTGCCCTCGGCGCGGCTTTCATAGCCCAGCACGGCGAGCTTGGACTTGCGCGCCACAGCCATGAACGTGGTCATGAAACATGCCTCGACCGCCGCGACAAGAAGATGCTCCGGGCTCCACCAGGACTCCCGACCGCCGAACTCGGGCGGCGGCCCCGCGGCAATCTCCGGCTTTCCCGTTGACAAAACCGTGCCCCGCGATTCCTCCTTCCAATCCAAACTGGTCTCGTAGCGATAGGGCAGTTCCGGCACGTTCAAAGCTCCTTCGCTTGCTTCAACGTGAGTTCTGGAACGGCCAGGAATGGAACAGCCGAGCCCTGCATGACTTTCTCCGCCGCAGTTCCGAATATCGTCTTTAAAAACGATGGACGCCGCTGCGTTTCCATGACGATCAAGTCGGCTTTTCGCTGCGCCCACGTTTTCATGATGCCTTCCGTGGGATCGCCCTTGATGGGGATGCTCTCGATCCGATCCGACAGGGCCAAAAGGTCGGCGGCCGTTCCGATCTTCCGCGCGGGCTTGCCCAATCGCGCGGACAAGAGCTTGGCTCCGGCCGCCCGGGCCAAGCCCGCGGCGTAGGCCAGGGCGCTCAAGCCCGCGCCGTTCTCTCCGATGGCGCACAAGACGACTCGCGGCAGTTCCAGCCGCGCTTGCGCTCGGACGATCATGACAGGGCGTTCCGCCGCGCGCACGACGCCTTCGGCCACCGAACCCATCCAGAGGCGTCTCGTGCCGGTTCGTCCATGGGTTCCCATGAAGGTCAAGTCCGCGTTTTCTTCCCGCATGGCGCGCAAGACGGCTTCCACCGGTGGCGCCTCTGAGAGGAGGATTTTGGCCCTGCCGCCGGCGACGCGCCGCATCCAGGAAGCGGCATGGCTCTCGGCCCTGCTCCGAGCGCGCGCGGCTTCGCTGAGGATAATCTTCATCTGAGCTTGGGTGAAGTAGGGTGGAAACTCGAAGTGCTGGGCGTGAACCACGCCCAGGGACGCGTTGAAAAGTTCGGCCCAGAGCCTGGCGTAACGGGCCGCAGCCTCGGACGCGGCGCTAAAATCCGCGGCCACGAGAATTTTTTTGGGCGGAACAAACCCCCGCTCCGCGCTCACTCCAATCTCCATGCGGACATCCTGCCGTGCCTAGGGTTCCTTCTTAATGGTCGAAAGGCCGCACAAATCGTAGCAAGGGCAATAGCGCACAATACCCGATGCCAGCGGCACCAAGCCCAGCCACGCCCAGGCGCTTTTAGGCCCCCAAAAGGCCAGCGACACGATGACCGCGCCGCCCACGATTCTGATCCACCGATCCCAACCACCGATATTGATTTCGAACATAAGCATGCTCCTTTGCGTTTGCGTTCACCAAACTCCGAACACGGCAGTCGCCAACAGAAGGCCCACCAAAACTCCCAGAAGCACTTTCCAAATGTCGCACGCTCTGAAATGATGGAATTCCCATCCGCAGTCACATTTCAAGCCGCCTTCTTTTTTGTGATCCATAATTTTCCCCTAGGCCTCAACAACTAAATCCAAGCAACAAAACAGCCGTGCGCCGGAATGTTGCGTTTATCTTTTAGTGAAAACAGGATGAAGTAGGAGGCGCCGTCATGAACCATCGAGGAGAAGTTCCCGTTCATTCCAAAAAGCCCAATCGCAAAGGCCAAACTAAGGATAAAAACCACGGCACGCGCTCATGGACGACTTGGATCAGCGAAAAGCGGATGGATTCGCCTCATTTTTTCACGCGTAACGGCAGAAGCAGACCCAAACATTAGAACTGGAGGGTCTTATGGAAATCCGCGCCGTCAAATTCCGCGTGGGCCACGAGTGGCGCGTGGGCGCACTTTGCCGCCCTCCGGGAAGCGGAGACGGAGCGGGCGTTCTCATGCTCCACGGCTTTCCGGGCGCCGTGAAGAACGAAGACATCGCGACCGAACTCTGCCGCCGCGGCATGACCGTGTTCATGCCGCGCTTCGGCGGCTGCTGGGGCAGTTCCGGGCTCTACAGCGTCCCGGGCCTTTTCAAGGACGCGCGCGCGGCCCTGCGCCTCTTGTCGCGCTACCCTCGCGTGAATTCAAAACGCCTGGGCGTGCTGGGATACAGCTTGGGCGGCTGGGTCGCGCTGCATTTGGCGGCCCAATCCGCCTTGGCCGCGGCGGCCGTCATGGCCCCGGCCCTGCCGCGGCCGGACAATCCGCAGGACGAGATTTATTTCCACAAAAACTGCCGGACTCTCGCGATCCCACGCCCGCGCGAGGTCTGGGCCCAATACCTTAAAGCCGGCCGCGCGGAACGCCCCCAGGAGTATCTTCCCCGCATCGCGCCGGCGCCGCTGCTCTTCGTCCAAGGGCTCTCCGACCGCCTCGTGCCGCCAGCCGCAACGGCGCGGCTTTATGCCCTAGCCCGCGAACCCAAAGCGCTTTTTGAGTTTTCCGGAGAAGAGCACGATTTCCAGAAGGATCGCGCCGCGATAGTCGCGAAAATCTGCGGGTGGATGGAAGAGAAGCTGAACGCGCCGGCCCGTCAACCCGAACCGCTTTCCACGTTGAAGGACGGCAGCGACGCGGTCCCCAGCAATCGGACGACCTCATCGTCCGTCACCTGATCGAAGTCGCCGTAAAAATTCCCGATGGCAAAAAGCTCCTCGGGCTCAACAACACAAACGACTTCATCCGCGATCCCGCGCAGCGCCGCGGCCGCATCCTGGGAACAAACAGGAGCCGCGGCGATGATTTTCGCGGCGCCTTCCCGCCTCGCCGCGCGCACGGCCGCGGTCATGGTATTCCCCGTCGCGATACCGTCATCTGAGATGATGACCACGCGGTCTGCCAGCGGCGCCGGCCGAACGTTTCCTCGGTAGAGGTTGTAGCGCTTTCGCAGTTCCATCCGGATGCGCGCCGTCTCTGATTCGATATAGGCCCGGGAAATTCCGTCCCTGGCCACGATATCCTCGTCAATAAGCTCGCTGACGAGATTGACCACGCCGATGGCGTACTCAGGAGACTTGGGATGCCCTATTTTCTTGGCCAAGATTATGTCGAAATCGAGCCCCAACCGGCGGGCTAGTTCGCGGCCCACGACCACCCCGCCTCGCGGAATGGCGGCGACGACGGCGCCCGGCATTCCATGATATTTTGACAGCCGTCGCGCCAATTGGGCGGCCGCGTCCAACCGATCTCGGAACCTCATCCCTTTATCCTCAATGCCGCCGCGCCCTCAATTTTTCCGCTCCTTAGGCGCGAGAGAGCTTCATTGGCCTCTTCGAGCTTAAAAAATTGAACCCTGGCGCGAACGGGAACCTGAGGAGCAATCTTCATTAATTCCTCGCCGTCGCGTCGGGTCAGATTGGCCACCGATTTAACGCAGCGCTCGCCCCACAAAATCGAGTAGGGGAAAGCTGGGATGTCGCTCATGTGGATGCCGGCGCAGACCACCGTTCCGCCCTTGGCCACGGCGCGCAGCGCCAAAGGCACCAGGCTCCCCACCGGCGCGAAAATGATCGCCGCATCGAGCTCTTCGGGAGAAGGCAGCGCCGAGTCCCCCGCCCAAACGGCGCCAAGATCCAGGGCAAGATCCCGGCTCTCGTCGTCTCCGGCTCTGACGAAGGCATAGACCCGCCGCCCCTGATGGCGCGCCACTTGCGCGATGATGTGCGCCGCCGCGCCGAAGCCGTAGAGACCCACGCGCTTGGCGTCTCCCGCGGCTTTGAGCGCCCGGTAGCCGATGACGCCGGCGCACAAAAGCGGCGCCCATGCATCAGGAAATTCCCGCGGCAGGGGCAAGCAGTAGCGCGCGTCCGCCGCCGCATACTCGGCGTAGCCTCCGTCGATTTGGTAGCCGGTGAACGCCGCCTTGTCGCAAAGGTTTTCCCGTCCGGTCAGGCAGTAGGGGCAAACCCCGCAGGTCCGTCCCAGCCAAGGCACGCCGACGCGGTCTCCGGCCTTGAATCGACGGACCCTTTTCCCCGCCCCGGCCACGGTTCCCACGATCTCATGGCCGAGAATCAGCGGAAGCTTGGGACTGGGAAGTTCTCCATCGGCCACATGCAGATCGGTGCGGCAGACCGCGCAAACGTCCACCCGGATGAGAATTTCCGTTGGACCAGGCTGGGGCACGGGCAACTCCATTGAACGAAGAGGCCGCCCGGGAGCCTCCAGCACCATCGCGCGCATCGATGAGCCTCTGCTGCTTTAGACTCCTATTTGAGCCAGCATGGCGCAGACATCGTTAATCGTCTCAGTCAGCTTCGGATGCGAAGCTTCAAATCCCCGGACCGTCAGCGCCAAACCGTCCAGCGCGCTCTCCAAAAGATGCGGCGCTTTTTTTCTGCGCGCCGCCTCGCCTGCCGCTACTCTGGCGAAGCCCGCGATGCTGAGCGAATCCTCCTCGTGGGTCTTGGACAAACGGCCTAGTTCGGATTTCAAGACCTTGAGTCGCCGAAGAAGCTCCGTTTTTTTGCCCGTATCGAGAGACTTGATGCTGCCTACGGCCTCCTCAATCTTCTTGATGGCATCTTCTATCTCGTCCATGACCCCTCCTCAAAGACGCCTGACACGACTCGGTCTACGCAATGCTTTTTTATTTATGGCGTTGCTGCCCGCGGGCAGCTCAATCGCGCCGTTACGGCCGCCAAACGCGCGGGAGAGACCGTCCGCCGCAGACACGGAAAAACCTTATTTTCTTCGTAGCTTAAATGCCGGTTTAACCGATAGGCAAGACTGGAAACGGCGAATCGGAACGAATAGGAGTTTTTCTCCTCGGTTAAACGGCTTATGGACTCAAAAATATTCGATATATCATTTATGGCTTCGTGATCCGCGCTGACGGCGGCAATGCAGTCGGCTCCCTCCGGCCCTACGTCCCGCGCGATTTCGCTCAAAAAGCGCTGCTCTAGGGCTTCGTGTTCTTCAAGCTTTGCGATAAGGGAATCTGCCGTTTCCTTAAGCCTCTTGAGCATCTCCGGCCGGAACTCGTCGAGGCTCGCGGGCTCGTGCGGAAAACAGCCCGCCACGGCATCCATCAAGCGGCGGATTTCTTCGTGTTTCTCAAGAAAATCATCAATAATATCCATGACGGCCTCGCCTTTAATTCACAGGTCGCAACACTGCGACCAACATCTGCGATAGACTGTGCGCTATTTTTGCCATAAAATCAGCGGCAGTTCCGCCGGCACCCTCACCCCCGGGAAAAAAGGAACGACACGGGGCGTAAAGTCCCCGGCCGGCCTTGAAGCCGGCATCCGCGTGCGGTAAATATAGCCGTTGGCGGCGCCGGCAATTCTTTCGCCGCGTTCCATCTCTTGGCGCATCATGGCCGTCTCTGGGCCGGCGTCAGCGCAGATTTCAACGCGGACCGCGGATGGATCGAGGTCTCCAAAATAGACCGGGACGCTTAAGGCCCATTGCGCGCCGTCCGCCTTGGCGTCCACGCCGCCGATATGAACGCCTCCCCAGCGGCGGCGCAGCATGATTTCCCAGTCCAGGAGATTTTTGCCCGTGTCTTTGCCGCCCGCAGTACGCTCGCCGAAATCCGCAGCAGCGGGAAGATAAAGCTCCTTAACGTACTCCAAAAGCATCCGGCTGCTGCTGAACTGCGGCGCCAAACGCGCCATGACGCAGCGCATGAGGCCGACCCAACGCCGCGGAATTCCGGCCGAATCCCGCTCGTAGAATTGCGGCACCACCTTCTTTTCCAGGATTTCGTAAAGCTCTTCGGCGTCCGCCGCGTCGTCTCCTCGCCCGTCGCGCCGGGGGCCCGCGCCCAAGGCCCAGCCCACGTCCGGGGAATAGGCCTCGGCCCACCATCCCTCCAGGCCCGATAAATTCACCCCGCCGTTCACCAGCACCTTCATGCCGCTGGTTCCGCACGCCTCCCAAGGATGACGAGGCGTGTTGATCCAAACATCCACTCCTTGAACCAGTTTTTGCGCCAAAGCAATGTCATAATCTTCCAAGAAAACCGCGTGGGCACGAACATCGGGCCTGCGCACGAACTCCATCCAGGCCCGAACCGAGTCCTTTCCAGGCTCGTCTTGGGGATGGGACTTGCCGGCAACGATGATCTGCACGGGCATCCGTTGGTTGGTCAAAAGGCGGACCAAGCGCGCTTCATCGCGCAGAAGAAGATCGGGACGTTTGTAATCAGTGAAGCGGCGCGCGAATCCCAACGTCAGCACGTTGGGATCAAGAATACTTTCGGCACGGAATACCGCCGCCGCGTCGCCGCCGCGCTGGTTCAACTGCTTTGCGAGTCTCTCTCGGGCGTAAGCCACCAAGATGCGCCTTTTCTCTCCCGCGAAAGCCCAAAACGACGTGTCGCCTATTTTCTCGATGGCCGCGCGCAGCGGCTCGTGGCGTCCCATCCACCTCTCCTTGCCGCAAGCATCGGTCCAAATGCGGTCGGCCAAGGGCGAGTCCCAAGAGGGCACGTGCACGCCGTTGGTCACGTGGGAAACGGGCACCTCGCCCGCGGGCCAGCGCGGGTAGAGGTCCTGAAAAATCCTACGGCTCACCTCGCCATGGGCGCGGCTGACCGCGTTGACCCGCGCGCAAGTGCGCATGGCGAAGTAAGCCATGTTGAAATCCGCCGCGGCCTTGGCTTCGTGCCGGCCTAAATCTAAAAATTCACCTAAAGAAATTCCCAACTCCTCCACGTAATCGCGCATATACTTGGCCAGAAGATTTTCCGAGTAAACGTCGAAACCAGCCTTGACCGGCGTATGCGTAGTGAAAATGTTCCCGGCCCTGGTAATCCAGAGCGCCTCGCCGAAGCTTGAGTTGTTCCGCTTCATAAAGCCGCGCGCGCGCTCGAGGACCGCGAATGCGGCGTGGCCCTCATTAATGTGGCATACTCCGGCTTTGATGCCCAAAGCCTCAAGCGTCCGCCACCCGCCGATGCCGAGCAGGATTTCCTGGATGAGCCGAGTCTGTCGGTCCTCGGGATAGAGCTTGGCCAGCACGCCCCGATCGGCGGGGCTGTTCATGGGATCGTTGCTGTCCAAAAGATAGAGATCGACGCGGCCGACTTTCGCCTTCCATACGCGCAGCGAAATGACGCGGCCGGGCAGCTGCACGGGAATTCTCAGCCACGCGCCTGCCGCGTCGCGAACCGGCGCGATGGGCAAATCCGCGGCGTTGTTGTTGGGGTAAAACTCCATCTGCCGGCCTTCCGCGTCGATCATCTGGCGGAAATACCCCTCTTGATAGAGGATGCCCACCGCCGTCAGCGGCACGCCCAAGTCGCTGGCCGCCTTCAGGTGGTCTCCCGCCAAGATGCCCAGTCCGCCGGAGTAAAGCGGCAAAGCTTCTCCGATGCCGTACTCCATGCTGAAATAGGCGACGCGCAAATCCGTTGAGTCCGGAAACGCGGACTTAAACCAAGTTTTTTCCTCATAATATTCCCGGCGCGTTTCTAGAATTTCCGCCAGTTGCCCGCAAAATTCCTTATTTTTTCCCAGCTCCTCGAGACGCTGCTGAGAGACGCTTTGCAGGACAAGCCAGGGATTTTCCGTTCTTTGCCACATGTCCTCGTCGATGGCCTGCCACAAACGATCGGCCGAATGGTTCCATATCCAGCGCAGGTCAATCCACAATTCGTCGAGGCCGCGCAATTCCTCGGGAAGCGAACAGGGGAATGGATTTGTCTGCATAAATAAATGGAAACGCGCAATGCTTTCATTTCCAATGACTGCAACACTGCCGCCAGGGCCGGCGGCGGATCAACGGCGGGATTTAAGCGAAAAAGCCGTCCAGAAAATTATCGACGAGAATCGGCAGATCCGCGGCGTAGCCGCCTTCAAGAACCGCGAAGCGCTTAAGGCGCGTCTGCGCGATCATCGCGCCGATGCGGCGGTAGGATTTTTTCTCCAGCCTCAAGCCCGCGATGGGGCATTCTTTATAAGTGTCGAAACCCGCCGACACGGCCAGAATACCCGGTTTGAAGTCCAGAATATGTTCGATCGCTTTTTCCAATGCTTCCAGGTAAAACCCTTCTTCGGTTCCCTCCGGAAGCGGAAAATTGAGACAGTTGTCGTGGGAAACGAGTCCCGTGCCGGGATAGAGCGGAACTTGATGAAGCGAGGCGTAGAGAACCCCGGAGCGCCCAGAGAAGATATCCTCGGTCCCGTCGCCGTGATGGACGTCGACGTCCAGAATGGCGACGCGGGAAACTTTCTTATCCTGCAGCAGCTTCTCGCAGGCAACGGCAACGTTGTTGAAATAGCAGAACCCTGCGACGTGGTTGCGGCCCGCGTGATGCCCGGGCGGGCGCATCAATGAAAACGAAGGATCTTCCGCCATGGCCGCGAACGCCGCATCCACAGCGCCAGAGAGACTTGTGAACGCAATCGCCGCGATGCCGGGATAGTACGGCGTATCGGCGTCGAGATATTCTCCGTTTTTGACCGCGTCGACATGCGTCTTATCGTGTGCCAAGAGAGCGTCGGCTTCTACTGCTTGATAACGCGGCACGGCGATTTTATGCCCGGCCGCTTCCAGACGTTGACGTGTCTTCGACACGCGCTCGGGAGATTCGGGATGCCCCTGGGAATGATATCCCAAGACATCGGGGTGGCTAAAAATCATCGCGTGGAAACCGCCCAGCACGAAACCTCATTCGCGGCAAAATCGTTGCCTGTTTCATTAATATTGGAGCCGGACGGCTTGAGCCGCCTACCGGGAGTTAGTATATTTTTTCATGGAGGGCAAAACGATGAAATTATCGATGAAAGCCATGGGAATATCGTGCGGTTTGTTGTGGAGCGCCTGCATTCTATTCGGCGGCGCGGCCCATTTGCTGTGGCCCTCGTATGGAAACGCTTTCCTTCAGTTCGCCGCGTCGATATACCCCGGCTATAATCCGGACGGCGGCATCTTTAGCGTCCTGGTCGGCACCGTTTACGGCTTCGCCGATGCGGGGATCGGCGGCGCTTTGCTGGCTTGGCTCTACAACCGGATCTCGGGCTAGTAGCTGAACTTCCCCAGCTCGACCTTGCCGCGGAAAACCCAGTAGACCACCGCCGTGTAGGAAAGCACGAAAGGCATCCCGCACGCGGCGATGATGGCCATAATCTTAAGCGTCTTTTCCGAGGACGCGGCGTTGTTCACCGTCAGGCTCCAGGCCGGATTGAGGCTTGAGGCGATGAGATTGGGATAAAGCGCCGCTCCGAAAAGGGCGATGAGCGCCGCGATGGCCGCGGCCGAAGAGACGAACGCCTGCCCGGGCCGGCGCAGGAACAAGGAGCGCGGGATGTTGGCCAGCGCCAGGATATTGACCGCCACCAAAGCCCAAAGCCAGGGCATTTGCTGGAAATTGCCAAGCGCGCGCGGCACCTTGGCGAGAGTGACGATGGTCGTAAATAGGTAGAGCGTCAGAAAAATCCCAAAGGCATGCCACATCCAGCGGCGCACGCGGCGCTGAAGCTCCCCCTTGGTCTTCATGTTAAGGTAGATGGCCCCATGCAGAGCGAAGAGCGAGACGTTGAGCGCGCCCACCAAGAGAGCGTAGGGCCGCAAGAGATCGAAAAATCCCCCGGCGAATTCATGATTAGCGCCGATGGGAATGCCGAGCATCGAATCGCCCACGGCCACGCCGAAAAGCAGCGCCGCGACGAAGCTGGCCGCGGAAAAGGCGACGTCCCATCCCCGGCGCCACCACCGCCATTCGCGCTTGCTGCGGAACTCCATGGACACGGCGCGAAAGATAAGCGCGAAGAGCAAAACCATGAAGGCAAGGTAAAAGCCGGAGAACGCGGTCGCGTAGGCATCGGGGAAAGCGGCGAAGAGCGCTCCGCCGAAGGTCACCAGCCACACTTCATTGCCGTCCCACAAAGGGCCGATGGAATTAAGGAACACGCGCCGTTCCTCGTCGTTGCGCGCGCCCAAGTGCAGGATGCCCACGCCTAAATCAAAGCCGTCGAGGATGGCATAGCCCGCGAGGAGAACGCCCAAGAGGACGAACCACAAGACGCGCAAGTCCATCAAGCCCGCTCCTCCCCCTCGGCCATGGAGTCGCCGGCAGGATTGGCCAGCCGCGCCGCGGCTTGAATCCAGCCGCGTTCGCGCGTCCCCGCTTCCGCCTCATCCTCCGGACCGTGTTTAATTTTCTCATCAAGGATGTAGAGCCAGATCGCGGCGAGCATCACGTAAATGACGGAGAAAAGCACGATGGAAATAAGCACGTCCTGCGCCGGGACGGCCTGCGAAACCGCGTCCTTGGTGCGCAAAAGCCCGTAGACAATCCAGGGCTGGCGCCCCACCTCCGCCGCGCACCAGCCGATCTCGTTGGCGAGCATCGTCACAATGACGGAGCCGATAAGCCCCTTGAGCAAAAGTTTATCTCCATAAAGCTTGCCGCCTCGCAGCCGCCACAAAGAGAATCCGAAAAGGGCCGCCAGAGCCATTCCCATGACGACCATCGCGTGAAAAAGGATGTAGCACGCCGCCGCCGGCGGACGGTCGTCCGGCGCGAAGGCGTCAAGCCCCGTGACCGGCGCGCTTGGCCGCCCGTGCACAAGGAAGCTCAGGAGGCCCGGCACGCCCACGGACGCGCGCAGTTCCTGGCGCGCATCGTCCGGAATGCCGAACAAGCTTAACGGCGCGTTCGCCGTGGTCTTGTAGAGTCCTTCGAACGCGGCCAACTTGGCCGGCTGGTAGCGCGCGACTTCCCGGGCCTGCGAATCGCCCGAAATGGGCAGCGCGAACGCCGCGACCGCGCCGAAAATGACGGAGAGCGCCAGGGATTTGCGCGCCAGGGAGCCGTGCCGGCCTTTGAGCACGTAGTAAGCCGAGACGCTGGCCACGAAGGCCGCGCCCATCATGTAGGCGCCCAGCACCGTATGAACGAGCCTCTGCATGCTGGAGGGATTGAAGACCACGGCCCAGAAATTCGTGATTTCGGCGCGCGTCACGCCGTTATGCGTCGCGAGCACGTAGCCCGCGGGCGTCTGCTGCCAGGAGTTGGCCACGATGATCCAGACGGCCGAAAACAAAGCGCCCAAGGCGACCAGGCAGGTGGAAACAAAATGCATGCGCTTGGAAACGCGGTCCCACCCGAAGACCAGCACGGACAAGAATCCGGACTCAAGAAAGAAGGCGAAGATGCCCTCCGCCGCGAGCGCGGAGCCGAAGATGTCGCCCACGAAGCGCGAGTAAGTCGCCCAATTCGTGCCGAACTCGAATTCCATGACGATGCCGCTGGCCACGCCCATGGCGAAGTTGACCGCGAAGATTTTCGTCCAAAACCGCGCCAGAGTTTCCCATTCCTTATCTCCGGTCCAATGATAAGCGCCCTCCATGATGACCATGAGCGCGCCAAGGCCGATGGAGAGCGGCGGAAACAGATAGTGGAACATGATCGTCAGGGCGAACTGAAGGCGGGAGAGCGTGACGACGTTCAAGTGCATGTTCGATGGAATTATATCAAGTGCCTAAGCCTCTTAAGGCTCTGCCTCCGTCATTTCGCAACGATAATGCCGAATCGTCTCCGGCCTGAATGTTGCTAATATAACGGCTAGCCCTTAGTGGAGGCGCTTTCATGAAAATATCCTTTCACGGCGCGGACTGCGGCGTCACCGGCTCCTGCCACCTTGTCGATTGCGCGGGCAAGCGCGTGCTTATCGACTGCGGCATGTATCAAGGAAGCCGCGAACTCGAGCAGGAAAACGCGGAGCCCTTCGGCTTCGAGCCTGCTTCCATCGACTTCATGCTGCTCACCCACGGCCACCTGGATCACTGCGGCCGCGTGCCGCTTCTCGTCAAAAGGGGCTTCAGAGGTGAAATCGTCACGACGGCGGCGTCCCGCGAACTGGCTAAAATCGTGCTGCTCGACGCCGCGCACCTTCAGGAAGAGGAAGCCCTCTACCGTCTGCGCAAAGCCGGCAAAAGCGGCGGCCCCGGCCATCCCGTTCCCCTCTATGAAACGCTCGACGCGCTCAACAGCCTCGACTATTTCGGCCGAACGCCGGCCTACGGCCGGCCCCTGGAACTCGCGCCCGGCCTGCGGGCCACGTTCATCGACGCCGGCCATATTCTGGGATCGGCCTGCGTGCTTTTGGAATTGACGGAAAAGGGCAAATCCCGGCGCGTGCTTTTTTCCGGTGATTTAGGCAACGCGGGGCGGCCTCTTCTGCGCGCGCCCCAAGCCTGCCCGGCCGACGCCGTCGTGATGGAAACCACCTACGGCAACAGGCTCCACAAGTCGCTGGACACCTCGGTCGTCGAGCTCTACGAAGCCATCAACAAAACATTCAAGCGCGGCGGCAACGTCATCATCCCTACTTTCGCCTTGGAGCGCGCGCAGGAACTGCTCTATTTCCTGCGCGAAGGCGTGGAGCACGGCCGGCTGCCCGACCTGCGCCACGTCTTTCTTGATTCCCCCATGGCCATTTCGGCGACCCGAATCTTCGAACGCCATCCCGAATGCTACGGCGAATCGACCCGGGCCATGTTCCAGGAAGGCAAGGATCCCTTTCAATTGCCGAACCTCAGCTTTTGCCGAGAGGCCTCGGAATCCAAGGCCATCAACGATATCCCGGGCGGCGCCGTCATCATGGCCGGCTCGGGCATGTGCACGGGCGGACGAGTCCGCCATCATCTCCGGAACAATCTTGGGCGCCCGGAGTGCGGCGTTGTGTTCGTGGGTTATGCCGCCCAAGGCACTCCGGCCAGGCATATCATCAATGGCGCCAAGATGATCCGCCTCTTCGGAGATGAAATTCCCGTGAAGGCGTCCATCTACACCATCGGCGGCTTTTCCGCGCACGCCGATCAAGCGGAGCTCATCGCCTGGCACGCGAAGACCCAAGCGAAAACCACCTACCTGGTGCACGGCGAGGAAGAATCCATGAAGGCCCTGGCGCCCCGCCTCGCGCGCACGCGTATCGAAATGCCCAAGCTCAACCAGGCTTTCGAGATTTAACAGGCCTCTTTAGGCCGTTCGCCACGAAAGAACTTCCGGTTGGCGCCGTTCGGAGGCGGGCGCTTCCCCTTGGGGAACGCCCACGATGATGGGCGCGTACGCGATCATGCCGGCCGGGACATTGAATGCCGCCTTCCATTTGGGATCGTTCAAGGCGCTGACCGCCAAGCCGATGACGCACGTGCCCAGCCCCAGCGCGCAGGCCGCGAGCATCAGGTTTTCAGCCGCCAGCCAGCAGTCGGCGGTGACAAAAGGGCTCATGGGTTTGCCGTAAATCACGATCAGCGTGCCGGCGTCGTAAAACACGTTTTCCGGCATGTTGAAATGGTGCTCCGCTTCGCCCGGCAGATGAACATTCCGCTCCTGGGTGCGAATGGTTCTTTTCACGTCGTCGGAAAGGCGCTTGAGCGCGGCCCTGTCCTGGATGACGACGAACGCCCACGGCTCCTCATGCACGGCCGTGGGCGCGTGCACAGCCGCGTCCAGCAGTCTGTAGACGACGTCGCGCGCGACGGGCTTGAGGGCGTAGGAGCGCACCGCACGCCGCCTGTAGATGGCCTCTATGGCGCCCATCTCCGAACCGACGCTCACGGATGAAATCTCCTGCAGTTTTGACATGGATCCCCCTGGCGATAAAACGAAATATTCGTTCCGTTCAATCCTCTGCGAATGCAACGAAGAAACCCGTTCAGCGGCCGTCTTGGCGCAGGATGGCGGGAGAATTTTGCTGCAGACTTTCTAGACGTTCGCGAAGATAGGCGCGGTAGCGGCGCTTAAGCTCCTCGGTTTGGGCCTCAAACTGCCGGGCATGGTCGACTTTCCGGACGCGCGAATCGTATTCCAGAAAATCCAGAATGGCCTTGCGTTCCTGCGCCGTGATGGCGGGTTTTTTATCAAGACGGTTTTGGACGCGCATGCCAAGAAGGTAAAACTCCCAGAATTCCCGGCTCACGACAGGAGCGTTTATGGAGCGGGCCAGCGTGTGGCAGCGGGAGCAAACCTCGGCGTAAACCTGGTAATTGTAGCGCTGCTGCGCGGGGTAGTTGGAAACGTCGATGACATCGGGCCCCAGATCGCTGTAATAGCGCGCGTTCCGGCTCTGCGGATTGACTTCCGGCAATACGGCCGGTTCAGATGGGTTTTCTGCCTTGGTCTGATGCTGGATCATAAAAGAACCCTTGGGCAGAACCGACGGTCGATGTTGATATCCCTGCCAGCGCGGGATGCAGCTGACGGCAACCGCGGCCAAAGCCATGCCCATTGCGCCCGTCAAAAAACGCGCGTTTAACCTGCTATTTTTTACGGTCTTCATAAAAACGCTCCACCTTTTTTAGGCTAGCAACGCTTCTGCCGTCATGGCTGGAACGATGCATAAGTTTAAATATAAGGGTATCGAGATGAATATCCTTTCCATTATCCTATCGCTCCTTTTAATCGCTCCACCCGCTTGGAGCCAAACCGTTCGGCAGTCCGCGCCTGAAATTCCCATTTCAACCGCGCCAACCGCCGAATTGGCCCCTATTGTCATCACCGCGCCCTGGCTCTCTCCTGAGGAAACCAAGCGGCTCAAGCAGGCCCGGGCTATCGGCGGATTGACCGCTGTCTCCGCGACGGGCGTCATCATCTACACCGTCATCGTGGCCAGCGCCGGGCCCATCGCCTGGGCCGCGAGCCTGCTCTTTGTGGGCGGTCTGACCGCCTATTTGTCCAACCGCCGGCTTCAAGGGCACAACGATTTTGGCTCCGGGGCGCAGGCCAGCGATGGAGGAAAGAATGTTGCGGCTCAGAAATCGAAAGATTCAAACAGGAGCCAACACCCATGAAAGCCGCCAGATTGCACGACTATAAAAAGCCGCTCGTTATCGATGAAATACCGACGCCGCGACCGGGGCCGGGCCAGGTCTTGGTCAAAATCGCCGGATCCGGCTTTTGCCACAGCGACCTGCACATCATCGGCGGCGAACTGGAACTCCCCTTGCCGCTGCCGCTGACGCTCGGCCATGAAAACGCGGGGTACGTCGCGAGCATAGGCAAAGGGGTCACCGCGGTGCGCGAAGGAGATCCCGTCGTGATATTTGGAGGCTGGGGCTGCGGAGCGTGCGGCCCCTGCGCCGGCGGCCACGAGCAGCTCTGCGACAACCCGCAGTGGGCGGGCCTGTCCAAATGGAACGGCGGCTACGCCGAAGATATTCTCGTTCCCAAGGAGAGCTACCTGGTCAAGCTCGACAGGCTAGACCCGCGGCGCGCGGCGCCGCTGGCCGACGCGGCCTTGACGCCCTACCGCGCGGTCAAGAAGGCTCTGCCGTTCCTGGAACCCGACTACAAGGCCTTGGTGATCGGCCTGGGCGGATTAGGGCAATACGGCGTCAAGTTCCTCAAGATTCTCTGCGGCTGCGAAATCATCGCCGTCGACATCAGCGATGAGAAGCTCAAAATCGCCCGCAACGACGGCGCCGAACATACGCTCAGCGGCCGCGATCCGGAGCTCAAGGACAAAATCATGGACCTGACCGGCGGCAAAGGAGTCTGCGCGGCGTTCGACTTCGTGGGTTCGGATCAGACGCTCGCGGCCGCCGTCGCGGTCACGCGCTCCATGGGCAAGGTCACCCAAGTCGGGCTCGCCGGCGGGACCGCGAACCTCAAGGTTCTCGCCAACAGCCGCTTCGAAGTCACCTTTGAGGCCACGCTCTGGGGCACCTTAAAGGAGTTGCGCGAGGTCACCGCGCTGGCCGAAAGCGAGCGCCTAAGCCTGGAAGAAACCGAGTTCGCCCCCTTGGACCGCATCAATGAGGTGTGCGAGCGCCTGAAACGGGGCGGCGTCGCGGGGAGACTGGTCGTCACGCCTTAGAAGCGTCGAACTGCCCGCTGCGGCGCCGTCAGTTCACGCTTTCGGCGCTGTAGCGGGCGATGAGGCCCGTGCGCACGGCGTAGCGGTAGGTGCGCTCGAAAATCCAGCAGCCGAGCCCGAGATAGGCCAACGCCAAGCCCGCGCCGGCCAGGACCGGCCACCGCGCGGCGGAATGGCCCATGACGATGGCGCGCATGGACTCGAACACGTAGGCCGGCGGCAGGGCGCGCGCCACCACTTGCATCCAGCGCGGCAAAACGGAGACCGGGTAGAAGACTCCCGCGAAGGGCGCGATGAGCGCCGGGATGGGCCAGACAAACCACTCCGAGGCGGGCCCGAGCCGCAGGACTAAAGCCGTCGCCATGACGCCCAGCGCGATGCCGAAGACGAACAAGATCATGAGAAACGGAATGAAGATTGTCCCATAGACCGCGAACGAGAGCCCAAAAACAAGGCCGGCCAAAAGCAGCATCGCCGCCAGGCCCACCGAGCTCGTCGCGATGCTGCTGGCCACCAGCCCGCCCAGGTAATCCCAGATGGTCAGGGGCGACGCGAAAAAATTGAGAAAGTTGCGCGACCAGACGTCCTCGAAAAACGCCATGGTCACGCCCTGCATGACGCGCATGAAAAAATCCCACAGCAGCACCGCGCCCAAGAGCGTGGCCACGAAACTAAAACCTGTCGAGGCCACGGAGTTGAGGTAGCGCGTCAAAAAACCCCAAAGCACGATGTCCACCGTCACCCAGGCGAAAAGCGGCAGGACGCGGGAAAGGCTTCCGCGCATCAAGTAGAACTGCCTCAGCACCACGGCGTAAAGGCGCTTGGGGTTCATAAGGAAAGCGGCTCGCGCGCGACGGCCACGAAGAGATCCTCCAGCGTTTTGCGGCCGTGGCGCTCGGGCAACATTTTCGGATCGCCTTCCAGGAGAATTTTGCCGTGCGATAAAAAAAGCACCCGGTCGCAGACTTCCTCCACCTCGTGCATGTTGTGAGAGGTCCAGAGCACCGCGCCTTGCCCGCGCGCGGCGAAATCCTTGATTTCCGCGCGGATTTCGCGCGCGACCGCCGGGTCAAGCGAGGCCGTGGGCTCGTCCAGGAGCAGCAGCCGCGGCTTATTGAGCATCGCCTTGGCCAAGCAGAGCCTGGTCTGCTCGCCCGAGGACAGAAGTCCGGCCTTGGTGTTCCGGTATTTCTCCAGATCGAACTGCTTCAAGAGCTCCGCGAGGCGCTTTGGAAAATCCTCGACCCCGTAGATGAGGCCGAAAATCCGCAGGTTCTCGGTCACCGTCAAGTTGCCGGGCAGGGGCGCATAGACCGCCGCGAAATTCATGCGCGAGCGGTCCTCGATGACGATTTGGCCGCCGCTGGGCTCCAGGATGCCCAAGATCATGCTGATGGTCGTGGTTTTGCCGGCGCCGTTGGGGCCTAAAAGCCCCACGATTTCGCCCGGCCCCACGCCGAACGTCACGCCGTCCACCGCCGCGACGGCGCCGAAATTTTTGCGCAGTTCGGAGACCAAAAGCATTTTTTCCATGGGAAACCGGCCGGATTCGATTGTGGCAAATTTTAACGGCTGTTGATCCCCGTCAAATCCGTTTTCCCGTCTTATTTATTACAATTAGCATCGCATGACGAAGCCTTCGGAATACCGGATCCGGCTGGCCACGCCGGAGGACGCGCTTGAAATCACCCTTCTTTATCACCGGGTCTACAACGGCACCTATACCGATCCCTTGATGCGGGACGTCGGGCTGCTCACGGCGTTTCTCTCCGAGCCGGCCAACGTGTGGGTGGTCGCGGAAAAAAAGGGCGCCATCGTCAGTTCGGTCGCCTGGGAAACCGACGAGCGCAACCGCCTGGCTAAGGTTTTTGGCGGCGTCGTCCTGCCGGAGCACCGCGGCGCCAAGCTCTTGGAGCGCTCGATGAAGTTCGGCGCCGAGAAGCTGCAGGCCGGAGAAGGCCGCGCGGACGTCATTTACGCCACCACGCGGACCACGACCCGGGCTCCGCAAATCATCGCCGAGAATCTCGGCTATAAAAAGCTGGGCATTTTCCCCAACGTGCACCGGACCGACGTTTACGAAACTCATTGCCTGACCGCTTTTTTCTGCGAAGGCACGCTCGCCAAACGCTTCACTGATTTTAAGCTGCACCCCAAGTTCGCGGGCTTGGTCGACATCGTCCGCAAAGAGACGGGCATTCCCAGAATCGCCGTCGCCAAAGCCGCCGAATATGCCATCTCCGAGTTGGCGGCGGCTGAAATTCCATCGCTGGAGATCGTCGACGCGCCGCTCTTCACTTTGCACCGCTTCCGCAGCCTGCAGGAAGACAAGCGGATCGCCTTTCATTTCTACCCTTTCCACCAGCCCAACGTCATCATCGCCTCTCCCTGCCGCAAGGTCGAAATCTTCGCGTTTCTTGCCCCCTCCGACCAGTACTGCACGCTGGTCGGCATCCGCAAGCCCGACGACGTTCTCTTCGCCCGCGTTCTCTTGAAGGCCTCCGAGCTCCTGCACCGGCGCGGCGTGCGCTACATCGAGACCATCGCGCGCGCGGACAAACTCAAGACCGTCGAAGGCATCCTGCAGGCCGGGTTCATCCCCTGCGCGTATTTTCCGGCCTTTCAGCTGCACGACAAGATGCGCTACGACTACGTCGTGCTCAGCAAGACCTTCGAGATTTTCGACTTCCGCAACACCAAGCTGGCGGGAACCAACCAGAAATTCCTCCGCGAGTATTACCGCAATTGGCGGGATATTTTCCTGGGCCCGAACCTGCTGGACTGATGGATGTTTTCCCTCGCGGTCTTCCAGGACGCCGACGCCGCCAAAATCTTCTCCGGCCAGGCCATCTCGCAAATCTGCGACAAGATGATGACCGTGGGCCTGGTCTGGGTCGTCGTGAGCCTGGGCTCGCTGCGCCTGGTCCCCTGGTTTCTGGCCGCAGGAGCCCTGCCTCATCTCTTGTTTTCCCGACCCGGCGCGAAATGGATCAACAAGCTGGGCGCCTTAAAGACCGTCGTCTCGACGGACGCGGCGCGCGGAGTGGTTTATCTCGCCGCCTGGGCGGCCTGGGCCGCGTGGCCCAAGATGTCCGTCTTGTTTTACGCCACCATTCTGGCGAACTGCGCCTCCGCGCTCTTCAATCCGGCGATTCTCTCGCTTCCCATGTGCCTGCCGCGCTCCAAGGACGGGCTTTTAAGCCAATTGACCGCGATGATCGACTCCTGCTTTTCGCTGGGCAACGTCCTTGGCCCGGTCGCGGCCGCGCTGCTCTATCCTTGGATCGGTTTGGGTGGGCTTTTTTTGATCAACGCGCTGAGTTACATTCTCGCCGCGATTCTGGAATCGCGAATCAAGTCGGCGCAAAGAACCAAGAATGACTCGCCTCTTGGCGTCGCCCCGGCAGCCCCTCAGCCGGGGTCCAGCCGTCCGGATTCCGGCTTGCGCCGGAATGACGAAAAAGACTCCCTCATCCGTTTTCTCTTGGCCGCTTTTTTCCTGATGAACTTGGCCTTCACTCCCATCCTCGCGTTTCTGCCGCTCTTCGCCAAATACCGCTTCGCGGGCGGCATCGGGATTCTCTCCGCCATGGAAACCTCGCTGGGCCTGGGGATGGTCGGCGGCAGCCTCGTTCTCTCGCTCATGCCCCTTAACAAAAAAGCGGGCGCGCGGCTCATCGTAAGCCTGTTCTCGGTTTCGCTCATGTACCTGCTTTTCGCCTTTAACCGGAGCCCGTATCTCGCGTGCGCGGCGCTGTTTTTGCTTGGGAGCGCGCTTTCGGTCCTCAACGTGACCATCCTGACCCTGTTCCAAACCCGGCCGCGCGAAGAAGAGGTTCCTACGGTCATGAGCTGGGTCAATTTGATCAGCGTGGGCGCCATTCCGCTTTCCATGGCGCTCATGGGCGGCTTGGTTGAAAGCGCCAATCTCGGAACGCTGGCCCTTGCCTGCGCGGCGACTCTTCTGGCCTTGTCCGGCATGACCGCTCTTTATCCCGGAGTCCGGCGCGCATGAGCGATAAGCGCCCCCAAGTTCCGGACGCCAAGAAGCTGGGCGCGGTGCAGACCGTCGCGGACTTGGCCCATCCCTATTCGTTCCCCCCCTACTACGACAAACTCTTCGCCAAGGCCATGCGCGAATGCGTCGCCTGGCACGCCGGGCATTCCGAGTTCTACCGCCGCATGCTCGCGCTGCGCACGTTCAAGCCGGACTCGGTCAAAAGCCTTAAGGACTGCGTCCGCGTCCCCTATGTGCCGGCCGCCTTCTTCAAGATGCACGAGATCGTCTCCATCCCCAAAAATGAGGTGTTCGCGCACTTCACCTCCTCCGGCACGACCGGGCAAAAATCCCAAATCTTCTTCGACCGCTGGTCGTTCTCCGCCGGGCAGCGGATGGTCGACGCGGTCTTCGAGCATTTCGGCTTCGTGACACCTGAAACGAAAACCAATTATCTTCTCTACAGCTACGAGACCGAGGCGGACTCGACCTTGGGCACCGCCTACACCGACAATTATCTCTGCAAGTACGCCCCGGCAAAAAACGTTTTCCACGCCTTGCGGCGGACCGGAACCGGAGCGCATGAGTTCGACGTCTTCGGCTGCATCCAGCGTTTGCGCGATTACGAGGCCCAAAAGCTGCCGGTGCGCGTCTTCGGATTCCCGGCTTTCCTCTTTTTTACCTTGAAGCGCATGCGCGACCTGAAGATGAAGAATCTCCGCCTGCCGCCGGGCTCGCTCATTTTTTTGGGCGGCGGCTGGAAAGGCCACGCCGGCGAAGCCGTTCCCAAAGAAGAACTCTACGCCCTCGCCCACGAGCGCTTGGGAATCCCCCAGGCCCGCATCCGCGACAGCTTCGGCGCGGTCGAACACCCGATTCCCTATTGCGAGTGCGAGAACCACCGCTTCCACGTTCCCGTCTGGTCCCAAGTCATCATCCGCGACGCGCGCACCTTGCAGCCCTTGGGTTTTGGCAAGCCCGGCTTCCTGCAGTTCCTCACGCCCTTTCTGACCTCGATTCCGGCGCACAGCGTTTTGATGGGAGACTTGGCCTCGCTCTACCCGGCCTCGGAGTGCGGCTGCGGCATTAAAAGCCCATTTTTTACGGTGCATGGGCGGGCCGGAACCTCCAAGAACAAAAGCTGCGCGCTGGCCGCCGCCGAGCTTCTGGGAGCTTCGCGCTGATGAAGAGCTCCGCGCCGCATTTTTGGCTGGGCGAATGGATCGGCGACGCTGAACTAGAAAAGCGCGTCGCCGCTTTGGACGCGCTTGTCCTGCCGTCGGAGCCCGCGCCGACCGACGCCGTCTTGGATGCCTGCGAACGGACGGCGCGGCAGCTCTCGAATAAAAACTCCGCGCTGCGAAAGCGCCTTGAAAATGCGCTTCTTGAATCAGGCGCCGCGAGCAAAGCCGACATGGCCCCGGCCTTCGCCGAAATCGCGGGAATGCTCGTCCGCCCGGCGCTCGAAACCAAACTCAAACGCGAGCTGGGCTCCAAGCGGCCCTTCTTGCTGGGCCGCGTCTCTTACGACGAGGACGTCTTCGAGGCGTGGGCCCCGCTGGGGCTTCTGGTTCACGTCGCGCCGCAAAACTCCTTCGCGACCGGGGCCTTGAGCGTCGTCGAAGGGCTTTTGTCGGGCAACGTCAATTTCCTTAAAACCGGCGGAACCGAGCCGCCTTTCGCGCAGCTTTTCCTGGAAGGCTTGGCGCGAAACGACCGCTCCGGCGTCCTCAAGAACTACCTCATCGCCGCCCGGATTTCCTCCAAGCGCGCGGATCTCCTTTCCAAAGTCTTCGCGGCCGCGGACGCCATCGCGGCCTGGGGCGGCGAGGACGCCGTGGCGTCCATCCGCAAAATGGCGCCCGCGGGCGCCCGGCTCATCGAATGGGGGCACCGCATCTCTTTTATTTACCTCGCCGAGCCTTTCGCCGCGCAAGCCGAGACGCTTGAGCGCGTCGCTCACGAATGCTGCCATCAAGAGCAGCTGTCCTGCTCGAGCCCGCAATGCGTCTACGTGGACACGGATAACTGGGAAACGCTCGAGCGTTTCGCCAAAGACTTCGCCAAAACCCTCGCCAAGGTTTCCAAGAAAATTTCCCGCCTCCCGCCCGATGACGCGGCCGCGGCCGAAATCAACATGGTGACGCAGTGCCAGGAGCTTGAGTCCTGCCTGGGACAAGCGCGGGTCATCGCCGCCCAGGACGGCAGTTGGCGCGTTCTGGCCGACGCGCGGCCGGCCCTGGCGCCGTCTCCGCTTTACCGCACCATTTGGGTCAAACCCTTGCCGCGCCAAAAAATAATCCAAGTCCTGCGTCCGATGAAAGCCTATCTGCAGACCGCGGGCTTGGCCTGCGGCGTCGCGGAGGTCCACGAGCTGACGCGCCTTCTCATCTCGGGCGGCGCCGCGCGCGTGCGCAGAATAGGCGAGATGACGGGCAGTTATTCCGGCGAGCCTCACGACGGGCTCTACGCCTTGCAGCGCTACTGCCGGAGGGTCTCGGTCCAAGTTCCCTTCGACGGCCGGGGAATTTCGGCCTTCGACGAGCTGAGCTCTTACCCGCCGCTCGCCTGGCCGGCTCCGCCGCCGGTCACGCCCAAGGAGGCTTTCTCGTCCGAGAATCCCGAGGCGCGGCTGTTCTTCAAGAGCGGCGGCAGCACCGGCAAGCCCAAGCTCTCGACCTTCACTTACGATCAGTACGACGACGACATGAGCTTCGGCGCGCAGGGGCTCTACGCCGCGGGCTTGGACCCGGAGAAAGACCGCGCCATGAACCTTTTTTTCTGCGGCGGGCTCTACGGGGGCTTTATCAGCATCTTCTCCGCGCTCGAGCGGCTGCGCGTGGCGCAATTCCCGATGGCGGCGCATCAGGACCTCAAGATGGTCGCGCGGGCCGTCGTGGACTACAAGGTCAACGTTCTCTTGGGCATGCCCTCTTATCTCATGAACCTCTTCGAGCAGAACGCCGGGCTGCTGGAAAAATACCGCGGCGTGACCAAGATATTCTACGGCGGCGAGCATTTCACCGAAGCCCAACGGCGCTACCTCAAGACCCGCTTCGGCGTGGATCTTATCCGCTCCGGGGCCTACGGCAGCGTCGACATCGGGCCGATGGGCTTTCAGTGCGAGCACTGCGCGGACGGCGTGCACCATCTGCAGCAAAAGCTTCATTTCCTGGAAATCTTGAAGCTCGATGAAGACCGGCCGGTTTCGGGCGAGGACGTCGGCCGGCTGGTTTTCTCGCCGCGCGAACCGGGCTCATCCAAGCCCAAGCGCTACGCCATCGGCGACGTGGGGCATTGGATTTTAACCAAACCGGGCGAGCCCTGCCCGTGCGGACGGCTCTCGCCGCGGTTCAAGCTCTTGGGGCGCGTCGGCGACGTCTTTAGGGTCGGCTCTTTCTTCCTTAATTACCAGAAGTTCGCGCAAATCCTATCGACCCACGCCGACTACGCCGGCGAGCTGCAAATCTGCCTGCAAGAAGACGGCCGCAAGGAAAAAATCCTCCTGCGCGTCTCCAAGGGCGCCGGCGCAAGCGCCGCCCAATGCGCCGCCGCGTGCCTCAAGCACTACGGCGATCTGGCCCAAGCGGTCACCGGCGACAAGACGCTGCTCTTCTCCGCCCAAGAGGCGCGCGCCGGAGATTTCGAGCGCAGCGCGGCCAGCGGCAAGCTCCTGCGGGTCGTGGACAAGCGAAAGCGCTAAGATGCCCGGCCAAAAAAAATCCCTCGCGTCGCTAATCGCCTTCGCCCGCGCCCGTTCCCCCTTTTACCGCGAGCTCTACCGCGGCCTGCCGAAAAAAATCGGCTCGCTCGATGCCCTGCCCGTCGCGCCGCAGGAAACTTTCTGGCGAGCCAACTCCTACCGCGCCAACCGCCTTTTGACCGGGCCCATCCGCGACGGCATTTTGCTGCGCAGCGGCGGCACGACCGGGCGCCCGAAGTTCTCGGTCTACTCCCGCGACGAGTGGAACGGCTTCACGAGCTTTTTCGCCCGCAAGCTCGCCTTGATCGGCCTCAAGGCCGGGGATCGCGTCGCCAATCTCTTTTATTCCGGCGCGCTCTACGGCTCGTTTCTTTTCACGCACAAGGTTCTAGAGGAGTGCCCCGTGCGCACGCTCCAGCTTCCCATCACGGGCACGGCGCCCCTGCAAGACATCACCGCTCTTCTCTCCGAATACGAAGCGACCGTCATCGCCGGGCTCCCGACCACGCTGATGGCCCTGGCGGAACGCTCGGCCAAGAGCCGCGCCAATACCAAAGCGCGGCTCATCCTGTTCGCGGGCGAGCCTCTGCAGCCGGACCAGCGGGCGCGGCTGCTCCGGGTTTTCCCCAAGGCTTGCATCCGCTCCATCGGCTACGCCAGCAACGACGCGGGCATGCTCGGCTACGTGGACGCCGGCTGCGCGCCCAACGAGTTCCGGAGCTGCGACGGGCAGTCGGTCTACGAGATTGTCGATGAGGAAACGGGTAAGCCCATTCATGAAACGGGCCGCGAAGGCGTGGCCGTCGCGACCGACTTAACGAGGCGCCTGATGCCGATTATCCGCTACCCCGTGGGCGACCGCGCGATGTGGGCGGAGCCCGCGGGAACGCCCGACCGCAAATACCGGCTTCTGGGCCGCTCCGAGGAGTCCGCGCGCGTGGCGTCCTTGTCCGTGGGCTTCGACGAGGCCGGCGCGGCGGTGCGCGCCTTCGCCGCCAAGCTGGGCCCGGCGCAATTTCAAATGGTGATGGAGCACCGCGGCGGCAAGGACGGGCTCATCCTGCGCGTGGCCGGCCGCGTCTCGGCCAAGACCCGCGCGGCTTTGGCGCGCGGCATCACCCAAACCCTTTACCGCGGCCAGCCGATTCTCCGCCGCTTCGCCGACGAAGGCAAAATCCACCCCGTCCGGGTGGAATGGCGGGCGCCCGGAACGCTCGAGACCAATCCCCGCACCGGCAAACTGCGGCGGATTATCGACCTTCGCACTCGCGGCGGCTGACCCATTGCGGCGGCTGAGCCGTCGCGGCGCCGCGCCCCTTGAGAATTGCCGGAATTCCTGTTATCAATAGAGCGTGGCTCCAGAGTCCTCCGCTTCCGGCAAGCTCATCGTGGTCATCGACGATGACCCGGCCATACTGGAGCTCTACTCGTTGGTCATTCAAAAAGACGGCTTTCGCGTCGAGACGGCGGCCGACGGCGACGAGGGGCTTAGAAAAATCAAGCGCCTCAAGCCCGACCTCGTCGTTCTCGACTTGATGATGCCGCGCTACGACGGCTTCCACGTGCTGAAGGATCTGCAAAAGGGCGAGCTGTCCTCCATCCCGGTCGTGATCGTGACCGGGCGCTACACGGGCGCCGACGCCGACCGGATGCTGCGCAAGGAATCCCGCGTCGTGGAAGTGCTGCTTAAGCCGGTCAAGACGCCGATTCTGACCGCCGTCCTGCGCCGCGAGCTCAAGATGGGGCCGACGAAAAGCTTGACCTAAAGCCGGGGCAATCCGCCTTCTAAGCGGAAGCAGAAGAGTCCCGCACAAAGAGAAGGCCCCGGATCGCTCCGGGGCCTCGGTCGTCTAACAGCCGCCTATCAAAATGAGTATAGCAGGTGGGGTAAAAAAGTCAACGCTGGCGGAGACGCCCGGCCCGCCTCGGCGCCGGGCGTCTCCATCGGGTTGGGAGGCCGGGACTCGAACCCGGATAGGCCGTTTGATAGGCGGCTGTCCTACCAGTTAGACGACCTCCCATCCCTACTTAGTTAACGATTGAGAGGCCGAAAAAGTTCCCAAGTTTTGAAGTTGCCCCACCTTCGCATCCGCCCATTCGTTTTGTAGAATCGCCAGGACTTCTTATGAGCCCGACGAACCCGACGCGGCCGACGCCGCGAGTGGCGCGCCTGACCGATCTCATTAGCCCGCGCTTTCTCGCGGCCGCGTTCGCGGCCTTTGCCGTGGACGCCGCGCTGGCCTTTCATCCTTCCGACGCAACCGCGCAAAGCCTCTGGGGGTGGCTGGCCGCCGCCTTCGCGGTGATGCTCGCGGACGTCGCCTTGGGCGAAATCGAGCGCTGGCGCCGGCGCTCCGGCGGAGACGAGGGCGATTGGGGCGGCCTGCCCGCGATCCTCTGGCTCGTTTCGGTCTTTCTGATCTGGGTCGCCGAGGCCGCGGCGCAGGACAAGCCCGCCCGCCACTTTTTCCCGCCGCAAAATATTTTTCTCCTGGCGCTTGAGACCGTGCTCCTGTTCTACTTCGCCGCGTTCTCCAAAGGCATAAGCGATACCCCGCCGCGCCCAAAGCCCAAGCCCCGGCCGCAGCCGACCCCGGCGCCCGGTCCCGCGCCGATCCCGTATCCGCGGCCGACGCCCACGCCCCTGCCGCCGGCGCCCGCGCCGCACCCGGCTCCGGCGCCGGACCCGCATCCGTCCTCCGATTGGGCCGAGCGCAAGGCCGCCATCATCGCGCATTGCCGCGCCCACGGCGGGCGCATCACCACGCGCGAGTGCGTGGACCTTTTGCGCGTCTCGCGTCAGCGCGTCGCGATCCTTTTGGAGAGGATGGTCCGCGAGGGCGCTTTAATTTATATCGGGCAAAAAGGGGACAGCAACGCCCACTACGTTCTGCCCGAAAACAAATAAAATGCGGTTCTCGCTAACCCCGGCACTATCCATAACCCCCTATCCATATCCCTGCAACCCCCCTATCTATGCCCCTGCAACCCCCCTGTCTATACCCTGCAACCCCACTATCTATACCCCTGCAACTCCCCTGTCTATACCCTGCAACTCCCCCATCTATACCCCTGCAACCCCCGTATACCCACTAGACTTAGGCCTTATAAGGCCCAGGCAGGCCTACCGGGCCGGCCCCGGCCGGCCGGGCCCCCTTCGGAGGTCCCATGAAATCGTTTAAAACTTTGCTGTGCGCCGTGATTCTAGCCGCCACGAGCACGCCGCTTCGGGCGCAGCAAAACAAACAAGTTCAACCTTCCGCAAGCCGGCATGAAAAAGCCTGGCAAGCAGAGAGCCGCAAGGAATGGGCTCCGACATTTGAGCATGATTTGCAGACCATGAAACCAAAGCTTGCCGCAATCCGCCAGGGCAAACTCAGCCCGCACGATAGTTTTGTCGTTTACCGCCGGATGATGATGGATTACAGCGGTCTGGGCCTCATGAAAAGCACGGAGGCGGTTGCAATCAGCAATGAATGGAAGGAATTCATGGGCCAACATCCGCAGCTGCTGGCCCATCCGCCGACGGACATCGAGCTTCCGGAGGAGAGGGCGGCGCGCGAGGCCTATGAAGCGGCAAGGAAAAAGAAAATCGCGGAGGTCAACGCGGAGGCCAAGCATTTCGTGCCGAAAGATTCCGAAAGCTTGGATACTCTAGGATACGGCAGGCATATGGTGTTGGTCTATCAATATCATTTGGAGTTTTATGACTTGCCGGCCGGAATGGAAATTAAACGCAAGAGACCGTCTCGAATATCTCCGATACAGCTTTATGTCAACGGACAAGTGGTTTACCGCAGCAATATCGCGGCCTTAGAACTCAAGCCATTTAAAGTCATGACATTCCAGCATAGAATTCAGACATCCAGAGATGGTTCCGGTCCACTCGAATTCCACAACTTTATTTGGGTCTGCGACGATTTAGTCGGGGGATACAGCTTCTCAACGGATGAGGAATATCTCATTCTTTCCCGATATCCTCACGGCATCATGCCTTGGCTGAACAAGTCCGCCGAGTATAAAGAATTCTGCGGCGCCATATCGCCGGAAGGGAAAATCATCTACCAGCTTCCCATCAAGCAGCACGTTCCTGATACCGCCTTTAAGCTTTGGGATATGAACCGGGATGATACCGCCACCCGCATTCTCGTCGGCCGAGTTATAACGAACACGATAACTGCCGCGGATGCGTCATCCGAAGAAGGTGGTGGTTATGCCGCTGGAACAGTAGTGCATTACATCGGAGATTTTCGAAAAACTCTCCTCTATATCTACCCGGACAAGCTGGAAACGTTCACCAAAAAAGACGGGGCCAAGCTGGACCAGGCTCTTAAAAAACATGGATTCATTTCTCAATGATCTTAAACGAGCGCTGAAAACAGGAATTCTGTTTTGCGCTATTTTAACTATCGCGCAATGCGCGTGGGGATACAGCGCTTTTTGTAACAGACAACCTATACAGGCAAAGTTTATCAGCTCGGTTTTCGGTGAACTGCGCCCAGCGACATCTAACGGAATATCCGCCCAAAATAATCCCAACGCTCGATTCCATGATGGCACCGACATTGCGGATTGCGGGACCAACAGTCTTGTGGGAGCCATTGAAGACGGGACCGTAAAATATTCCGCCTGTACTGTTACCAAGAAAGGAGATGACTGTTCCGTTTTCATTAAAAATGCCGCGCAAACCCATGAATTCGAATACGTCCATCTGTCTTCCGCTGACCTTATACCCGCCAATGTGGGGGTGGTGCAAGATGAAACGATCGGTCAGGTTGACTTTTACGATCACCTCCACCTCAACGACGTGGACCGCAGAGTTTTCGCGGCGGGGCTTTGGAGCGTGGCTCCCGCGCCGGTTGCGCGCCTTGCGTGAGTTTGCTATCGTGCCAAAAGCACTTTCCCAGGAGGCTTGATGCCGCGCGCGATGTCTTTGCTTCTCGCCGCCGTCGTTGCCCTGCCGTCGGCCGCCTCCGCGGCCGTCTTGAAGCTCCGCGCGGGCGGCGAGGAAAACGCGCCCTCGGTCCTGGTTAACAAGACCAGCGTCATCCTGCCGGACGGCGCGGTTTTGCCGCGCGAGGCGGTCGAGGAAATCCGCTTCGCCCAAGCCGCGCCGCAGCGGCAAGCCGCCGCCGAGACCGCCAACCCCGCCGCCGTCGCGCGCGGAAAAGAGCTTTTGCGCCAAGCCGCGGCGTTCGAGAAGAAGTATCCCGGCGCCGACGGCGCGGCGCTCGCCGAGGACGACGACGTCGTTCTCCGGCCGGACGGCACCCGCGTCGAGCGCAGCCTCTTTGTCGGGCAGATATTAAAGGAGGACATGGAAAGCTCCTGGGGGCAAGTCTCCGTCTCCTTCGAGGACGGGCGCAGCCGCGTGAGCATCTTAAAGGCCACGGTCTACGAGCCGGACGGCCGCGTTTATCCCTTGGACCCCTCCAAAATCCAGATCACCCAGCCCCAGGCCGAATCCCTGTTCTTCCAGGACTACCGCGTCGCCTCCTACCAGCTGCCCGAGCTTCAAATCGGCTCGATCATCGAGTGGGAAACCGAGACCGACACCTACAACCCTTTCCGCAAGGATTTTTTCTTTCCCAGCTGGGGCTTCCAGGATTGGGTGCCGCTGAAGGAATCGACGCTGCGCCTCTCCGTGCCCAAGGGCCGCGCGCTGTATTACGCGACGCGCAATTTCACGGGCCCCTGGAAGAATCTGGCGCGGCCTAAAATCGAGACAAAGGACGGCCTGACCACGTACCAATGGCGCCTGAAAGATTTGCCGCCCATCGTGAATGAGCCCGCGATGGTTCAGTACGCGGACATCTCCCCCTACGTCAAGGCGTCGCTCTTTAACCGCTGGAGCCGAATCTATTCTTGGCTCGCCAAGATGTACCAGGCGCGGACCAAGCCCAGCCCGCAATTGGCCGCGTTCACGCTCAACTTGGTCAAGAACGACAAGACCACCAAAGACAAAGTCGCGGCCATCTACCGCTACGTGCAAAAAGACGTGCGCTACATCGCGGTCAAGATGGGCGTCGCCTCCAACTGGGGCGGCTACGACGCGAACCTCACCTGGCGGCGGCGCTACGGCTGCTGCATCGACAAGGCCCTGCTCCTGACCACGATGCTGCGCGTCATCGACGTGCGCTCGACGCCGGTTCTCTTGGACACCAACTACAGCGCCGTCCACGACTTCAAGGTTCCGGACATCGATTTCGAGCACGCCATCACCCACGTGACGCTTGACGGCCACGGCATGTTCCTGGACTCGGTCGGCGAGGATTTTAGCTACCCGCAAATTCCGGCGATGGACTACGGCGTCAAGGTCGTGGACGTCTTCGGCAAAAAAATCATCAAAGTCCCGGTCCCCAAGCCCTCGCAAAACGCCAGCCTCTACACCTACAACCTTTCCGTCAGCACGGACGGCGGCGCGACGGCCGAATTTTCGGCGCGCTACGACGGCACGCACGAGGCGGAGCTGCGCGGCTACTACAAGAGCCTTAAGGCCAGCGACTTGAAGGCCAGCTTCGAGGAGCAGGTCGCGGCGGTGAGCCCCTCGGCCGTGCTGACGTCCTACCAAGCCCAAAACGCCGAGGACATCTCCAAGCCCTTCTTGCTGGGCTGGAGCTGCCGCCTGCCGGACTACCTCATCCGCGCCGGCGATCTCTACATCCTCAAGCTCCCTGATTTCGAGCAGGATTTCCCCGAAGTGTCGCTCATCAAGCGCCTCTACGGCCTTGAATACCACGAGCCCGTGGAGAAGCGCTACCGCTACGTGGTGAGCCTGCCTCCGGGCCTGCGCGTAGAGTCCGCGCCCAAGGCGGTCCGGATTGAGGGACCCGGCGAGTCTTTCTCGATGAGCTGCCGGGCCGGAACCAAGCGGCTAATCTGCGACGCCGATTTCAAGCGCGCCAAGCTCGTTTATTCCACCGCGGAGTATCCGGCGCACAAAAAATTCCTGGACGCCGTCTCGCGCCTGACCCGCGAGCGCGTCTTCCTTAAAAAGGAGGGCGCATGACCGGCCGCATGAGGAAAATTGTGTCGCGGCCCGGTAAGAAGATCGCGATGGCGGCGGCCCTGGCCGCGCTTGCCTGCGCCTCCGCCCGGGCGGACATCGTGTTCACCAACGGCGGCGCGGAGATTTCCGGCGCCGTCGTCCGCATAGACTCGGCCGCGGTGGTCTTAAGCGCGGACGGCCGCGAGACCTCCTACCCCCTTTCGCAGGTGCTTAAGGTCAAGCTCGTCCACGTCTTCGGCGTGCCGGGCGAAAAAACGGCCGCGGACATAACCGACCCGGCCTTAAAAGCCGTCCTCAAGTCCCCGGCCACGCCCGCCGATTATCCCGACGACGGCTCCGTCATTTATCTTGACGACAAGTCCTGCGACATCGGCAAAGACGGCCGCGCGGCCTGCACGCGGCACGTCATCCAGCTGGTCCTGCGCGAGCGCGACAAAGAAACGGCGGCCAACGAGCAGTTCGATTACCTGGATAAAATTCAGACCGCCTCCATCGATTGGGCCCGCTCGGTCAACGGCGACGCCATTTCCAATCTCGACGACACCTCGGTCGAGGAAGGCTCGGAGAATTCCCAATACCCGGACTACGACCGCTTAAAGAGCCTCAAGTTCGCCGTGCCCGACGTCGCGACGGGGACCGTGGTCGACTACCAGTATCGCGTCCAATCGCCGGTGAGCGTCGCGACCCAGCCCTTCACGGCCGCGATGCAGTTCCGATTTTTTGAGCCCGTCGTCCTGGCCCGCTTTACCGTGACCGCTCCCAAAGGCATGGCCCTGGACGTCGTCGCGCGCGGCCTGCCCAAAGACGCGATTATCAAGACCGAGCAGATAGGCTCCCGCGTGCGCCGGATTTGGGAGGTCCGCAATCAGCCGTCCTTCAAGCGGGAAAACGGCATGCCTCCCTATTCGCGCATCGCTCCTTTCGTCGAAGCGGCGCCCAAAAAGACCTGGGCGCAGGTCGCCGCCGACGCGGCCGCGGCGATCGGCCCGGAGCTGGCCCCGGGCCCGGATGTCTCGGCCCAAACCGCCGAAATCATCAAAGGAAAAACGACCGACGCGGCCAAGGCCGAGGCTCTTTACAACTGGGTCGCGCAGACAATCGACTACGAGCCGGTGACCATGAGCGACTACGGCTACGCGCCCAAGAGCCCCGCCCAAATATTCTCATCGAAAGTCGGCAACGCGCTCGACAAGCCGTTCCTGCTGTTTGTGATGCTCCGCCAAGCGGGCTTCAAGCCCCAACTCGCCTACCTCAACGACAAGAATGATTTGCCTTTCGAGAAATCGCTTCCCAGTTTGGGCCAGTTCGACGCGGCGGCGGTGCTGCTCGATATCGGGGGCCGCCGCTTGACGCTGATTCCTCACGAGGACAACAGGCGCTGGCAGGAAACGCCCCCGCAGCTTCAGGGCGTCCACGGGCTCGTCGTCTTCGGCCCGGACCAAGGCAAAATCATCGAAAATCCGCTGGCGCCCGCGGCGCGCGAAAGCGAAGCCGAGCGCATGACTCTCGCGCTTTCGGCGGACGGAACGCTCAAGGGTTCGGAAACTATTTTGCCCCTCGGCCAAGCCCAAGCGTTCTGGCGGGCGATGAAGGATTGGAAAAAGCAGGACGTGGAGCACGCCTTCCAGCAAATCGTCTACGGCATCCACCCGGGCGCGCGCCTCTTGGGCTACTCCATCGACGGCTTGGACGATCCGACCCGCGATCTGGCCGTCCATGTTTCGTTCGCCGCCAGAAATTACGCGCTGACCGCCTCCGGCGGCTACATGGCCTTCCGCATGCCTTGGACCGCCGCTTCCGCCGAAGACGTGGGCCGGCCGAGCCGCGAGGAGCCCATGTTCTGGTGGCATCGCTCCGATGATAAGAAGACTATTTCCGTCTCCCTGCCTAAAGGATGGAAGCTCTACTACGCCCCGCCGCCCGCTAAATTAGCCGGGCCGGGAACGTCGTATCAAGCCTCTTATGCGCCGCGTCCCGGCGCCGGCGTGCTGACTTATTCCTCCACTTCAACGCGGCGCGCCGTCGAGATATCGCCCGAGCAATACCCCGGCTACAAAGCCTTCCGCGAAGCCGTCGCGAACTACGCCGAGAAGTGGATCGTGCTTAAGAAAGGCTAGCGGCGGCGCCGCCGTCTAGTCCCGCCCCAGTACCTGATCCAACTGATAGGCCGCGGTGATGAGCGCCAGGTGAGTGAACGCCTGCGGGAAATTCCCCAACGCCTCGCCGCAGGGGCCCGTCTGTTCGGAATAAAGGCCCAGGTGGTTCGCGTAGGAGAGCATTTTCTCGAAAATCAGGCGCGCCTGCGAGACTTTGCCCGCGCGGCAAAGCGCTTCGGCCAGCCAGAACGTGCACATGGAAAATGACCCTTCGCCGCCGGAGAGGCCGTCGTCGGCGCCTTTTCCGATCTGGTAGCGGCGGACCAAGCTGTCCGAGGTCAGGCCCTTCAACGTCGCGTCGAGCGTGCCCAGCATGCGCGGATCGGTCGGCGCGACGAAATGCACCATCGGCATCAAGAGGTTCGCCGCGTCCAAGGCGTTCGAGCCGTAGTGCTGGACGAAGCTTTTTCTTTTTTCGTCCCAGCCGCGCTCCATGACCTGCTCGTAGACGGCGTCCCGTTCGCGCAGCCAGCGGAGCTGGTCGCCGGGAAATCCTCGCGATCCGGCCAGGCGCAGGCCGCGATCCAGGGCCACCCAGGCCATCATCTTGGAATAGACGAAGTTCCGGCGCCCGCCGCGGACTTCCCAGATGCCGTCGTCCGGCTTTCTCCAGTTGTCGCAGGCGTAGTCAAGCAGCGTGCGCAGGTGCGTCCAAAGCTCGTGGGAAATGGGCCGGCCGTACTTGTTGGCGAGATAAACCGTGTCCATGAGCTCGCCGTAAATATCGAGCTGGAATTGCCCCGCCGCCGCGTTGCCGACGCGCACGGGCGCCGAGCCGGCGTAGCCCTCCAGATGAGTCAGGATTTTCTCGGGCACCTCGTGGCGGCCGGTGACGGAATAAAGAACCTGCAGGCTGCCTTTGCCTCCCGCCTCGCGCGCGCGGGCGTCGATCCAATGCATGAAGCTTTCGGCCTCGGCCGTCAGCCCCAAATTAAGAAATGCATAGACCGTGAAGGCCGCGTCCCGAATCCACGTATAGCGGTAATCCCAATTGCGCTCGCCGCCAAGGCGCTCGGGCAGGCTCGCGGTGGGCGCGGCGACAATGGCCCCGGTCGGCGCGTAGGTGAGAAGCTTAAGCGTAATCGCCGAGCGGCGCACCATTTCAAGCCAGCGGCCTTTGTAGCGGATGCCCGCGGTCCAGCGGCGCCAAAAATCGACGGTATCGCAGAACGCCTTCTCGTCGTCAAAGTTTTTTTCCAGAGCGGAGGCGTGATCCTCGTCATGGCGCAGCAAGAAGGTCGCGCACTTGCCGGCTTTGAGCGTGAATTCGGCCGAGACTCCTTGGCCCTCGGCCTTAAGCTTAATCGGCGAGGTCAGGCCCACGCGCGCGCGGCCGCAGGCAAAAACGGCGCCGCGCGACGTCAGGCTCAGCTTATGGCGGGCGCGGGCGTAATCGAAAGCAGGATGCAAATCGAGCCTAAAGCGCATCGCCCCCCGCACCACGCGCACTCGGCGGACAATATCGTGCGGCGCGTCCTCGGAGGCCGCGCCCTCGCGCAGCGGCATGAAGTCCTCTATTTCCCCCACGCCGTCGGGCGTCAAAAAACGCGTGAGCAAAACGGCTGTGTCCGAGAGGTACATCTGTTTATTTATGGTTTGGCCCACGGGCGAAATCTTGAAGTGTCCGCCCTTATCCTTGTCGAGCAGCGCGGCGAAGAGGCTCGGGGAATCAAAGCGCGGCAAGCAGCACCAATCGATGGAGCCGTCGGTGCCCACCAAAGCGACGGTGCGCAAGTCGCCGATGACGCCGTACTCCGAGATGGGCTTGTAGCCCGGCGCTTGCGCCGAGTTCTTCATGCTAATGCAGATTGGTGAGGACCTTGAGCACCGCTTGGGAAACTTCGGCCGGCGTGGTGAAAACCTTTTGCTTTCCGGGAGGCCGCACGACGGCACGCATCACCTGGTCCCCCATTCCGGTCTCTATCATGATGACCACGGCCGCGCTCCAATCGGGAGTCATCCGCCCCATGACGATGGCGTCCGCGGCGGTCTTGTCGTGAATCATTTCCAGGGCCTCGAGGCCGATGCCGTTGCGCGGATCCGCCTTGTAGTTGGAAATGATTTTCTTAAGGGTCTGCGGATCGACCGGAGCGTACATCAGGCGTTCCAAGCCGTCTTCGATGCCCCCCGCGATGGCCGCGCCCTGGCCATGGGGATCATCGAAAGGCACGACGCCGACGCCGCGGTATTGGGCGAGGTTCAGGCCGTCCTCGGCCCGGATGATATTGCGGGAGTGCGCGCACCCCAGGAGCAGCGCGGTCGAGGCGGCCAGCACAACGGCGAAGCGGCGCATATGGTTTTATACAAGTAACGCCTTGGGTTGTCAACGCCGCCGGACAATCCATAACTTGCTAAAATCGCCCGAGATAAGGGCCCAAAATGCTTTCCCGCTTCTTGCCGCCGGTAAATTTTCGCGCCGAGATCGAACCGCTCCTGGGCAAAGCGGCTCTTCTGGGACGAACCGGCGCGCCACTCGACTTCGCCGAGAGCGCCGTTCTTGTCGGCACCATCCGCATGGGCTACGGCCATTACCGCATGGCTCGCGCCGCCGCCACCTGGGCCGTGCGCGCCAAAAAAACTTTCGTGCACGATCCTCTTTCCATCGACTCGCCCGAAGCCGCGATCATCAAGGCCAACGAGCGGCTCTACAGCGCGGCCTCGCGCCTGTCCGCGGCCGCGGGCGGCCCCGTGGAGAGCGCCTGGGGCGCCGTCACGAGAAGCGGCGGACCGCTGTCCCAAAGCTCATCCCGGATGCTGGCGCGGGGATTAAGGCGCCTCATGGACGGATTGCCCAAAGAGTGGCCCGTCGTCGCCGCGCACCCTTGGAACGCGCATTTGGCGAGCGCGTGCGGCTTTGCCCGCATCGTTAATCTCGTGCCGGATTCATACCCGCAGCATTTTAATTTCGTGCCGAAAACTCTCAACGCCGCGCAAAACGAGGAGTCGCGGCAAAAGCTCGTCGCTCTCGGGGCTCCCGCCGGAGAGACGCTCGCTCTGGGCCACTGGGTTCCGGCGGAACTCGTCGAAAACGCGCCCGCCGATTGCGAGGCGCGGCTGGCCCGCCTGCGCCGCAAATCCCCCCTGCGCCTGCTTTTCTCCGTGGGCGGCGCCGGCGCCCAAGGCGCTTATCTTGAGGACTTGTTCGCGCGCCTGGCGCCCCGCGCGCGCCGGGGCCGTCTGCGCCTCATCATCAACGCCGGCGATCATGCGCGCGTCGCGCAAAACCTCGAGCGCTGCCTAAGCGCCCTGGACCTAAAACCTCTTCGCTTGAGCGGCGGACGCGCCCTGGATGATTTCATCGCCGCGCATCCGCTGGGCGGCGCGGAAATGGACGCCCCCGCGGTCCTTGTCTCCGCCTCAAGCCCGCTCGAAGCGGTGGCCGCCACCGACGAACTCATCCGCGCCGCGGACGTTTTGGCCACCAAGCCCTCCGAACTGGCTTTTTTCCCCGCGCCCAAGCTGCACATCCGCCGAGTCGGCGATCACGAGGCCGCCTCGGCCGTCTACTCCGCGGCCTTGGGCGACGGGACGCCGGAGCGCCGCGAACCCGCCGAAGCGGCCGCGGAAGTGGAAGGCTGGCTTGACGACCCGGCGGGCCTCGCGCGCATGAACGAGTCGGTCAAAGCCGCCGCCCTGCGCGGCGTTTATTCCGGCGCGCAGAAGGCCGTGGCTCTGGCCCTGGGCGGGACGGAGGAGCGTTGAGCGGCCCGACTTTGGTCGTGCTCGCGGCGGGCCTGGGCGCGCGCTTCGGCGGCGCCAAGCAGTTCTTCGAGTTGGGGCCCTCGGGCGAGACCTTCGCGGACTACTCGCTCTACGACGCCTGGCGCGCGGGTTTCACGCGGGCGCTGTTCATCGTCCGCGAAGAAAACCAAGATCTCGTCGCTCATCGCTACAAGAAGAATTGGGCCGGGCGAATGGCCGTCGATTCCGCCGTCCAGCGGACAGACGATCTTCCCGCGGGACTCTCCCTGCCCGGCTCGCGGCGCAAGCCCTGGGGAACGGCCCACGCGCTGTGGTGCGCCCGCAAGCGCCTCGCGGAGCCCTTTTGCGTCGTCAACGCCGACGATTTCTACGGCCGGGGCGCGTTCGCCGCGGCCCGGCGGGCGCTGGAGTCCTCGCCGGACGATGCGGCCCTCGTTTCCTATCCCGTCGGCGAAACCCTCTCGGCCTGGGGCGGCGTGGCGCGGGCGCTTTGCCGGACCGACGCCCAAGGATGGCTCCGGGAGATCGTGGAATGCCGGCGCGTGCGGCGCGGGAACGGACGCATCGCGGCCGACGATCATCCGGAAATCCTTCTGGAGGAGAAAGCGCCCGTGTCCATGAATTTCTGGGCCTTTCCGCCGCGAGCCCCGCGTCTATTCGATCCTGGATTGCGGCGGCTTGTTCTTGAGTCCGCAGAACACCCGGAACCAGAAGCCGAACTCACCATCGCCGAAGCCGTGGCCGAATGCCTGCGCGCCGAAACTTTGCGGACGCGCGTCCTGCCGGAGGGAACGGGCTGGTTCGGTTTTACCTACCGCGAGGAGGTTCCCGCCGCCGCCGAGCGCCTGCGCGGCCTAGGGCAAAGCGGCGAGTATCCTTCCCCTCTATAATCTCAACCCCGCGCTTGGCTCTCTCAGCGCGACGGATCGGCGATTTTGCCCAGGAACAAGATGCTGCCGGAAACGTTGTCCCGGATAAGGAAGATAAACGGATGATCCGCGCGGAAAACCGCCGGCGGACCGGGCGAAAAGATCGCCGTGGCCCTCATCGTCGCCGCGGTCGCGGCCGCGGCCTCGGTCCCCTGCTCATTCACATCGATATACGCTTTGTGAATGACGTCGGAAATCCACAGGTCCCGCCGGCCGTCCATGCCCGAGAAATCAGCGCCTTTCCCGGAGGCGGGCGGCGCAAAAGCCTCGGCCATGCCCATGGCCTTTAAGACCGGAACTAGGCCGAAGCCGGAGGCGAATTTGAACTTGGGCAGCAAAACTTCGATCCTGCGGCGAGACATGACGCCGATGAGGCCGAGCACGTTTTCAGCGGACAAGTTTTTCTCCAAGGCCGCCAAGCCGTTCTGCGCCCGCGGCAGGATCACGATCATGGAAAGCCCGCCGGAATAAGGCAACGCGAGAATCTGGAGCGTTGGAGTCTCCGCGTAAGCGAAGAGGCCCGTCTCGCCCATGAAGGGAGCCTCGACGCGCCCGCCATCGGCCGTGTAAAACGCTCTTTTTTTCGTGAGACGTTTCTCAAACGGAGACTCCCAGGCCGCCTTGAAGCAAACCGCGTCGGTAAGAACCAGGCGCGTGGAGGCATCCAAGGCGCCGGGCGCGACGAGATCTTTAATCTTGCCCGCGGTGGCTTTTCTGGCCCATGCGTTGATGGCCGCGCTGGCTTTTGGGGCGCCTTTCCTGAAATCGAGCTCGCGAAGCCCGGCGCCGTAATAGCGCCTGCTCAGCGCCAAGAAATCACGACGAAACGAGAAGCCTTTTTGGCCCCACAAAGCGTTGGCGACGACGAGCTTGATTTTTCCGCGGCGACCGTCGAGCGAGCGATTAAGCTCCGCGAATTCTTCGGGCAGAGATTGGCTCCCCGGCGCAAAGCGCAAAACATCCGCCATCTGCCGCGCGGTCTGGCCCCGGGCGCCCGCGTAGGCCATGGCCAGCGCGGAGGAAACGCTGTAGGGAGAGAAAAAGACGTTGCCCTTTTTGCCCGCGGCCACGCGCGCGTAGAGCGCCAAGGCGAATTCGTTGTTGCCGAGCACGAAGTCCGCGGCCGCGGCGGACGAAACGGCCGGCGGCGCGCTTTGGCCGGCGGCGGACGGCCAAGCGCCGGGAATAAAACACAGGATTGACGCCAGCGCGAGGCTCGCGGCTCGGCTTTTAACGACGACGGCGATTTTATCTTCGACCATGGAACCTCCGCTGCCTTAACGCGCCCCCATTCTAGCGCAATCCCGGTATTCAGTCCAGCGACCGGATAAATACCTAAGTTCGACGCTCTTGACCCCGGATGCGCCGGGCGTTATCCTAATGCGCTTGAGAATGAACGGCGGAATCCGCGTTTTGCTCGCGGCGGCGCTCGTGGCCGCAGCCGTGACATGGCGGCTGCGTAAAAAGAGCTCCCCCGCCCAATCCCTGCCGCAGGCGAGGCTCTGCTTCGGAGATGACTCCAGCGACGTCCCGCCGAATGTCCCGGTGCCATTATCCACCGGGTTTCTGCTCAATGGCGCCACCAAACAGCAAATTTACGATCTGCGCCGTCACGCCGTCTCCCTTTACCCGCAGCTCATCGGCGCGGGCTATGAGCCCAGCAAAAAAGTTTTCGGTGGAATCGTCGATGGGCGGCCCTGGTGGGGGCTCGACGGCATCTACGGCTACGGCGAAGGGCCGCAGAGCATTAGCGGATTTTCTCAGCAAGGCTCCATCATCGCCAATCCCCTCCTGCTCATCGGGCTCATCTCACCGCTGGTATGGACTTTTTCCGGCCGCTGGGCCAATTACTGGACCATTACTTCGGTCGCCGCCGCTCCTACTCCTCATAATTTGATGTGGGACTGCCAGTCGTCCGCAGCCAGCGTTATCTACGACGTTTCCAAGTATTTAAACCTGACGGCCAACGATCCGGATCAATGGACTCACGTGCTCTGGATGGAGGCCTACAACGCCAGAGATTTAGGGTTTAACTATCTCTATCTCGATCCTACGCGATCGAAAAACGTAAAGAAGCTCGGGGATACGCATTATTCGGAAAAGATCGTTGATCATGCCGAGGCGAGCGACAACTGCGGATATCCAAGCGGATGCAACGATATGGATTCGGGCGGAGGATACGGAATGGGCCTGCGTGTAACGGCTCTGCCAGCCGTAGCTGTATTCAAGCTTTGGAAAGGAGAACAGCGCCCGGATGCATCCTCCCAGGCCGACGCGACGTTCACCATCGACCTGCGCTAAACCGGCGGGTATTGCCGCAGGAGCGTGGCCGTTTCGTAGCTTGGTAGAATAAGCGTCACGCCATGCGCTTTCGACTGCTGACTTACAACATCCATAAAGGAGTGGGCGGACTCGATCGGCGTTATGATCTCCCACGCATCGCCGAGACCATCGCCCACTACGCCCCGGACGCGGTCTTGCTCCAGGAAGTCACGGACTCGGCGCCGCACAGCGGACAAGCCTTAGCCCTAGCCAAGCTCCTGAGTTATCGGCACATGGCCTACGTGCCGCACACCAAGCGCTGGCTGGGCAGCCAGTACGGCAACGCCATCTTCAGCCGCTACCCCATCGCCGAGACCGGCCACATTGATTTGACCGTCCCGCCGAAAAAGAGACGCGGCGCGCTCCACGCCCGCATCCGCGCGCGCCTGCCTTCGGGACGCTCGCGCACGCTGCACGTCTTTAATCTGCATCTGGGCCTCTCCGGCATCGAGCGGAGAATTCAACTGCGCCGCTTCCTTGAGAGAAGCCCTTTCGCCCACTTGCACGCCCGCGCGGCCATTGCGATCGCCGGCGATTTCAACGACGTCTGGGGAACTTTGGGTAAAAACATCTTGGCGCCCGCGGGTTTCCACGGAACCCCGCGCCTTCCCACTTTCCCGGCCTTCGCCCCGCTGCGCGCCTTGGATTCCATCTACATCCGCGGCGACGTCCGCATGGTTCACGATCAGCGCGGCAACACCGCGCTCGCCCGCGTCGCCTCCGATCATCTTCCGCTCATCGCGGATTTAGAAATTGAATGACCGCAGGCGCGCGCCGGCGCCCGCTTGGTAAAATAAATCAATGGCATCGCGCGATCCGGGCCGGCTGGTCAGCTGGCTCTACCTCGACATGAACTCCTTCTTCGCCTCGGTCGAGCAGGAGATGAACCCGGCTTTGCGCGGCAAGCCCGTGGCCGTGGTGCCGCTTCATGCCGACACGACGTCCTGCATCGCGGTCAGCTACGAAGGCAAGGCCTTCGGCGTCAAGACCGGCACCAAGGTCGGCGAAGCCAAGCGCCTGTGCCCCAAAATGATTTTCATCGACGGCGACCACGGCAACTACGTCAAGTACCATAATCGAATCGTCGAAGCCGTGGAGACTTGCCTGCCCGTGGAAGCGGTGTGCTCCATCGATGAAATCGCCTGCCGCCTGACCGGCTCCCAGCAGGACCTTGAGGCCGCCAAGGCCTTGGCGCTCAAGGTCAAGTCCGTCATCAAGACCAAGGCCGGCTCGTCGCTCAAGTGCTCCATCGGCCTGGCGCCCAACCGGTACCTGGCCAAAATCGCCGCGGACATGCAAAAGCCCGACGGATTGACCGCGCTTTTGCCCCGCGATTTGCCTCAGGGCCTCCACCGCCTGACGCTGCGCGACTTGCCCGGCGTCGGGCGTAAAATGGAGGACCGGCTTAACGCGCGCGGCATTCATGACATGGAAAAGCTCTGCGCGCTTCCGGCGCAGGAACTGCGCCGGGCCTGGGGCAGCGTCCGCGGCGAGGAATTGTGGCATCTCCTGCGCGGAGAGGAAGTGCCGGAGAAATCCTCGGGGCAAAAATCCATCAGCCATTCCCATGTCCTGCCGCCCGAGCTGCGTCACGAAGCCGGAGCGCTTCGGGTGCTAAAGAAGCTCACGGTCAAGGTCGCCGCGCGGCTGCGTCAGGAAGGATTCTACGCCGCGGGAATCCAAATCTTCGTCGAGTTTCTCGGCCAAGGCGGCTGGAAGGCCCGCTGCGGCTTGATGGAAACGCAGGACACCGCGGCCTTTCTGCGCGCGCTGGCGGAACTTTGGAAGAACGTCCCCTCGGGCCAGGTCTACGGGGTGGGCGTGGCGCTCACCGGGCTCGTGCCCGAGTCTCTCCACGCGCCGGACCTCTTCGAAAATCCCAATCGAAGCCGGCTCAACAAGACGCTCGACGACCTGAATAAAAAATTCGGCAAGGACGCGGTGCACTACGGCGCGACCCACGAGTCGGCCAAAATCGCCCCCCTGCGCATCGCCTTTACGCGCATTCCCAAAGAGGGTGAAAACTGAGTAATATGTCGATATGCGCAACGAAATAATGAGCGGGCTAAGACGCCCAAGAAGCGTCGCGGGCCTTCTTTTGACGCTAAGCCTTCTTGTTCCCGCGGCATTGACGGCGGCGCAAGCGCCGCAAAACCAGGCGGCAAGCCAAACCGCCGCCGGAACGCTCGCTTACGCGGCCCGCGTCGTCACCCCGGGCGGCGCGCTCGAAGTCGGCGCCGCCGACAAGGCCGCGGACGCGGAGCTTGACTGCGCGCGCTCCGCCGTGCAGCGCACGATTCTGCGCTGCGCGCTTCCCGGTTCGCTCGTTTCCCAAGCCGCCGTTCTTGGCCGCCGCGTCAAGAGCGTGACGCTCAACGTCCACTTTCAAGGAGAAATTCTCGACATGTCGGTGGCGTTCGCCGATGGCAGCGGCGCCGAAAGCGTCATTGGCCAACTGGAGTCGGAGATTTCCAAAAAGCCCGTGGTGCAGTACTGGGCCGACGACTCGCACCTCTTCGCCTCGACCATCTGGGTCGACGGGAAAACCGAAATCGAGGTGACCCGGACCATCAAAGGCGCGGCGGACGAAGGCGGCGCGCGGATGTACGTCTCAAGCCTGCTGGGCGGCCTGCCCTTGAACCCCGCCGACGCGCCCCAAGGCCGCTAGGTGCCGGCGCGAAGCCGGGCCGCGCGCGCAGTATCCTCCGTTTTCGCAGCGCTGCTGCTTCTGGCCCCGGCGCGCGCTACTTTCTCCGAGCCGGCCGCGCCAAGCGCTCAAGCCGGCGCCACCGCCCTGCTTCACCAGCTTTTCAAGCGCGACTGGGACCGCCAGATGCGCGAGGATCCCTTGTCCGCGTCCGACTACGGCGATCGCCGCTTCAACGCCCTATGGCCGGACATGAGCTTGGCGGAAATCAAACGCGAACATAAAGAAGACGAACAAACTCTGACGGACTTGGCTAAAATCGATCGCAAGGATTTGGACGCCCAGGACCGGATCAACTACGACCTATTTAAATGGCAGCACCAAGACTCCATCGAGTCCTATCGCTTTCACGAATATTTGTTCCCCTTAAACCAGCTGAGCGGCATCCAAACCGTCGGCGACATGGCGACGCAGTCCCTGACCTTCGCGACGCTCAAGGACTATCAGGACTGGCTCGAGCGCCTGCGGACCTTCGGACCCTACATGGACCAGACCATCGCGCTTCTCCGGCTGGGACTAAAGGATGGCTATACCCTGCCCAAAGTCGTGGCCGCGCGCATCCCGCCGCAAATCAAGGACAACATCGTCGCGGACCCGGCCCAGTCGCCGTTTTACGCGCCGTTCAAGAGTTTTCCCGCGTCCATCGACGCCAAGACCGCCGCGCGCCTGCGCCAAGAGGCCGCTCAAGCCGTCACGCAAGTCATCGTCCCGGCCTACCGCCGCTTGGACGATTTCTTCGTCAAAACCTACCTGCCCGGCTGCCGGACCTCCATCGCCGCGCGCGACTTGCCCAACGGCAAAGCCTACTACGCCTACCTCGTGCGCCACTTCACCACCACGGACATGACGCCCGCCCAGGTGCGCGCGCTGGGCTTAAAGAAAATGGCCGAGATCAAAAAGCAGATGCTGGACGTCATCAAGCAGACGGGATTCAAGGGCAGCTTCCACGATTTTCTGCACTATCTTCGCACCAACCCGAAGTTCTACTACACCGATCCGGCCGACCTGCTGGAAGCCTACCGCGCGCAGGGCAAGGCCATCGACCCGCTCTTGGTCAAGGAGTTCGGCCATCTGCCCAGCATCCCCTGGGGCATCGAGCCCATCCCTGCGGACCAGGCGCCCAACACCTACACGGCTTACTCCGAGGGCCCTTCGGCCGACGGCACGCGCGCGGCCATCATGTCGGTCAACCTCTACAAGCCCGAGACCCGGCCAAAATACGAGATTCCCGTGCTGACCTGCCACGAAGGCCGGCCCGGCCACGCGCTGCAGCTCTCCCTGGCCGCGGAGATGACCGGCCTGCCGAAGTTTAGGCGCTTTAGCTACTACAACGCCTACGGCGAGGGTTGGGCGGTGTACTGCGAGACGCTTTGCGGCGAGATGGGCGTCTACGACACGCCCTACAAGAGGTTCGGCGAGCTTTCCTACCAGATGTGGCGCGCGGCGCGGCTGGTGGCCGACACCGGCATCCACTACTACGGCATGAGCCGGCAAGACGCCGTCCAACTCCTGCGCGATAACACCGCGCTCTCGGATGAGAACATCAACGCCGAGGTGGACCGCTACATCGCCTGGCCCGGCCAGGCCCTGTCCTACATGATCGGCGAAATCGACATCCAGAACCTGCGCGCGCAAGCCCAGAAGAAACTGGGCCCCAAGTTCGACCTCCGCGCCTTCCACGACGCGGTGCTGGCCAACGGATCGCTTCCCCTGAAAGTCCTCAATGCCGACATCGCGGGCTGGCTGGCCCGCCAGAAGCGCGGCTGATTACTTTTTGGGCCGCGCGATGAGCGCGTCGGCGCTGTAGCCCATGGGTCCGGCGATCAAAATCACCAGGGCGATGACGAGCAGCGTGAAGGGATAGGCCGCGCCGCCAAACAAGAACCCGCGCGGCAGCATGACGAAGGTCGCCACCGTCATGTTGACGGCGACCGCCAGCGCCGCCGGACGCGTCAAAAACCCCGCGGCGAGGCAGAAGCCGCCCAAAAATTCCGTAAAGCAGCTTAAATACGCCAACGGAACAGGGACGCCGATCTTTGTCGTGAACATCTGCACGGTAGCCGCAAGCCCCATGCCGCCGAACCATCCCAGCACCTTGCCCGAGCCGATGGCGAAAAGAATTCCGCCGATGGTCAGGCGCAGCGCCAAAAAGGAAATATCCAGCAGCGCCGGGTTATTTTTTATCAGCAGCTCAAACGGTGAACGTCGGTTGTCGGTCATAAGCTCCCCCTCTTATTCCGACAACTCAATCATTTTTCCCGCCGCCGCGCCAAGTCCTCTTAGAGTCCCGGGCTAAAGCGCCAAGAGAGCGACGTGGCGACGTACCAGCAAGGCGGCAAACTCGCCCGCGCGCCCGCGGTCAAGCGCCGGCCTTCGTAGAAATACTGATCGAACTGCCTGCCTCCGGAAACATCCAGCATGAAGCCGCGCGAGAGCGGCGCGGAGGCCCCGAGATAGAGCCGCTTGCGCTCGAAGCTCAGCGGCGCGTAATAGTCCGGCCGTTCGACGGGAAGCCAGGATTGCCCGCCCCAGTCGAATCCTCCGTGCGCGCGCAGCCGGCGGAATATCCGGCGGCCGAAATCCGCGCTCATCCGGCGCGGCCCGAACAGGGAAAACCGCGCGTCCCACAAGGGCGATATCTTCCACCTAAGCGCCGCGAAAGGCAGCCCGACAATGCCCCGCACGCGGCCGGAATCCGAATGGAACTCATAGGCCACGCCCGGCAGGGGCACGTTGTTCAGGAAATAACGGTTGTTCGAGTACGAGAGCAGAAATATCCAGGCGCCGCCGCTCGTGGAGGGAACGCGCAGGTCGACCATGCCGCGGAACGTGGTCTCGCGCATGGAGTTAAACAGCCGATCGCTGTCCGAGCCCACGCTGCCTCCGGCGCCCCAGCTTTTGCCGCCGTCCAAGGCCCGTTCGTAACGCGCTCCGGTCTGCTCGGACCACAAGGAACGCGGAACGGCGTAGGAGGCGCCGGGGATTTCCGGATCGCCGCTCAAACCGAAGCGCCCGAAATGTTCGCTTAGGGAGATGCTCTCATCGGCGGAAGAAGAAACGACTACGCCCGCGTCAACGCGATGATTAAGGATGGTCGGAGCGTCTTTGGAGCCAAACGCGTCGTCAAAGCCGTAGCTCAGGTAATTGCTTCCGCCGCCTGCTCCCGCCAGGAGCCCGTCCGCCGGCATTTCTTGCGCCCGAAGGGAAGAGAGCGCAGCTGCAATAAAAATGGAGGCCAGCAGCGCCCTGGCTGCCGTCATCTCCCGTATTGTCGCACCAAGCCCACGACCTTGCCGACGACCTGGAAATCGTAGAGGATGGGCGCGTACCGGGGATTGGCGGACTCAAGCCGGTAGCTGCCGCTTCGGCGGCGCAGACGCTTGACCACGCCGTCCTCGCCTCCGGCCACGGCCACCACCACGTCGCCGTCCTCGGCCGTGGGCTGCCGGCGCACCTGGACCAAGTCCCCCTCCAAAATGCCCGCGCCCTCCATTGAGTCGCCCTTGACCTTCAGGAGATAGTCCGCGCCGAGGCGAAAATCCTTGAAGCTGAAGTAGCCCTGGATGTCTTCCTGCGCGATGGGGCCGCGGCCCGCGCCAACCCGCCCAAAAATAGGCAGTTCCCAGGGCGAAGAGCCGCTTAAGGAAAAGCCGCGCGCCGTGCCCTCGCGGCGGTTCAAAAGTCCTTTATGCTCCAAGGCTTCGATTTGCCGCTGGATGGTGCCCGCCGAGACGCCCAAACGCCGGCCGATGTCGCGCAGGCTGGGGCCAAAGCCCTCCTCCGCGAAGTGCTCCGCGATGAGATCAAGAATCTTTTTTTGCTTGGGAGTGGGCTCGTCCGCCATAACGGACATAGTATACACTACATTTGTAGCGTGTCAAGGGCAACGGCGCTTAGGCCGCGTCGCGACGAACCGTTTGAGGCGAGAAGGCCGGCAGGCACACCGCGATATATTCCGCGCCGCTTGGCTCGGGGCTGCTGTAGCGCACCCACTCTCCAGGCTTAGCCACCACGGCTTGCCCCGCGCGGACCATGAGCGCGCCGCCTTTGTGCTCCACCTTGAGCGCGCCCGCGAGCACCACGGTGATTTCCTCGAACTCCGGAGTCTGGCCCGGCTCGGCCCAGCCTTGCGGCGACTTCATTTTGGCGACGCTGACCGCCTTGTGGCCGGAATTGACCCGGCCCGCGAACTCTTGGATGATTTTTGGCTTATTGCCCGCCGCGGCGATTTGCGCGGGTTTTTCGATCAGCGTCGGCATGTGCGGCCCTCCTTATATATAGAGACTTAAAGCGCGGCTAGAGAGCCTGGCGCGCGGGACGGTAGAGGCGGCCCAGGTACTCGACGCCCAATGCGAAGACGATGCCAAGCGCGATCTGCACGAAGCGCCGCCCGGCCATGATCCAGGGCGAGGCCTCGTAGGGAACGAGCATCACGATGGCCACGGTCACGCCCGCGAAGCGGTAGCTTTCCCACCGGTCTAAAAGGGCGCACAGGAGCACCGCCGTGACGACCCCCAGCGAGAACGAAAGCAGGTGGCCGCCGAAGAAAACCGCGAAGAAGCCGCCCGCCAAGGCGCCGATGGCGGTGCCGAGCAGACGGTTGAGCGAGGTCTTGGCCGTCGCTCCGATTTCGGACTGCATCACGTTGATGGCGGCAATCGCCGCCCAATAGCTTTGCGGAATCCCCAAAAGCGAGCTCAGGTAGTAGCTGCCGGTCGCGGCCGCGGCCGTGAGCAGCGCCTGAAGAATGACGCCGGTTTCGCGCGGAGTTTTGCGGTGGTGGACGGGATGCGGGGCAGCTTCGTTCTTCGCCACAAGGAAGTTATAGCGTTTTTGCGCCAAAGACCGGAAGCGCTCGGCATAGGCACGACGCGCTCCCGGTGTCAAAGTCCTCAAATCCCTCGATATCAGCGGGCATATCGGCCTAAAACCCAGGACTAAACGGTTTTCTCAATATCAAAAAAGTGCTTTAGCGCTTCGTAGTTGTACTGCTTTAATCCGTAGAGGATAGCCAAGGCAATGCCGCCAGCCCACAACAGCGTTCCTGGCGACGCCCCCAATCGCTCGAACCACTGCGTGTAAAAGTGAATAGAACCAAAAACCGCAGCGGCGTTGACAATCCATCGTTTGTCTCGGGCAGCGGCCCAGACACCAACGACGACCAGCGCGCAAGCCCACGCCACGCAGAAGACATAATCCGGAATCAGCAAGTCCAGGAACATGCCGCCCCAGAGAGATCCCACCCAAAAGGCGAGATTAACGATAAAAACGCATGTCCGTGAAAAAATAATCGAGACCCTCCGATATTTTTGCTCCAGTTCTTTCGAGGCCAGGTAGCCAATATAGGCCAATCCGGCGAAAACGACAGTCGTCAGCGTAGGGTCTTCTATCGCCATAAAATAAGACGCATGGGTATAAAAGAGTCCCGAGTTCCCAAGAAACGTCAGAATCAAGAAGGCGCACAGTCCTGCCAGAAAACCGCTGTCAGCAAGAGCGGCACCGACGGCCGCCAAAACAATGACCAACAGATGGATTCCTTGTGGGCCGAAAACGTCCAACAGCATCTGGTCCAACGCACTAAAAAAATCCGGAAAAAGTCCAATAACGCCTAAAAAAATTGCGATACAGGCAAAAATAGCAAGAATCCAGTACGCATGATGCCGGGTGCCTCGGCGAGAAAAAGCCAGAAGCCGGTCATACTCCTCTTGTGATATTTTCCCCTTCGCTAGGAGCTCCGATAAATCTAAGGTAACTTTCATTCAGAAAATATGTAACAGTAGTCCTGTGAAATGTCAACGGCTCCGCTTGACCTCATTTAACTTCTTGCTGAATATATAAGACGTCTTTATCTTTTCGTAGCCCAGGCGTTGGTAGAACTTATGAGCGCGTTTGCGCTCGACGCGGGAACTCAAACGCAGCCACGAGTAACCCCGCTTCAAACTCCAGGCTTCGGCCGCGGCCAATAGAAGCTTGCCTATCCCCCGCCCGCGCCAAGCTTCGTCGACTACCAACCCGCCCAGCGCCATTCTCGGTTCTGCCTCCAAAATGGGAAACGGGAACACGTGAATCCAGCCGACAACCCGCCCGCCGGAAGACTCCGCCACGAAGACCGCGTGGCCCGGAAGCTTCGCGATGATTGAAGAGCGTTTGGCGACGGCCGCGCGCGTCGATGGATAGCCTAACTGCCCCGCGAGTTTCGCCGCGTCCTTGAAGTCCGTCTTTCGCAGGCGCCTGATTTTAGCCGGGCTTGCGGCCTTTCGCACGCCTTTATTCGAGGCCGGGATTGCGCGCGGGTTCGGCGGCGCTCGCGCTTAGGACCGGAGCGAAGCCGTGCAGACCCGCGATGGCGTCGTAGGCGAAGTCGGAGACTTGGCGGATGACGTTGCCGCGCCGGCTCATCCAGCGCATGTAGGGATACGCCCGCCGGGATTTCTGGATGATGCCGACCACGATGTAGGGATATTCCCGGGTGCCGTGGCGCACGACCAGGATGCCCATGTCGCCGCAGAGGCGGCTGGTGGTGCCGGTCTTGTCGTAGACCTGGGTGCTGGGCGGCAGCGCGGCGGTGAAAAGCCGGTTGGGCTTGGGCAGGCTCATCAGGCGCATGAGTTCGTCCGAGGAAGGCAGCTGCTTGTTCCACAAGGCGTAGAGAAAGCGGCTGTAGTCGTGCGCCGAGGCTTTGTTCCGGTAGGTCCGGCCGTTGTAGGGGATGTACTCGACTAGGCGCAAACCGCTCAAGAGGCCGCCGTAGTCCTTCATCAAAAGACGCTGCACCGCGGTCGGGCCGCCCATCTTGCGCAGGAAGTAATCGGCCGAGGCGTTATCCGACTCCTGAATCATCGCCTGCATGCGCCGGCGGGCGTAGGCGGTGTAGCGCAGGCGGCCGTCGCTCACTTCGCGGAAAAAAGCCAGCGCGATAAAAGGCTTGACCAGGCTCGCGGTCTCGAAAGGCACGTCCTCATTGATGCTCACCAAGGACGTATTGGAGGTCAAGTCGTAGATCGACCACGCGGTGCGCTCGTTGCCCTTGATGGCGCCGCGGCGGCGCAGATTCTCGACGTAGGAGACGATTTCAGTTTCCAGGGTCGAGGGCGCGGCCTGGATTTTGGCGGCGGCCGCGGCGGCGATTTTGGCCGGCAGCGCGGATCGCGCCCGGCGGCGGACGATTCTGGGGCCGGACACGCGCGGCGCGGCGACGGGAGCCCAGGGCCGCACCTCGATGATCGAAGCGGGATAAAGCCCGTGCCGCGTCAAAATGTCGGAATGCCGGCGCGCGGTCTTGGCCGCGGAGCGGAAATATCCCCGGCGGCGGTAAATGAGCCCGTAGTTGGGTCCCCACTTAACCACCGTGAGCCGGCGTACGAAGGGCCGGCCGAAGACGTGGGTCATCTGCCGGCGGTAGGCCAGCACGCTGGGCAGCTCCGCGGACCAACGATAGGAAATATCGTAGAGCGGGCGCGGCTGGGCCAGCGCCGGACGAGGCGCGAGCGCAAGGGCCATAAGCCCCGCCAGGACCGCGCCCGCCGCGGCGCGGATCAATTTTCTTAACGCATGCGTCATAGACTCTATATATTTAGACTAAATTAATGAATATTTCAAGGGGTTGGAGATAAAAAAGGCCCCAACCACTTAAAAACGCGCACGGACGAGCAACGCGTTATTTAAATACGAAATACGCGGCTTCTTCCGCCACGTCATTGCACCGCAGGCCCTGGGCGTCGGTCATCTTGGAGAGCATATATCCCTTCATGCCCCAGGAGGTTCCCCAGCTGTTGCGCAAAATCCAGATGCCTTTGCCGGGAGGCAGATTGCCGTTCTTGTCGAACTTCGCCCCCTCGTTGTCCCAGCCCACGATGTTGATCATGTGATCGACTTGAGCGGACTTGTCCAGCGCGGGAGTGCAGCCGTTGTAGACGCCGCTCGCGTAGTTCATCCAGTCGTCTTGGCCTTTGGCGTCCGTGGCGCCCGCGGCGACGGTGATGGACACCGGCTTGCCGCTGATAGCCATGTAGGACTCGATATCCTTGACGCTGGGGCTCCCCCCCGCGGGGCCCAGCATGTGCCAAGCCTTGATGCGCGTGACCGGAGGATTGGGCTTCGCCGGGCACTGGCCGGCGCCTTCCTGGTACATGCACCGGCCCTGCGGGTCGGAGCTGGCCAGGGGCTGCCCGGGATTGATGAAGTTGTTGGCCGAGTCGAAGTCGCCGCCTTGGCACCCATCGGCTTCCGGAGAATTATCGACCAGCCATTCCTGGGAGAGATCGCCCGGGTCCTTGCCGTTTAGAATCGCGTGCCCGTCGCGGTTGGTCGCGGTCAGGCTGAAGGCCCAGCAGGAGCCGCATTGCCCCTGATCTTGAATCGGCGTAAGTTCCGAGCGCAGATCGAAAGTATCCGGTATCTGACCCGCCTGAGCCGCGATCGCAGGAGACTGCCAATCGCTGTTGGGAAGCTTCTTATTCAAATATCCAGTCGCATAGGTCACCTTGCTCGCCGAAACGGCGTAGGTCTTCACTAAGCCGGCATCGGGAGACAACTTGCTTCCATTATCAGCGTCAGTCTTGATGGAACTGACGATGCCGTTGATGTTCGGTCCGCCCTGATCGAAATTGACCTTGGTCTTGTTGTCCGAGGCGAAGCTTTGAGCGCCGGCGAAAAAAACGCAGGCGAGAGTCAAGATGAGGCATTTCTTGAGCATAAGCCGTCTCCTGTTTGCGGATTGGCCGCGTCGCGGCCTTTTACTGATGGCAAAGCCTAGCGATTATGGCGGCCCGAACGCAAGGCCCGGCGCGCCATAATAGTCCGCGCCAGCCAGGAAAACAAACGCAAAACCCTTGCCCGCATTAACCGCTAATTGCAGGCCACAGGCTTTTTCCTTACTTGACGTCCTTGAGGTCCGCCATGTACTGCTTGGCGATGGTGCCAACCGCCAAGCGGTAATTGATTTCGGCTTGGGCCAACGCGAGCTGCACGCCGTTGAGGCTTTCTTCCGCCTGGAGGGCCAGATCCTGGGATTGCAGCACGCGGAAAGAATCGGTCAGCCCCAGCCGCATGCGCGCCTGCTCCTGCTCGAACTGCTTCCAGGACAGCCGCGCCGCGTCCTGGGCCACCTGGTAGCGCAGGGACTCGGTTTCCACGCCGCGCATGGCCGAGCGCACGTCGAAGCGCACGGTGTTCTCAGTGCCCGCGAGAGAGAGCATGGCCTGCTCCCGCGCGGCCTCGGCGGCGCGGTATTTGTCGATGTAAATCCGGTCGCCGATGGGGATGCTAAAGGCCCCGCCCACCGACCAGGCGTGGTCGCGGCCGTGCAGGGCGCCGGTGATGGCGTCGTTGAGCGCGCCCGGGTCGCCGCTCTGGTTGCTGCCGCCGCTGGCCAAGGTTCCGGTGAAGTTAAGCTGCGGCAAAAGCGCGTTCTTGGCTTGCGCCAAGGAAGCGTCTTGCTCGGCTAAAATGCTGCGGGCCTGCGCGACGTCGGGGCGGAGATTGAGCGCCAGGGCCACGGCTTGGCCGAGACTGGGCAGATTGGGCACGGCCGCGGGCGCGCCCGTTGCCGTGCCGACGGTGTAGCGCTCGTTATCGAGCAGTTCCTGCACCTGCGCGCCGTAGCAGAGGAAAATCAGGTTGTCCGCGTCGTCCTCGCGGGTGCGCACGGTCTCCAAGTATGAGGTGCGCAGGATCTCGACCTGCTCCTCCGAGGTCAGCGCGTCGTGCGCGGAGAGAAGGTTCAACTTGTTGAGCTCCTGGTTCTGGCGCATGATTTTTTCCGCGATGCGCAGGGACTTGAGCGTCACCGCCTCGTTATTCTCGTCTTGGCGCAGCGTCCAGTAGCTGCTCTCGACCGCGGCCACGGTCTGCTGCAAAATGCGCTTGGACGCGGCCAGGGCCGCGTCGCCTCCTTCCTGCGCGATTTTGGCCGCGGCGAAGGCGGCGGCGCGTCCGAAGCCCTGCAAGAGCGGCTGGGTGATGCCTAGGATGAGGCTCGAGCCAAACAGCGGCTGAGTGGGCGAGGTCGAGTTTTCCTGGGTGCGCTGGTTCTGCGCCGTGAGGGAGAGCTGCGTGCCGATGGTGGTGTTCTTGGCAATTTCAAAGGAGGTGGTCTGGGAATTGCTGTAGCTTTCCCCGGGAATTATTCCGGGCGTGTAAACGACGCGCTGGCCTATGTGGCTTTGCGAGTAGTTGGCGCTGAAAACCGGATCGAAGGCGGCCACGTCGGCCTTGGCTCCGTAGCGCGCGTTGGCCAGGGCCGCCTCCGAGGACAGAAAGCTCAGGTTGCGCGCGACCGCGACCTGGACCAGCGTCTCAAGCGGCACGCGCACGACGGTCTCGCCCGCGGTAAAGCGCGTCTCCACGTCCGCGGTCGAGACCGCCGTCGCCTCCGCCTCGGCGGAGATGGCCGAGACGCTCATGCCCGCGGGCGCCGCAGCCGCGGCCCCGGCCGCGCGGGCCGGCGCGGCGCAGAAGCCGGCGAAAACGGCCGCCGCGACCAACCGCGCCCCGATTTCTCTCCGCCCCATCCTAGACCACCTGCCTCGAGATAAGATCCCTAAAGAGCCCGGGCGCCTTGGCTAATTCGTCAAAGGTCCCCTCCTGCGCGATGCGGCCCTTATCGAGCACGATGACCCGATCCGCGTTGCGAATGGTGCTTAGGCGGTGCGCGATGACGATGCGCGTAACGTGCAGGGCGTCCAAGCTCTTGGTCACCACCTCCTGCGTGGTGTTGTCCAGGGCGCTGGTGGCCTCGTCGAAATAAATTTTCTTGGGGCGCCGGGCTAGGGCGCGCGCGATCAAGAGGCGCTGGCGCTGGCCGCCGGACAAAGTCGAAGCCCCCTCGCTAATCAAAGTGAACATGCCCATGGGCATGTCGCGGATGTCCTGGGCGACGCCGGCCAGTTCCGCCGCGGCCCAGGCGTCCTCCACGCTCAAGGGCAGGCTGCCCACGATGTTGCGGTAGATATCCCCGGCCAGGAGCCGGCCGTTTTGCAGCACCACGCCGATTTGCCGGCGGATGGAGCCGGCGTCGACCTTGGAGATGTCCTGCCCGTCGTAATAAATGGAGCCGATTTCCGGCGTCTCGAATCCCAGCAGGAGCCGCAGGATGGTCGACTTGCCCGAACCCGAGGGACCGACGAGGGCCACGAACTCGCCCGGCTCGACCCGGAATGACACGTCGTCGAGAATTTTGGGCCCGTCCGGGCGGTAGCGGAAGCTCAGGTGGTTGACATCCATGCGCCCGCTCAAGGGCTTGGAGGCGGGCTTGGCGGCGTCCGCCTCGGGCAGGGTTTCCATGATGGGCTTGGCGTTTTTCCAGATAGGCACGACGTTTAAAATAGAGAAGGCGGTGCCGCTTAGGGAAATTCCGGCGTTCAAAAAAACCGTAAAAGCCGCCATGAAAGCGACGAAGTCGCCTATGGAGAGCTTCAAGGGCGCGGCGTTTCCCGTTGGGTGCATCTTGACGTGCACCATCCAAAAAATAGCCGCGCTGGCGAAAACCGGAATCATCGCGTTGAACACCTGGATGAGGTTGTCGTAGGTGTTGGCGGCGAAGGTCAGGCGCGTCGATTCCGCGTAGGACTTGCTCCACACCGCGAAGCCGCGCCGTTCGGCCGCGGCCACGCGCAGCTTGGAAAGGCCGCCCAGAAGCTGGAAGACCAAGCCCGAAATCTTGTTGTCGAGCGCGGTCAGCTTATAGCGCAGGCGCAGGGACATCCACAGGCAGGCGCTGTAGACCGCCACCGTCGCGGCCAACAGGCCGCACGCGTAGAGAGCCAAGCCGGCGTCGTAGTAGAAGAGCAGGAATAAATTCAAGGCGGCGTGCAGGCTGTTGAGCACCGTGGTCACGACGGTGCCGCTCAAGATTTGCTGAATGGAGTTGACGGCGTTGGCGCGCTCCGCCAGTTCCCCGACGCTGTAATCGCGGAAAAAAGGCACGGGCAAGCGCAACAACCTGTCCCAGAGCGCCGCTTGAACCTCGCCGTTGTACTTGCCGTTGACGCGCATCATGGCCACGCCCTGCGTCAAGCCGAAGAACGCCGTGGCCGCGGCGGCCGCGACCAGAGCCAACGTGTATTGAAACAATGCGCCGTACTCAGTGTTGGGGATGACGCTGTCAAAGAGTTTGCCGGTCACCCAGGGGGCGGCCAAGCCCAAAATCGCTCCGGCCGCGGCCATGGCCGCCAGCATCAGCAAATCCCCGCGCACGTCTCTAAGCGCGAAACCCGCGACGTCCTTAAAATGCACGGCGGCGTCCGGGAAAGGCCGGTAGAAAACGTAGCCGAAAGAGGATAGGCTAGGCGCGATTTCCGCGTCCAGGCGGCGGCGCGAGCCGTCCGCCGGGTTGAAAATCTCGTAAACGCCGGGCTTTACCGGAAGAAGCGCGACGGGCGCGCCGGAAAAATCCTGCTCCGGCGAAGCGCCGGGGCTGGGTGCGGCGTCCGCCGATGGCGCCGGCTCCTGTGCCTTCGGACCGGCCAGGTTCGCGAGAATGGCGCCGCAGTCGCTTTTCCACCAGTCGCCCCGCAGGGCCACGCGGCGCGAACGCACGCGCGAGGCTTGGCAGACGGCGTCCACGTAGAAGCGGGGCGAGGGATAGGAAGCGCCGCCTGCCGGGTGGACGAACTCGATGCCCGCGGCTTCGCCCACGGCCAGCAGCGCGGAAAACAAGGCGTTGGCGTCATGGACCTGCGCGAGGCGGGCCTTGGGCTCGATGATGCTGGCCAAGCGGGTCAAGGCAGCCCGATAGGCGCGATCATCCGCGGCTTGCCGGCGCTTCAAGCGCTCGACATCGTCCGCATCCCCCTGCTCGATGAGGCGGGCAAGCTTCTCCATCAAGCCGTCTTGCAAGCTTCGCACGCTTTCCAGCGTGGCTTCTTTCTCCTCGACCTTGACGTCGGCCGAGCCCGCGGGCGAGAGCGCGTCCGCGACGGTCTGCAGGTAGAGTCTAAAATCCTCGGCCGCGCCCGTGCTCTTGGCGAAATCCTGCGCCGATTCGCGCCGCACGGCCGCGCCCAAGCGCCCCACCGCGAGCAGCGAGAATCCATTGTACGCGGGAGCGCCCGAGAAAATGCCGCCCTGGGAAGCGGTGAAAAGATGTCGCCGCGGCCCCGCAGGAGCGCCGTCCTTGGCGCGCACGGCGAAGACGTCGACCTGCCCGGCCTCGACCTTGTAAATCCAGCCCGCGTCATCCAAAAGAACCGGATGGTTGCCGGAGAGTTGCATCAGCGCTTCCGGACTCATCGGCTCCTCACTGCACCCCGGCCAGCCGCGCGTAGGCGCCGCCTTGCGCCTTTAACTCGTCGTGGGTGCCGCGCTCGACCGTCTTGCCGTCCTCGAGCACGATAATCTCATCGGCGTCGCGCACCGTGCTCAGACGGTGAGCGATAATGATGCAGGTGCATCCCCGGCGGCGCAGATTGTCGTCGATGATTTTTTCCGTCACGGTATCCAAGGCGCTGGTGGCCTCGTCCAGGACCAGCACGCGCGGGTTCAAGACCAAAGCCCGCGCGATTTCCAGGCGCTGGCGCTGGCCGCCGCTCAAATTGGCGCCGCCCTCCTCCAAAACCGCGTCATAGCCGCCCGCGCGCGCGACGATGTCGTTATGGATGCAGGCATCCCGGGCAGCGGCGACAATTTGATCCTCGGGCACGGTGTCATCCCAAAGGGTCAGGTTGTCGCGCACCGTGCCGGCAAAAAGCGCGATGTCCTGGTCCACGAAGGCCACCGAGTTGGCTAAAAGCGCGCGCGGCAGTTTCTCCCGCGGCACGCCGTCGAAAAGGATGTCGCCGCTCCAAGGCGGGTAAAGACCCGTGAGTATTTTTGAAATGGTGGATTTGCCGCAGCCGCTGGGCCCGACCAGCGCCACGCGGCTGCCGGGCTTAAGCGATAGGCTGAAGTCCTCAATGAGCGGCTCGGAAAGCCGTGAATAGCCGAAGGTCAGGCCGCGCAAGTCAACTTGACCCGAAAGTTTGGCCTGCGGCGGTTCGGCCTCAGAGCCTGTGGGCTCCGCCTCCGCCGAAGCCGCAGGATCGGCCGGATAGGCCATGACGTCGTCCAGGCGGTTCATGTCGCCCTCGAATTCTTGGAACGTGCCCATGAGGTTGACGGTGCGATTGACCGGATCGATGAAGCTCGCCATGAGGCTCTGGAACGCGACCAAAAGGCCCAGCGTCATGTGCCCGCGCATGACGCTCAAGCCTCCGAAAGCCAGCACCGCGGCCGTGGCCAGGGCCTGCAAGAGCGGCGGAATCTGCAGGAAAGGCTGGGTGACCTCGTTCAACTGGAGAGTGTAGCTCACCAGCTTGGCCTGATAGCCGGCCCAGGTGGAGAAAAAATCCGACTCCCCCCCGGTCGCCTTCAGGGTCTCGATGGCCTGCAGGCCGCCCATGGAAACGCCCATGAGCTTGCCCTGCTCGCGCACCAGGCGCCGGTTTCCATCGACGCGCTTTCTTTGGATAGCGCGCGCGGCGGCGTAGTTGGCGCCCAAGGCTCCGATGGCGATCAATGTCAAAAGCGGGTTGATGGCGAACATCAGGGCCGCATAGAAGACGACCATGACCAGGTCAACCGCGGCCCCGGCCATGTCGGAGGCCATGATGTGGGCCAGGCGCTTGTTGATGGCCACGCGGTTGGCGATGTCGCCGCAGAAGCGCTGCGCGTAGAAGTCCACGGGCAGGCGCAGCACGTGCCAGAGAAATTTTCCGGAGCCCGAGACCGAGAGCTTGGTCTCCAGGCGGTTCAAGTAGTATTTCTGCAGCCAGGTAAGCGCCCCGCGCATGACGGCGGTGATGAGCATTCCCAGCAAGAGGGGCTTGATCCAGTCCGTCATCTGGAGCACGAGGTAATCGTCCACGAAGATGCGGATGAAGGTGGGGATGACCAGGCCCGGCACGACCAGGGCCAGGCCGGCGATGATGATGTAGGAAAGCGCCTCCTTGGAGGATTCCATGCGCTGGCGCAAGCCCGGCCACATGGATGGTTTCACGCCGCCCTTCTTGAACTCAGGGCCCGGCTTGAAGGCCAGCGTCACGCCGGTGAAGGACTCGTCGAATTCCTCGTCTGAAACCGCGCGCGGGCCGACCGCCGGATCGGCGAGATGGACTACGCCCTTGCCGAAGCCCTCGACCACCAAGAAGTGGTTGAAGTTCCAGAACACGATGACCGGCAGGGCCATCTGCCGCAGTTCCTGCGGTTCTTTGCGGTAGCCCGTCGCTTCAAGCCCGTAGGCGCGCGCCGCGCGAAGGACGTTGCGGGCGTTGCTGCCGTCGCGGGAGACGCCGCAGGCCTTGCGCAGTTCCTCCAAGGGAACGTAGCGCCCGTAATAACCCAGCACCATGGCCAGGGACGCCGCCCCGCACTCGACCGCCTCCATCTGCAGGACGGTCGGCACGCGGGCCCGGCTCGGCCGCCCGAAAATCCGCGCGACCGGCTCAAGCAGGGATTTAGGAAGAGGCACGTTGGGATCAGAGCCCGAGCAGCGACTTCATCGCCGGGATGACCAAGGTGATGGGCCGGCGCTTCTTGACGATAATGCGCACGTCGCACATCATGCCGGCCTTGATCTTCAGTTGGGGCCCCTCCGAGGAAGACCAGCGGTAGCCGCTGAAGTTGTTGGAATCCTTGTCCAGCGATATCCTTAAAATGTAGGGAGCGCCGCCCGAAGTGAGCTCCTGGTCTAGAATGTTGTTGCGCGTAAGCTCGAAAATCATCTGTTCGCGCGCGGGAAATTCGGAGACGTAGTAGACTTGGCCCGTGAGATAGCCGTACTCTTCCTTCTTAATGATGCGCGGCGAAACCTCGGCGGCCATCCCGGGCTTGGCCTGGTTGCCCACGCTGGGGATGAACGCGATGGCGTTGAGACTTTGCCCCTCATCGACGTAGGTCATAAGGAAGGCGCCCTTCTGGATGAGCGTTCCGGGCGAGGTCATGACCTCGACGATGCGCCCGCTCTTGGGGGCAATGACATCGGTGGCCTCTTTAAGCTCCATGCCGTTTAGGGCCAGCTGGTTTTGCAGGGACTTGAGGCTGGTTTGCGCCCGGGCCAAGTTCTGCTTCGCGGTCTCAAGCACGTCGGGCGCGATGAGGCCGTCCTTGAGCGCCACCTGCATCGCGCGCACCTGCCGGTCCAGGCTGCGGATATGCTCCTGGGTCGCCGCGATGCTTTGGTTTATTTCGCCCGCGGAGCGCGCGCCCTTTTGCGCCATGCTGCTTTGATCCAAAGTCGCCACGACCTCGTCCTTGGTGACCAAGTCCCCCTCGGCGACGAAAATCTGCTTGACGATGCCGGTCCCGGGCGAGTAGATATTGTCGACGCCTCGCGGCGGCATGATGATGGCCGGACCCGAGATGGTGGTGGGGATGCTTCCCAGCACGGACCAAATGAGCGCCAAAACGATGAGGGCGCACAGCGTCCACAAGGCGTACCAGCCCTTGGGCGTGGTCACCTGCATCAGGTAGTCGAGCTGCTCGGGCGTGGAGAGCCGCTCCAAGGAAGCCTTTCGGAATATCTCTTGCTCGGCCATGGGGTTGAATCTTAACACTCAATACGATGGGTATTCAAGCGAACGCCTCGACTTCCGGCAGATCGTCAAGCAGGAACCGCGCGGCCGCGTAGCCGACGCCCGCCTGGCCCTGGAAAAAGCCGGGATTGGGCGGCCCCCCGTCAAAACCCAGGCGCAGCGCCCCGCGCCGGGCCCGGGAAACAACGCGCGCAATTTTATGCCGTGCTTGCCGCGTCAAAGCCTCGTCGCTCAGCGCCCGCGCGGCGCGCGCGAGGAAGAGAGCGGCTCCCGCCTCGCCGCAGCAGAGATGATCCACGGCAGGTTCGTCCGCGTAGCGCTCCACGGCCGCGGCGGCCCAGCGCGCGGCCCGCGAAAAATCGAGCCCCAAAATCCGGCCCGTTTCCAGCAAGCCGAGGCCGACGCCCGCCGCGCCGCCGCACCAGCTCAAGACAAAGCGCGGCTTGTCCCCCTGCCCGAAATCGCGCCAGTCCGGCCAGTTGCCCGCCTCGGCGTCGTAGCTCGAGGCGCAGAGCTCGGCCAGATCGCGGGAAATCTCCGCCCAAGGCCCGCCGCGCTTGCTCATCCGCGCGCAGACATAGGCCGCGCCCGCCGCGCCGTGGGCGAAACCCAACTCCGGCCGTTGCGCCCGGCCCGAGGCGATATCGTTGAACAGGCTCCGGCTCGCGGCGAGAAATTCATTTCCGATCTCTTCACGCCGCCTATCCAACTCCCCGGCCAAATCGGTCGGCGGGGCGCCGGGCAGCGCGTCGAGCGCCAAAAGCGCGCCGGGAATTCCTCCCAGCAAATCCGTCCGGCGCGCATCCTCCGAAGACAGATATTTGGGCGAAAGCGCCGCGGCCAACTGGGCCGCTTCCGCGATGAGTGATTCTTCTCCCAGGATTCGTCCGATGGCCGAAAGACCGTAGGACAAGGACGCCGCTCCCGTGCCGATGCCCAGGCCCATGCCGCGCGTCAGCCGCTCCATGCCGTAGCGGCGCGAGTCCCGCGCGACCAGGCGCGCCGTGGCCAACGCGACGCCGCGGGTCCGGGGATTTTTCCCCAGCTTATGGGCCGCGGCCAGAAAAAGCGCGATGCCCAGCGCGCCGTCGAAAAGCCGGCCGCCGACCGGGCCGTACTGCCAGTTGCGGGAACGCTCGTCGTAGCACATGGAGAGCCACCACGCCTCATCGCCCGCGGTCGTCAAGGCGCTTTCAAGCAAGTCGTCGGCCAGATTGAGAACAAAATCCTGCATGACGTCCGGATTAAAATCCTCCGCCGCCCCGGCTTCACCGCCTGGGACAAGCTTCGCCGGCGCCGCTTTCGGCGTGAAAAAGCTCGCGCGCAAAAACCGGCTCTGCCGGGCCAAGTCCGCCTCGTCAAGAGCGGCCAGGCGCTTGCGGACCAAATCAAGCGGCGCCTCGTTCATCACCAGAATCCGCCGCCCGCCGCAAGACGCGTAATCATGGCCTGGCGCGGTTTTAAACACCGGGACATCTCGGCAAGACAGCGCCCGGATTTCCTCGACCGCGCTCAAGCCCAGGCTTTGCCGCTCCTTCTCGTCTTCCACGCCCGAAAGCGCGCGCCAGAGCGGCTCGAACACGAAGCCTTGGGCCGCGCCATCCTTGAGCGCGGCGGGCTCCAGCGATTTTTGCAGCATGTGCGCGTAAACGCGGGTGTTGCGCAGGATAAAGCGCGTCGGCAGGTTCTCAAGGGACTCAAGCGCGGCGGAAACGGCTCGGCGGAACTCCGGGCGAAGAGCCTGGCGGTAGGCCGCGGCGAAGCCCGATTCGATGTCGTCGAGGAAATCAGCCGCGGCGACGGGCCGGCCGTTTAAAAGCGGCTTGTTGGCGCTCGACTCGATCCTCACTCGGACCTTCGCCACGCGCATGCGGTCACGGTTAGCGAACTCCCATCGCAGAGCCTCCCCAGATTCCTCCGCGCTTCCCCCCGCTAAGCCGCTCGACTCCAAAATCCGGCCGCCTCCCAAAAACTCGTAGCGCGGCAGAAGCGCCGTGCGCACCACCGATTCAAAGAAGAAGCGGTGCTGGGCCAAATTGGCCGCGTCGAAGGCGCCCTCTCCCAGGCGCGGCCGCGGGCAGCAGAGAGTCTCCAAATCAATCGGATAAGGGCCGGCTGCCGTCGCGACGATGTTTTCGTGGTGCAAATCCGAGGCGCCCAGCAGGTACATATGAAAAAGCAGCTCGCCCCCGGACCTGAAGTATTTCCGCACTTGAGCCTCTTCCGTAAAATCAGCCCGGCGGGCGAACGCGCAATAACCGTAGCCGCCGCGGTCGAGCACGCGCAGACGGCCCAAGCCGGAGACAAAGCCCGCCGCGTCAAGCCTGTCCAAGTAGGCGCAAAACCACGCTTCGGCCGCCAAGGGCTTGGGCTTATAAAGGAAGCGTCCGCCGCCGTCCAATTCCAGCAGGGCCACGGTCTTGCCGCCCTCGTGCGGATCCGAAACGCCGAATTCAGCGCGCGAGATGCGCCTAAACATGTCACTTGCCGCGAAAATCTTGGCCAGTTCCGGCCAATCCTCGGCGAGACGGGAGACGAACAGGGCCGCGTTCCTGCGCCAATTTTCGAGCAGGACGGCCATGACGCGAAGGAGCGCCGGATATTCTTCGAAGAACGCGCGGAAGTCCTCCGCGAGGAATCGATGGACGAACGCGCGGAAAGCCGCGTCAGAGTCGGGATCGAAGCCGGAGAGTTCCGCGCCTTCGAGGCCGCGGAAGACGGCGAACTCGGCCGCCAGGCAATAAGCCGAAGCCCCGCAAAGGTTCCTGAGCAGATCGCGCCCGATATCTCTCCAAGCTTGCGGCGCCAGCGGTGCCTCCGGAACAGCCGCAGCGCAAGCGCCCTTGAGGCGTGCGAGCTCGTGCTCGGTTAGCGCCGACCAGACAGGGCCAAAAGGAATGTCCGCGCCGGGCAGGGCGGCCGCGTCTTGTTCCGCGTCCCTTTGCGGCTTTTCCCGACCGCACGAGAGAAAGTCGATAATGTCGACCGCGGCGGGAACCCAGCTCTCATCCGCGGGAGAAAAATCGCGAAACGTCTTGCGAAGCTCCAAAAGGCCGGGCGCCAGCGGATCGATGGCCGCGCGCCAAGCCTCTTCGTCAGCGCCGCTCGAGCCGCCGACGGAGAGCCGCTCGGACAAGGAGCGCGCCTTGGGCACGAGCGCCTGGACGAAGACCTCCGGCGGGGCCGCGGACGCCGTGCTCACGGCCCTTCCCGCCGCAGCCGCCAGGCCTCGGGATCGCGCGCGATAGCGTCCAAAAAGGCGAGATGGTTCGTGTGGTTGACGAAATTAAAGCTCAGGGTGACGGAGGGTTCTAGGCTCTGCGCCGAGTGCACGCGGCCGGCGGGGATCAAGAGCACGTCGCCGGGCTCGAGTTCCACGTCTTCGCTTGCGGCCAGGCCCTCCGCTCCGGCCAGACCGCGCAGGCTCACGCGCTTGCGGCCGACGAGCTGCGCCAGCCAGGCGTGCGTGGAGAACAAATCCGCGTGCGGCAGGGTTTCGGTGCCCGCCGGGCCGATGAAAAGCCAGCCGAATTTGCGCAGGTACCAGCTCTTCTGCGCGGGCGCGCGGAAGTCGAGCAGCGTGCGGCAGAACTCGGGAAACGCGAAGTCTTTAAGAAGCTCGGGATGATCCGCGAAGGGAGAATACTGCAGGGTGTACCACCGAGGCTCCTCAGCCGGGCCGGCTCCGCTTAAAATCCAATCGATGAATTCGGCCAAGCGCATCTTCTTGCCGCGCTTGGTCGCGCCGATTTTATCGCCCACGACCACCTCGTCTTGTCCCAACCTTTCGCGCAGAAACTTCCAGTTCCAGCGCTCGAACGCCCTCCAGCGCTTGGCGTAGCCCTTGAAGAGCGCCGGAATGCCCGGCGCGGAGAGCAGAGAGCGCTCGGCTTCCTCGGCGGAAATTTCCTCGCTGAATATCCGGATCATGACGGCGCGCCGGAAGCGAAAGCCGAGCGGCGGCGGATGTCCGCGCTAAAGCGCTCCTTCAAGATGCCTGAAAGCCTTTCCAGCAGCCGATCGCAGAGGTCGCGCGGGGTATAACCGGAAATCCGCGAGAGGCTCACGCCGATGAACCGGCAGTCCATCTCCGTGTCCTTAAGCCACGCGCCGAAGCGCTCCATCCGGGCGAAGGCTTCCTCATCGGTGGCGGTGCGGCCCTCGCCGCGCCCGTCCGAGCGGCCGAAGACCAGCAAATGCTTGTTCTCCGGCGTGACGGAAGGGCTTACGGGAGCGCCGGGCGAAATGCGCAGAAGATGATACGGATTGTTCTTAAAGCGCTCGTACTCTTCCGCAGTGACCTCAAGAGCGACGGGATCTCGCTCCGGAGTCAGATTGCAGGAGAAATAGTCCAAGCAGATATCGAGCGCTACGGGGTATTGCGGCCGGATGTCTGAAAGGTTCTTCACCCGCGCGAAGCGCGCCTGGGCGGCGTCGGGCTTGCCCTGGAGATCGGGCGGCAGCGGCCCCCTGGCCCAGACCATGGCCCGGCGCTGGGCGTCGGTGGTGAAAATGCAGACCGAGCCGTCGTAAGGCAGGGTGGCCTCGTGCTCGCGGTGCCACCACACCTCGCTGAAAAACCCGTGAAGCACGGCGGGCCAGATAAAATTCGCGATGTTGAGTTCCTTCAGGATGAAGGCGCGGGTTTCTTCGAGACCGGCGCCCGGTTCCAGCATCGGGCCCTGCAGCGTCGGGAGATCCATGTCCGAGTGCTCGTCGATATGGACCAGCGAACTGCCGCGGGCGGGAAGAACGCCCTTGGCCGCGGCTTCCTTCCAAAAATAAAACGCCTCGTGGTGTTCCTCAAAAACGACGCAGGGGACGGGCATCAGCTCCGCGCGGAGGCCAGCGGAACTTCAAGCCCGCGCAAGGTCCAGGTCTTGTCCAGACAGGGCACCAGGTGCTTGTTTAATGAGCGCAGCCACTCCGGATACTCCAAGGGGACGTCGAACTCCGCGCAGCTGGGCGCGCCTTCCTTCAGAAACATCTCGTAGTGCGCGTTCATGGCCGCGCGCAACAGCAGGACCGCGGCGGCGCGGTGGCGCGCGGCGAAGGCCGGATCGACCCAGAACTTGGTGTAGTAAAGAGTATCGGGCTTCTCAGCGAAGCGATGGGTCGCGAACCAGCCCTTAGCCTCGCCCCCCGAGAACAGCATCTGGCTCGTCGACCAGTCGATTTCATTCTCACGAAAGCGCACGCTTAGATGCGCGGGCGCCCCGGCGCGCGAACCCCGCTCGATGGGGTCGAGCCCCTCGGCGCGGGCCTTGGTCCAGGAAATCACGCGCCAATCGGCGGCCGCGGACTCGCCGGCGCCCTTGGCCCAGCGCGGAATATTCGCGATGCGGCTCTGGCCGAAGAAAATGCGCGTAAAGGGCGTCCCGCAGCCGGCGCGAACGATGGTTTTTTCGACGGCCTCAAGCCCCGAAATGCGGCTGCCATAATTGACGGAGAGGCGCTCGAGTCCTGGCCGGCGCGAAAGCTCTTCTATTAGGCGGCGCAAAAGCGCGGCGCCAAGCCCTTGCCGCCGCCGCCCGGGCAGGACATAGACCGAGAGCAGCTCGGCCTTGCGCTCCGCGGGTTCGAGCCTCGCCAGCGCGAGCCCCTCCGGCTCCCCGCCCAATCCGAGCGCGGCCGCGGCCAGCCAAGAAAATTCCTTCCTTGCGACGCCCTGGGCGAAAGAAGGGTAGGTGAAACCGGCCCAAGGCGAAAAATCCGTCCCGGGCCCCAAGGTGGAAAGCTGTCCGGAATTTAAAATGGCGGTCATAACGTGGCGTTGGATTTAAGAACCCTAAGCTTCGGGGCACGGGAGAATGGCCCCGCGCCCCGAAGCGATGCCGTCGTGGATTTGGTCGGCCGAAACTACATGCTCATCATGACGCAGGCCGAGGAGCCGCCGCAGGTCGCGCCGCAGCGTCCGCCGCCGGCGACTTTCTCGAGCTCGCTGTCGGAAAGCTCGCCGCCCGTCTTGACCAGATCGGGCACCACGACCACCAAGTCGGCGCCGTTGCGCGCCACGGCCTTGATGTTGAAGCCTTGAGGAAGGTCCTTGCCGGAGACCTCCTTGACCGCCTTGACCGGATCCTTGAGCGCCAGCTCGCGGAACTTCGCGTCCGTCGAAGCCTTGCGCGAAAATGCCTCCAAGGCCTTTTTCTGCTCGTCTTGTGTCCAGGGTTTCATCGTTTTCTCCTTGAATAATCTAAACGGCTCTTCGTCTTCGTTTAATTGATGCGAGAGCGCGCCCTTTAGACGCAGGCGCCGCCCACGCCCGGCACGTACGTTGGTCCCGGAGGCACCGTGGACGAAACTAGGCAGACCTGGCTGATGCCGCAGCTTCCCGCGCAGCGGCCGCCCGCGACCTTCTCAAGCTCGCTGTCGGAAAGCTCGCCGCCCGTCTTGACCAGATCGGGAACCACGAGCACCATGTCCACGCCGTCCCGCGCCACGGCAGCAAGCTTGAAGTCCGGCGGCAGCTCCTTGCCGGAGACTTCCTTGACCGCCTTGGCCGGGTCCTTAAGCGCCAGTTCCCGGAACTTCGCGTCCGTCGAGGCCTTGCGCGCGAACGCCTCCAAGGCCTTTTTCTTCTCGTCCTGAGTCCAAGGTTTCATTGATTTCTCCTTAATCCAAGCGCAGCTTAAAATTGTCCGGCAGGCTCCGGCCCAGCACCTCGGCGGCCGCCGCCCGCGGATTCGACATGAATTTCTCGCGAAAACCGGGTTGGGAGGCGGCGCGCTTGGCGACGGCGCGGCGGAGGCACGCCAGTTCAAACTCGCTTGGAAGCGGCGCGGCGGGGAATGCCTCCCCCTCGCCAAATCGCGCGACGCGTTCGGCCAGAATTTCGCGCCAGAACTCGCGCGCGGACTGGAGATTATCGGCGAAACTTTGGGAAAAAGCCGGGGCCGGAATTTTTTCGGCGCCTTCGCCCAACAGCGAGTTGAAATGGGCAAGCCCTTCTCGAAGCCTTTTCGATTCCGCCGCGTCCGCCCGCCCGTCAAGCCTTCTCGCGTCGAAAGCGGCGCACCGGGCTTGGGCTCCGGGCGTGAAAATGGGAGTAAAGCGTCCGCGCGCGGCGGAAATTTCCATCAAGTCGAACAGGAATTCTCCGCTTGAAACGCGCAAAAGTCGGTGGCGCCGGATAAAGACGCCGCTGTCGGCGTCGCGGCGCGCTAAAAATAGGTCGAGCCGGCCCTCAAGAACCAGCCACGCCCGGCCTTCGGATCCGCACTGCACGTAGGGGACGCCGGCGGGAAGTTCCTGTCCGATGTCCTCGATTCTCGACGGCGTGGCCTCGGACGCTCCAATCATCGGAGGGGATGTTATCATATTCCTAAAATAAGATTTAGCGGCCGAAAAAGGCCCAGGCCGCGGCCGCGTTGCACAGCAAATAGGCCGCCGGATAAAGCGCGCGGGAGAAGGACCGGATGCGCGCCGCGGCTTTCGCGGAGCGACCGTCCGCGACGCGGTGAACGATGACGATTTCCACGATAGTAACGGCGGAAAAGACGAAGCCGATGAGGAAAAAAGCGTCGATATAGGTCAAGTACGGCAGGTGCGGCAGGCTGCCTGAAATCACGAAGAGAAAGGCGATCATGGTCAGGGCGGCGCTCAGGGCCACGGAGAACTGGGCGGCCGTGTCGGTTTCCTTAATCCAAAGAGCGCAATAAGAAACGATGACCATGATAAAGAGCGGCAGAAAGACTTTCCAGATGTAGTAGCCGTAGCGCCGCTTGATGACCATGTTGAAGTCGATTTCCGGGATGCTGCCGCCCTTGCCGCCCAAGACTGACTCGGCCGGCACGGCCCGCATTCCCAACATTTTCCATTGCGCCAAGAGGGCCCAGGGCTGGCTGTTGATGCCGGTCTGTCCCGCATCAGGGACAAGCGCAACCGCATCCCGCTCATCCAAGAACGGTTGAAGCACCACGGGCAGGACCTGCTCGTCAAATGGAAAACGGTGGAAGGTCATCTGCATGGTCAGGTCGTCCTCGAAATCTTCCCAGAAAACAACCGTGCCGTCGGGATGCCGGCGGATGTTGGTTCCCAGCTTGAAGAGCCCGTTGACCGCGTTAGCCATGACGATGTTGGGCGTCCAAATTTTTTCCGGGTCGCACAGCCGGTCCGTGTCCTTGGCGCCGCGCGGCGCATACTTAAGACGGGAATCTTTCCATTGTTCGTAGAGATAGCCGCGGACGCGGAAGGTTTCCCCGACCTCGTCCACGCCGACCAAGTCGGTCACGTAGACGCCCACCTTGACCGGCACCCGCCCGTTTCTGCCCGGCGGCGGCGCGATAGAGGCGGCCGAGGAAGGCCGCAGGCTCAGGCCCAAGGATAAAATCAGGAACAACGCCGGGATTCTCGCGCGCCTCATCAAGCGGAGATTATATCCTAAAAATGCTATCGTGATCGTGATGTTCGTCCTTTTGTTGCACCGGAGCCGCCCATGAAAAAGCAGTGCGTCGCGATGACGTCCGTCACCACCTACTCCGCCGCCCACCGGTGTCTCAAGGGCGCCGACGCCCCCAAAAGCGGCCGTCGCCGGCTCTGCGCCCATCACCGCGCCCAAGCCGTCCGCGCCGGAAGCAGGTAAGTTTTGGCCAAACGGGAACTGCCCCGCTGGCAAGCCTTTCCGCTTGTCGCCCTGCTAAGCGCCCTTGGGCTCTTCGCTTCGGCCCTGCCGCGGCGCCTTGAAGTTTCCCTGGCCCGCACCCTGGGCCGGCTGGTGTTCCAGGCCCGGCTTTTCAAGCGCCGGGTGGTGGAATCCAACGTCAAGCGCTGCCTGCCGAAACTCAGCTTCGCCGAACGCCGCAGGCTCATTCGGAACAACTACGAGCACTACGGGCTTCTCCTCTTCGAGTACATGCATTTTTTCTCCCCCTTCAAGGGCCACTGGCGTCGCTACGTTCCCACCGTCGCGCGCATGGAAGGCTTCGAACATTGGGAAAAGGCCCACGCGCGCGGCCGCGGCGTGATTTTCTTCTGCTCGCACCTGGGCTCCTGGGAAGCGGGAGCGGCCTCCATCGCCTTAAGCGGCGTCGAGGCCACCATCGTGACCACGGTCTTGACCCCGCGCTGGCTGCACGACAAGATCACGGCCTGCCGCGATTCGGTGGGCATGAAGGCGGCTTATCACCCGGGCTCCATGCCCGCGGTGCTCAAAACCCTGCGCCGCGGCGGCTCGGTCGCCTTCATGAACGATCAGTACGCCGCGCCGCCCATGGGCCTGCCGGCGGTTTTCTTCGGAACCAGCGTGGATACCTTAGCGGTCGTCGGGCCCCTGGCGCGACGGACCGGCGCGGCCGTGCTGCCGCTGCACACCTTCCGCGCCGCCGACGGCATGACCACGGCCGTCATCGAGCCTGAATTAGAATTGGGCGACGCCTTGGACGACGCCTCGGCCGCGACCCAGCGCGTGGCCAGCCGTGTGGAATCCTGGGTGCGCGCCAACCCGGAACATTGGCTCTGGATGCACCGCCGGTTCAAGAACGTCGCGCCCGCGGCCTAAAAGTCCTCAGCCTGCCCTTTAGTCCGATTCGAGCCGGTAGCCGATGCCGGGCTCGGTCTTGATGTGCTTGGGGCGCACCGGATCGGCTTCGATCTTGTGCCTCAGCTGGTGGACCACGAAGCGCACCGACTCCGGCGTCGCTTCCCCGAAGCTCTCCCTCCAGACTTCCTTGATCAGATGCTTTTGGCTGATCACCCGGCCCGCGTTGGAGGCGAGCACGGCCAAAAGCTCGTACTGAAGCGGCGAGAGGTGAATCTCCTTTTTCTTGTGCCAGACGCGGTGGGCCGCGAGATCGACTTTGAGCCCCGCGTGCTCGTAAACCGGATTTTCCGGACGCCCGGCCTTTTCCGCGTGGCGCAGGGCGACGCGCAGACGGGCCATGAGCTCGGCCACCCCGAAGGGCTTGGTCAGGTAGTCGTCGGCGCCCAAGTCCAGCGCCGCGATCTTATCCCCCTCCTGTCCGCGCGCCGAAAGGATGATGACCGGGACGGAAGTCCAGCGCCTGAGGCCTTTCAATACCTCGAGGCCGTCCAAGTCGGGCAACCCCAGGTCCAGCAGAATGACATCGGGCTTTTTCGCCGCCGAGACATCCAGCGCGGTCTTGCCGTTGGACGCCTCCAGAACCAAAAAGCCGTTGTCCTGCAGCGAGGTCCTCAGGAACCTAACGATGGCTATCTCGTCTTCGATGATAAGAACGGTTTTTTTATCCGGCACCCGGCTCTCCCAGCGGCAGCGAAAATTTAAAAGAAGCGCCGCCTCCTTCGCGGCTCTCGGCCCAGATGCGCCCGCCGTGCGCGTTCAAGACCGCCCGGCAGATCGCCAGGCCCAAGCCGGCGCCCTTCGAGCCCTTGGCGTGATAGAATTTTTCAAAAACTTTTTCGAGGTCCTCGGGCGGGACGCCCGGCCCGCGGTCGGCCACCTCGACGATCAAGCGATCTTTTTCGGCCCGCGCGGTGACGGCGATGGGTGTTCCCTCGGGGGTGTGCCGCGCCGCGTTCTCCAGGAGGTTCATGAAAACCTGCTCGATGAGCACGCCGTCCATCGGAACCAGCGGCAGGTCGGGAGGCACGCTGGTCGTTATCTCCCGGCGCGCGAGCATCGCCTCAAGGCGCCCCAGGGCCGAGCCGGCGATCTCCTCGATGGAGCCGGGCTCCTTGCGCAGCGCCACCGCGCCCGTTTCAAGGCGCGTGGTCTCGATGAGATTGGCGACCAAACGCGCCAGCCACTGGCCCTCCTCGATGACATTCTCCACGAGCTCGCGAGCCTTGTGCGTCAGCGGAGCGCCCGCATCCTGAAGCAGGCTCGTGGCCGAGCCGATGATGGCGGCTAAAGGCGTGCGCAAATCATGCGAAACTGACGAGAGCAGGGAACTGCGCAATCGCTCGGTCTCGGCGTCGATTTGCGACTGGCGCGCGCTTTCCTGGAGACGATCGACCTCGAGTGCCAGGCCGATTTGATGAGCGAAGGATTCCAGGAGCAGCATCTGATCGGGAATCAAAAGACGCTCCCGCGAGTGCGGCTGGACGCGGAGCACGCCCACGGGCCCCTCCGCGCCGGTCAAGGGCGCGTAGAGCGCGTTGACCACGGGCAGGGTCTGCGTGCCCAGTCCGGCCGACTGCCCCAGATCAAACACCCACTGCGCGACGCTGCGCTCCTTTTCATCGAGTTCCCGCTTGGCGCCCGAGGCGCTGCGGACTTCCAGAGCCCCCCGTTCCCCTTGCATGAGCGCGATGATGTCGCTGTCGAAAACCTCCGCGACATGGCGCGCCGCCACATCCAAAATAGCCTGCACGCCGCGCGTGCCGGCGAGCTCGCGGCTCAGGGAGTGCATCGCGGCCGTACGCATCTCTCCCAGGCGCGCCGACTCGGCCTGGGCTTGGATGCGCACGGTCAGCCCCGAGATGAAGAGCGCCACCGCCGCCATGACGACGAAGGTCACCAGGTAATCCCCGCTGCTCACGCTGAATGTAAAGCGCGGAGGCACGAAGAAGAAGTCGAAGCAGAGCACGGCCAGGATGGAGTAGAGCGCCGCGGGGCGGCGATGCCCGCGGGAAGCCACCAGCACGGCGCCGGCCAGGTAGAGCATGATGAGATCGGTCAGCGCCAAGTACGGGGAGACGAGAAAATCCAAGAGAGTGACCGCGGCCGCGGCGCCCGCCGCGACTACGTATTCCCACGGCGGCGTTTCCGGCTTCTTGGCCAATGCGGACGGAGCCGGTTCGGCGGCCGGGCCCTCTCCGCGGATGACGTAGACGTCGATGTCTCCGCTTTTCTGCACCAATTGATCGACGATGCTGCCGCGCAAGATCTCCTTCCAGCGCTGCCGCGCGCTCTTTCCTACCACGAGCTTGGTGACGTTGCGCTGCCGGGCCAAATCCAGCATGCCCTCGACCACGTCGCGTGTCGTCAGCGTGAGGGTCTGGGCGCCTAATTGTCCGGCCAAGCGCAGATTGTCGATGGCGCTGCTGCGCGCCGTCTCGGAGAGCCGCTGGGCCTGGGAATCAACGAAGACGGCCAGCCACTCGGCGTGAAGGCCCGCGGCCATGCGCCGGGTTGCGCGGACGAGCTTCGCGGAACTGGGCCCGGGACCGACCGCGACCAGAAGCCGTTCGCGCGTGGGCCAGATGGCCTCGGGGGCTTGGCGGCGGCGGTAGGATTCCACCACAGCGGCCACGCCCTCGGCCGTGGCGCGCAGGGAGAGCTCGCGCAGCGCGGACAAATTGGACATCTTGAAGAAGCTCTGCACCGCGCGTTCGGCCATGTCGGGGACGTAGACCTTGCCCTCCTTCAAGCGATCCAAAAGCTCCTCGGGCGGCAAGTCGACCAGCTCGACGTCGGCGCGCTCCAAGACGGAGTCCGGCACGGTCTCGCGCACGATGACGCCCGTAATGCGCGCGACGATGTCGTTCAAGGTCTCCAAATGCTGGATGTTGAGAGTCGTGTAGACGTCGATGCCGCGATCCAGAAGCTCCAACACGTCTTGCCAGCGTTTGGAATGGCGGCTTCCCGGAGCGTTGGTATGCGCGAGTTCATCGACGAGAAGAAGCCCGGGCCTGCGCGCCAGGGCCGCGTCGATGTCGAAATCGTAGAGCTTGATGCCCCGGTGTTCGCCGACGCGGCGGGGTAGGACTTCCAGACCGTCGAGCAGTTCCCGGGTCTCGCGGCGGCCATGGGTCTCCGCCAGGCCCACGGCCACGTCCTCGCCATCGTTTTTCTTGATGCGCGCCGCCTGGAGCATGGCGTAGGTCTTGCCCACGCCGGGCGCGGCGCCGAGGAAAATCTTAAGCCTGCCGCCGACGCCGCGGGTCTCGTCCTGGCGCGCCTCGGGCAGGAAGGCTTCGGGTTCCGGGCGTTTTCGCTCTCTGGGCATTTTCATCTACTTAAATAACATGTTTGCGCCACCGACGCAATGAGACGGGGGCGAGATCATCTTCCTCGGGCCCGGCGGGAAGATCGGATCATCCGCCGCAAGCTTTCGTTGAGCATCAGGACGTTGACCCGCGGTTCTCCGAAAATTCCCAGCGCGCGGCCTTGAACGCGCTTGAGAACGAGGGCGCGCACGGCCGCTTCGGAGATTCCATAGCGCCGGACGGCGGCCGCCACGCGCGGCAGCTGCCAGAGGGCCGCGGCCGGGCTGATGTCGGGATCAAGCCCGCTGCCCGAGGCGGTCACGAGCTCCGGCGGAATGGGCGCCGCGTTACCGGGCTCGGAGGCGCGCAGGGCGCCGACACGGGCTTGGACGCTTTGAAGCAGCGCGGGGTTGGTCGGACCGAGATTCGAGCCCGAGGAAGACGCCGCGTTGTAGGGAAACGGCGTCGTCGCCGAGGGGCGGCTCCAGAAGTACATGGGACTTGAGAACGACTGGCCGATAAGCTCCGAGCCCGCGACCTTGCCGTCTTGGACGATGAGGCTGCCGTTGGCCTGCCAAGGAAACAGGAACTGGGCCAGGCCGGTCACCAGAGCCGGATAAGCGAGTCCGGTCAGGATGGAGAAGGCCGCGAACATCAGCGCCGCCGGCCGGAGTTGGCTGAGAAGTGTTTTCATGTCGATTCCTCGCTAGACGAGATGCAGTCCGACCAGGACCAGATCAATGAGCTTGATGCCGATGAAGGGCGCGACGAGCCCGCCCAAGCCGTAGACGAGCGTGTTGGTGCGCAGGAGTTCGGCCGCGCCCACGCGGCGGTACTTGACTCCGCGCAGGGCCAGCGGGATGAGCGCCACGATGATGAGCGCGTTGAAGATGACGGCCGAGAGAATCGCGCTTCTGGGCGTGGCCAAGTGCATGACGTTCAAGGCGGCCAACGCCGGGTAGGTGCCCATGAAGGCCGCCGGGATGATGGCGAAGTACTTGGCCACGTCGTTGGCGATGGAAAACGTGGTCAGGGCGCCGCGCGTCATCAGAAGCTGCTTGCCGATCTCGACGATTTCGATGAGCTTGGTGGGGTTGGAGTCGAGGTCGACCAAGTTGCCGGCTTCCTTGGCGGCCTGCGTGCCGGTGTTCATGGCCACGGCCACATCGGCCTGGGCCAGGGCCGGGGCGTCGTTGGTGCCGTCGCCGGTCATGGCGACCAAGCGCCCTCCGGCCTGGAGATTGCGGATGTACTCGAGCTTGGTCTCGGGCGTGGCCTGGGCCAAAAAGTCGTCCACCCCGGCTTCGGCCGCGATGGCTCCCGCGGTGAGCGGATTGTCGCCCGTGATCATGATGGTCTTGATGCCCATCTGGCGCAGTTCCGAGAAGCGGTGCTTGATGCCGCCCTTGACGATGTCCTTCAAGCGGATGACGCCCAGCACCCGGGCGCCCTCGGAGACCACCAGCGGCGTCTCGCCCTGCCGCGCGGCGGCCTCGACGATCTGATCCAGGCCCTTGGGAAGAGTTCCGCCCAGGCCCTTGACGTGTTCCGCGACCGCGTCGGCGGCGCCCTTGCGGATGACTCGCCCGGGCAAATCCACGCCGCTCATGCGCGTGCGCGCCGAGAAGGGAACAAAATGCCCGCCCAAGTCGTGGAGTTCTCGCCCGCGCAGTCTGTGTTTTTCCTTGGCCAGGACCACGATGCTGCGGCCCTCCGGCGTCTCATCCGGCAGGGAGGCCAGCTGCGCGGCGTCGGCCAGCTGTTCGGCCGTGACGCCCTCGGCCGGGACGAAGGCCACGGCCTGGCGGTTGCCCAGCGTGATCGTACCTGTCTTATCGAGCAAAAGCACGTCCACGTCGCCCGCGGCCTCGACCGCGCGGCCGGACATCGCGATGACGTTAGCCTGGATCATGCGATCCATTCCGGCCACGCCGATGGCCGACAAGAGTCCGCCGATGGTCGTGGGCGCCAGGCAGACGAAGAGCGCGACTAGGACCGTGACGGGAACGACCGTCCCGGCGCCGGCGGCCAAGACGCTGTAGGCGGAGAACGGCAGCAGCGTCGCGCAGACGAGCAGAAAGATGATGGTCAAGGCGGCCAAAAGGATGTTGAGCGCGATCTCGTTGGGGGTCTTCTGCCTTGAGGCGCCCTCCACGAGCGAGATCATGCGGTCGAGAAAGCTTTCGCCCGGATTGGCGGTGATTTTGACCACGATCCAGTCGGAGAGAACCACGGTCCCGCCCGTGACCGCGCTGCGGTCGCCGCCGCTCTCGCGGATGACGGGCGCGCTCTCGCCCGTGATGGCGGCCTCGTTGACCGAGGCCACGCCCTCGACGATTTCGCCGTCGCCCGGGATGAAGTCTCCGGCCTCGACCAGGACGACGTCCCCGGCGCGCAGTTCGCCCGAATGGACTTCGGCCACGGCCGCGCCGCGCCTGGGCGCGGAGAGCCTTTTGGCGATCACGTGCTTGCGCGCCTGACGCAGGCTCTCGGCCTGGGCCTTGCCGCGCCCCTCGGCCATGGCCTCGGCGAAGTTGGCGAAGAGCACCGTGAACCACAGCCAGAGGGCGATGGCCAGGATGAATCCCGTCGGCGCCTCGCCTCGGCCCAAGAGCGCCTGAATCCAGAGGCCCGAGGTCAGCGCGGCGCCCACGTAGACGCAGAACATGACCGGGTTGCGCAGCTGGTGGCGGGGAGAGAGCTTGCGCACGCTCTCCAAGAGAGCCCGCCGCGCGATGCGAAGATCGAACAGCGAGCGGCTTTTGTTTTTTTCGGACATTTTAGCGCGCCCCCATCATCATGAGATGCTCGGCGATCGGCCCAAGGGCCAGAGCGGGCACGAAGGTCAAGGCGCCGACGATGAGCACCACCGAGATCAGCAGCAGGACGAAGAGCGGCGTATGCGTCGGGAGCGTGCCCTCGCCCGCGGGCACGATCTTCTTGCGGGCAAGCGAGCCCGCGATGGCCAGCGTCGGCACCATGATCCAAAAGCGGCCCATGAGCATGACGAAGCCGCCCAGGACATCGTAGAACGGCACGGCGGCGTTTAAGCCCGCGAAGGCGCTGCCGTTGTTGTTGGCCATGGAGGAGAACGCGTAGAGGATTTCGGAGAAACCGTGCGCGCCGGGGTTGGCCAAGGACGCCTTGGCCGCGGCGCTCACGACGGCGATGGCCGTGGGCACGAGGACGATGATGGGCATAATGAGGATGACGACGGAGGCCATCTTCATCTCGTAGGCCCCGATTTTCTTGCCTAGGTATTCCGGCGTGCGGCCGACCATCAGCCCCGCGACAAAGACCGCGACCAAGACGAAGACGAGCATGCCGTAGAGCCCGCAGCCTATGCCTCCGAAAATGACCTCGCCAAGCTCGATGAGGAAGAGCGGCACCATCCCGCCCAAGGGCGTGAACGAATCGTGCATCGAGTTGACCGAGCCGTTGGAAGCCGCGGTCGTGGCCGCGGCCCACAGCGCGGAGTCCGTGACGCCGAAGCGCGCCTCCTTACCCTCCATGTTGCCTCCGGGCGAGGCGGCCAAGCCTTCCTGCGCGGCCGTGCTCACGCCCATCTTGGCGATGAGCGGATTGCCCTTCTGTTCGCTCACGGTGCACAGGACCAGCAAGGGAATCAGGATAAGCGTCATGGCGGCCATGATCGCCCAGCCCTGTCTGCGGTCTTCGACCATGACGCCGAACATCACGCAGCAAGCGGCGCCTAAGGCCAGGATGGCCCAGAGTTCTGCAAAGTCCGAGAGCGGCGTGGGGTTCTCGAAAGGATGCGCCGAGTTCACGTTGTAGTAGCCGCCGCCGTTGGTGCCGAGCTGTTTAATGGCGATCTGCGAGGCCACGGGACCAAGCGGCAGGCTCTGCTCCGCGGCCGTCGCGGTTTTTCCGTTGTCCTGATAAGAGACGGGCTCCATCATTGTCGCCTGGGCTGAGGGTCCGAAAGTCTGCGGCACGCCCTGCCAAACAAGGAACAGGGCCATGATGAATGAGAGCGGCAGCAGGATGTAGAGCGTCGAGCGCGTTAGGTCGGCCCAGAAGCTGCCCAGGTTCTCGGATTCCTTCCGGCGCAGAGCGCGGATGAAGGCGGCTAGCACGGCCATCGCGGTCGCCACCGACAGGAAGTTTTGCACGGTCAGGCCCAGCATCTGGGTCAGGTAGCTCATGGTGGTTTCGCCGCCGTAGTCCTGCCAATTGGTGTTGGTGGCGAAGCTCACCGCCGTGTTGAACGCGCTGTGCGGGATAACGGCTGCGAGCGCCAAGGGATTGAGAGGCAAGAATCCCTGCAGGCGCTCGAGCGCGTAGACCGCGAGCACGCCTAAGAAGTTAAAGGCGAGCGCCGCGGCAGCGTAGGTTTTCCAGCCCATGGCCTCGTCCGGATCGACGCCCGTCAAGCGGTAGAGCGCGCGCTCCACGGGGCCCAACACGCGGCCCAGCCAGCCCGGCTTGCCCTCATAGACGCGGGCCATATAGGGCCCGTAGATTGCCCCGAAGCCGATGACGGCGGCGAAATAGAGAACGTCCTGCGCTATGGCGTTTGTAGTCATGGTATCCTCAGAAGAGTTCCGGCTTGAACAAGGCGATGAATAGGTAGACGCACAACCCGCACGACAAGGCGAGCGCGACCCAATAAAGCACGGTCATGATGGACCTCCGGAAAGGCGATCGAAAAGCTCGACCATGATCCAAGTGACCGCGAAGAAGGCGGCGGTCAAGCCCAAGTACATGAGATCGTCCATGTTTTTTCTCCTTAACAAGCTCTTAGAAGGTCAATCCCAATGATGTCGCAATATATCCATCGGTTCTCGTCAACCCGTGGACCGCGGGGAAAACGGCGTTTTCCGCCCAGTACTCGCGCAGTTCGTTGCGCCACACGAGCTGTTTTTGCAGCTGCACGTCGACGTTGACCGAGGCCGCGTTCGTCTTGAACGCCCCGGCGCCCGTCTGCACGACGACTTGATCCGGATCAGCGAAGCGCTCGACGCGCGCGGCCATCGCCACGCGCTGGGTGAGTTGGTAGCGGCCGATGAGCGAGCCTCCATACCACGACGAAAAATCGCCCTTCCCCGCGGGCTTATGCTGGATGCCGTAGTCCGCGGAGGCCTCGAACTGCCATTTGCCCCAGGCAGGAGTTTTGAAGATGAAGTCGTTCAGGAAACGTCCTTGGTTTCCGACTTTCTGGCCCCAAAACGTGTTGTAAGTCGCCGACCAGCCGCCTTCCGGCGCGTAGGAGATCTGGGTTCCCAGGGCCTTGTTCTGGTTGTTCTCCGAGATGTTCTGCCAGCCGTTGATGAGATGCAGTTGTCCCGACCAATCGTCGTTGAACTGATAGGCCGCCCAGACGCCGGATTGGTAGGTCGGCGAGAACTCGCCCATCATGGACCTGGTGTAGGTCCAGTTGTCCTTCGAAATGAAGCTTTCCATGCCGATGTGCGAGAAATAGATGCCGCCGTTGATCCAGAGCTTGTCCGTGACGCGGTATCCCGCCCACGCCTCCTGGATGAACTGCGAGACGCTGGGCCCGCTGACCTTGCCGACCGTCGGCTCGCCGGCGTAGGTTGCCTGCACGGAGTTGCCGGTTTGCAGGGCGAAGCGGCCATGCACGCGATCGGAATTGACGACGGCGTCCATATAGGCGAGATTGACGTTGAACTCGTTGGCCCGGGCGGCTTGGGCGGTGTAGGCCCGATCGAAATTCGGCGGCTGATCGAAATCGTAGGCGTAGTAGGTGTCGATGAAGCCGCCGAACTTGACCGGCAAGTCCGACGCCCAGGAGGAAGCCGCGGGCGGGGGCGATAGGCGCGTCTCCAACTCCAAAAGCCGCTTATTTAAGTCGTTGACTTGCCGGCTTAATGACTGGATATCCGAAGAGGATGCCTGTTGAGCCCGTGCCAACCGCGGAGCTAACGGGAATACAAAGGCAAGGAGCATCATCAAACGTCGCTGCGTCATGGAAGGTATCCTATAAATCACTTTAATTCTCGCAACAAAATGGCTGCGAGCGCTCATAAAGGGACGCCTGCCAGCAAGCCGTGCAAGTCTTCTCGTGTCCGAGCTTCGGATAAGGCGCGGAGCAACCCTTTGCGTCCGGAGATCTGGCTGAGCGCCGATAAGGGGTAGAGATGGCCGGAGATGTTCTCCCGCGACACTGCGAGCAAGAAGGCAAAGCCCGTAGTTTTCTTTTCCCGGCCGGCGGCATTATTCGGCGGCGCCAGCCGCGCTATCGCCAGCGCCGGCCCGGAGATGCCGTCCGCTGAGCCGCAGAGCAAAGCCGAGCCGTGATCCGTCCTTTTATAAACCCCGGATTTCGGGGCAAGGGCGGAGCGCGCGATTTCCTCGCGGCAGGACTCCGGGACGGGCAAAGCCTTCGCCAGGGCTTGAACGATTTCCGCTGCGTCGCGCGCCTCCAGAGATTCCAAGATCGACTCGGGGCGCAGGATATTTCCGAGCGTCATGAAGATTAGAGTACGTCTGCGGAGCGTTAGAAAGCCATTGTCGGGGCGTTGGCGCGGCGTTAGCGCGGGCTAAAGGGAAACAGCGGCGAGCAGACCCAGAAACTCCGGAGCGGAGGTCGCGCGGTTGAGCGACTTCAAGAGCTTCGCGTCCGCGGCCAAGCGGCTGAGCGCCGCCAAGACTTGCAGGTGGGAGCGGGGATCCGATTCCGGGACCGCCAAAAGGAAAATCAACGATACGGGCTTGGCATCGGCCGCGGCGAACTCGATGGGCTTGGCCAAGCGGCCCGCCGCCAGCAGCGGTTTGCCGAGCCTGGGCGTGCGCGCGTGCGGAATGGCGACGCCTCTGCCGATTCCCGTGGAACCGGCTTTTTCCCGGGCCAGGACGGCTTCGCGCAGCAAGTTCCTGTCGTCCTGAGTCCCCGGCAATTCCAGGGCGCCCACAAGCAGGGAAATCGCCGCTTCGCGATCGGCGGCCTGAAGCGGGACGATGATGGACTCGGGCCGAACGATGTCCGACAGGAGCATGATGCCGATCATAGCTTATCCCGCGTTAGAAGTCCGTTAGAACAGGAGCCTGGCACGTTCATTGCGGACTATTTTGCCATGAACACGAAAATCGCCGGTCTCGCCGCTAAAATCGCCGATCTGGAGCGCGAGCTAGAAGAGGAGCTTGAGGAAGAACTCGAACGCACGCGAACCAAATTCCACTACAGCATTGAGAAGGGCCTCGCCGCCTTCTCGCGCGAGACCCGCGCGCTTCACGACACGCTGCGCCAAAGCGTCCCCGCGTTCCTTTGGCAGACGCCGGTGAAAAGCCTTTTGGTCGCGCCCGTGATCTACTCCCTCATCATTCCTCTGGTCCTGATCGATCTCTGGGTGCGGCTTTATCAAGCGGTCTGCTTCCCGGTCTACCGCATCGCCAAGGTGGAGCGCGCCCGCTACGTCATTCTCGATCGCGGGCGCCTTCCCTATCTCAACTGGATTGAGCGAATCAACTGCGACTACTGCGGCTACGCCAACGGCCTCGTCGCCTACGTCCGCGAGGTGGCCTCGCGCACAGAACAGTACTTCTGTCCCATTAAACACGCGCGCCATCTTGCCGGAGCTCATGCGCGTTACCAGGACTTTCTAGACTTCGGCGACGCCCAGGGCTATAAGAATGAGTTGCGCCAGCTACGCTCGGATCTGCGCGGCGAATAAAGAAATATTGAGTAAAACAAATAATATTTTTAATAAGGCATATTTGTTGCTATAATCGTTCATTCGTGAAAATATATAACAGCGCCTTCGAGAGCGGCCGTTGGGCTCCCGGAGCGGTGGCGGCTGTCGGGAAGTTCGACGGCATCCACTTGGGCCACCAAAAAATCATCCGTTTGGCCGTCGCCCGGGCCAAAAAACTCAAAGTTCGCTGCTTGGTCGTGACCTTTGATCCCCTGCCGGACCAATTCCTGCTCCTTTATTCCTACCGGCCGCTCCTCTCCGAGGCGGAAAAAATGGAGATTCTGGGCCGAATGGGCGTAGACGCCGTGGTGATCATGCCCTTCGATAAGGAACTCGCCTGCCTCTCGCCCGAAGCCTTCGCGGTCACCGTCTTAAAAGAGCAGTTGAAGGCGCGCGAAATCGTCGTGGGCGAGGATTTTTGCTTCGGGAAGGACCGCGCCGGAACCGCGGAGGCTCTCATAGAGTTCGGCCGGGCCATGGGCTTTAAGGTCCACGCCGTTCCCCTGGTCCGCGCCGCCGGCCAAAAAATCAGCGCTTCTCGAATACGCGAGCTCATCGAGTCCGGGAACCGGGCGGGAGCCGAGAAACTGCTCGGCCGCGCGCCGGCCTAGGGAGCCTCCCATTTCAAAAGCCATGGACGGCGCCGCCCCGGACGCCCGGTTAAAGGGCGTCATCGAGCGCCTGGCCGAACTCCTGCCGGCGCAGGGGCCCATCGGCATTTTCATCCACCATAACACTCTCCACGCGTTCGAATCCCAAGATTTCGAGCAGGCCGTCGTTTCGGCGGGCGAAAAGCTGTCCTGCGAGCCTTTTCTACCGGAAGAGGAGTACCGCCGCGAATTTCAAAGCGGCCGCATTCTGGAGCAGGACCTCCGCTGGGCCCTGGGCGATGAACTCGGCCCGGACGCCGCGCGCGCGGTTTTCGACGATCTCACGCGCCTGGAGTTGCGGATCCGCATCGCCCGGTACGGAATCCCGAAGGCCGCCGGAGCGTCCTTGGCGTGGCTGTTGCAAGAAACCCCGGTTCTGCGGCGCTTCCGGGAGGACATCCCCAACGACGCGCGCCAAGCGCTGCGAAACGGGAGCAGCGCCCGCGATCTGTGGCGGGCTTGCCTCGCCGCGGCGCGGAAAACCCCGGCGGCGCCTTTTGTTCCCCCCGCTCCCCCCGCGCGCCACCGCGATCTTTTGCTGGCGGCGGCCGGAACGGACACCGACGCGTGGGTCAATCCCGTGCTCATCAGGCTCCTGGGCGCCTTCCTTGATCAAGGCTTGGCGCGCTGGAGCCTGCCGGAAGCCTCGCGCGGCCTTTACGCCTGCTTTCTCCATCTCTACGCGAACAGCTGGGCGTCCCTTTGCGGCCGGTGGGCGGCGCGCCTTCCCGATCTTATTCGGGAGGAACGCCGCTTGGGCTTGAGCCCCTCGGCGTCGCTTGAGCGCTCGCTGGAGGTCTTGGGCGTCGGCGGCGAAGAAGCCGCCGGCTTTCTGGAGGCGACCGCCCTGGCCCTGCGCGGCTGGGCCGGGATGATCCGGCAGCTTGAAGAGCGCCCCGACCGGGTCCCGGCGCGCTCGCGGCCCGCGGCGGTCATGGAATACCTGGCGGTCCGGCTGCTTTTGGAGCGCGCGGCGCTCTCCTACGCGGCGAGCCGCTTGCCCGGCTTCGGCGCGACGCTCTCGGAGCTTCGCGCGCATTTGCGCGGCCTGCTTGAGCCGCCGCCTCTTGCCTCGGATGAGGAGCGCGCCTGGCAGATCTTCCACGCGGCCCAACTCTGCGGATTGACCGCGGCGCGGATAGGCGGGCTCTCCGCCGCGCAGGCCGCGGCGCTCGAGGCCGAGCTCGCCGGGTTTGACGAAACCAGCCGGCGGCGCGTCCTGCAGTCGGCCTATGACCGCCATCTGCGCGGCCGCTTGTGCGACGCCTTGAGCGCGCGCGTGCCCGCCCCAACGCCGAGCCCCGCCGCCTACCAGGCGATTTTTTGCCTGGACGAGCGCGAGGAGTCCTTCCGCCGGCACCTCGAGGAAACCGCGCCCGATTGCGAAACCTTCGGGGCCGCGGGATTCTTCGGCGTGGCCATGTACTACCAAGGAGCGACCGACGCCCATCCGCGCCCCCTGTGCCCCATCGCCGTCAAGCCGCGGCACTACGTCGGGGAGATGAAAATCGATCCCTCGGCCGCGCTGGCGCGCTGGCGGCGCGTGCGCCGGCGGCAGTCCGGCCGGCTGGGCCAGCTTCTCCACCGGTTCAACGGAACTTTTCTCGGCGGCTACCTCATCACGACGGTCGCGGGCCCGCTTTCGATTCTGCCGCTGGTTCTGCGCGTGGTTTTCCCCGGCTTGGCCCGGCGCTGGTCCCTGGCCCTGCCCTTTTCCAAAACCCCGGCGACGAGGCTGCTGCTTGACCGCCGGCCGGAGGCTCCCCCCATCGGCGCGCATTACGGCTACACGAAAGAGGAAATGGCCGCCATCGTGGGAAATCTTCTGCGCGGCGCCGCAATCGCCGGGCGCCTGGCCCCCGTCGTCGTGGTGGCGGGGCACGGCTCCACCAGCCTCAACAACCCCCACGAATCCGCGCACGACTGCGGCGCCTGCGGCGGCGGGCGCGGCGGCCCCAACGCCCGCGCCTTCGCGCAGATGGCCAACGATCCGGCGGTGCGCGCGCTTCTCGCCCAAGACGGCCTGCGCGTCCCCGAGCAAACGCGGTTCATCGGCGCCCTGCGCAACACCTGCGACAACTCGGTCGAGTTTTTCGATTTGGATCTGCTGCCCCGGGAGCACGAAAAGCGCTTTGGCCGCATCGCGGCCGATTTCGCGCGCACGCGCCGCAAGGAGGCGCACGAGCGCTGCCGCCGGTTCGAGAATTTTCCGCTCTCCGGAGGCCACGGCGCGGCCCTGGCCCACGTGGAGGAGCGCGCGCACGATTTGGCCCAGCCGCGGCCGGAGTACGGCCACGCCTCGAACGCCTTTTGCGTCGTGGGCCGGCGCAGCCGCACGCGCGGGCTTTTCCTGGACCGCCGCGCGTTTTTAACCTCCTACGATCCGACGCAGGACGAAGACGGCTCCATCTTGGAGAGCACGCTCGCCGCGGTGACCCCGGTCGTGGCGGGAATTTCCCTCGAATACTACTTCAGCCGGGTCGACCCCTCCGGCTACGGCTGCGCGACCAAGCTCCCCCACAACGTCGCGAGCCTCCTGGGCGTCATGAACGGCACGCAAAGCGATCTGCGCACGGGCCTGCCCTGGCAGATGGTGGAGATTCACGAACCGGTCCGGCTTTTCCTGGTCGTCGAGTGCGCGCCCGAACGCTTCGAGAGCGTGCTCGAGCGCCTGCCGACCGTGCGCCGGCTTCTCGACGGGCGCTGGATATTCGCCGCCTGCCTCGACCCGAACTCGCGGGCTCTGCGGCTGCGTGGAACTGACGGCTACCGGCCTTGGACGGCCCAGGCGCCCCTGCCTTCCGTCGTAGGCGATTCCGCGTCCTGGTACCGGGGCAGGCGCGATCACCTGCCCATCGCCGAAATAATCCCGCCCCCCGAGGCGGCGCTTCCATGATCGCGCTGATTTTGCGCGGCGGCGTTCTCCTGGCTCTAGCGGCGCCGGCGCTGCTCTTGGCGGTCCTGGCTCTGCCGGGCTTTTTGGGCCGGCCGTGGAGCGAAAGCCGCGTGGGCCTCCTGACGCAGGCGGCTTTCCTCGCGTCCTTCGGGGCCGTCGCCGCGGCGGGCCTGGCCTACGCGGCGGGCGCGCGCGTCCCGCTCGTCATCCATCTGGGCGGCTGGTTCTCAAAGGACGGGGGCTTCTCCTTCGATCTGCTCGTGGACGGCTGGTCGCTCGGCTTCGCGGCGCTCTCGGTCGGCATCTGCGGGGTCGTCTCCTCATTTTCCTTCCGCTACCTCCACCGCGAGCCGGGATTTCAGCGCTACTTTATCCTGCTCGTCTGTTTCGTGGGCGGCCTGCTGCTCGTCGCCCTGGCCGGCTCGGTCGAAGTCTTGTTCGCCGGCTGGGAGCTCCTGGGCCTGAGCTCGGCGCTGCTTGTCGCCTTCTTCCACGAGCGCCCGGCGCCCGTCGACAACGGCTTTCGCGTGCTGGCCTTCTACCGCATCGGCGACGCCTGCATGCTCTCCGCGGCCGTCCTGCTCCACCATTGGGCGGGCAGCGACAGCCTCTCTCTGCTCTTCTCGGGCGGCGCCGGCCATCTCTCCCGCCTGGGCGCCGATCACGTCGTGACCATCGCGGTCCTTCTTATCGCCGCGGCCGCGGCCAAAAGCGCGCTGCTCCCCTTCTCCACCTGGCTGCCGCGCGCCATGGAGGGGCCCACGCCCTCAAGCGCGGTCTATTACGGCGCGCTCTCCATCCACGCTGGCTGCTTTCTCCTGCTGCGCGCCTCCTCCCTGGTCCAGTACTCGGCGGCCACGCGGATTTTGACCGCCGCGGCGGGATTGGCCACGGCGGGCTACGCCGCGCTATCGGGGCGCGCGCAGACCGACGTCAAGTCGAAGCTCTGCTTCGCGTCCCTCGCCCAAGTCGGCATCATCGTGGTCGAAATTTCCCTGGGCTTGAACACCTTGGCCTTCCTGCACATGTCCGGGAACATCTGCCTGCGGCTGCTGCAGTTCCTGAGCGCCCCCAACATCCTCCACGATCTTCATCAGTTGGAAAACGATCTGGGCGCGAGCCTGGCCGCGGCCGAGGAGCCGCCCGCGGCTTGGGGCGGCGCGCTTTATCTCTTCGCGCTCGAGCGCGGCTTTTTGGACGGCCTCATGGACCGCTGGCTGGCCGAGCCCCTGGAGCGGCTGGCGGCCGCGCTGGAGAGCCTCGATCGGCGGCTGTGCCGGATTCCGGCGGCCTTCTTCGGAGGCGGCGATGGCGCTTAGCCGGCTTCTTTGGCTGGCCGCGCTCGCGGCCCTCCCGGGCGCGGTTTTGGCGGCCTACGCCTTGGGAACGCGCGGGCGGCGGCTTTATGCCCTCGCGGCGGCATGCGCCGCCGTCTTGACCGCCGTCGCGGCAATCCCCCTGGCGCTGGAATTTTTTGGGCCGCTGAGCTCCGGTTCGGCGCCCTTGGCGCTTCTTTCCACCGTGCTTGTTCCCTTCGCGGCGCTGCTCTGGCTGATGGCGGTCGTCACGACGCCGAGCGCCCGCATGGACGACGCGGGACTCGCCCGCACGGCCGCGGCGTGCCTGCTGGGAATGGCGGCGTTTTTGACCGCCGCGCCCGCGGCCCTGGTCCTGATTTGGATTGCGACCGCCGCGATTTTGGCGGCCGGCCACCGGGGTGCGCGCTTCAAGGCGGCGCGGCGCGTCATCTTCTCGCACTTGGGCCTCTCGGCTATTTTTCTCGCGGCGGGCGCGGCCTTGGCGGCCTGGGCGCGCGGCCGCGGCGACGCGGCCTTGGAGCAATGGGGCGTGGCCTTGATTCTCTCGGCCGTCGTGCTGCGCAAGGGAATATTCCCGTTCCACGCGTGGATCCCCGAAGTCTTCGACCAAGGCCGCATCGGGCCCGCGGCTCTTTTCAACGCGCCGCAGCTGGGCACCTACGCGGCGCTGGTCCTGGCGGTCCCCTATGCGTGCCCGACGCTTTTGAGAACAGCCGCCGGGCTGGCCCTCATCACCGCGGTTTACGGATCCTTCATGGCGCTCTACCAGGCGGACGCGCGCCGGGCCTGCGGATACCTCTTCGTGAGCCAGTCGGCGCTGGTCATCGCGGGCTTGGAGCTTCCCGGCCGCGGAGCCTTGGTCGGCGCGCTGCTCCTGTGGGTGTGCTCCGGCGTGGCCCTGGCCGGGCTCTCGCGCGCGGTCCTGGCTCTTGAAGCGCGCCGCGGGCGCCTGCGCCTGGACGTGCGCCACGGTGGCTACGAGCGCATGCCGCTTCTGGCCGTGAGCTTCCTCATCATGGGGCTGGCCGTCGCGAATTTCCCCGGCACGCTCGGCTTTATCGGCGGGGAGATGTTGGTGCGGGGCGCGGTGGATTCCTTTCCCGGCTTGGGGCTCTTCGCGGTGGCGGCCGTGGCGATGAGCGGCTTGGCGGCCATCCGGATGTATTTCTCCCTTTTCTGCGGCCGGAAAGATTCCGGCGCGCATTTGAAGATGGGCCGCGTGGAAAGCCTGGGCTTCGCCGCGGCGGCGCTGATCCTGCTGGGCTTCGGCCTGGCGCCCGGAGGCCTGACGCGCGTTCTCTCGCGCGCCAGCGCGGCGGTCATGGCCTCAAGGCAAAGCCCAAACCGCTAGAATAGCGCATGCTTCTAAAGCTCAAGGTCCACCCCGCCTCGAAGAAGGCGGCCGTCAGCCGCAAGGGGCCCGACGCGTACGATGTCTGGGTGCGCGCCGAGGCCCGCGACGGCTTGGCCAATGACGAAGCGCTGGCCGCCTTGGCCCGGGAGCTCGGCGTGGGCCGCGAAAAACTGCGGCTTGTCAAAGGCTCCCGGACTCCGTCTAAAATCGTCCAGGTTTATTAAAAAAACGAGGGCGGGATGGACCGATGTCCGTCCCGTCCTGTTCGCCGGTGCGGCGTTGCTTAAGTTCGCTATGAACTTCGCGTCGGCCTCCGGCTTTCTGGCCTCTCATATGGAGGCTCTTTTCATGGGCTTCGGGGTTTCCCCCTGCCCCTCGATTTTCAATGGTGCAACGTTTCGGCTACCCCGTAAAATTGATTGGGAAACAAGCAGAAAAGTAGAATAAAACCCATGGTCGTGCTCAGCGCGCTTCTCCTGGCCCTTTGCCCCTGCGCCCGCGCCGCGAACAACGCACGGGAGCTTTCCGCCCTCTTCGCGAAAGAGAGCTTCAAGCGGGAAATCGTCAAGCCCCCGCTGGGCCTCTTGCGGCACGAGTACATCGTGCCTGACGGGCCCTACTTCCAGCTTTTCGACTGGGACATGTATTTTATGGGAACGGCCTTGAGCTACGACAAGGTCTCCAAGCCCGTCATGGGCTCGGTCGAGGACTTCCTGGACTTTGTGGACGAGTTCGCCGCCTGGACGGGCTACGCGCCGCGCGAAATCGCGCCCGACGCGCTCTGGGCCTTGCCCGAGATGTGCAAGCCCTTCCTGGCCCAGGCGGCGCTGCGGGCCTCGCTCACTTCAGGGAATTTCACTTGGCTTCTGGGCTCGGACTCGCCGCCGTCTAAATCCCTCGACTATCTCAAGCTCCAGCATTACGAGCGCCCGGACGAGGGCCCGCGCATTTCCTTCTACCAAAAACTCAAGGACACGCTTTCCTTTTGGGAGAACAACCGCCGCGCGAAAGACGGGCTCTTCGTCTGGTACAACGGGGTGGAAAGCGGCGCGGACAACAACCCCGCGGTCTCGGACGAGCCCTCGCAGATTACCGAGGGCGTCGACTTGCAGTGCTACATCTACCGCGAGTACCTGGCCCTGGCATTTCTGGCGCACAAGCTCGGACGCGCGCAGGATGCCGCGCTCTACCGGCACAAAGCTCAGGCGCTCAGGGCGCTTATCCAAAAGCGCATGTGGTCCGAAAAGGACGGGACCTTCTGGAACATCGACAGCCGGACCGGCGCCTTCGTCAAGATCAAGACCTGGACCAATTTCGTCCCGCTCTGGGCCAAGGTCGCGACGCCCGCCCAGGCCAAACGCATGATCAAAGAGCATCTCTTGAATCCGGCCGAGTTCTGGTCACCCAACGGCATCAGGAGCCTGGCCAAGGACGAGGCGCTCTACGACGCGCGCGCGGGCTACTGGCAAGGCCCGGTGTGGATTCTCGCCAACTACCTCATGATGCACGGCCTTTTAAACTACGGCTACGACTCCCAAGCTCGGCAGCTCGCGCGCAAGACCCAGCGGCTGCTGGTCGCGGACATCAAGGCCAGCGGCGGGATGAACGAGAACTACGACCCGGAGACCGGCGCGCCCGACGCCAGCGGGCACTTCGTGAGCTGGAACCTGCTGGCCCAGCACATGGCGCAGGAAGCCGCCTCGGGCCAAGACCCGACCGCGATTCCCGCCTGGTAGCCGCCCGGCCGCAAAATAAGTTAAATTCACAGGCAGTCAGTTCGTCACCCAAGGAGACTTCGCATGGCTATCGTGGAATTCGGAGAGTTCAAAGGCAACAAGATGATCGTCCTCAAGCGCACCGAGGAGGACAAGTACCCCTTTCAGTTCGGCCTCGGCAAGGCCTCGCTCATCCTCGAGCACATCGAGGACATCCGCAAGTTCGTCGCGGACAACCAGAAAGCCTAAAAGCGCAGCCGGACGCCGCCGCCCCCGCCGTAGGCCGAGTCCCATTGGCCGACGAGCGAGACGTCCTGGCTCGCCGCAAACGCCAGGCCGAGGCGGTTCTCCCACCGATCGTGGGTGTCGTATTCGGCTTCCCCGAAAGCGGAGAGCCGCGGCGTGAGTTGGAAGGATTTCTTCAGATTAGCCCTGGCCCCGCCGTCCGAATCCAGCCATAGGCGGGACTCGATCAAGAACGGAAGCAGGCAGCGGACGCCCGCCACCCCCCGCGCGACGGACGCCTCGTTCCTGCTTTTTTCCGCGTCCGCCCCGGCAAAGACGGTGAAGAAGGCGTTGATGTAGCGGTTATAAGTGGGCACGACCTCCCAGCGGCGCGACGCGGAGGGCAGCCATCCCGCCTCCCAGTCGGTCCTGAAAATATTCCTGGTGTCCGCCAAGAAGACCGAGCCCTGGGTCATGTCGCTCAGCGCGTCCGCGCGCCCGTAGAAATAGAACGGATCGCGGTAGAGCTTCGGGCGGACCGCGGCCAGCGCCGGAGAAAGCCGGTAGCCCGCGTAGTGGACGACCCGGGCCATGCCGCTTTCCATGTGATAGAGGATGTGGCAGTGGAAAAACCAGTCGCCCTTGGCGTCGGGCAGGAACTCGATGACGACCGTGGACATGGGCGGCACGTCCACCGTGTGCTTGAGCGGCGAGTAGCGCCCCTGGCCGTTCAAGACCCGGAAAAAGTGGCCGTGCAGATGCATGGGATGGCTCATCATGGTCCGGTTGATGAGGATAAAGCGCGTCACTTCTCCCTCGCGCACGCGGATGGACCGGCTCTCCGCCAAAACTTTGCCGTTGATCATCCAGACGTAGCGGCGCATGTCGCCGTCGAGCGTAAGGCGGTAGGTACGCGCGGGCCCCGCGGGAAACGCCGTCGGCCGGACGGATTTAAGCCGCGCGTAGGGAGGGCCCGGGCGCGCGTCCGCGCCCATGCTTCCCGTGTTCATGCCCGACATAGTCATCCCCGACATGCCGCCCTTATCCATGCCCGCCGTCATGGTCGGCTTGTCGAACTGGCCCTCGGCCACGGCTTTGTCGCTCATGCCCATCGCGCCCGCGGGCGTCAACGCGAACACGCGCGCGAAAGAAATTTTTCCCGGCATCATCTTGTAGAGATCGGGCTTGGGAACCTCGGGCGCCGGATGCGGAGGGCCTTGGCCGAGCCAAATGGAGGCATGGCCCGAGCCGTCCTGGGCGGTGGCCCTGAGCTCGTAGCTGCCGCCGGGCGGAACCTTGACGAGCACGTCGTAGGTCTCGGCAATTGCGATCAGGAAGCGGTTTTCCTTATCCGGCTCGACGTCCTGCCCGTCCGCCGCGATGATGGTCATCGGCCCGCCGGCGAACTGGAGGAAAAAAAATGTGGACGCGGACGCGTCGATGAGGCGCAGGCGGACCAAGTCGCCGGTCTTGGCCGCGACGCGGATTTGCGGAGCGCCGTTGGCGAGAAACAGGTTGTAGTAGACGTCCGAAACGTCCATGGGCGGCATGCGCAGCAGTTCGCGCTTAAGATAATCGGAAAGCTCGCCTCTTTTGAGCGCGCCCCAAAGGCTCTGGGCGTTTTTCTTCCGGATGGAAAACCAATCGCTGCCGCGCTTAAGCGCGCTGAGGATTTTCCTGGGATTTTCGTCCGTCCAGTCGGAAAGCACGACGGCCTTGTCCACGTCGGGGTGGTAGCGCGGCTTCGCGCCCGGCCCCGGCGCTATCACGATGGCGCCGTAGAGTCCGCGCTGCTCCTGAAACCCGCTGTGCGAATGGTAAAAATACGTGCCCGACTGCTTGACGTTAAAGGTGTAGACAAACGTCGCGCCCGGCTTGATGGGAGCGTAGGTCACGTAGGGAACGCCGTCCATGGCATTGGGGACGAGCATCCCGTGCCAATGCAGGGAGGTAGGCGCGGGCAAATCGTTATGGACGCGGATAACGGCCGTGTCGCCTTCCTGAAAATAGAGCGTGGGGCCCGGAATCGTCCCGTTGATCGCCAAGGCGGCGGCCGTTTTGCCGGTGAAATCGACTTTTTTCCCGCCGATGCTGAGATCGTAGGTCACGGTCTTGGCGCGCAGCGGGACGCCGGGCGCGAAAAGGCAGGCAAGAACGCCCCACAAAAACGCCCGTTTTATCTTCATCGCTTGCCGGCCGAGCCGGCGGGCCCGGAATGAAATGATATCATGGGCCGTGCCTTCCTATATATTGGCCTTGGACCAGGGCACCACGGGCAGCGCCGCGGCGGTGATGGACGATGCCGGAGCGGTGCGCGCCCACGCCAAGCGCGAGTTCCGGCAGATTTTCCCCAAGCCCGGCTGGGTGGAGCACGACCCCGCAGACATCTGGCGCTCGACGCTTGAAGCCGCCGCGCGCGCCCTGGCCGCGGCCAAGGTTTCCCCGGCGCGCCTGGCCGCCATCGGCATCGCCAACCAGCGCGAAACCACGCTGCTCTGGAACAGGCGCACGGGCGCGCCCGTCCACAACGCGATCGTCTGGCAGGACCGGCGCACGGCGGAATTCTGCGCCAAGCTCAAAAAAGCCGGCCATGAGGCGCGCGTGCGCTCGCGCAGCGGCCTGGTCATCGACCCCTATTTTTCCGGAACTAAAATCCGCTGGCTCCTGGACCACGTCCCGGGCCTGCGCGCGCGGGCCAAGTCCGGCGCGCTCGCCTTCGGCACGGTTGATTCCTATCTTCTCTGGCGCCTGACCGGCGGGGCGCTGCACGCCACCGACGCCACCAACGCGTCGCGCACGATGCTCATGAATTTAAAGACCCTCGCGTGGGACGATGAGCTCTGCGATATTTTGGGCGTGCCGCGCGCGCTGCTGCCGGAGATTTGTCCGACCATCGGGATTTTGGGCCGCACCAAAGGCGTGCCCGGCCTGCCCGACGGCATCCCCATCGCGGCCATGGCGGGCGATCAGCAGGCCGCGCTCTTTGGCCAGGCGTGCTTTGAGCCCGGCTCGGCCAAATGCACTTTCGGCACGGGCAGCTTTCTTTTGATGAACGCCGGGGCAAAAGTTCCCCCCGCCATCCCCGGCTGCGTCGCAACCGTGGCCTGGCTCTGGAAGGAGCAGACGACGTATGCCCTTGAGGGCTCGGCTTTTATCTGCGGCGCGGCGGTCCAGTGGCTGCGCGACGGCCTGGGCGTCATCGCCTCAAGCGCCGAGGTGGAAGCCTTGGCCCGCGGCGTGCCGGACGCGGGCGGCGTGCAGTTCGTCCCGGCGCTCACGGGGCTTGGCGCGCCGCACTGGCGGCCCGAGGCGCGCGGGCTCATCACGGGACTGACGCGGGGCTCGACCAAGGCGCACCTGGCCCGCGCCGTCTTAGAAGGCATGGCCCTGCAGAACGCGGAACTGCTTTCGGCCATGGAAAAGGGCTTGAAGCGCCGGGTCCGCTCGCTCAAGGTCGACGGCGGCGCCGCGACCGACGATCTGCTGATGCAACTCCAGGCCGACTACTCCGGCGCGCGCTGCGTTCGGCCCCGCGTCACCGAGACCACCGCCGCGGGGGCGGCCTTCATGGCGGGCCTGGGCGTCGGGCTCTGGAAGACCACCGCCGACATCGAGACGGTTTGGAAAAAAGATCGGGAATTTGTCCCATCCTGCTCGAAGCCCGAGCGAATCCGGCGCCTGCGTCGCTGGCAGGACGCCGTGGCCAAAGCTTAGCGGACCCGCCCTCAGCGCCCGGACGTTTTAAAGCCCGCGGCCTTCATTGCCCTGATAATTTCGGGGTTCTTCATGAAGGACTCCCACACGTCGCCGCCGGCCAGGTTGGCGGCCGACAAGAGCGTGATTCCCGCGTCGATGCCGAGCACGTCATTGTTGACGCGGCCGGTCGCGGGGTGAAACGAGTCCGCGAAGCCGTAGCGGCCGTACGTCTTGGGGTAGCGTTTGCGCATCGCGCGCAGTGCCGCCGAAGATTCTTTTGGCGTGAACATCAGAGACCCCCCCGGCGCCGACGGAACGACCGTGCCGTCGATGGGGCCTTCGAGCGGAGGCGCGCCCCACGCCGCGTAGCCGCCCTTGCCGTCGTCGGACGACGTGAGCCCCCATATGTCCTTGGACCATCCCGCGTATTTTCCCGACGGATCTTGGCCCAATTCGCTCATGACCCGCCTCTGCGCCAGCGTCGCCTTGACCGAATTCTCGAAGTAGTCCAGGCCGCGGCGGTCTTTCTTGCCGCGGAAATCCACGTAGGCGTGCGAATATTGGTGGATGAACAGGGGCGCTGTTCCCGCGATGAAAGCTTGCCCTCCGGCCCTGACCTCCGGCCTCGCCCAAGCGTCCCACGCCGAAGCGGGGATGGGCCGCGTGGGAGAGCCCATCGCGAGCAGGCAGAGGACCATGTGCTCGCTGTAGGTGTCCCAGCGCGCGGGGATAAAGCCCTGCTCCGGCGTCCATCCCATCGACAAGAGGTTGGGCGAGCCGTTGAGCATCCAGGGGAAATCGACGCGGGCGTAGATCTCGTCGGCCAGCCGGGAAATCTCGGCGTCGCCGAAGAACTGCTTGGCGGTCATGGCGCCGGCCAGGAGAAGAGCGGTGTCGATGGAGGAGACCTCGCTGTTCCAGGCCCGCGCCCCGGTCCGAGCGTCGAGAAAATGATAGAACCAGCCGCGCTCCTGGGCGGCATTGGCCGCGAGGAACTTGAGCGTCTTTCTAGCCCGCGCGAGCGCTTTTCGGCGCGGAATCCAGCCCCGCTTGGCGCCCACGCTCAAAGCGCTGAGGCCAAAGCCGGTCGCCGCGACGCTGGCGGCGCGCCCGGATTTTTTCCGGAGGCCAAGCCCGCCCGCTCTCGGCGCGCGATCGGCCACGAGGCCGGTTTTTTTGTCCGCCTGCTCCAGAAAATAGCGAAAGCTGCGGCGCGACACATCCTCCAAAAATCGCCGGTCGTCCGGCGCCAAGGGCGCGTCGAATTCCGCGGCCGATTGGGCCGCGAGGCTGTCGCCCGAGGCTCCGGGCTTAAGCCACCCGGAAATCCGCCCCGAGATTTTTCCAAGCCTCCCCAACTCCGCCGCGCGCGGGCCCGCGGGGCGCAAGGACTCCGTCCTCTCCGCCTCCGCCGACACGGCGGAGGCGGCATAGGCGGCGGGGACGGCCGCCGCTTCGCTTTGCGCGGGAACGCCGGCGGCTTCGCGCGGATTCTCGGCGGCCGCCGGCGCGGGAATTTGAGGAAGATCGCGCAAGGGCGCGGCGACTGGAGAGGCAAGGACATTGGGAAAGGCGTCCGTCGGGCCGGTAAAATTCAAGGCCGGCCCCAAATATATTGGCCGCACTTGCACGGCTTCCTCGGCAACTCCGAGCGCGTCTTCCGCGGCCGCACGGCAGGGCAAGCGCGAGGCCAGGAGAAATACGCCGGCGGCCGGCAAAGCCGCGGCCACTCCGCGCAGGGCGCGTCTATCCATCTTTCTCGTCGAGGGCATCCTTCAGAATGATCATAGCCGGGACGCGGCGGACCAACGGCTAAAATCCATCGAAGGCGTCGGGGCGGATGAGGCCCAGGGCCCGGGCGCCGCCAGCCGAAATATTCCGAGCGGGCGGGCCCGCGACGTCTTGGCCGCCCCGCCAGCGCTTGAAATAGTTTTCCAAGAGTTTCTCCGCGGGCTTGCCGCGCACTCCTTGGCCCTTGTCTTGCGGCCCCATGGACCGCGAATCAGCCTCCCAGTCCCACAGCCAAAATCCCGCGCACCACTTGTCCCGGCCGAAGGTGTCCAAGAACGCCTGCAGGTAGGCCTTCTGCACCTGGAGATCCAGCGGGCCGAAATCGCCGAAGTTCCAGGGCCGGAGATTGGCGCCCTTCTGGCTGGAGATGCCGACTTCGGTGAAGAGCACGGGCTTGCCGTAGGCGGCGCTCATGGCCGCGATCACGGGCTTGTAGGCCTCCCAGCCCAGGCGCAAAAGCGTCTCGTTGTCGCCGCCCGGCATTGGAAAATAGCCGTCGATGCCGATGTAGTCGAGCTTGTCCCAGAAGGAGACGCGGATGAAATTGTAGCTGTTGGCGGCGTAGGTGAGCGGCCCGGGATAGACCGCGCGCACTTCGGCGATGAGGCGCTTCCAGTCGCCGCGGTGGGCGGGGCCGTCCACGTGCAGGAGCTCGGTGCCCACCACGAACATGTCCGCGTGGCCTTGGGCGGCCAGCCGCGCGTAGTGCAGAATCATGGCGCGGTAATTGACGAACCAAGCCGGCGCGTCCTTGGGGTCGATGTCGGAGCGGGGATGCCCGTTTTCCAAATCCACGTGGGGCTTTAGCGCCACCAAGAGCCCCAGGGCCTTGGCCCGGCGCATCGCGGCGACGACGGACTCATCCGACGGCGAGGCGCGGGTCGGCCCCAGCTTGGAGTCCTTGGCCGAGCCCATGTACCACGTGGGGATGACCGCGGCCCAGCGCGCGCCGGTTTGGGCCAGGGCCTGCAGGCTTTGTCCGGCAGACGCGCTTTGGTAGCAGTCCGTCTGCCAGCAGGGAAAGTTGAAGCCGTAAATGGCGGGATGGGACCAGGCCGCGCGCGGCAGGAGCAGGAACAAGGCCGCCGCCATCCCGGCCAGCCATGGCGTTTGCCGGCGCTTCTGCGTTGAATTCATCGCGCGCTTTTTCCCGCGTCTTCCATCATGTCTCACCATGATCATGGAGCTTTCGGCGGAAGTTGTTATGGGCTTGCCAGGCGCCGCCGCCCAGTCTTTGGGCCCAGCCGTTTTCAGGCCCTTGGACCCACCGCGAATACGCTCAGCGATCGATAGTCGCCATCATCCTGTCGGCGTAGCGCTTTCCGGAGACTTTCCCCGGAGCCAGGGCGTCGTCTAGAGCCTTGATTTGGGCGGGAGCAAGTTCGATGTCCGCCGCGGCCGCGTTCTCCTCGAGGTATTTGCGGCGCTTGGTGCCCGGGATGGGCACGATGAAGCCGCCCTTGTGCAGCAACCAGGCCAGCGCGATCTGCGCGGGCGTGGCGCCCTTGGCCGCGGCCACGTCGAAGACCGCCTTGGCGGCCTTCACGTTGGCGTCGAAGTTGGCGCCCTGGTAGCGCGGATCGCCGCGCCTAAAATCCCCCTCCGGGTATTCCTCCGCGCGCTTGACCGCGCCGGTCAAAAAGCCCCGCCCCAGCGGCGAAAAGGGCACCAGGCCGATGCCCAACTCGCGCAGCGCGGGAATAATCTCGGGCTCGAGGTTGCGCTCCCAGAGCGAGTACTCGCTTTGCAGGGCGGTGACCGGAGAGACGGCGTGGGCGCGGCGGATGTTCGCGATGCCAGCCTCGGAGAGGCCGAAGAACCGCACCTTTCCTTCCTTAATTAGCTCCGCGACCGCGCCGGCCACGTCCTCGATGGGCACCGTCTTGTCGACGCGGTGCTGGTAGAGCAGGTCGATGCGGTCGGTCTGCAGACGCCGCAGCGAGCCCTCCACGGCCTCGCGGATGTGCGCGGGCCGGCTGTCCGTTTCCACGCCGACCATCTTGCCGTTCTCGATGCGAAAGCCGAACTTGGTGGCGATGACGGCCTTTTCGCGCCGGCCCTTGAGCGCCCGGCCCAGCAGCTCCTCGTTGGCCAGCGGGCCGTAGACCTCGGCCGTGTCGAAAAAGTCGCAGCCGATTTCGAGCGCGCGGTGAATCGCGGCGATTGACTCCTTCTCGTCCGCAGGCCCGTAGGACTGGCTCATGGGCATGCACCCCAGGCCGATCGCGGAGACTTCCAACCCCTGGCCGCCCAGCTTGCGCTTTTTCATTTTGATTCCCCCCTATGCCTTCTTATTATAGACCCTCTTGATGGTAAAGTCGCTCGTCCACACGTAAGCCGCGGGAAGCTCCGTCTCCCGCGCGGCCGTTTCCGGCGTCGCGTCGTTCATAACCCCTCCTCGATTAAATCACCAGCGCTTCGACGACAAACAATTCGCGCGCTCAGTTCTTGCCGCCCGCCGCGCGGATGACGTGCCCCGTCACCCAGCGCGCGTCGTCCGAAGCCAAAAACGCCACCGCGTCGGCGATGTCCTCCGGCTGCCCGATGCGCCCAAGCGGCGTGGCCGCGACGATGGCCTTGCGCGACTCCTCGCCGAGAATGGGCCTGGCCATCTCGGTGTCGGTGGCGCCGGGCGCGACCGCGTTGACCCTCACGCCTCGGGGCCCCAGCTCCGCGGCCCAGACGCGGGTCAGGGCTTCCACCGCGGCCTTGGTGGCCGAGTAGACCGACATCGACGGATAGGACGAGTTCGCGGCGACGGAGCTGATGTTGATGACGCTCCCGCCGTCCTTGGAAAAGCGCAGCGCGGCGGCCTGCGTCGCGAAGACGGGCCCGCCGACGTTCAAGTCGAACTGCGCCTTCACGTGCTTCTCGTCCACCGCCTCCAGGGGCGCGAACTCCGCGCGGCCCGCGTTGTTGACCAGGATGTCGAGGCGCCCGAACTCCTTGAACGCGGCCTCGACCGCGGCGCGCGCCTGCGCGGCGTCGCTCATGTCCCCCTTGACCGCGACCGCGCGGCCGCCTTCCTTAATAATGCCCGCCGCGACCGCCTGGGCCTCCTTGGCCGACTTGGAATAGTTGACCGCCACCGCGGCGCCGTCCTTGGCCAGCCGCCGCGCGATGGCCGCTCCGATGCCGCGCGCTCCGCCCGTCACCAGCGCCGCCTTGCCTTCGAGTTTCTTCATTTTAAGTTCTCCTTGTCTGATACCGAGTTTGTTACAGTTTAGTCCAAAAAAAATTCAAGCGACCTCCGCCAGCAAATCCTTCACGCTGACTTTCTTTAACTGGGCCTGCGCCGCCCGCTCCGCGCTGGCAAAGGCCTTGCCCAGCGTTTCCTTCATGCGGCAGCTGATCGCGCACTTGGGGTTGGGCGGATTCTTATGGACGGCGAAGAGATGCTCCTCGCCCAAAGCCACGGACAAATCCCACAGCGTGATGTCCTCCGGGCACTTGACCAGCTTGGACCCCCCCGCCTTGCCTTCGTGCGAGACCACGATGCCCGCGCGCGTCAAGGCGGCCAGGATGTGGCGGATGACCACGGGGTTGGTGTTGACGCTGCCGGCGATGGCCTGGGAAGAAACGAACTCGTCGCACTTCGCGGCCAGCACGGAGACGATGTGCGCGGCGACGGCGACCCGGCTATTGGCTGCCATATCTGTAACTATTGTAGTATCAGTTAGGCGATTTGTCAAGAGGCGCGTCCGCCAGACTTTCGGCAGGCCCCCTCTCGCCAGACACGCGAAGCAGTCGCGCGGCCAAGTCCTGAGCTTGGCCGCG